>Ga0302156_10000289_pt1 | contig 48380 bp, 35 predicted proteins | sample I_Bog_N3_2_FD_193503 | JGI IMG/M metagenome (GOLD analysis project Ga0302156, IMG submission 193503) | Peat permafrost microbial communities from Stordalen Mire near Abisko, Sweden - I_Bog_N3_2 | ecosystem: Environmental > Terrestrial > Soil > Wetlands > Peat | place: Sweden: Abisko, Stordalen... | reverse complement strand
TCTCCGGTTCCCCTCCCGTGCGTGCGTGCGAGAATCATTCTGGAGTCGTCAATTTTCGCGGAGTTCTTATGGCAGCCTTCGGAAGTCTCTGTCTTCTTATTGCGTTAGCTTTGGCCGCCTATAATCTTTTGGCGGGTGCGCTGGCCTTGCGGCTTATCGCTACCGGGCGGCCGACGCGGATTTCGCCTGAACGGCTGGCCGACACGGCGCGCCGGGCCGGAATTGCCGGGTTTGTGGCAGTGACCGGGGCGGCTTTTGCCCTGATATGGTCGGTTTTCACCAACGATTTTTCGATCACTTACATCCTTGAGCATTCCAATCGGGCGTTACCGATCCCCTACAAGTTCGCCGCGCTTTGGAGCGGCCAGGAAGGCTCGCTGCTGCTTTGGGCGTGGCTGCTGGGGATTTATGGCTTTGTTTTGCGGCTGCGGCATAAGACCGACGTGAAGCTCTATGCCTACGCGGGAACGATTCTGTCCGGGGTGCAGGTGTTCTTCCTGGCAGTGCTGGTGTTTGCCGCACCGCCGTTTGCGCTGCTGCCGGGCTTTACTGCCGGGGGCCAGGTTCCTGCCGACGGCAACGGGCTCAATCCTCTGCTCCAGTATCCGGAGATGGTGATTCATCCGCCGATGCTGTATCTCGGGTACGTAGGATTTTCGGTTCCCTTTGCGTTTGCGCTGGGCGCGCTCATGATGCGCTATCCCGGTGAGAAGTGGATCAAGATCACGCGCACGTGGACGATGGTGACGTGGCTGTTTCTCACAGTCGGTATCTTCCTGGGAATGCACTGGGCGTATGCGGTGCTGGGCTGGGGCGGCTATTGGGGCTGGGATCCGGTGGAAAACGCGAGCTTCATGCCCTGGCTGACCGGAACTGCCTTTCTGCACTCCGTGATGATGCAGGAGCGCAAGGGCATGATGAAGAGCTGGAATGTGTGGCTGATCTTTTCCACGTTTCTGCTTACGCTGCTGGGAACGCTGCTGACCCGCGCAGGGCTGGTGAGCTCGGTGCACGCGTTTGCGCAATCGTCGATCGGCACGTGGTTCGTTGTCTTCATGTGCATCGTGCTGGCGGTTTGCATCTTCACCTATGTGCTGCAACGCAGCCACTTGAAGAGCGAGCATCAACTGGAATCGCTGGTGAGCCGCGAATCGAGCTTCCTGTTCAACAACCTGATGCTGCTGACGGCCTGCTTCGTGATTTTGTGGGGCACGCTCTTCCCGATTCTGTCGGAGTACGTGCAAGGGAGCAAGGTGACGGTGGGCGCGCCGTTTTATAACGCCGTGGCTGTGCCGATCGGACTCTTTCTGCTGTTTCTGACCGGCGTTGGGCCGCTGCTGCCGTGGCGCGCCACGTCGCTCAAAGCCATCAAACGGAATTTTGTACTGCCGTCGATTGCGCTGTGGGCCACTGTGATCGTTTGCCTGGTAGCAGGTGCGAATCCGTGGCAGGGCGGCGCATTCGATCAGGGACATTTCTATGCCATCGTGGCATTCGCATTGTCGGCCGCGGTGCTGACGGCGATCTTGTCTGAGTTCTTCCGCGGGGCTGCGGTGATCTCGCGGCAGACGGGGCGCAATCTATTTGCGGCGCTTTATTTGCTGACGCGACGCAACACGCGCAGGTATGGCGGCTACCTGGTGCACATCGGCGTTGTCGTTGTTGTGATCGGACTGGCCGGCGCGGCGTTCAATCGCAATGCCGAGAAAGAAATGGCCTTCCACGACCAGCTCAACATCGGGCCATACACGCTGGTGCAGGTGGGCTCGAGCCAGGATGCGAATCCTGATTTCGATTCGGATTACGCGGTGCTGGACGTCTACAAAGGCGGCAGACGAGTTTTCCAGATGACGCCGGAGCAGCGCTTCTACCATCTGGGCGAAGGCGTGCAGCCGCAAACCATGGTGGCGATTCATTCCGTTCCTGAATGGGATCTTTACGTGGTCTTCGAGGGCATCAATCAGGACACGAATCAGCCCATCATCAAAGCGTTTCTGAATCCGCTGGTGGGATGGATCTGGTTTGGACTGGCGGTGATTGTCGCGGGAACATTTGTGGCGCTGGTGCCGAGCCTGACGCCGGCGACGGCGGCTCTCAGGGTGCCGGCGACGCAGCCGGCCCAGCCGGCGTGGAAAGGCGGAGCGTGATGGTTTCTTTCGCGAGAATCGTCGGCAGATCGCGCGGGCGTCGTGAAGGCTCTGCCGCCATCGATCGTGCCGTCCCACCCATTTCGCAAAGTGCGCGAAATGGATGGGGCACGGGGCGTTCTTCGGCTCGCTGGCTCAAAGGCGCGGAAGCGGCGGTGCTGGCCGTGGCGATCTGCTTTTCGCTGGGCGCTTCCGCTCCTACTGCACGAGTGAATACCCTGAGCCACCACCTGATGTGCCAGTGCGGATGTGCGCAGGTACTGGGGGAATGCGATCACGTGGGATGCCCGGACCGCGACAAGGAGTTGGCGGAATTGTCTGCGGCCATTGATTCGGGACTTGGCGATCAGCAGATTCTGGATGCATTTGCGGCTAAATACGGCGAAACCGTACTGGCCGCGCCACGCACCAACGGCTTCGACCTGGTGGCGTGGATTGCGCCGTTTGCGGTGCTTGCAGCGGCGCTGCTGGGAACGATTCTGCTCATCCGGCGCTGGGGCGGGCTGGGGAGAAAGACGCAGACTGCGGCAGCGGGAGAGCCGGCCTCGGGCGACCTCACGGAAATTGGGCCGGCAGAGCAAGAGCGTATGGAGCGCATTCGCCGGGAAACTGGCGGCGACGGAGGATTCTGAGCGATGACGGATACCGAGGGACTAATTGCGGGAGTAATGCTTCTGTTTGCTCTCTTTCTCTACACCTTCTGGCCAGAGAATGCATTCGCCAGCCAGAAAGAGAAGACACGGCTGGACTATTTATTGGAGCGCAAGGAGCAGCTTTACGAGAACCTGCGCGACCTGACTTTCGAATTTCGCGCCGGCAAATATCCCGAGGAAGATTTCACCGCGCAGCGCGCGCTTCTAGAACACGAGACGGCACAGTTGCTGGCGGAGATCGACCTGCTGCAGAGTTAGAAACAGAGACCAGTGATTAGTGGTTAGTGATTAGTGATCACGGATCCGGACGACACGAATTGCACAATGAAGGAATGCGACACGAAATGAAAATGAGACGGAACTTTGCGGGAATTATTGCGTTGAGTTTTTTGTTTGCCGGCGCATTGGCGCAGGCCGCAACTGTGACTGGCACCGTGACGGACAAGACTACCGGCAAGCCTGCCGCGGGCGATACTGTGGTGCTGGTTGAGCCGATGTCGGGCATGAGCGAAGTGGGTCACGTGACCACCGACGCCCAGGGACACTACACGTTGAATCTGCCTGGCAGCAATCCCTACCTGATCCGCGTGACGCACCAGGGAGCCGAATATTTCGCTGACGTGCCGCGGGGCGGCGGATCGGACGATGTCGCGGTATACGATGTGGCGGCCAAGGTTCAGGGAGTTTCCATCGACACCGACATTCTGGAGATCGAAGCACAGAACGGACAGCTCAGCGTGGACGAGCGCTTCTTTGTGCACAACACCAGCAGCCCTGCGATGACGCAATCCAGCGCGAAGTCGTTTGAGGTCATTCTGCCGGCCGATGCGGTGCTTGGAGACGTGGCTGCGCAGAGACCCGGCGGCCTGCCGACGAACGCCAAGCTCGTTCCCGACGGCGCCAAGGGACACTACGCGTTCAATGTCCCCATCCAGCCCGACCAGGGCGACAAGGACACGCTCTTTCAAGTCAGCTACACGCTTCCCTACACGAGCGGCAAATACGATTTCCATGAGCAGGTAACGATGGCGGCGGATAACTTCGCCGTTCTGATGCCCAAGAGCATGTCACTGGCCGGTGGGTCAGGCGCAAGCTTCCAATCGATTCAGGCGGACCCTGGCGTGCAAACCCTTCTCATGAAGCATGTGGAAGCGGGCAAGGTCATCAATTTTTCGATTTCAGGAACGGGAGCAATGCCGCGCGAGGAACAGAATGCGCAGGGCGATAACGGCCCCGGAGGCGCACCCCAGGCCGGCCAGCCGGGAGGCGGAATTGCGCCGCCCATCAACACGCCCGATCCACTGTCGAAGTACAAATGGTGGATTCTTGGCGGGTTGGCATTATTGCTGGCGGCTGTTGCGGCTTTCCTGCTGCGCAAGCCGGCGGATGCGGGAACGGGAGCGGCTTTCGGATTTGCTGCAGCGGGAACGCCTGCGACTTACACTACGCCCGGCACACCTGCAGCGAAGAACGTCGCGCTGCTGAATGTGCTCAAAGAAGAGTTGTTTGCGCTGGAGAGCGAGCGCATCGCGGGCACACTCCCTCCGGGTGAATACGCAGAGCAGAAGGCGGCGCTGGAAACAGTGCTGAAGCGGGCGCTCAAGAAAAGCTAGTGTGAGTGCGAGTGTGAGTGCGAGTGTGAGTGTGGCTGTATCGATTCGGCACGCTCACACTCCACACTCGTACCTCTTCCCTTGTATCCTTCCTCAATGAAGACTTTGCTTCGTACGCTTCTTTCATGCGCTCTCATCGTCTGGATCGGGGCGGAGATCTTTTTTCCCATCGTTGCCGCCATCACGTTCAATACCCTGCGGCCCGATACCCATACCGCCGGCACCATTGTGGGCCAGTTGCTGCGCATCCTGCACGGCATGGGGCTGGTGGCGGGAGTGGTGGCGTTGGCGGTGCTGGCGCTGGCTCCGGCGTGGGGCATCTACAAGCCGCGCACCGTGCTGGCGCCCATGGTGCTGCTGGTTGTGATGATCGCCGCCACCGTGTATTCGCAATTCGGCATCATTCCCGCCATGGATCGCGACCGCAATGCCGCGGGCGGCGCGATCGATACTGCGGACATCACGAATCTCACGACCATTCACTTCAACACCCTGCATCAACGCAGCGTGTTTGTGGAGGAGACGGTTTTGCTGCTGGGGCTGGCGGCGGTGGTGCTGGTGGCGTGGGCGGAAAGCGCGCGACCTTGAAGATATCGCGGCGACGACGCGGTCAAGCCGTGCCATTAGAATTGTCTGGCAGAGGCCCTCTCATGTCTCCGCTTCAGCGCCACTCGCAGGCGGCTTTTTCCGAGAGAAATTCGTCCGCGCAGATTCGCGAGCGCGTCTCCGCTGGAACAATCTCCTTCGCGGGCCCGCTCCTCCTTGTCGTAGCTCGTACGGTATTGCTCATCGCCTCGCAGGCATTCGTTGCCCTGCTTTTCTTTGCAAAGCATCACTCGGATCCATGGCGGGAAGCCGCCGATTGGTGGACCGTCTACGGAACCGCTGCCGATCTCGGCTGCCTCATCTTGCTCCGCTATTTCACACGCCGAGAAGGCATCGGATTCCGCGACCTGATCGGTACCATTCACATGCGCCGCGCACACGATCTCTGGCTCGGACTCGGGTTTTACCTGCTGGTCTTTCCCGTCTTTCTGGCGTCGGGCTGGTTGGCGCGCAAATGGTTCTTCGCCTCAACCTCAGACCTCAACCGATATCTCGTCCATGCGCATGTCGCACCACTCTGGGCCGTGCTCTACGGTCTCTTTGTCTGGTGGATTCTCTGGTCGCCGACCGAGGAAATGACCTACCAGGCCTACTGCCTCCCCCGACTGGAAGCACTCACCGGCAGAACCTGGACGGCGATGCTCATCGTCGGCTTTTGGTGGGCTGCGCAGCATTGCGCGCTCCCTTTCATTCCCGACTGGCGCTATCTCGCCTACCGCTTCGTAGCGTTTTCCCCCGGCGTGATCTGTCTCATGCTGCTTTATCTGCGCACGCGACGCCTGATGCCCCTGATCTTTGCGCACTGGCCCATGGACATCGCCGCGGCCATTATCCACGCGCTTTACTGAGCAGGGCAAACGCATCTTAATCGCTATATGCCGCGCGGCTATGTAGAAGTGAGATGGGGATATGGAAAATCCCCTGAAGTACTTTTCTGAGTTGAAGGACCCGCGGGTGGAGCGAACGCGAGAGCATCTTCTGGAAGAGATTCTCTTGATCGCAATTGCGGCGATTCTGAGCGGCGCAAACGGTTGGAACGAGATCGAGAACTATGGCAAGGCGAAGCGCGAGTGGCTGAACAGTTTTCTGCGCCTGCCGGGCGGGATTCCGTCTCATGACACGTTCAACCGTGTCTTTGCGGCTCTGGCCACCGAGGCGTTGGAAGAAAGCTTTGCAGCGTGGGTTGGCTCGATTGCTCGTCTGACCGTCGGCGAGGTGGTGGCCATCGATGGCAAGACATTGCGTGGGACACGGACCACGGCAGGCAAGGCGCTGGTGCACATGGTTTCAGCCTGGGCCAACTCCAACAACCTGGTGCTTGCCCAGCGCAAGGTCGACGACAAGTCCAACGAGATTACGGCAATCCCCAAGCTGCTCAAAGCCCTGGAACTGAGCGGAGCGGTGGTGACCATCGATGCCATCGGCTGCCAGAAGTCCATTGCCAGCCAGATCGTCGCGCAACGGGCCGACTACGTGCTGGCGGTGAAGGAAAATCAGCCTTCCCTGCTGGCCGACATCAAGGACTCGTTTCAAATGCTTGCCGCCGATAGCGTTGATGAGCAAATCGACTGCGGGCATGGCCGCGTAGAACGCCGCACCTGCTCGGTGCTCGGAGATCTGAGCTTATTGGATGCGCCCGGACAATGGGCCTCATTACAAGGGTTGGTGCGCATCCAGGCCGAGCGTTATCACAAGGCGACCGGCGCCAGTGAACGCGAAGTCCGTTACTACATCACCAGTCTCAAGCCCGATGCCGCGCGGTTGAACGCCGTCATCCGCCAGCACTGGGGCATTGAAAACAAATTGCACTGGGTGCTCGATGTCGGCTTCGGCGAGGACCTCAGCCGCAAACGCGCCGGGCACGCCGCCCAGAACTATTCCATCCTCACGCGCATCGCCCTCAACATGCTCCAACAGGACAAAACCTGCAAATTGGGCATCCACGGCAAACGGCTGCAGGCTGCTTGGGACCACGAATATCTGCTCCGACTACTCGGAGTCCAAAATTAGATGCGTTTGCCCTGCGGTCTCTCTGGCGGAACTGGCCCCACGCGTTGCTATGATGGCGAGGTGACTGGCACGGCGAAATTGGCGTGGGCTGCGGGGCTGCGCACGGTGTTTCTGGACCGCGACGGCATTCTGAACGAGAAGATGCCGGATCACCGGTACGTGACGCGCTGGGAGGAGTTTCGCGTGCTGCCGGGCGTGCCGGAGGCTGTGCGGCGGCTGAATGAGGCGGGGTTGCGCGTGGTGGTGGTGTCGAATCAGCGCGGCATCGCGAAGGGGCTTTACACTACGGCGGATTTGGAGGCGATGCACGCGCAGTTTCAGCGGCTGCTCGGACGCGAGGGCGCGCGTATCGATGGGTTTTTTATTTGCCCGCACGAAGAGAATGAGTGCAATTGCCGCAAGCCGTTGACGGGGCTGTTCGAGCAGGCGGTGGCGCGGTTTCCTGAGATTACGGCCGCGACGAGCGTGATAATTGGGGACTCGGCTTCCGATGTTGAGTTTGGACGGCGGCTGGGGATGAAGACGATTCTTGTCGATGCGCGGGATAGCGCGGCCCAAGTCGCGGAGTTAGCGGATTTGCGCTTTGGCTCGCTGGCTGAGGCTGTGAATGCGATTTTGGCAGCGCGCGGCGCCGGTTCATAGAGGCTGCGCATGGCGAGTGAAAAATCGCGCAGGGGCTAAAGCCCCACAATCGTTTCAAGGCGTTATTCGGCGCGGCTGAAAGCCGCGCCCTGATACAGGACTCAGAAATTTTTCAGATCTACAATCGCTTTCAAAATGGTTTCGGGCTGGGGCAGAATCGCGTCTTCGAGCTTGGGCTGGTAGGCGACGAATGTGTCCATGGAGCCAATGCGGCGCACCGGGGCGTCGAGATCGTCGAAGAGTTCGTCGGCGATGCGCGCGGCAAGTTCTGCGCCGTAACCCCAGCTCAGCATGTCCTCGTGGGCCACGATCACGCGGTTGGTTTTACGGACCGAATTGGCAATCGCTTCCCAGTCGTAGGGATTGAGGGTGCGCAGATCGAGAATCTCCACGTCGATGCCGTGCAGGCGCTCGGCTTGTTGCGCAGCCTGGAGAGCGCGCGGCACCAGTGCGCCGTAGGTGACGAGGGTGAGGTGAGAACCGGGGCGAACGATCTTCGCCTTGCCGAAGGGGATGGCGAAATCCGGTCCAGGATAGGAGGAGCGGCCGTAGGTTTCGCGGTAGAGGCGCTTGTGTTCGAGAAAGAGGACGGGGTCGTCGCAGCGAATGGCGGTGCGCAAAAGGCCGTTGGCGTCGAGGGCGTTGGAGGGAAACACAACGCGGAGGCCGGGAGTGTGGGTGAAGATACTTTCGCCGGATTGAGAGTGGTAAATGGCTCCGCCGGTGAGGTAGCCGCCGATGGGCACACGGATGACGGCGGGCGCGCTCCAGGTCCCGTTTGAGCGCCAGCGCAACAGGGATAACTCATTGTGAATCTGGTGCATGGCGGGCCAAATATAATCAAAGAATTGAATTTCTACCACCGGTTTCATGCCGCGCAGCGCGTAGCCCACGGCCCGGCCGACGATGTTGGCTTCGGCCAGCGGCGAGTTGAAAACGCGCTCCGAGCCGAACTCGGTTTGCAGGCCGGCGGTGAGCTTGAAGACTCCGCCCTTTCCCTTCACCTCGCTGAGAGCTTCGTTGCGGCTGGCGTCGGCGACGTCTTCGCCGTAGATCACAATGCGCTCGTCGCGGCGCATCTCGTCGCGCAGACAATGATTGATGAGGTCGGCCATGGTGTGCGCGGCGACCTTTGGCACGCTCTCTTCCTCTGTGTGCTCGGGTTGCTCGGTGGCAAATGCGGCGCGGGTGGGATCGAGATCCTCGGAGTAGACGTGCGCGGCGATGCTCTCGACAGCAGGCGGCGGAGATTGCAGCGCGCGCTCAGCGGCCTCCGCGGCTTCGTGGTCAAGGCTGCGTTCCAGCTCGTCCAGCTCCGCGGCGGTGATGATGCCGTCGGCAATCAGCCGTGTGCGCAGGCTGGCGATGGGATCGCAGAGGGCGTCGGCCTCGCGCTCGGCAGCGGAGCGGTAGTTCTTGTCATCGTCCGACAGGGAGTGGGAGTAGAGGCGCACACAATGGCCATGCACCAGCGCCGGACCGCGGCCCGCGCGGCAGTGGGCGGCTGCCTGCTGAAATGCGCGCAGGCTGGCCACGGGATCGTTGCCGTCGATCTCGGCAAAAAAGAAGTTGGGGAAATTGGCGACCAGACGGGAAATGTTTCCGCCCGGCGTGTTGACCTCAACAGGAACGCTGATGGCGTAGCCGTTATCTTCGATCATGAAGATGACCGGCAGCTTCTGATTGGACGCGGTGTTCATCGCTTCCCAGAACTCGCCCTGCGAGGTTGAGCCTTCGCCGACGCAGGCCAGAGTCACCTCGTCGCCGTGGAAATCGACGTTGTGAAATTCGCGATAGTCGCCGGGGTCTTTGACAGCGGACTCGGGATGGCGGCTGAAGTAGCGGCCGGCTTCGGCGCAGCCCACAGCATGAAGCAACTGGGTCGCGGTGGAGGAGGATGTGCTGACGATGTGAAGAGAGCGGCTGCTCCAGTGGGTGGGCATCTGACGGCCGCCACTGGCCGGATCATCGGCCGCGCCTACGGCCTGCAACATCATGTCGTAAGGGCTGACGCCCAGCGCCAGACAAAGCGCGCGATCGCGATAGTAGGGAAAAAACCAGTCGTAGCCGGGACGGAGAGCCAGCGCCGCGCCGACCTGAAGAGCCTCATGGCCGGCGGCGGAGATCTGGAAGAAGATTTTTTGCTGACGCTTGAGGAGAATTTCCCGGTCGTCTACCGCGCGGGAGAGAAACATCAGCCGGTAGATTTCGACCAACTGCGCTGCGGTGGGCTCGCCAGCAGCGGGGGACGCCCCCGCAGCACGAGCCCTGGAAATTGCCACTTCCATTCCGGTCGACCCCCAGGAACGCTCTCCAGATACTGCTCACTTCGATTGTAACAACGTGGCAAACGCAAGTGCTGGTCAGGTAGTGGGCCAGTTTGAAAAAGCCTTCCCTCAGGGGCTGAAGCCCACCGCTATTTTGGGGCTTTGCGGCACGACTGAGGTCGTGCCCATTCAGAACGGTTTGAAACTGGCCCACTACCGCTTGTCAAGCCGACTGTCGGGCCGGAAAGGCGCCGAGGAATTCAATGAGTGGGAAAAATCATCGGCGCCTGCGGCGGCAAGGTGGTCTGAGGCTGGCCCACGCTTTCGGTCATCCTTTGCCGCACGTTGCGCGCGAGTTTTTCAATGTCGGCGATTTTATGCAATTCGTCCGGGGTCAATGAGTCCGCATTGGTCTTGGCGACCTCTTCATTCAGTTCCCTGGCGAGCTTCAACAGCTTGTCCGTGTCGGCGACGAGTTGCTTTTGGCGCTCGTTATTGAGTGCGCGCATCCGTCTTTCGAGCATCGCGGGGTCCGGATCGTCGGGCGAGAGCGAACTGAGATCGGTTTGCTGCGAGAAGGGGTGCATGCTCCCCTGGCCTTGCCCCTGTCCGCCGTTGGATCCACCAGACGACTGCGAATGGCCCGGCAACGCGCAGACGAGAACGCACAGCAGCGCCAGCAGAATCGCACCTCTCAGGCTGGCGCGGTGGCACAGACGGCTAGGATGAAATCCGGCAATCCGAAATACGCGCCGTGATTCATGCATGGTGAACCGTCCTGGCAGCACTTTGCATGGCTTACCTCAACCCTGGGGTGCTTCCCGTCCTAACCTTGTGGGCCAGCTGCTCGATCGCGCTGGCTTTGCGGACGACCGTCACAGAAAGCGTGTCCCTGTTGGTCTTGTCGACCTCCGACTTCAGATCCGTCGCCATCTTAAGCAGGTCGGCACATTCGCTTGCAATCTGCTGCTTTTGCGTCTCGCCGGCTGCGTTCGCAGCGGGTGGTTTTTGCTGCTGTCCGGCGGCAGGCGCTGGGGCACTGGCAACTTTTTCAGGAACCGCAGCGGTTGGAGCTGGCGCAGATTGGGCATGACCGCGCAGCAGGCCTGAGCCGGCCACAATGACGAGCGCGGCGCAACATGCCAACTGACAAAGAGGCGCGCCGCGGCGTCGAAACCAGGCCTCGGGCCTTCCTCGACCAGAGCAACATCCGCTCTCGATAGACCACATCATGGAGATTTAAGATGCGCCGGAGGGACCAGACGACATTCCGGCGATTCCTGCGCACAGTCTAGTCTAGAAGGAGGGAGTTTTGGCATGTTTCTTTCACCGATACACGCGAGTTTCATCCTGGCCATGCGATGGGGAGTATTCCAGGAAGGGCGGTTTCTGGGCAAAGTGCTGGATGAGTGGATAGCCGACAGCCAGGAGTTCGTCCATACCAAGCTGCCCAAGCTGATTGTGATTGCTATTATCGCTTTTATATTCAGCCGCTTACTGCGTCTCGGGACGCACCATATGACGCGCCTGGCGGAGCGAAGCTCGGCCGGCCTGGAACGCCTGGCAGAAGTGAAAACCATGGCCGGAGTGATCCGGACCACGGGGTTGGCGATTATCGGCCTGATTGCGGGCTTCATGGCGCTCGATACTATCGGCTTCAGCCTTGCCCCCTTGCTGGCATCGGCCGGCATCGCGGGCATTGCCATCGGCCTGGCCGCACAAACCATCGTCAAAGATATGCTGAACGGATTTCTGATCCTGGTAGAGGGTCAGTTTAGCGTGGGCGACCAAGTGCGCGTGGCCGGGGTGAGTGGCGTGGTGGAAGCGCTGACGTTGCGCAGAACCGCGGTGCGCGACGCGGACGGCACGCTCTATGTGATTCCGAACTCGCAGATCACGACGGTCGCCAATCTGAGCTCCGGTTACGCCGTGGCCACGGTGAATGTGAGCGTGGATTTCTCGGCACATCCCGACGCCGTGACAGCGCTGCTGAAAAAGATTGCGATGGACTTGCGCAACAGCGACGATTTCCGCGACGTGATTCTGGATGATCCGAAGGTTCTGGGCCTCGACAGCTTGAAGGGCTCACAGATGAGCTTTCCCGTTGTCTTCAAGACGCGCGCTAATCAGCAATACGGGCTGGTGCGCGAGTTCCAGCGGCGGGTGCGGCTGGCTCTTGAAGAGAATCATCTGCTGCCGGGCGACCCGAACCGGGTGTTCCAGCACCGCGATGATGCGGATGTGGCGGGTATGTCTGGGCGGGCTGAGGAGACGCCGGCGCCGGGGCGCGATGCGACCACGATTAAGCCTCAGGAAAGCGATCCGTTCAGCGGGGAGTGAGTAGACCGTTAGGAATCCGATTCGAGCGCGTTCAGTAGAGCCTCCCCGTTGGTGATCGGCGGCAGGCACGTGCGACCGCGGCAGACCATGGCCCACACATCGGCGCCGCCGGGCGGTGGAACCAGGAGCAGGGTCTCGGCCAACGCTTCAGGAATTTCGCCTGCGATGAGCCGCGCGGGATCGATGCGCATCACGGTTTTGTTGATGGCGAAGCGCGCTACGGCCAAAGCCTCAAGACGCGCCGCTTCGGGCCCTGAGCCCACAATCACTATTTGGACCGGATCGAGCAGAAGCCGCTCAGCGGCCAGGCCATAACTGCCGGCGTAGAGGCCAAAGTGGTCCACAATGCCGGCAAAACAGGCCAGCGTATCTTCGGCGATGTCGCGATATTGCTTGCGTCCACTCAACGCTTCTAGGCGCAGCAAGGCCGCGGCTGCTGTGGGGTTCCCTGCCGGCGTGGGCGCATCCTGAAGCGGTTTGCGCCGCGCAGATAATGCGCCGAGCGAAGTTTCGGGAGGCGCGGCCGCGTCGAAGAATCCACCGAAGGCTGAATCATGGAAGCGCGTAATCATAGCGTCGGCCAACTTGACGGCGGCGTGGTGATAGCTCATGTCGCCGCTCGCCATCCACGCGTCGATGCAGGCGTGGATGGTAAAGGCATAGTCGTCGAGCGTGCCGGGAACTTTTTCGCTGCCTGCGGTCTGCTCGGGGCCGTCGGCGTAGGCGATGACGTGGTTGAGCGCAGATTCCTCATCCCAGGCTTCTTTGAGAAGCCGATCGAGCGTGAGCAGCGCAAATTCCTTCGCTGAATCCATGATCAGGACGTGCGCGGTTTCGAGATAGGCTGAAACAGCCATCGCGTTCCAGCCTGTGTAGAGCGTGCGGTCGATGAACGGCGTGGGGCGCAGGGCGCGCGCGGCAAGTAATTTGGCGCGGGCCGAATCACGCAGGGCGAGCAGGGATTCGTATGCCGCGCCTGTTTCTTTCGCCAGCTCGCCGAGCGATTGCTTCAGGTGCAGCACGTTCCTGGCTGGGTCGTGATGCATCTCGCCCAATTCGCCAATGTCCCAATACTTCGCGGCAAAATCCAGCTCCGCGGGATCGAGAGCGGCGCGCGCCTCTTCGAGTGTCCATGTGAAGTAGTCGCCATCGTCGTCGAGACCCACATCGGCGTCCTGCGAGGCAAAAAATCCGCCGCGCTCGCGGTCGGTCATGATCGAGTCAAGCCAGGCGACGATCTCTCGCGCGGTTTCGAGGAAGTCCTGGCGCACATAGCTCTGGAAGCCGTGGACGTAATTGCGCAGAAGCTCTGTGTTGTCGTAGAGCATCTTCTCGAAGTGAGGAACGATCCAGCGCTCGTCGACGCTGTAGCGATGAAAGCCTCCTGCGAGTTGATCGTAGACGCCGCCGCGTGCCATTTTTTCGAGCGTGGTGATGAAGGATTCGCGCGCAGGCTCGTGATTGCGGCTCATCGCCATCTGGAGCAGCAGGTCGAGCGCTGCGGGATGAGGGAACTTGGGCTGCGAGCCGAAGCCGCCGTTGCGGGCATCGAATTGGCCCACGATCGACGCGGCAATTTTCCCAACCAAATCGAGGGAAAGACCGCTGCGCGCGGAAAAGCTTTCGTTGTGCTCGATGGCGGCCATTACGCTCGAAGCTGTTTCGAGCGCTTCGTCGCGGCGCTCGCGCCAAACCTGCGCCATGGCCATCAAGACGCGCCCCATACCCGGGCGGCCGTAGCGGTCGTCGCGGGGAATGTAGGTGCCACCGAAGTAAGGACGGCCGTCGGGCGTGAGAAACGCGGTGAGCGGCCATCCGCCTTGACCGCTGATGGCGGAGACCGCGGCCTGGTAACGCGCATCCACATCGGGGCGCTCGTCGCGATCCACTTTGACGGCGATGAAAAGCTGGTTGATGAGCGCCGCGATTTCGGGATCCTCGTACGATTCGCCATCCATGACGTGGCACCAGTGGCACCATACCGCGCCGATGTCGAGCAGGATGGGTTTGTCCTCGGCCTGGGCGAGCGCAAACGCAGCCTCACCCCACGCATGCCAGTGAACGGGCTGGTGGCGCGCCGAGCGCAAATACGCCGATGCGGCGTATTCAAGCTGATTGCCGGCGGTGGGGAAAGTGGCTTCGTCCATGGTGTGAGAATACAGGGCGGGATCACAGCGCGGCCAGTGCTCCGGCTCGCATCCTGCGTGCCGGAAGCGATTTGTTATATTCAGCGTGGAGCGTTTCACGAAATGCATTTTCTCTCAGGCGCAAACCAAAGAACCGTCGCGGTCCGCGTTTCCCATGTACGATAAGCAGCCATTCATTCCGGTATCGGGTTTTCCAGAGGAGCCTCGCTCCGGATGGGCGGCAATTGCGCGCGCGCTGCGCAGGGCGCTGGCTGGCGGACGTCGCGTAGTTTGCGTCGAGTGCTATCCGGGCGTGTTGGTGGACGAAGTGCGACAGCAACTTGCAGCGCTCCTCGATCCTGCGTTGGTAGTTTCCACCGTGGACCTGTTGCTGCCGCCCGATGAGCTGGATCGAAAGTTTGCTGCGCTTCTGACGGACGATCCCGTGTTCGGCGTAATGAACCGCGTGGAAATTGAAGACTTTTTCGATCAGGAGAAACTGCGGCACGCCCGGCAGCGGATTGCGCAGTGGGAAGCGACAGCGTCTGCATCCGGAATCGCGCTCGTGATCGGCACTGGAGCGGTTTTGGTCGCTCCAGAGCACCGGCTGCTCATCTACGCCGACATGGCACGCTGGGAGATTCAGCAGCGGCAGCGGCGCGGGGAGATTGGCAATCTCGGCGCGGACAATTTGAACGAACTCCCGTCGCTCAAATACAAGCGCGGATTTTTTCTTGACTGGCGCGCGGCCGATCGGTTGAAGCAACTCGTGTGGAACGGGATCGACTTTCTGCTCGACACGAATGCGCCGGCGCATCCCAAAATGGTTTCCGGCGAGGCGCTACGCGCGGGATTGCGCGCAGCCGTGTGCCGGCCATTCCGCGTGGTTCCCTTCTTCGATCCCGGTCCCTGGGGCGGCCATTGGATGGAAGAGGTGTGCGACTTGCCGCGCAATTTACCCAACCATGCATGGTGCTTCGACTGCGTTCCCGAGGAGAACAGCCTGCTGTTGGGTTTTGGCGATGCGCGCGTGGAGATCCCCGCGATCGACCTAGTCTTCGCGCATCCGCGCGAGTTGCTTGGCGAGAACATTTTTGCGCGCCTGGGAGCGGAGTTTCCCATCCGCTTTGATTTTCTCGACACTGTGGGTGGAGGCAATCTTTCGTTGCAGGTACACCCGCTGACAAGCTACATCCGTGAACATTTTGGCCTTGAGTATACGCAGGATGAAAGCTATTACATGCTGGATGCAAAGCAAGATGCATGCGTTTATCTCGGGCTCAAGGATGGCATCGACCCGACGGCAATGCTGCGCGATTTAGAGACCGCGCAAACCAGCGGCGCATTCGACGCCGAGCGCTATGTGAACAAGTGGCCGGCGAAGAAGCACGACCACTTTCTGATTCCTGCGGGAACGATTCACTGCTCAGGCCGCGACAGCATGGTGCTTGAGATCAGCGCCACGCCTTACATCTTCACCTTCAAGTTGTGGGATTGGGGACGCGCCGGACTCGACGGGCGGCCACGGCCCATTCACTTGCAGTATGGCGCGGAAAACATTCAGTGGGACCGTACCACGGATTGGGTGCGGCACTCGCTCATCAACCGCGTGCAGCCCCTGGCCGCGGGCGATGGGTGGCGCGAAGAACGGACAGGGCTGCACGAACTGGAGTTCATCGAGACGCGCCGCCACTGGTTCACCGGCACAGTGCCGCACGAGACCGGTGGCCAAGTGAACGTGCTGAACCTGGTGGAAGGCGCCGAAGCCGTTGTGGAGAGCCCCAGCGGCGCGTTCGAGCCCTTCGTGGTGCACCACGTGGAAACCTTTATCGTGCCCGCGGGAGTGGGGCCGTACACGATTCGCCCTCACGGAGCGGCGGAGGGCACGCAATGCGCCACGATGAAGGCCTTTGTCCGCGAGGATACGTAGGCCGCGAGCCGCACCGCAAATCAATTCTTCGCGAGCTCGCTTTCAACTGCCGCAATCAGTTCGGGAGCGTCGGGTGCGGTGTTGGGCGCAAAGCGCGCCACGACCCCGCCGCTGCGGCTGACGAGGAACTTCTCAAAGTTCCATTGGATCTCGGGCGCGGGGTTGGCGTCGATGTTGTGCTGCTTGAGGACGGCAGCCCATCCGGCCGGATCGCCCTTGGCCTTGGGTTGCGCCGCGATGAGCGACGCATAGAGCGGATGCTTTTCCGCGCCGGTGACTTGGATCTTGCCGAACATGGGGAATTTGACGCCGTAATTCAGCGTGCAGAAGCTCTGAATCTCGTCATTGGTGCCCGGCTCCTGGCCTTTGAAGTCGTTGGCGGGAAAGCCCGCAACCACAAGACCCTGGCCGCGAAAACGCTCGTAGAGATTTTCCAGGCCTTCGTATTGCGGCGTGAGACCGCATTTTGACGCGACGTTGACGACGAGCAGGACTTTGCCTTTGAACTCGCCGAGTGATGCGGCTTCGCCGGTGATTTTGGTAACGGGGATGTCGTAGATGGATGAAGTCAAGGTGGGAATCTCCTCTAACTCTCATCCTATCGCAGAGGGCGGCCGCAATCAGGGCAATTTGCGAATAGGTGAAAGCAGTGTTTGTGCGGCCATCATCCCCGGTCCCCAAAAGCGAGGGACCGGGGGCACCGTCCCCGGCCGCGTTGCCGCTACTGCACCAGCAAGATTGATGCGCGCCAGAAGGCTGCTTTCTGCGTTGCGGGATCGATGACCGTGACCTGGCAATCGTACGATCCGCGCGGCAATGTGTCGACGCCGAGATCGAAGTTCAGGCTCATCGTGCCCAATCGGCTTGTGGTGCTGGGGACGATGGATTGCAGAGGAGTCTCATACAGTTTTTTGCCGCCCTGATAGAGACTGACAAATGCGAAGACAGGTTGCGTGTCCGGCACGGGTGGCGGCGTGGTTGCCGCCGCCGGTTTGTACGCCTGGAAGTAGACGTGGATCTGGTGGCCGGTGGAGAAGACGCGCGTCACGCTGGGGATAAGCTTCTTTCCGTTCTCGACGAGCGGATTTACAGCTTCGTCCTTGGCGCGGTCTTTGGCTTTGGCAGCGTCGTAGATGGCATCGCGCAAATCGACGCGCTGGCTCGAGAGCACCACGGCGCTGATGGGAACGCGCTTGAGTTCCTTGTTCAGGTTGGGAATCACGAAGGTGGTCTGGAAGGTGCCGATTCTGCCGGTTTCATCGTCGCGCGCCAGGAACTTGATGGAATATTTTCCGGGCAGCAGTGTGAATCCGGTGTCGTATTCCAGGGGCACACGGGCGAGTTCCGCGGCGGTCTTGTCGGTTAGCTTGATATTCGTGTTGTCGCGCACGTTGCTGACGGTGGTGCCGCCGACCAGGTCCTTGATCTCGCCGACGAAATCGATGCGCGTGATCTCGGCGCCGCCGCGCTTGGCAAGCGCCAGCTCGCGGCCGGGGATTTTCACGATGATGGGAACAAAATATTCAGCGCGGTTGAGCTGGAAGTAGTCGATCTCCATGGCGATGGTGAGATCGGTGATGGGATCTTCAAGCATCAGCGCGTCTTCAAGCTGGCGCTCGCGATCGACGTCGTTGAATTTGTTGAACTCCTTGTTCGCATAGTAGCCCTGGCGATAGTCGAGCTTGGCTTCCTGATTGTTCGCAAGCGAAATGCGAATGCGCCGGAATTTGCCGTTGGGATCGGTGTTCGAGGTGTAGTAGCCGAGGATGTAGTAATCCGAAATCGATTGCTGCGCCTGCACAATGCCGCCCGCGAGATCGTTGTTGTCGAGGAATGCCTTGCCACCGGTGTCGCCGGCCAGCGCGTAGAGCGTGTCCTGCGAGCGTTGGAAGTTGGTAGTAACTGCCTGCGCCGACGCGCCGGTATACATGGACTGCCCGCCGGGCGAGCCTTGCGAGGCATCGCCCATGGGCGCGTTGGCCACCAGCCCGCGCGCGTCAACGGTCCAAATCGTCACACCATCTTTGATCGCCTCGTCGGCCGTGGCGTGCATCTGCGCCTGGTTATCGATGCCGTTCAGCCGCAAACCGCTGGCAAAATAAAGCAGCGATTTCTTTTCGCTCACCTGGCCAAGCATGTGCGACGCGGTTTGCAGCGCGGAGAGCTGGCGGTCCGTATTGAAGACGTTGAACTCGCTGTCGTCTTGCCCGAAGGCCGCGCCGGTATCGGCGCTGCTGGCATCGTCCGTCGTGCCTTCCAGTCCCTGACCTTCGCCGACGACCATGGTTTCAAGAATGCTGAGCAGCCGATTGCGGTCGGCCGTAAAGTCCTGCAAAATGTCGACCGAGCCGCCCTGATAGCGCATGATCGACACCAGATCCGCTGTGGTCATCTGCGTGCGGACGAATTTTTCCGCGGCTTCGAGCGCGCGCATCTGGTCGGACGGCGGCAAGGCCGTCATGTCGAAATACAAGGCCAGCAGCCGCTTGTCCTTGTAGCGCTGGTTGTCCATGGTTTCCGGTGCGATGGCCTCACGCGCCAGTTTGTTGTAAACCGTAACGTTCTCGGTGGCAGAGGTCATCTCAGGCAGGGGCTTGGCGGTTTCAGACAAGTTCTGGTGCTCGCAGTAACGGATGGTCTGCGCAACACCGTCTTCGGTGAGGACAAAATCCTTCGCGGTAAGCCCGTGAACGAAATGACCCTGCTTGTCTTTCACCTCAACGGCTTCGACAACCAGGTTCGACTGCACCTTGATGGTAAAATTCTGCGCCTCACCCGAGTTCTTGTTCTGGCCCACCTGCTGCGTACGCGAGCCCGCCACGGTCACAAGAAGAATTGCGAAGATTGCCAGTTTCCGCATCATTGCCACCTCAGGTGGAATGTGGTTTGCAGGCTGCGCATGCCGCCGGTCGAGGTGGGCTTGCCGAACTGCGTATTCTCCAAATTCCAGATCGTATTCCAACCGGTGAAGGTCGCGTGGTTGAAGGTGTTGGTGGCATTCACACTCACGTCGAGATACCACTTGCCGTGCGGGCGGAAGGTACGCGCCATGGACGTATCGAAGGTGAATTGATCGGGTCCCGCAATCGAATTCCTGGCCGCCGTTCCCCATTGGCCGGCAGGCGGTGCTTCGTAGGCCGACAAATTCAGATGCGAGCCGGCGCCGGAACCGGAGCTATAGATCGGCGTGCCGGTTAGTTGCGGACGGCCGATCGCAAAATCCGTGCCAGAAACCGTGAGCGGGTAGACAGGCGTCTCCGGCAATCCTGATCCATAGGTCAAATTGCCCAGCACCGTCCACTCCTTCAACGCTCGACCGCGCCAGCCGCCCAGCAAGGTGCCGCCTTCCAGTCCCTGGCCGCTGGTGTATTGCGCCGTCACGTTCAAGAGCTGGCGCTGATCGAAGCTCGAGAGCGAACGCTCCGCCTTTGGGTCGAGCCAGTTCTGGGCGATGGCCGCCGAAGGGGACGACAACGACGCCGATTGCGATGAGCCTCCGCTCGAGGTTTGATGGCCCGCGCCGCCGAGATAGGCATCGTCGTCGATCGACTTCGAATAGGTGTACGCGAGGGAGGCGGCAAAGCCGCTGCGCAACCTGCGCCGCAACTGGAATTGCCCTTCCTCGCGGGTAGAACTGCCGTTGGATGTCTCGTAGACAAATCCCAGAGGATAGCCCGGATTCGGGTTCGTCGTGCCTAGCGGATAGCTGTTGGGCAGAATCTCCTGGGGACCGTGCGAGCCTCTGTAGCCGCGGTAGGTAGCCGTTGCCTGCAACGCAAAGGGCAGATCGCGCTGCACCGACACCTGCCAGATCTGTAAGTAGCCAACACGAAAGTTGGGGTCGATGGCGAATGTGTCCGGAGTGGTTTTGGAACAGGCGTTTAGACCATTCGCCGTCACCGCTGCGGGAAATCCACTGGCCAAAGTAAGCTGGCACGTCGTGCTATTGGCAACACTCAAGCTGGTGGACAGCGGATATTGCTGCGCCATATTGAGGACGATGTTCTGATAGACCGACGTGTCGGGATACAGTCCGTAGCCCGCCTTGATCACCACAGTCGACGCGGGAATCGGCCGCCAGGTGGCGCCAATGAGCGGCTCAATCATGCGCCGGTCCGGTCGAATCAGCGCGGCGGGGTAGTTCGTTCCACTCACGCTGCTGCCCTCAACCGGCTTTACAGACGTAAAGTCACTGCTCACGTCGAGATTGACCAGATTGCCGAACAGCTCTGTGATGGGCGCGCCGTAGTCCCAGCGCAGGCCAGCGTTGATGGTGAGAATCGGCATCACGCGCCAGTCGTCGTTGATATAAGCGTTGTAGACCGGTTCGCGAAAATACTTGTTCGCGTTGCCGTAGGCAATGGCGCTTCCGTCGGGAACGCCGATTAGAAAATCGGCAAGGGCCGACCCGCTGGCCGTGGCGAGACCGTTAAAGTTGAAGGTGCCCCGCGGGTTCTGCTGGAAATCGTCGTTATACTCTCGCTTGTTAAATTCAACGCCCGCCTTTATGTTGTGCTTGCCGCGGTAGATCAGCGTCGAAACCGAAAGATCATCGGACCGGCCGCGATTGAAGGAGCTGTTGGCATCGCTCAGCCCGGCGGTGCCGTCTTGAAAGCTCAGCGTGGGCGGACCCCAATTGATTGCATCCTGATTGTTGCCCGTGACGCCGGCCGCGCCCGAAACATTCTGGCGGTTGGCAAAGTAGGGCGTCACCTCCGTGCGATTGCGGCCGAAGCTGAAGTTCGTATACAAAAACACGCGCGGCTTGAGCCGGTGCGACCATTGGACATTCGTGGTCATGCCCAGCGTGCCAGTCTCATCGACAAACCCAAAGAGATTCACACTGTCGGAGCGGATGCTTTGAAAGGCAAACCTTCCGTTGAAACTGTCTTTGCGCCCAACACTCTTGTCGAATCGCGACTGAAGTGCGTCCACATGCGTGTTGTTGAGCACCGGCGCCTGGTAGTTATAGGCAGATGAGGCGGTGACATTCGGAACCAGCGGCTTGTAGAAGTGCGACATCAGATAGGCCGCCTGCGCGCTGACTGGAACTTGGTTGTTTGTGTAAGGCGTGCTTGTTCCGGGCTGGTACACGGTTACGGGCTGTCCCGCGGCGTTCGTCAGCTTGGAGAGATCGCCGCTCTGCTCGGCGGGCGTCGGCACCAGGCCCGTCAGGATCTGCGAAACGCTGTTACGCGTCCACACATAGGCGAGAAAGAAGTTGGGACCGCGCGGCAGAAGATGCGGAATCTTGAACGGCCCCTGCAACGCCGCTACGCCCGTGAAAAGGTTAAACGATGGCTTCGTGGTGGGAGACCCGCTCAACGCATAGGGCTGCGCATTCAGCGCGGAGTTGCTCTCGTTGACTTGAAACCCGCCGGTGTAGAGAGCCTTGCTGCCGGAACGCGTATTGCCGAAGGCTGCATTGGTGGCGTACTGGGAGGTCGCCGCGTTGTTCACGCTGCCCTGCACCAGAAGCCCGTCGGCGCTCTGCTCGTTTTCTTCGGGGGCCTTGGGGATCTCAGTGGGCGCGTTGGCCTGCGCGGGCTTCTTTCCCTGGGGCGGCTGCGGTTGCTGGGACTGCGCTGCTGTGGGAGCAGAAGGCGGCGCTTCCGCAACCGGCTTCGCGGTTTGTGCGCTGGCCTGGATTTGATCGGGACTGAGAAGTTTCAACTCATACGCCGCGGCGGGCAGACTGGGTGCGATGGTCACTTCCGCGTGAAGCGGCGCGAAGGCTTGCATTTGAATGTCGATCGTCCATTTGCCGTCGGCAAGGTCGTCGAACTGAAACGTGCCGTCGACATCGGAGATTGCGGTCTTGGTCGTGGTACCTTGCGTGGCCGTGACCGTCGCTCCCGGCAGCGGCAACCCGCCGAAGGTGACCACGCCGCGAAAAGGCGAGGCCGCAGCGATTGCGCTGCCCGCAGGCGCGGCAGCAGCTTGTGGTACGGACGCAGCCGGAGGCGCAGGATTCGGTGCCTGGGGCGCGGCAACTGCGGTCTGGGCCACGGCGCAGCACGCAAGCAGCAATATGCATGCCAAGCCGAGTCCGCGGACTCGTCCGGTTCGGCGCGGTGCGGCTTCGCCCATCGTCGTTTGCACTCCGTCTTGAGATTTGCCGCGCCCAAGATTCGCCGTCAGACGACCGAGGCACACCAACACGCCTGCTTTGCATCAGGGGGATATCAACGATAAGACGTTGCGAGCCCCCGTTTTGTTCGGTGCGTCTTGCATTTTTGTACGCGCCGCCCCATCACATCAGTTGCAATCAATTCGCCGACGGTTTCTCGACGTGGTCGATCACGATCACGTCGACGGGGGTTTTCTCTGGGGTCAGCTTCAGCCCCAACTGCTCCTGCACTGCCTCGTATAAACTGGGCGCGGCGGCAGCCTCTGCCGGAGTCGAGCCGTCGGCGCCAGGGGTAGCCGGGAAGTGCGGCGGGTGCCCGTTGAACTGCGAATCATCGGGTGTGAACGTGCACTTGAAATCGTATTTGCCGGTGAGTCCGGTGCGGTCGACCACGGGCCGGTCCAAAACCAGAATCTGCAGAAAGCCCGTGAAGTCAGACATGGTGCCATTGATGACACGGAGGCTGACGCCGTCTGGTGCTGGCCCGAACCCGAGGCCCGGCAGGTTCCCCTTGCTCTGATTCAATGTGAGCTTCGGGCCGGTCTTCCCGACCTCCAAAACGTAAGCCGCCATCTCGCGCTGCTCGTGGTGGAACGTGAGCTTGAAGCGGTCGGCCAGCAGCTTCTGGATCATGACTCTTATCTGCTGCGTGTTGGGAACGCCCTCGGCGTCGGGCAGGGCTTCAATGTCATAGCGGTCGCTGCCGATCCACGCCGGGCCATTCACGATTTGTTTGACCTGCACGTTGTAGGCGAAGGAGAGAAGGTCTTGAAGCGACGAGGCGCGCGTGAGGAATTTGCGTCCCTGAATGACGAGGCCTTGCATTTGGGTGGCCCCGGAATTGTTCGGCTTGATGGTCGCGACCTCAAACGAAGGCTTGGCATCGGCTGCCATCGGCTTGGGCGGTTCAGGAATCGGCCACGCCGTGTCGGCGTTGGCGCGATCCAGATTGAGCGGCAACGGATTCGGCCCCTGCGTCCAGGTTCCCGTGATGGTTTTGCCATCGGCGCTCATCTTGCCTTGGTACTTGCCGCCAATCGCGTCCATCGTGAAGGTCAGCGTGCCATCCTGAAACGTCGTCTTCGACACCGAGATGGGCTGGCCGCCCTGATCAACGCTGTAGAAGGTCGCCTTGTACTCACCGGCGGCGGCTTGCGTGATCTTCAACTCCAACCGCAGATCCCGGCCCGCGTGCAGCGTTCCCTGCCAGATGCCCAGAACGTCCATTGGCGAAACCGGCGTTAGCGGCGCGGACGGGCTTTGCCCGGCCGGCGCTGGCGCAGTTGCCGCGGGCGCAGCAGCCTGCGCATGTGCACAAATCGCGGCGGCCAATAGGCCGCACGCTGCGAACCCCGTGAATACTTTCCTGAAAAGATGCATCTTGTCTTCCTTCCGTACGTCCCTGGTACTATGTTCCGGTATGTCTGATCCGCGAATCCTCACCCCGGTTCTTCTCAATTCGCTCCCGGCTTCTCCACATTGTCGATGACCATCACGTCATCCGGCGCTTTGGTGGCCTCGATCTTCAATCCGAGCTGTTCCTGGATCGCCGTATAAAGATTTGGAGGCGCATCGGCCGCGTCACTCGGCGCCGGAATGCTCATGCCCGTCCCGCGAAACTGCTCGAACTGAGACTCATCCGGCGTCCATTTCAACCGCATATCGTAACGGTCCGTCAGGCCCGTCTGGTCGACTACCGGCCGGTCTGTGACCGAGGCTTGAAACCATGTGGCAAAGCCGGCAATGGTCAGGTTTCTCCCGATTACGGTTACGCCTTGCGCGTTAGGACCTTGGATTCCAAATCCGCCTGGATCGCTGGGCGCGGCCGTCGATTTCGTCAGTTTTGGGCCGCCCGCAGCCACCGTGATGGCATACACCGCAAGCTCGCGCTTCTCATTGTGGAACTTAAGTTGAAATCTGTCGGCAAGCAGATTCTGCATCAGGTTCTGCATCTGTTTCGGGTTCGGGATGCCGGGCACATCGGGCGTGCCTTCGACGTCAAAAAGGTCTTTGCCCGCCCAGTCGGGTGCGCCCGCGATTTGTTTTGCGTGCAGTCCGAAGCCGAGCGCAATCATGTCGTTCAAGTTCGCGTTTCTCAACAGGAAATGGTGCCCGTCGAAGCCGATGTTCTTGCCGCCTCTTCCCGGCGGGCTCGGCTTCACCGTTACCACGTCGAATACGGGTTTCGCGTCGGGCGGCATCTGCTTCGGCGCCTCGGGTATTGCCCAGGCGCCATCGGGCGCAGTGCGCGCAAGAGAAATCGCCAACGGATTCGGGCCGCCCATGCCCCATTTTGCATCGATGGTTTTTCCGTCGGCGCTCAGCGTGCCCTCGATGGTGAGCATCGGCGTCGTGAATTTGATATCCGTGCCCTGGATAGTCACGCTATTGAACGTGAGCGGCGACGTGCCCCGGTCGGCGTTGTACATCGAAGCATGGTAGGTTCCGGCAGCATCCTTTGTTACTTTGATGACGATGCGCTGACCGTTTCCGCCATTAGGAGGCGTGAGCGTGCCTTGCCAGATGCCGGCAATAGCTGTTGGCGAGGAGGGCGCGGGCGAATCCGCCGCGGGAGCAGCCGTTTGCGCAGCGGGCGCAGGAGTTTGTGCCGCGGCTCGGTTCGCCGGGGACACGATGGCGAAAGCGACGGCCAGGGCCGCGCATCCCGCCATTGAAGACAACGTTTTCCAGCCAGGCCCTAGGTTGCGGCCATCAACTCCGGTTTTCATTGCGAATATTTCCTTCCCGCTCCCATGGGGGCAATTTCAGAGAACGCTAACTGCTGATCTTTCGGTCTTGAGCAGGATACATCGGTAAGACGGATATACGTCCTCTTTGTCGCAAAGGTTCCACGCTCTTTGTCTGCGGGTTTATGCGCCGCTCCTAGATGAGACGTTAATTGGCAGTCGGTTGCTCCACGTGATCGATCACCAGTACCTCGACCGGCGCCTTCTGCGGCTCGAGCTTCAGTCCGAGTTGCTTCTTCAGCGCATCGCGAAATGGGGCGCCGAAGGAATCCACATCGCCCGGTTGACCGGTATCTTCAGGCGTCCATGCGATCGAGAAGTCGAATCCGCCTTTGAGTCCCGTCTCGTCGATCAGCGGACGCGGCAGCGTAGCGAGCCCGGTCTGCGTCGGCATCGATTCCGCGAGCATCGCGAGCGTCACATTGCGCCCGCCGAACCGACGCGCTCCCTGCGCGCTCACCGGCAAACGCGCCACCATGCCGCACGGAATGGGCAACGCTGTGTTCGGTGTCGTGGCATGGGTTCCTTGCGCTCCCCCGCTGGCACTGCTGTCAGAGCTCTCTGGAAGCGCGGTCGTGACGCAATCGTCGATCGCCGAATGCGGCTGGAGCTGCGGTCCGGGCATCCCCGGCGTCGCCAGCACCAGAGCAAATACGGGAACCTCGCGCGCCTCCCAGTGCACCGCCAGCTTGAAGCGCTCGGCCAGCAGGCTCTACATCATGAGCCGCATCTGATCTTTGGTCGCCGGCTCCGAGGTGCGCGCTTCGATATCGTAGCGGTCGTTGCGCACCCAATCGGGCACGTGGAGATCCAGCCCGGCCCAGTAATCCATGCGCAGCGCCAGCTCCTCGGTGCCGCTCAGCTTGTACGCAAAGGTGATGTAGTGCAGAAGCGGCACGCTAATGGCGGAAAACAGCGTCCCATTCGGGGCCAGCACATCTTTCTGACTCACCGTAAACCACGCGTTGCCGTTGTCGAGTGAAAAATTGCTGTGCGACGGCGCACCCGTCTTGTCTTCCCGCACCGACGCGACATCGAATTCCTGATGGCCGCCGGCGGCTTTCTGCCAGTCGGGCGCGGCGCTTTGCGCATGCAGAGCCGCGGTTGAGTCCGACGCAATCGCCACCGCAACTACAAGGACTGCCGCGCCCGGCGAGAGCTTCCTGCCGCATTTCACGCGATACACGCAACCTCGCATTTTGGCGCAGCTCAACGCCAGGGGATAAGACCGTGGGAGCCTATCTCACTTAGACACCGCGGATCAACATCTTGTTCCCGCGATGCAGGTTTTCCTGGGATCAGCCGGTGTATTCATAGCGGCCGTTCCGCATTCAGCTTGCCTGCAACCGGATGCGCGCTTGCTTTTCGGCGGCTAGAGCCACCATGAATGGAAAGGCCTCGAAGCCCGGAACGAGATTGAAGGTTTTCTCTTTGAAACTCTTGTCGAAGCCGGAGGGTGCGTCGGTGGTTACGGTCAATGCGCCTTTTGCCTTGATGACGCGAACCGTGTGCGAGTCGATCTGCTCGACGCGCTCGCCTTCGCGCGCGATCACGGGAACAATCAGCTTCAGCGACCCAGAATCGGAGGACGCGCCGCTGGCGCTAGCCGCAATATCTACGGTCGATTCGCTGAGCCGGTAAACCATGTGATAGAGAATTTCGCCGGCAGAAACGGGTTTGCGCGATGCGGTGAGCATGCGGCCCTGGGCGTCGAAGACGATATCGCCGTGCGACTGATTTGCCGTGAGCGCGGCTTTGAAATCGTTGAGATTGGTGTAGGTCGCGCCGTTCACGTACTCGATGCGCGGGGTGAGCGGCATGTGCGGGCCCTCGCGAAATTGCTGCTGGTTGGCGATCTCGATCATCAGGTATTCGGTCATGCTGGCGGTGAGGATGGGGCCGAGTTGCATGTGGTAGAGCAACGACAACGCTCCGCCGGTGACGTGGCCGCCGCCGAGATTGCCTGCGCCGGGTTGCACGTGCTCCGAATATTCCCAGTCGTATTCGGTGACGGTGGCGCGCCAGGGACCGATGGCGGCCAGTTTGGTGCCGACCGTTGAGAAGCTTTTGAGCACGTAGGCTTCGTCGCGCGGCAGCTTCGGCCGCTCGGCGGGCTCGGCGTCGAATGTGCCGCGGTCAAGCACCGTGGCCAGCGCTTTGGCGTGAGTAAACGTGTGATGGATGCAGGGCAGATCGCCGTGCGCGAAGAAGTCCGGCCCGCCATAGAGCAACCCGTCATGAGTGCACGCGGCCATCAGCTCAAGGTTGCGCCGCGCCGCTTCGCGGAAGCGCGGATCGAACTTCGACATGAGCACAAAACCGGGATGACAGCCGTCGCTGGTGCGGCTGCCCCACCAGCTCCACTTGTAGTTGCGGGAGCCGAAGCTGTTGTCCCACGCGCCATCGGGCAGCATGAACTCCATGTGAGTTTTCATGGCGGCGACAACCTGCTGTTGCACCGGCTTGTCGTCAGCGAGCAAGCTGTAAAGCGCGAGGGAGGGCAGCGATTCCTCGACGTTGTAGCCCAGGTCCACAGGGCGGCAACCCTTGGGCGACACGCCATTGAGGGGATGGCCTTCGCCGAAAAGAAATCCGTCGGGGGTGAACTGGCTCAGGACTTCATGCGCCAGTGCGCACGCGCGATCGAAGTAGCGGGTTTCGCCCAGGACCTGCCCACAGAGTTGAAAAGCCAGCGTCGCCGTGACCGGATAATTCACGTTGCCGGTTTCGACGGTGATGAATCCGTCGAGAAATTTTGCCGCCGCGGCCAAGCGATCCTTCCATTGCGCGCGCGTGGCCGCGTCGAGAACTTCGCCGTGATGCTCGAGCGCCTCAGCCAGCGCGATCGCGTGAAACACGGTGATGCCTTGCCAGGTGCTGAGAGTCACGTCGTTGATCCAACTGCCGTCGGAGCGGCTCACACGGGCCTGAGACCACTCGTGCACGCCAATCGCCGCGCGGATATATTTGGCTTCGCCCGTGGTGTGCGCCACGCGCAGCAAGGGATAGACGGCGTCGCCGCAACGGCCGTGGATGAACGCGCAGGCGGGACACAGCAGGCCGCCCTGGAAGGCCGGGTCGCGCATTTCCTTCACTTGCCGCGCCAGCAAGCCATCGCACCAGGTTTTTAGGGTCTCGGCGTAGAGGCGTTGTTCGGATGATTGGGGCGATGAGGCGGCGCCTTGCGCGTTCGCTAGCCCCGGAAAGACGACTCCGGCGGCAAGAGTGGCGGCACCGGCCGCGAATCGGCGCAGAAGTTCTCTGCGCGTGATCGCGCTGGGAAAAATCGGAGTTTTCATCACGGAGAATACTAACGCGAGTTTGTGGCTTCTGCATGCGGATTCATCGTGTGGGAACTCGCATGCAACTCCACCGGCGACGCGCATATTTTCTTGGGATCCGTTCAATAACTGTCTTGAGGAAGATTCTTACGCCCGCTCAAGCGGGCTGCCGACTAGGGCTCTGATTCAATCCCCAGGCTCACGCCTGGGGCTACCGTCTTTTGCCCGCTGAAGCGGGCTCTTTTGCGGCGGCGCATCCCGAGGAGTTATCTAAAAACTGGCTGTTCGACGGGCTCTTTGGGCTACCAGCTATACACGGCCAGAATCGAAGGCGCACCGGTTTTGCCTTCAATCACGCTGACCTTCAGGACGGCTTCGAGGTTGCGGTTGGCAAAGTCACTTCCGATGCTGTCCTTGAGCAACTCCATGTAGTGTGGGCTGGCTACGAATTGCGCGGCGGCTTCGGTGCCGTTGCGGCCCTCACCGGCAAGCACCACCACCCATCCGTCAATGGTCGGGTCGCGGAAGCGGGCGACGAGCGCATAATCGTCGGCGCTGGAGTAGGGCTTGGAGGTATCGCGATCCCAGTGCGCTTGTGGCCGCGTCTGGTCCACGATGCTTTCGCCGCCGGAAGGCGTATAGGGCAGGAAATGGAAGCGCAGAGGCTGCAATAGCCGGAGGGCCCAGTCATTGTTGTAGCCGCCCAGCAGGATGACCGAGTGTTCGCGCAGATCGGGCAAAGATGTGGTGGCTGAAGACACCAGTTGCGTTGCGGCTCCGGAATGCTCCAGGGTGGCGCTGATTTGAGAAATTGCGGAGGCGGCCTGCATGGAGATGAAAGGATACTCAATGGTTTTATCCGCCGTGACCACGCCCGAGTAGTTATTGGGGGCGAATGCCGAACTTCCCGTGCAAAGAATGACGGTGTGTTGATCGCGAATGACGGGGGCCCAAAAACCTTCGACCGCGGTCTGAGAAGGCGCTTCGCGGTACTTCAACAAAACACCTGCGGCGATGGCAATCAGAAGCACCACCGTCGCAATAACCCACCAAACGAGCTTCCGGGACCCGGCGGTGTGACCGGTTACCGTGTGCACGCCGGCGCTGCCGTGGGCGGCTTCGTCCGCACTTGCTGACGGGGCGTCCAGACCCGATTCGTCGGCTTCTGCCGCCGCCAGATGGGGAAAATGTTCCGTTGCAAGATATGCCCCGCGAAGGTCCGGGGCGTCAATGGTATCTACATGGCCATCGTGGTGGCCGTCGTGCTCATGCAGAAACTCCGCAACATACGAGCCGGCCGGCAGCGATATCCGGATTCCGGAGGTGCTCGAGTGTTCGGAATAGTAGAGCAGGAGCCGCTTGCGCACCTCACCGGCTGTGTAGCGCACGACGGTATCGGTATTGGTGTCGTAAGTTGGCGGGCGCTCAAAAACCTCAACGCCCAGCGTGCGCTCTTTGAGCAGATCGAGCTTGCCCGCCAGGGTGTTGTCCACAATGTATTTGAGCAGCGTGGGATAACGCTTGCTGTTGCAAAAATGCGGACTGGCCAGGACCGCCTCTAACTCACGCAGAATCGCATCACGGTCTTGCTGCGTCTGCGGGTGCCATGCTTCCCGAGTTGCATGGGCTCGATTCATAATTTGCCCGAATGATACGCGACTTTTACCTGGGTTGCAAGAACGTTTGACACAAGTGGAATTTGCGCCGTAACAAGAAGATTCTATTCAAGTTCAAATAGCTCTTCGGAGTCAAACGGTGCGTCGCTCGTCCATTTGCCGAAGACGGTGTTTAACATCCCTTTCCGGGCAATCGTGCGCCGCACGACGTGAGACGATCTTCGCCCGCGCGCCGCCAACGGCTCGGAATGAGGCTCCCCGGTATCATACAAACAAGGGACACGATGGCAACCGCAACCAACCGAGCGACGCAGGAAAACGCCGAAGACACTCATCCCATCACGATTGGCGTGCTCGCCTTGCAGGGCGACTATGAGGCGCACGCGCGTGCTTTTGACCATGCCGGTGCGCGCACCGTGCTGGTGCGCAAGCCTGAGGAACTGAAGGGCCTTGACGGCCTGGTTCTGCCCGGCGGCGAATCGACCACCATGCTCAAGTTTCTTGAAAAGCATGGATTTTTTGACACGCTGGGCGAGTTTGTCTTGAGCACGCCCTGTTTTGCCACCTGCGCGGGTTGCATTCTAGTGGCGCGTGAGGTGCTGCATCCGAAACAGCGCAGCCTGGGCGTGCTGGACGCCACGGTGGAGCGCAACGCGTACGGCCGCCAAATCGACTCCGCCATCCTGACGCTGCCCACGAAGCTGCCAGGCGGCCCGCTCGAGATGGTCTTCATCCGCGCGCCGCGCATCACACGCGTGGGGCCCGGCGTGAAGGTTCTTGCCGAGCGCGACGGCTTCCCTGTCCTGGTGCGCCAGGGGCATCTGCTCGTGGCCACCTTCCACCCCGAGATGACCTCTGACACGCGCGTGCAACAACTGTTCCTCGAGATGGTGCGCCGCCACAAGAAAGCCAGCAGGCAAAGCGAATCGGTTCCCACCCTCCCGCACGCACCCCAAGTAAAGTAGCCTGCGGCGAAGGGATGCGGGATTCCGGGGCGGCTTTAGTTCTGAAATTCCTTGCTCGCGGCTTTGGCTTACCATGGGATTCTATGGGTTTCGCCCTTCCCATGCTGACGGTTGTCGCGTGGCTCTACCTCTGCAAGAGCAAGTTCGGCAAGATGCTTTTCATCTGCCTGGGGTTTGCCGGCAGCACATTGCTTGCCGCAGCGCCTTCTCTGCCAGAGCCAAGAGTAACGATCGATTCTGGAACGCTCGGCGGAACTCACTTCGGCGCCGATCCCGCAGAGGCTGCTTTTCTCGGAATTCCGTATGCGGCCCCGCCTACCGGAAATCTCCGCTGGCGTCCACCGCAACCTCCTCCAGCGTGGAAGGGCGTTCGCGATGCCAAGGCGTTCGGCCCCGCCTGTCCTCAACTACCAAGCGGCTGGCTGCCTGAAATGCTGGGCCACAAACAGATGGTTACGGACGAGGCCTGCCTCTATTTGAATGTGTGGACGACGAACCTTACTGCGAGCACGGGCGCACCGTCCCACGCGTCTTCGCTCGCCAAAGCTCCCGTGATGGTGTGGATTCATGGCGGCGGCAATGTTGAGGGTTCTCAGGAGTGGCCGCCGCTGGGGCCGACGTTGGCCAGGCGCGGTGTGGTTGTCGTCAGCATTAACTATCGCCTTGGGGTGTTCGGCTTCCTATCGCTTCCGGGGCTCACAGCCGAGTCTGCCCAACACGCCTCGGGAAATTATGGATTGCTCGATCAGATCGCGGCGCTCAAATGGGTACGGAGGAACATCGACAAGTTCGGCGGCGACTCGACCAACGTGACGGTGTTCGGCGCCTCTTCGGGATCTCTCGACATCTGCGACTTGATGGCTTCTCCTCTTGCCTCAGGGCTGTTTGAGAAAGCTATCCTGCAAAGCGGCTTCTGCGTTGACAACACGGCTCCAACTCTTGCGGCAGTCGAGGCCCAGGGGAAAAATCTGGCGCAGAAACTCGGAGTCTCAGGCAACGATACGCAAACTCTCGACCAGCTTCGCGCAGTTCCAGCGGAGCAGTTGCTGCAACAAGCCGCGGCAGATCACGAGATCGACTTCAATCCCAATGTTGATAATTGGGTTCTTCAGGATCAGCCCTGGCGCGTCTTTTCTGAAGGCAAGCAAGCCCGAATTCCGGTGATTGTGGGCAGTAATGCGCAGGAACTGTCGATTTTCGCAAGCCCACTTGTCGGAGGTTCGTCGCATCGCCCCAAGACAGTCGCCGAATATCGGGAGTGGTTGCAGCAGACCTTTCATGATCTTGCTCCAGAAGTTTTTGCCGCGTATCCAGCCAACACGGACAGCGATGTTCCCAGGGCTTTTCTCGAGATGGACTCGGATTATGAGTTTGGGTTTGGTGCGTGGCTTCTGGCGCGGGAGATGCAAGCCATTGGACAGGCTGCGTTCCTTTACCGTTTCACGTATGTCGGCAGCGGAGAATTTGCATCCCTCGGGGCATTCCACAGTGAAGAGAGCATTCTTCTCAGCAAAAGATACTGGACAAGCTGGGTGAGCAGCCCTGACGACGAACCCATGTCGGAGCGCATCATCGGCTACTGGACCGAGTTCGCCAAGAACTCGCGACCGGACGCGCCGGGACTTCCTCCATGGCCCGCTTATGATTCAACGACGGATCGATACCAGGAATTGGGCAGGCATACCGGGCAGATTGCATCCGACTCTTCCAGATTCGGAGCCTTCATGAAGTCGTTCATCGCTGACCGGTCGAAGTAAGAATCTTCTTTTGCCTGGGAGCGCTATACTTCTGGCATCCGCTGGCCAGCTTTCTGCCTGGCATTTTTTCGATTAGAGGCGTCCGCCAGCCAACGTTCCACGGGCTGATTTTTCGATTAGTGTTGCCGATTTTTTGCCCGCCGCCCACAACGTTTGATTGAAACCCCGACGCATTGGGCTACGTCGACATAGAAGGCCGTAGACGCGGATCCTCTCGAGCCATGCCGCGGAAGCAACTTCTCGCGAGCGGCCGGGTTTCATGGTGCAGAACGTTTGGGGTTCAGCAACAACGAAGATGCTTTTCCGGGCCGCGCAAGGCGGGAACCACCAACCATGTGGCTCTTGCCGGAGAGAAAGACGCGCGGCGCTATCGAGATCGCGGAGACCAACGCGACAATCGGAGAAGCGCGCCGCCTTTTTGCAGTGTCGGGAGTGACGATGAAGCCGTACTTTGTCTTGTTCTCCGCCTTGATGGCTGTTCCTGCGGGGCCGCTGGCGGCGGCGCAAACCGAGCGGGCGCTGCTCATCGGCATCAATATGTATCAACCTTCAGGGACCACGGCAGAACATCCCGCTGGCTGCACCTACGGCCGCTGCGAGCTCAAGGCGTTCCAAAATCTCGATGGTTCGGTCAACGACGCCGAGTCCATGGCCGATTTGCTCACCAGCGCCAAGTTCGGATTTCCGGCCAATCAGGTAGCTCTGCTGACGAATCCTGCGCCGCCGCATCCGCGGCCGGGCGTCACTATTCTTCCCGCTTCAGAGACTTCGCACGACGGCATTCTCGCCGCCATGCAGAAGTATCTCGTCGACATCCCTAAAAAGGGCGACACCGTGGTCTTTTACGACGCCAGCCATGGTTCGCTGCGCGTCAACAACAAGGGCAACAAGCTGACCGTGCTGGTGAACGGCAAATATGTGCACGCCGACAGCACCCTGGTGCCTTCAGACGCGTACACGGGCGGCTACGACGTTCGCGACCGCGAGATGACGCGCATTTTTAATGCCGCAATCGACAAGGGCGTTCATTTGACGGTGATCTTCGACAGTTGCCACTCCGGCGGCATGACCCGCGGCATCGGCCCCAAGTATGTGGAGCGCATGCTGGCTTTCGATCCGCGCGACATTAATGAGGCGCCCGACACACAAACGCCGCCTGCCGAGCGCAAGGATAATCCCGCGCTGATTCTTTCCGCGGCGCAGCAGGATGAAACCGCCAAGGAGATGCCGGCGGCCGATGCCTCCGCCGAACCGCACGGCGCTTTCACCGCGGCGCTGGTTCAGACGCTCGAGGTGCTGCCAGCCGACGCGCCTGCATCGCTCGTCTACCAACGCGTGCGGGCGGTCCTGGAGGGCAGCAGCGTTCCTGAACAGGAGCCCGACCTCGACGCCAGCGAGGCACGCCGCCAGCAGCCGCTCTTCGGCGGCGCGGCGGCAAAATCCGGTAAGGTTCGCACCACCGCGCTTGGAACCAACAGCGATGACGCTGTGTCGCTCGATATCGGCCAGGTGGCCGGTTTGGGAGTTGGCACCGAATTTACCTCGGAGCAACCGGGCAAGGACGGCAAGCCGGTGGTGTTACGGATCAAGGAACTCAACGGCATTGCGCGCTCAACCGCCGATGTGGTGAGCCCTGCCGGCGCCACGGTGGCGGCCGGCGAGATCTTCGAACTGAGCAAATGGGTTCCCGACGAGTCTTCGACCCTGCGCGTCTGGATGTGGCCCTCGAATCTTTCAGAGCAGCAGGTGCTGGCCGCGGCGGGGCAGGTGCGAGCTTCGGGCGCGGATTTGGTAGTTGATCCTGCCGAAGAGCAGTGGACTTACGTTCTGAGCTGGGACGGATCGCAGTGGATGCTGCTGAAGGCCGGCGATGCGTCGCCCGTGAGCCTGGGCGCGACGCTCACTGCGGATGCGCTCAAGCAGCATCTCCCTGCTGGCGCAAAACTCTGGGCCAATCTTCCGCCGTCGAAAGAGATGGCTCAGGAACTGGTGCCGGCAGCGGACAGCGCGGTGCAGATGGCGGACAAGATGGCGACCGCGCATTACGCGCTGGCCGGAGTGCTTACGAGCAAAGGCCCAGCCTACGCCTGGTACCACAAGAGCGAACTGGCGGCGGGGCCGCCTGCGCCGGATGCGCCCGCGCACAGTCCGGGCTGTTCCGCCACTTCGCAGTATCCCGTGCGCAGCGATTGGGTTTTCGCCGGCGCTGGGGCCGATTTGGATGACGTGAGTGAGAAGCTGAACAAATATGCGCTGCGGCTAGCCAAGGTGCGCGGCTGGATCGAGCTGGCCAACAACCCGACCGACGCTGCGATGTTCGAGTACTACTCCCTGGCGCTGATTCCCTCTGCGAACGAGAAGCCGGTGAGCGATACGCCGCTTGCCGAAAACCAGCTCACCCACGAAGGCGATGAATTCAGGCTGGCGCTGACCTCGACCGACCGCATCCGCAGCCCGCGCTGGGTTTATGTGCTCGACATCGACTGTCACGGCGCGGGGCAGCTCCTCTATCCCGGCAATTACACGGGCAATCAGTTTCCCAACAAGGGTGATGAGGATCGGCAATTTCCGCTGCCTGGAGCACGGGCGGTAAAGATCGGAGAGCCTTATGGGGTGGACACGTTGATCCTGCTCTCGACGGAACAGCCGTTGCCGGATCCTTTTGCGCTCAATTTTGAGGGGGTGGCCACACGCGGCACGCGCGGGGCGACTTCGCCCTTGGAAAAACTCTTGAGCGGCACCAGCGGAGGAACGCGCGGTGTCCATGAACCGGAACCGACTAACTGGGGCATCAGCCTGTCGACCGTGCATAGTGCCCCCAAACCCAAGGATGTGGCAAAGTAAGTTTTGTGGCACAGATTCGGGCTTCACACAACGATTGAGCAGCCGGCAGAACACAGTTTCTGGTACTGCCGGGAACAGATGGAGATTGAACGATGACACTCTCGCGACGTAATTTCCTTGCAGACGCGTCCATGCTCGGCCTGATGAGCGCGCTTCTCCCCGAACTGGCCGCCGCACAAAGCGAGTCGTCGCAGATGGCGGCAGAGGACCTTCCGCACGATTCCTACGGCTTCTGGAACGGGTTCTTCGACTCTGTGAATCCGTCCAGTTCCAACTACGGCAACAAGGCGGCAACGCGTGGGCCCGAGGATCAGTTGCCCGACCCGGCCGCGCAGACTCAGTACTTGCATTACGACAATGGCAGAAAGCGCCTGCGCTACGCTTCGGACATCCAGAAAGAGGAACTGCTCGACCATGACGGCGATGTGTCAGTGAACATTGCGCTAGCGCAATTCCGGCCTGCCAACGGAGAGCTGAGCCAGCATCCCGCGCAATTTCGTGTGGACACCACGCAGATTAAACCCATCATGGGCATCGTGGCGCCCCTGGCATGGTCGGCCATTGCTTCGCTCAATCCCAACAAGGCGGGATCGGTGTCAATGGACCAGCTCGGCTTCAAGTCGCCACAGGCCATGCAGGGCACCAACAAGATTCTGCTCACCGGCGGTACGGGAAAGTTGGCTGTCAATATCTCCAAGGCCCCGACCGCGTCGTTTTTCTTCAAGGCCTTGAACATCATGATCCAGGGCGCCAAGATCGGGACTCCCATCCTCGGCCTACCCGCGATTAGCGTGCCAGCGCTCAGCTCATTTACTGAGATGTTGAGCTACTGGGAAGATCGCACCCGCTTTGTGATGGCCGGCAACCTGACGACCGCCGTGGCCACACAGCAAGCCATGGACGACCCCGACCGCGAACCCTCATACCTTGGATTAACCTCCGGCGACTACCTCATGGTTCCGCAGAGACACGTGGATGAGCTGTCCAAAGCGCTGCCCAGCTTGGATCTGACGCAGGGCTACCTGGTAGCCAAGGATGCCGATCCCAATCTGCCGCTGGCGCAACGCGCGCAAAGTGCGCTTCCCGGCATCACCTATGCGTCGATGAGAGTCAGTGTGCAGCCGGCGCAGTCCTCCGCGGGCAGACCCACTTCTTCGTCAGGTGATAGTGCCAGTTGCCCCACGACCACCAAAAAGAGCACCACGACAACCACTACCAAAACAACTACGAATTAGGGAGTAATGGTTCGAGAATTTGACGACAAGGGCTCGCATCGGCGGGTATCCTAGTTTCGTCGGGCTTCAGGCAAGTCATGCCGCCGGGACCCCACCGGCGGCAACCCCACAATCGCTCAATTTTGGAGGGGCAAGATGAACCGCGTATCAAGGTTCCTGGTCATGGCTTGTGCCGGCTTCGCGGCGGTGGCGGCAATACCGTCCGCGGCGCAGGGTTTCGGAGCTTCCAAGGTCAAAGTCACGCTCCAGCGCAAGCTTCCGGCTCTCGTCCATCTTCCCAGCAACACCATCAAACTCACCGTGAGCACGGCAGACCAGGACGGCACTCTTCCCTTCGATTTTCAGGCGCTGCTGGAAACGGAACTGCTCAAGGACGATCCGGATCTGCGCGAAATGGATAATGCGCAGGTACAGATTCTTTGCCAGATCACCGAGTATTCCCATCCCGAACCCACCGTCACTAAGCGGGCAGGGCCCGGTCTATCGCTTTCTGGCCCCAAGCAGGGCGTGACCGCGACTTCGGATTACACGCGCATCACTGGGCAGCTTAATGTCTCGTTGCAGGTGAAAGACTCCTCCGGCGGCCTACTGATTTCCGACAACATCAGCGCGACCTACGACCAGGAGTTCGACAGCGCGGGCAATTCCGCGTCCCATGGCATGCTGGGCTCGGTTACGGGCACGTTCGGCCGAATGAAGGGCGGGCAAAAAAGCGAAGACGCGAATCCGCCCACGCCCTCGGAGCTGCGTTCGCGCCTGATCCTCGACGCGGTGCAACAGATCGCTGAGCACCTTGTGAACAGCGACGAAAAAATCGAGGTGCTTCTGGCTCAGAAAGCCGGTCCCCTCGACGAAGGCAACAAGGCTGCGCAGACGGGCTTGTGGGAACGGGCGCTTGAGACCTACGAGACCGCGACACCTTTTCCCAAGCCCGAAGACGACGCCTATCGCCTGTATAACATCGGCGTGGCTTATGAAGCGCTGGCCTACGCGGCCAGCGACGAAAAGATGACCATGAAGTACCTTGACCAGGCGGCAATCAATTATGGCAAAGCCATCGACGCCAAGCCCGGTGAAAAGTATTTCGTGGAGCCGCAAAAGCGCATTGAAACCGCCATCTCGCATTACAAGGAATTGGATCAGGAGAAAGCCAGGACCGCGCAGGAAGCGGCGAATCCCGGGCCTGCCGCACCCAAGGCACTCACCAACTCGCAGATCGTTGCCATGGTGAAATCCGGCGTTGACGACGCCACCATCATTCAGACGATTCACGGGGCCGGCGCGGTGAGTTTCGATCTCAGCCCCGCGGGTTTGCACGATCTGAGCAGCAACGGCGTCAGTGCGGGAATCGTGAGTGCAATGAAAACACAGGCGGCGAAAAAACCGCCGGCCGCAGTTCACAAAGGGCTCACCAATACGCAGATCATTGCCATGGTCAGTTCCGGCATGGACGAGGATACGATAGTGAAGACCATCGCGGGAGCCGCCGCGGTGGACTTCGACCTAAGCGCTGCCGGGCAGCAACAACTTACCAGCGGCGGAGTGAGTGCGCGCGTTTTGGCCGCGATGAAAACTCGCGCCGCGAAACCGTCGAAACCGGTGGCCTCAAAATGATTGCTCACCTTCCATCCCGCGTTCTCGTTGTCGCATTGCTTGCGCTCGCAGTCCGGCCATGCGCGTTTGCGCAGCAGGTGAAGTGCGGGGCCGGCCGGGACCTTGTGGTGCAGGCTCTGGAGCGCGTCACTCCGCAAAGCGGCAACGACGCATTCGTGGATGCGCTGGAGTTGCTCAAGCACGCCGTCTCTGTGTGCCCTGAGCTGGGCGACGCGTGGTACTACCGCAGCCTGGTAGAGAAACGCCTCGGCCACGACTCGCTTGCCAATTACGCGCTGGGCAAGGCGCAATTCAACGGCTCCGAAGCGCTCGATCAGGGACTGAATCCGCTTGAGCTCTCCACGCCCTCGTCGCGCGGCATCACTGCGACGGAAGGCCCCGCACCCGAGGCCAGCGCGGCGCCGGTGCGTCCCGGCCCCGTGCAGGAGAAGTGGGCGCTGGTGGTTGGCATCGGAGATTTTACCGACAGTGAAATTCCGCACCTCAACTACACCACCGCCGATGCCACGGCCTTTGCCGACGCTCTGGAAGACCCTGCAATCGGCCAATTCCCCACCGATAACGTGCACTTGCTCACCGACAAGCAGGCCACTACGAAAAACATCAAGGAACAGCTCAATTGGATCGCGCGCCACGCCGGGGCCGACGATCTGGTGGTGATTTACGTGGCCACGCACGGCACGTCGCGCACGGTGGACTCGGCAGGCGGCGCCAATTACCTCGTCACCTACGACACCGAGGCCCATACCGGTGAGAACTTCAACGAGGACGCGCTCTATGCCACTGCTTATCCCATGGTGGAGTTGGCCAACGCCGTGGCCACACGCATGAAGGCGCTGCGAACTGTCGTCTTCCTCGACACCTGTTACAGTGGCGCTGCGGCAGGCCCGGGCGCGCCCGCACCGACGGAAAAACTTGCCAACACTGCCCCATCGAAGGCCATGCTCACTCACATGACCCTGGGAACGGGACGGATTGTGATCGCGGCCAGCGAGAACAACGAGGAGTCGCTCGAAAGCGACAAGCTCCATCACGGCTACTTTACCTACTACCTGCTGCAAACGCTGAAAAATGGCAAGGGACTGACACCGCTGAGCCAGGTCTATGCCTCCGTAGCGCAGCAGGTTTCGCAAAGCGTCTCCGCTCAGGGTGCGCATCAGCATCCGGTGATGAACCGCAGCTCTGCGGATGCGGATTTTTCATTGCGCTCGCCTGCGACGAGCGCGGCCAACACGCAGCCCTAGTCAGTACAAGAGAGGCTCGTAATGTTTCGCCTCAGCACGATTGGATTAGTAATCTTCTTCTGCGCGGCCCTCGCTACCATCACTGCCACTGCGCAAACCACATCGCTTAAAGACTCCATCGCCCAGCAGGAGCAGAAGCTGGCGCAGGCTCGCGCCAGCAATAACATCCGCGCGACTTTGACCGAGCTGAATATTCTTGGCTCGCTGTACCGAACCTCCGGCCAATTGCAGAAGGCGCTCGATGACCTGAACGAGGCGCTGCCCATCGAGCAGCAAGCCAACAGCGTGCTCGGCCAGGGAACGACGCTGATGACGATGGGCCGCGTCTACTCCGACATGGGCCAGGAAGACAAGGCGCTCGCGCTGCTCAATCAGGCGTTGTCCATGTGGCGCACCCTGGGCTCGCGCAGCGGTGAAGCCGCCGCGCTCAGTTACATCGGCAAGGTCTATAACAATCTCGGCGATCACGACGAATCGCTCAAAAACCTCAATGCGTCCATGGCGATCTGGCGTCAGATCGACAATCCGCAAGGCACAACGCCCACGCCCAACAGCACCGCCCCATCTCCGTCCGGCTCATCGCAGGCAACCGCCGCCGCCCGCAGCACGGCTAACCTCAATGGCGAAGCAGGGACTCTCGACAATCTGGGGCGCGCCTACTCCGACATGGGTCAGGGGCTTGAGGCGCTCAAAGATTACGACCAGGCCATCGCGCTTTTCCGCCAGGCGGGCGAGCGCAACGGCGAAGCGATGGTGCTGAACGACATGGGCCCGGCCTATGCCGAGCTGGGGCAGAAACAAAAATCACTGGAGGTTTATAACCAGGCGATCAAGATCTGGCGCGAGACCGGCAACCGCCAGGGCGAAGCGCTGACGCTCAACGACATGGGCCGCCTGTATCGCGACCTCGGCCTGCAGCAGACAGCGATGGACTACTACAACCAGGCGTTGCCCATCTGGCGCGAAACCGGCAACCGCAGCGGCGAGGCCATGGCGTTGAGCGACATCGGCAGAGCCTACGCCGATCTCGGCCAGCCGCAGAAAGCGCTCGACTACGGCAGCCAGGCGCTCCCGATCTTCCGTGAAACCGGCAACCGGCGCGGCATAGCCATGACGCTCAATACCATGGGCCGCGATCACTCCGACATGAATGAAGCGAAGGCTGCGATGGATCTCGATCTTCAGGCGCTCGTCCTGTGGCGCGAGGCGAAGGATGAGCGCAACGAAGCTACTGCGCTGATGACGATTGCCTGGGCGTACTCCGAGATGAACGAGCCAGAGCAGTCCTTCGCCAGCGCCATCGCGGCATTGGGCCTGGCCAAGGCCACGGCCGATCCCGAGATCGAGGCCGCGATTGAGAATTCCATGATGCTGGGTTTCCGCAAGCAGCACCGCCCGGAAGAGGCAATCTTGTTCGGGCTGGATGCCGTCAACTCCTATCAGCAGATTCGCAAGAACCTCTCTGGCCTCGACAAGGAACTGCAATCGGGATTCGTGCAATCGAAGTCTCACGTTTATCGCATGCTGGCCGAGCTGCTCGTCGAGGCCGGGCGGCTTGGCGAAGCGGAGCAGATTCTCGATTTGCTCAAGGAACAGGAGCTGAAGGATCTGGTGGCCGGCGCGGCGCAAAACTCCGGAGCCGCTTTCGAGCCCATCGCGCTCTCACCCGCGCAGCAAAAAGTCGAGAGCGCGTTACCCGATCTGGAAAAGAAGGCGCGGACGATCGAGGAGCTGAACTTAACTTACGCTCAGATTCACGCCAAGCCCACGCACACGCCGGAGGACGACGCGCGACTGAAGTCCATCGACGCCAACATGCGTGAAGTGAGCAAGGAAATTCACGACACGCTCTACAACGAAATCTTTCCTTTGCTTGATGCGCAATCGGCTCCGGGCCAAGCCGCTGGGGACTCGACGAAGAGCCTGCTTCAGAACTCGCTCGCTAAACTGGGTCCAGACGTGATGGGCATTCGCCTGCTGCTCGGCGACGATCATGCCTACGCGATCGTGGTCACGGCCAGCTCGCGGAAGAAGGTCGAACTGCCGGCATCATCTGCCGATCTGCGCGCCAAGGCGCTGGAGGCTGCAAAATTGCTGAGTTCGCCTGCCGCCGATCCCCGTCCGCAGTTGCATCAGCTCTACGCCATGATCGTGACGCCGCTTGAGAGCGAACTGAGAACCCTCACCTCTGCGCGAAATAACGTTCCCACATTGCTCTGGTCGCTCGACGATGCGCTGCGCTACGTGCCCATGGGCGCACTCTACGACGGATCGCATTACATGGTCGAGCGCTTTCACAATGTTTTGTTCACCCCTGAGAGTTATGGGCACATGGGCGGTTCCCCGCTCGCCAGCGGCCAACCGCTCCGCGCGCTGGCCATGGGCCTATCGAAGAGCTACGGCGGCATGCCAGCCCTTCCCGGCGTGCTGCCCGAGCTGGATTCTGTGGTGCACGATCCTGGAGTTCCCGATTCGCACGGTCCCATGCAAGGAAAGCTGCTGCCAAACGAACAGTTCACACTTGCCGCGTTGAAGTCGGAGCTCGAATCCGGTCAGCAATTCTCCGTGGTGCACATCGCGAGTCACTTTGTTCTCATTGCCGGCAGCGGCGACGAGCCGTTCCTGCTGATGGGCGGCGACAAAGCGGGCGACCCCGATGGCTTTGACTGGAATCTCTCCGACATGGAGAACTCGACAGTCGCGTTTCATGGAACGCGCCTGCTCACGCTCTCCGCTTGCAGCACCGCCAAGAATTACAAATCCCACAACGGTCTCGAGATGGACGGTCTGGGCATGGTGGCGCAGCAGAAAGAGGCAGAAGCGGTGCTGGCCACGCTGTGGGATGTGAACGACCTCAGCACCTGCCACATCATGAGCGACTTTTATGCACGCTGGGTCGAAAACCCCACGCAGGGTAAAGGGGAAGCGCTGCGCCAGGCGCAGCTCGCGTTCCTGCACGGCGGCGCCGTCACACCCGCCGCTAAAACCGGCCGCGGTTTCCAGACGTCCGAGGCTCCGGCCGCCACGCAATCCAGCCTTGGCTACGCGCATCCTTATTACTGGGCGCCCTTCGTCCTCATTGGCAATTATCAATAGCGCCCATCCTGCTTCCTGAAAGGACCGTCATGACGAAATCATCGTTCCATTGGATTGGGGCGGCTGCTGCTCTGCTGGTTTCGGTGGCGTGCGTTTCTTCCATCCGCGCGCAGGAGGTCATCACTCCTCCGCAGGGCAAGGGCCATGTAGTTGTCTTTCTCTCCGGAATGGCCGGCCCCAAGCATGACAAGGCGCTAGCCAACGCCATCGCCTCGCTTGGATATGTTGTGGTGGTGTACGACGGACGCCATGTGGAAGGAGGCCTCGGCCAGAAGCTCCGAACCGACATCCAGAATGCGCAGCAGACGCCCAACGCGCTTCCCGGCAAAGTGGCGCTAGTGGGAGTCTCGTTCGGCGGCGGCTTCGCGCTCGCCTTTGGCTCCCGCTGGCCCGATCTCGTGGCCGTCAACATTGTGTGGTATCCGGCAACTGGTTTTGCCAACAAGTTCCCCGGCTTCGCCAATCGCATCACGGTTCCTGTGCTCATGTTTGCCGGAGAAGCCGATCATTATCGCGATTGCTGCCAGATCGCGACGGCGCGCACGCTGGCGGCCCATGCCGCCGCGGCCGGAGTTCCCTTCGAACTCGTCACTTATCCGGGCGTCGACCACGATTTCATTCAAGGCGGCAAAAACTACAATGCCTCGGCGTACCACGACGCGCTGGACCGCACCGCGGCCAGGCTGAAAGCGGTCTTTGCGAATTGATCCGCGAAAGATTTATGCGAGCAGCCGCTTTGCCACTTCGATGTAAAGCTCAACGGCTTCGCGGAGCTCTTTCTTCGCGAGCTTCTCGAATGGTGTGTGGGCAACGTGAATGCTCCCCGGACCGAGCAGCAGCGGCTCGCCCCAGTTCGAGAGTTGCGGAATATCGGTGGTGAACTTCGCGATCATGGTGGGCAATCCCTCAACCGCGCGCAAGCGCACGAAGGGAATCTCCAGCGTGAAGTCCACTTCTGCCAGATCTGCCGCGGCATCGAGCAGCGCGGCGCGCACCGGGGCCGAGTCGCCCACCAGCCGCACCAGCACCTGCGCTTCGGCTTTATCGGCAATCACGTTGGGCGCGTGGCCGCCTTGAATCTGCCCGATGTTCAGCGTGCCGGGCCCCACGTCTTCGATGACGGGCATTTCCAGTTCCAGCAGCTTCGCCATTACCTGCACCAGTTTGTGCACCGCGCTGTCACCGAGTTCGGGATACGCCGAGTGCGCCATCTTGCCCGTCGCGCGAAACACCGCGCGCAGAGCGCCCTTCGACGCCAGCGCCAGGCGATTGTCCGTGGGCTCGCCGTTGATGAGGAAGCGGCTGCCCTTTGGCGCAAGATTCGCGGCCTTGGCGCCCGCTGAATCGCGCTCTTCGCCAGAGACGAACAGGAGCCCGATGCGAAGGCCTGCCGCGCGCAGCGCTTCGGCAGCGGCAACCTGCGCCGCGATGATGCCTTTGGCGTCGGAAACTCCGCGGCCATACATGAACTCCGCATCTTCGCTGAAGGGGATGTACGGCGGCACCGTGTCCATGTGCGTTGAGAAAACCAGTTCAGGCGTCTGCCCTTGAGGTCCGGCATACACGTTCCAGCGCGGGCCCGCAGCACCGTCCGGCGGCTGCGGCACAGGCGTCTTCTCCACCTGCCAGCCGCGCTCGGCAAGAAACCCGGCAAGAAAATCCCCGACCGCCCCTTCGTGGTAGGTCGTTGATTCAATTTCGCATAATTGGCGCGTCAACGCGATGGGGTCAAGAGGAGCGTGGCCGGATGCATCTTTCGTCATCATGTTGTCAGAATATCGCAGTAACCGATTCTGTTACTTCTGGTGCGACCTGCCTGCTCCGGCCTCACTGATCAATCGCTCCGGTCAGCGTAAAATGAGGGGTTGAATGGACTCCACGACCGCATCCGCCCAAACTGAAGCGCACCGAGGCGACCAGGTTCTCCTGGCCTCGCAGAAAGCGATCTCTCAACACGAGAGCGGCGGCATGCACGCGGCGCAACTGCCGAGTCCTTTGAGTTCCGTTTCCTCGAGCGCCCTTCCCTGCCCTCAGGACTCTCGCGCCGGCGACTTGCGCAGCTTTTCGATCACGGGCGAGGCCGGTCAACTGGAAGCCATTGTGAATCAGGGCACGCGCGATGCGAAATTTGCGGCGCTGGTCTGTCATCCACATCCGCTGGGCGGCGGCAATCTGCACAACAAGGTTGTTTACCACGCCATGAAGGTCCTCAACGACGCCGCTTGGGGCCTGGGATGGCCGGTGCTGCGCTTCAACTTTCGCGGCACGGGCTTGAGCGAAGGCGCATACGACGGCGAAGCCGAGACCTGCGACGTGTTGGCCGGCATGGATTGGCTGGAGCGCGAGTTTCGCCTTCCGCTCATCGTCGCGGGATTCAGCTTTGGCGCGGCCATGGCGCTGCGAGCTTGTTGTCTGCCCGGCACAACGCATCGCGATGTGCGCGCGCTCATCGCACTCGGCCTGCCCACCACGGCGCAAGGTCCCGCTTATCAATATTCATTCCTGCAAAACCTGACCACCCCAAAACTTTTCCTCAGCGGCGATCGCGATCAGTTCGCGCCCGCTGACCAATTGACGCAAGTGGCCGATTCTGCGGCCGAACCCAAGCGCCTCATCCTTATTCCCGGCGCAGACCATTTCTTTACCGATCAACTGGAACCTATGCAACGGGCCCTTGCCGGCTGGTTGAAGGAGCAATTGCCATGACACCGGTCAGCGACACCGCTCTCGAATCACTGCACGCCACGGCTACCGGGATTTTTACCGGCGCGCTCAAGGCGTGCAACATCGCGTCTGCCTTCGACCGCCGTTTGCGCTTCGAGGGCAACATTCTGCGTCGCCTTTTGCCCGACGGCAGCGGCCCAACAACCATCGATGTCTCCGCGTACAAGCGTGTATTTGTGATTGCGCTGGGCAAAGCCGCCGGCCCCATGCTCGAGATCCTGCTGGAACGCATGAAGCGGCGCAAAGGACTGCGCGGTATCTGCGCCTCCAATCAATTACCCAGCAAGCGCAACTGGCGCTTCCGTTACTTTGAAAGCGGCCATCCCCTGCCCAACGAGGACTCTTTTGCCGCCGCACGCGCCGCGCTCGCGCTGCTGCGCAAGGCGCGCAAGGACACGATCGTTTTCTTCCTCATCTCCGGCGGCGGCTCGGCGCTGTTCGAGCTACCCCTCGATCCACACGTCACGCTTGAGGACACTATCGAGTTCAACCAGTTGCTGCTGGCCTCAGGCGCGCCGATCAATGAGGTCAATACGCTGCGCAAGCATTTCTCCGCGGTCAAGGGCGGCCGCCTGGCGATGGCCGCTCCGGAGGCGACCAAGGTGAGCCTGCTGCTCCCCGACGTGCCGCTGCGCACGCTCGACGCGCTCTCATCGGGACCGACCACGCCCGATCACTCCACGGTGGCCGATGTGCGCGAGCTCCTCGCCAAATACCATCTTGTGGAAAAGCTTCCGCCCTCGATTCGCTCGTTCTTTGCGCGCGCAGACTTCCCCGAGTCGCCCGGCAACAAGACCTGGCAGCGGGTTTCGTTCCTCCCGCACAAAATGCCGTGGGCGGATGCCGCGCCGCTGCGGCCCATGACTTCCGCAAACAACATGAGCGACGAAGACGAGGCCTTTCGTGATTCGGTCTTTGAGATACTGCTCTCCAGCCACGATCTGGTGGAGAGCACGCGCACCCTGGCGCGGAATGCCGGCTATCACGTGGTCGTCGACAACGGATGCGACGATTGGGATTACGCCGACGCGGCCCGCTACCTGTTCGAGCGCTTCCACGCCTATCGCGCCCAGCATCCGCGCTTCTGCCTGATCTCTGTGGGCGAAGTCACCGTGACACTCAATCGCACACCGGGTGCGGGCGGCCGCAATCAGCAGTTTGCTTTGGCGTGCGCCCTCGAGCTGGCCAAGTATCCTGGGGAGCGCCTCACTGTGCTCAGCGCCGGCTCCGATGGCATCGACGGCAACACACGGTCAGCGGGAGCCATTGCCGATCCCACCACCGTGGCTCGCGCCCGTGCCTTCGGTTTCGATCCCGAGCAGTCGCTGGCCGAGTTCAATGCCTGCCCGCTCTTCACCGCCATTGGCGACTCCTTGGTAACGGGACCTACCGGCCACAACCTGCGCGACCTGCGCCTGCTGATCTCCGAAAGCGCCTAACGTACTGAAGTGGGCGCCCCACCCTCGCGACGGATTTGTTGTTGTTGCCAGAATGGGAGCGTTTGGCTTGCTCCCTCGCTCCCTTGCTCACTTGCTCCCTGCTCTCCGGTGGAAAACGTCAGGAACTTTTCTCTCTCGCGCACGAACTCCCTGCATTAGGATGAGTTGGTGCCTCGAAAATCAGCCCGCAAGACCGCCGGGAAACTTCCCGATATTCGCGCCGTGGCCGCTGTGGCCAAAGTTTCCATCGCCACGGTATCCAGAACCATCAACGGTTCTTCGCTGGTGAGCGAACGCCTGAGCAAACGTGTCTGGCAAGCCATCAAGCAGCTCAATTACCTGCCCAACACTCACGCGCGCACTCTCGTCTCCGGACGCAGCCGCCTGCTCGGCATCATTGTCGAGAACATCACCAACCCCTTCTTCCCTGAACTGATCCAGCGCTTCGAAGAGATCGCGGTGGCACGCGGCTACGAAATTTTAGTGAGTTCCACCAACAGCGATCCTGCGGTACTAGCCACATGCGCGCGCCGCATGCTGGAACGCAAAGTCGACGGAGTCGCCGTGATGACCTTCGGCGAAGAGGAACCTGTGCTCGACCAGCTCGTGCACCGCGGCGTTCCCATCGTTCTTGCCGAGTTCAAGCTCGACGACCCCAAGGCCAGCACCATTCTTCTCGACTACTCGACCGGCATTCATGCCGCCATTCGCCATCTCGCCGATCTTGGGCATCGCGCCATCGGTTTTCTCGCCGGCCCATACAGTCTGCACTCGGCCATCACGCGCGAAAACGACTTCCGCGCCGCCATCGAGGCCGCCGGGCTGCCGATTCAGAAGAAATGGATTATCGAATGCGATCACACGCTCAAGGGCGGCGTGGCGGGCTTTGAGCAGCTACGCAAGCTCGCAACGCGCCCCACCGCCATCGTCTGCTCCAACGATATGACCGCGATCGGCGTCCTGCGCGCGGCCTACATGGCCGGGCTGCGCGTGCCGCAGGATCTCTCCGTGGTTGGGCTCGACGATGTGGATTTCGCCGAATACACGCTGCCACCTCTCACTACCATCCGACTGTCGCGCACCGATCTGGCTCATGCCGCCTTTGAGGCGCTGCGTCTGCAAGCTGAAGATCCTGACAATCCAAAAATACAGCGCGAATTCCTGGTTTCAACCAGTCTCGTGGTCCGCGGCTCGACAGCTCCGCCGGCCGCAGTTCATTTAAAAAGCTAACCACAGCATCGATTCCGCGTCGAATTCATGAAGCCTTGCGTGCATCTCGTAGAGAATTCCCAAAACATCCCGCTGGTAAAGGAACCGCGACAGCATGGATCGCGTACTTGAATCCTATGAAGAC
>Ga0302156_10000288_pt1 | contig 48410 bp, 39 predicted proteins | sample I_Bog_N3_2_FD_193503 | JGI IMG/M metagenome (GOLD analysis project Ga0302156, IMG submission 193503) | Peat permafrost microbial communities from Stordalen Mire near Abisko, Sweden - I_Bog_N3_2 | ecosystem: Environmental > Terrestrial > Soil > Wetlands > Peat | place: Sweden: Abisko, Stordalen... | reverse complement strand
TCGATGGGCGTGCTGATTCGTGAGCTCATGGCGCTGTACCCGGCCTTGCGTCAGGGCCAGGACGATCCACTGCCGGCGCTGGCGATCCAGTATGGCGATTACGCCGCGTGGCAGCGGCGCTGGCTGTCCGGCGAGCGGCTGCAACGTCAGGTCGCCTATTGGCGTGAGACCCTGGCCGATGCACCGACAGTACTGATGTTGCCCACCGATCGACCGCGGCCGGCCCAGCAGGACTTCGCCGGTGCCAGTCTGGCGATCCGTCTGGGCGCGCAACTGAACGCAGGCCTGCGGGCCCTGGCGCAGCGTCGTGGCGTTACCTTGTACATGGTGCTGATGGGCGCCTGGGCGGCGCTGCTGGCGCGGTTGTCAGGCCAGGCGCAGGTGGTCATCGGCAGCCCCGTGGCGGGCCGTGGCCGCGCCGAGTTGGAGGGTCTGGTCGGTTTGTTCGTCAACACCCTGGCGGTGCGTATCGACACGGCCGGCAAGCTGACCGGTGCGGCGCTGCTGGAACGGGTCAAGACCTGTGTGCTGGAGGCCCAGGATCATCAGGATCTGCCGTTCGAGCAGGTGGTGGAGATCGTGCGGCCGACGCGCAGCCTGGCCCATGCGCCGTTGTTCCAGACCACCCTGAACTGGCTGGCCGGTGAAAGCACGCTGCCGCCCCTGGACGGGTTGGTCATCGCGCCGGTGGAGCAGACCAGTCAGGTGTCCAAATTCGACCTGTCGCTCAACCTTGGCGAGCAGGGCGAGGCGTTGGTGGGGTCGCTGGAATACGCCACCGCCCTGTTCGACGAGGCGACCGTGCGTCGTTATGCCGGATACTTCGAGCAACTGTTGCAGGCCCTGGTGACCGACGACCAGGTCGTGCTCGAGCAGTTGCCGCTGGTGGGCGACGTGGAGCGTCGATATCTGCTTGAGACGCTCAATGCCACCGGCCTGGATGTCCCGGCGGGGCAGAGCATTCATGCCTTGATCGAGGCCCAGGCGTTGCGGGCACCGCAGGCCCTGGCCGCCCAGGTCGGCGAGGACCGTCTGAGTTATGGCGAACTGAACCGTCGGGCCAATGCCCTGGCTCATCATCTGATCGGCCTCGGCGTGCGTCCCGACGACCGTGTGGCGATCCTCGCCCGTCGCGGGCTGGATACCCTGGTCGGCCTGCTGGCAATCCTCAAGGCCGGTGCCGCTTATGTGCCGGTCGATCCAGCGCACCCGGATGAGCGCGTCGGCTACCTGCTGGACGACAGCGCGCCCGTGGCGGTACTGACCCAGCAGACGTTGTTTGCCCGCCTGCCAGAGCTGGCCGTGCCGATGATTGCCCTGGATCGCCCTGATTGGCCGGAACAGTCCGGCAATCCGCAGGTGCCGGGGCTGACACCTGAAAACCTGGCCTACGTGATCTACACCTCCGGCTCCACCGGGCAGCCCAAAGGGGTGATGGTTGAGCACCGCACCCTCAACAATCTGGTGCACTGGCATTGCCAGGCCTTCGACTTGCACGCCGGCAGCCACACCGCCAGCGTCGCCGGCTTTGGTTTCGACGCCATGGCCTGGGAGGTCTGGCCGGCGCTGTGTGCCGGGGCCGTGCTGCACTTGCCCCCGGCCGAGATCGGCAACGAACAGCTCGATGCACTGCTCGACTGGTGGCTGGCCCAGCCGTTGGCGGTGGCGTTCCTGCCGACGCCCGTGGCCGAGTACGCCTTCAGCCGCGACCTGCGTCACCCGACGCTGCGTACCCTGCTGATCGGCGGCGACCGCCTGCGTCAGTTCCCTCGGGATCCCGGCTTTGCGGTGATCAACAACTACGGCCCGACCGAGGCCACGGTGGTTGCCACCTCGGGCCGGCTGTTGCCGGGTGGCGGACTGGATATCGGCAAGCCGATCGCCAATACCCGGGTTTATTTGCTGGACGAGCAACTGCAACTGGTGCCATTTGGCGTTGCGGGTGAACTGTATGTGGCGGGTGCGGGCGTGGCCCGTGGCTACCTGAACCGTGCGGACCTGACCGCCGAGCGCTTCCTGCGCGATCCGTTCAATGCCGATCCGCAGGCACGGATGTACCGCACCGGCGATCTGGCGCGCTGGAACGCTGACGGCACGCTGGACTACCTGGGCCGCAATGACCATCAGGTGAAGATTCGTGGCGTGCGCATCGAACTGGGCGAGATCGAGAGCCAACTCGGTCAGTTGTCGGGCATCGAGGAAGCGCTGGTCGTAGCCCGCGAAGACGAGCCGGGCCAGCCCCGGCTGGTGGGCTATTTCACCGAGCGGGCCGACGTCGCGCCGCTGGCATTGAGTGAGCTGCGCGCCGCGCTGCAGGCCCGGCTACCGGGCTACATGGTCCCCAGCGCCCTGGTTCGGCTCGATGCCTGGCCGCTGACCGCCAACGGCAAGGTCGACCGTCGTGCCTTGCCGATACCGGACCGGGAGGCGCTGCTCACGGGTGAATATCAGGCGCCGCAAGGCGAACTGGAAGTCGCCCTGGCGGAGATCTGGAGCGAACTGCTGCAGGTCGAACGGGTAGGGCGCCATGACCACTTCTTCGAATTGGGTGGGCATTCCCTGTTGGCCGTAACTCTGGTGGCACGTATGCGCCGCCTGGGGCTGGAGGCCGATATCCGCGTGCTGTTCGCCCAGCCGACACTCGCCGCCCTGGCCGCTGCCGTGGGCCGTGGCCCGAAAGTGCAGGTGCCGGCCAATCGGATCGGCCTGGATTGTTCACGCATCACCCCGGACCTGTTGCCCCTGGTGGCGCTGGACCAGGGGGCGATCGACCGGATCGTCGCCAGCGTGCCGGGCGGTGTGGCCAACGTTCAGGATATCTACCCGCTGGGGCCGTTGCAGGCCGGTATCTTTTACCACTACCTGGCGTCCGGCGACGGCGATCCCTACCGCCTGCAGGCGCGTTTCGCCTTTGCCGACCGCGCCCGCCTGGACGCCTTCTGCCAGGCGTTGCAACGGGTAATCGCGCGCCACGATGTGTTGCGTACCGCGCTGTGCTGGGAAGGTCTGGAAACGCCGGTGCAGGTGGTCTGGCGTCAGGCTCGACTGCCTGTCGTCGAGGTGGCGCTGGCGGCACTGGACGACCCTGAACCCTTGGATTTGACCCAGGCGCCGCTGCTGCGTCTGGTCCATGCCGATGACCCGGCCAATCGACGGATCGTCGGTGTGCTGCTGTTCCACCATCTGATCATGGACCATGTGGCCCTCGAGCTGCTGAGCCACGAACTGCAAGCGATGCTGCTCGACCAGGAGGCGCAACTGCCGGCCCCGGTGCCATACCGTAACTACATTGCCCAAGCCTTGCTGGGACCGGGCGACGGGGCCCATGAAGCGTTTTTCCGCGAACAGCTGGCGGGTATCGACGAACCGACCTTGCCGTATGGCCCGGCTTCGCTGCCGGGCGCTGACGTACCCGGCGAGGCCCGGCAGCGACTGGACGCTATCCTGTGCCGGCGTGTTCGCGAGCAAGCCCGTAGCCTGGGCGTCAGCGCCGCGAGCCTGATGCACCTGGCCTGGGCCCAGGTATTGGGGCAGTTATCCGGGCGCGACAGTGTGGTGTTCGGCACCGTACTCCTCGGCAGGTTGCAGGGCAGCGAAGGGGCGGAACGGGCCCTGGGGGTGTTTATCAATACGTTGCCGCTGCGTATCGACCTGGGCGGCCAGACGGTTCGCGACGCCGTATTGGAGACCCATCGTCGGCTCACCGGCCTGCTCGCCCACGAGCAGGCGCCGCTGGCCCTGGCCCAGCGATGCAGCGCCTTGCCGGCAGGTGCGCCGTTGTTCAGCGCGCTGTTCAACTACCGCCATGGCGCCGCGCCTCAAGGTGGCGATAAAGCCGCCAGCGTGGCCTGGCAGGGCATCGAACTGTTGCAGGCCAAGGAGCGCAGCAATTACTCGCTGACCCTGAGCGTCGACGATCTGGGCGAGGCCTTCGACCTGAGCGCGCTCAGTGCAGCGGGTGTCGATGCACGGCGCGTCTGCGCCTACCTGGCGTGCGCGATGGAAAGCTTGTTGGACGCACTGGAACAGGCACCACAAACCCCGGTCGATCAGTTGGACGTTCTGCCTCGCGCGGAACGGAGTGAACTGCTGGAGCATTTCAATGCGCAACGGGCTGATAGCGAGTCGCGGCTGACGCTCCATCAGCGCATCGAACAACAGGCGCTTGAGCGGCCCGATGCCGTGGCCGCACAAGTGGGAGAGGGCCGTCTGAGCTACGGCGAACTGAACCGTCGCGCCAATGCCCTGGCTCACCACTTGATCGGCCTCGGCGTGCGTCCCGACGATCGCGTGGCGATCCTGGCCCGGCGTAGCCTGGATACCCTGGTGGGGTTGTTGGCGATTCTCAAGGCCGGTGCCGCTTATGTGCCGGTCGATCCGGCGCACCCGGACGAGCGCGTCGGCTATCTGCTGGACGACAGCGAGCCCGTGGCGGTGCTGACCCAGCAGACGTTGTTTGCCCGCCTGCCAGAGCTGGCCGTGCCGGTGATTGCCCTGGATCGCCCTGATTGGCCGGAACAGTCAGGCAACCCGCAGGTGCCGGGGTTGACACCTGAAAACCTGGCCTACGTGATCTACACCTCCGGCTCCACCGGGCAGCCCAAAGGGGTGATGGTTGAGCATCGTACCCTCAACAACCTGGTGCACTGGCACGCCCAGGCGTTCGACTTGCGCGCCGGCAGCCACACTTCCAGCATCGCCGGCTTCGGTTTCGACGCCATGGCCTGGGAGGTCTGGCCGGCGCTGTGTGCCGGGGCCGTGCTGCACTTGCCGCCGGCCGAGATCGGCAACGAACAGCTCGATGCGCTGCTCGACTGGTGGCTGGCTCAACCGCTGGAGGTGGCGTTCCTGCCGACGCCGGTGGCCGAGTACGCCTTCAGTCGCGACCGGCAGCATCCGACGCTGCGCACCTTGCTGATCGGTGGCGACCGTCTGCGCCAGTTCAATCGCGACCCGGGCTTTGCCGTGGTCAACAACTACGGCCCCACGGAAACCACGGTGGTGGCCAGCTCCGGGTTGATGGCGGTGGGCGGGGTGTTGCATATCGGCAAGCCAGTGAGTCATGCCCGGCTCTACGTGCTGGATGAGCGTCGCGAGCCGGTGCCCCTGGGCGTGCCCGGCGAGTTGTATGTCGGTGGCAGCGGTGTGGCTCGTGGTTACCTGAACCGTCCGGAATTGACTGCCGAGCGCTTCCTCGACGATCCGTTTGCCGGGCCATCTGGTGCGCGGATGTATCGCACCGGCGATCGGGTGCGCTGGCTGGCCGACGGCACCCTGGAGTACCTGGGGCGCAACGACGATCAGGTGAAGATTCGCGGCATGCGCGTTGAGTTGGGTGAGATCGAGCGGCAGTTGTCCCTGTGCCCGGGTGTGGGCGAGGTGGTGGTCGTCGCCCAGAGTCTCGAGCAGGGCGCGCTACGTCTGGTGGCGTACTTCACGCTTCAGGATCTCTCGCTCGACGGCGCCGGCTTGCGCGCGCAACTGCTGGCACGCTTGCCGGAATACATGGTGCCGAGCGCCTATGTCGGCCTCGACGCGCTGCCACTGACCCAGAACGGCAAGGTCGACCGCCGCGCGCTGCCGGTGCCGAGCCTGGAAGCCATGGCCGTTGCCACCTACCAGGCGCCGGCCACGGTGCTGGAAGAGCAGGTGGCTGCACTTTGGGCCACGGTGCTGGAGGTCGAGCGGGTCGGTCGCCACGACAGCTTCTTCGAGCTGGGCGGCCATTCCCTGTCGGCGATCCGCCTGGTCAGTCTGATGCAGCAGGCCGGGTTGGCATTGACCTTGGCCGAGCTGTTCCAGCACCCGAGTGTCGCGGCGCTGGCCGATCGGCTCGAACAAGGTTCGTTGCTACCGGCCGCCGGGCGGGAAGTGGTCACGGTGCGCGCGGGCGGTAGCGAGCCGCCGTTGTTCCTGGTCCATGACTTCACGGGCCTGGACAGTTATTTCCCGGTACTGGGCATGCATCTGGAAGGCGACTTCCCGATCCATGGCCTGCCCGGCACCGGCCCGGGCCAGCCGCAACTGCGCACGATGCAATGCCTGGCGGCACGCCTGGTCGAGCGTATCCGTGCCGTGCAACCCCACGGCCCCTACCGCCTGGCGGGTTGGTCATTCGGTGGGGTATTGGCCTACGAGGTGGCGACACAGCTGCTGGGCATGGACGAGCCGGTCAGCTTCCTTGGCCTGATAGACACCTATGTGCCGCGACTGGTCGACCAGGGCAAGGGGCGTTGGCAAGGGCCGGACCTGCTTGAACGGCAATTGCTGGCGCACTGTAGCGCGCACTGGAAAATCCAGGGCGAAGCAGGCATCACTCCGTTGGCACGTCTGGCGTCGATACTCGGGCAACCCGTCCTGCCGGACTTCGAGGCACTCCTGCGACTGTGCCGGGACGAGCAGTTGCTGTATCCGGAACTGGCCCAGGCGAGCGACTCGCAACTGCGGCACTACCTCGAACGGGAGGTGGCGCACGGGCATGCCCTGGCTCACTACCGGGTCGAACCGCTCAACCTGCCGGTGCACCTGTTCTGCGCGCAGCAGCGCGAACCGGCGCCGGCCGGCACCAGCCCGACGTTGGGCTGGGCCGAGGCGTTGTTGCCTGGGCAGGTGCAGTGCATCAGCGTGCCGGGCGATCACCAGAGCATGATGCAGGCGCCCCATGTTCAGGTCCTGGGCCAGGCCATCAGCCAGGCGCTGACCCTCGACGGCAACCCGCTCGACCCGGCGCCCGGCTACCAGCCGCTGCTGGCGATCCAGAGCGGGCAGGGTGGCCATGCACCGCTGTTCTGTGTGCCGGGTGCCGGCGACAGCGTCACCAGCTTTATCGGCCTGGCCGATGCGCTGGGCCCGGGCTGGCCGGTGTACGGCTTGCAGCCGCGCGGGCTGGACGGTCGCGGCGCTCCCCACAGTCGGGTGGAAGCGGCGGCCCACTGTCATGTGCAGGCCATTGAGGCGCTGTATCCGCAAGGCCCGTTGCACCTGGTCGGGCATTCCTTCGGTGGCTGGGCTGCCCATGCCATGGCGGTGATATTCGAGGCACGAGGGCGAGAGGTCGCTTCTCTGACCTTGATCGACAGCGAAGCGCCGGGTGGCGATGCATTGTGCGGTCAGCCCTACACCAGCACGGCGGTTCTGGAGCGACTGATCGAGGCGTTGCAACTGTCCAGCGGCAAATCCTTCGATCTCGAACCCCAGGCTTTCGCCGAGTCCGATCACGCCAGCCAACTGCATCTGTTGCAGGCGGCCATGGTCCGGGTCGGTCTGTTGCCACCCCGCTTGGCGCCACAGGCACTGCAAGGGATTGTCCGCACGTTCGGCAGTGCCTTGCGCACCCCGTACCGACCAGGACCGGGTTACACCGGCCCGGCAAGCCTGGTGCGGGTGGCTGACCCGAGCCTGGATGGCGTCGCCAACCAGCGCGAACACGCGGCCATGGCGGCGGGCTGGCAGCAGCTGTTGCCACAGCTGGTGCTGTGGGACGGGCCGGGGAACCACTTCAGCATCCTCAAGGCACCCGACGTCTACAGTCTGGCCGCCTGGTGGTACGACGGGCAGGAGGTGGGGCTCGCGCGGACGCTGTCATGAAACCTTGATGGCGGGGCGAGACCCTGACCGGCCTTCGGGCCGGTCGGGGGGATGCCGTGGGACTGGAAAAAGGCCGATCAGCTTCGGGCGTTCTCCGAGGTCATGATCTGCAGGGGCACATGGATGCGTTGGCGAAGCGGGTCGAAGTCCGGCCGGGTTTGCAGCTCCACCATCAGTTCGACCAGTGCCTGTGCCAGCAGCGGTGGCTGGGAGTCGATCACCAGGCTGATCAGGCCTTGCTCCAGGGCTTGTCGCGAACGTTCGGTGGACTCCGGCAGGATGCTGCACAAAGTCGGTGGACGGGGTTGTTGCGCCAATGCACTGATGATCCCGTCGCCACCGCCGCCGACCACGCACAGGCCGCGCAGATCGTCATGGCGCGCCAGCAGGTCGAGGGTGACTTCCTCGGTGAGATCGTTATTGTCCAGGTTGATCACCGCCTCGAGCATTTTCAGCCCCGGCGCGTGCTGTGCCAGATAGCTGCGCAGCCCGTCGATACGGGCCTGGTGCCCGAGAAACCGGTGCCCACCGAGCAGCGCGGCAACGCTTCCCCGGCGCGCGCCGCAGGTGTGCGCCACCAGCCAGCCCATGGTGCGTCCGACTTCGTGATTGTCCTGGCCGACATAGGGCTCCTGGGCGGCTTCGTCGATATCCGAGAGCAGCGCGACCACGGGCACGCCGGCGGCACGGATCTGGGCGATGCACGCGTTGATCAGCGGGTGGGCGAAGCTGACCACCGCCAGCCCGTCGCATTGCACCGCGAGTTGTTCGATCTGGGCCACGATGGCAGCAGGGCTGCGATCGAAGACGTAGTCGAACTGGCAACTCAGGTTGGCGTCGGACTGGTGTTGCGCCGCCGCATTGATCGCCGTTGCCAGGTTGCCGTAGAAGGCCTGGGCGGTGCCGAGCAGGAGAATGCCGAAGCGGTAGCTGGGACGCCGTTCGCGGATGCGTTGGCCGATCAACCGGGCGGCGAAATAACCGACGGCCTCGGCCGCCTGGAACACCCGCTCGGCGGTTTGCGGATTGACCGGCGCGCGGGCATTGAGCACCCGGTCGACGGTCGCGACACTCAGGCCGGCCTGCTCGGCGACGGTGGCGATGGTAGGGCGTACACGCGAATTCATGGCGGGCCTCAGGCGGGCCTTGATAGAAAACTATCAAGCGCTACTGGGAGCGGATGATAGCTTGATAGGGAATGAGTGCAAGGGATTGAGAGGGATTTCCCGGCTGCCTATATTTTCCCCAGCGATGTGATCCCACATCCAGGCAAGCGCCTGAAATCACCCAGCTTGTGGAGAATAAGAAGATGCCCGAACCCAGCGCGACCTTTGCCCATGCCTCCCGACCTTCCCCCCGTGACTATCGCCTGACCGGCCCCGAAGCCGCCCGCGCGGTGGAAAAGGGCCTGGCCTCGGGCCAATGGCATCAATCGCCGATACCGCGTAAACATCTCAAGGAACTGATGCAACGTCGCGACGGCCCGGCCTTGCGCGACACCGCGATCTGGTTGCTGGCACTGGCGGCGACGGGCTGGGGCGGCTACTGGTTCTGGGGTTCCTACCTGTGCATTCCGTTCTTCCTTGCCTATGGCGTGCTCTACGGTACGGCCGCCAATGCCCGTTGGCACGAAGCCGGTCACGGTACCGCCTTCAAGACCCGCTGGATGAACGATGCGGTCTATCAACTGGCGAGTTTCATGACCATGTTCGAGCCCCATGTATGGCGCTGGAGCCATGCCCGGCACCACACCGATACCATCGTCGTCGGCCGTGATCCGGAGATCGTCGAACCACGGCCGCCCAGCCTGCCGAAGATGTTCCTCAGCCTGTTTGCCCTGCCTCATGCCTACAAGACGTGGTGCTCGGTGGTACGGCATGCCCTGGGAGGGATGGACCCTGAGGAGAAGACCTTCATTCCCGAATCCGAGTGGCCCAAGGTGATCGCCTGTGCACGTATCTGGCTGGTCATCTATGGCCTGACCGTGGCGGCTGCGCTGTACCTGCAGAGTGTGCTGCCCCTGATGTTCATCGGCTTGCCGACCTTGTATGGCGGCTGGCTGTCCTACCTGTTCGGCCTCTCGCAACACGTTGGGTTGGCCGAGGACACCCTGGATCATCGCAGCAATTGCCGCACGATCCACATGAATCCGCTGCTGCGTTTTATCTATCTGAACATGAACTACCACCTCGAGCACCACATGTACCCGATGGTGCCGTACCACGCCCTGCCACAGTTGCACGAGGCGATCCGCAACGATTGCCCGCCGCCATACACCAGCCTGTTCGCGGCGTTCAGGGAGATCCTCCCGACGATCTGGCGCCAGCGCAAGGACCCGGGTTATTTCATTCAGCGGCCTGTCCCGCACCCTGCACAGGTTCCAGACCGGGCCCTGGTCACCAGCTGATACCGGCACCTTCCTTCATTCAGAACAACAAGAGAGACGGTCATGACAGATCAATGGATCGACGTATGCGCCGTGGACGATATCGACGAAGAAGATGTCATCCGCTTCGACCATGCCCAGCACAGCTATGCGGTCTATCGCTCGGCCGACAGCGAATTTTTCGCCACCGACGGGCTGTGCACCCACGAGTCCATCCACCTGGCCGACGGCCTGGTGATGGAGCATGTCATCGAGTGTCCCAAGCACAATGGGCGCTTCGATTACCGCTCCGGCAAGGCCTTGGGGGCGCCGGTGTGCGTCAACCTCAGGACCTACCCGGTGCGGGTCGAGGCGGGCCGGGTGCTGTTGGCCATTGCGCACTGACCGGACGGAGGCTCTGTCATGAATATTGGCAATGATCCACTGGTCATCGTCGGCGCCGGACACGCGGGTGGCCGGGCGGCCTTGACCCTGCGCAGCGAAGGTTACTCCGGACGCCTGGTCCTGATCGGCGATGAAGCCCATCCGCCCTACGAGCGTCCGCCGCTGTCCAAGGGCCTGCTGCTGGGAGCCCAGGCCCTGGGCGACTACAGCTTGAGCGACAGTTCGCAATTGGCCGGGCTGGAGATCGAGCACTTGCCGGGCATTCAGGTACAACGCCTGGATACCCTGGGGCATCGCCTGCAACTGGCTGACACGGGCTGGTTGTCCTATCGCCGCCTGCTGCTGGCCACTGGCGGTCGGGCGCGGCGCTTGCCCAATGTTCCCGAGCACTGGTGCAATGTGCTTTACCTGAGGACCCACGACGAAGCCATGGCCTTGCGTAATGGCTTGGGCCCGCAGACGCGACTGGTGATTGTCGGCGGCGGATTTATCGGGCTCGAAGTCGCGGCCAGCGCCCGGGCTCTCGGTTGCCACGTGACCTTGCTTGAAGCCGGTCCAAGACTGGCCGGGCGGGTGCTTCCGCAGCGTTTGTCCGAGGCATTGCTGGCCTTGCATCGGGGCCAGGGCGTGGATGTTCGCCTGGGTGTGGTGATCGAGGCCGTGGAGGGCGGCGAACAGGCTGAGGCGGTGCGTCTGGTGGATGGTCAGCGCTTGCCCTGTGATCTGCTGCTGGTGGGGATCGGCATGCAACCCAATATTGAACTGGCCAGGGCCGCGGGACTCGAGGTGGGGCAGGGGGTCCGTGTCGATGCGCAACTGCGCAGCAGCGCGCCGGATGTCTTTGCCGCCGGGGATGTCTGCGAGTTCCGCCTGCATCCGCAAGGGGCTTTTCAGCGCCAGGAGACCTGGCGCAACGCCGAGGCCCAGGGCCGTCATGCCGCGCTCAACCTCTTGGGTGCCGAGCAGCCCTTCGAGATGATTCCCGGTTTCTGGTCCGATCAGTATGACTGGGGACTGCAGACCGTCGGGGTGATTGCCGGCAGCGAACCGAGTGTCAGCCGGTTGCTTCCCGGGGGCGCTTTCCTGTTGTTCTACCTCGATGCCGAACGGCGTCTACAGGGGGCCTGCGCCTGGGGGCCGGGCAACAGCGTCGCCAAGGACATCAAGCTGTGCGAGCGCCTGATTGCCAGTCGAATCTCCCTGGATGTGCATCTCCTGGCCGATGCCGGTGTGCTTCTCAAACCCTTGTTGCGGAGTTGATATGCGTGAATTTCTGGTGTTTCAGTCCTTGTGGGCCATGCTCGATCATCGGGGTCAATGTGACCAGCCCCTGGAAGCGCAACTGGAGCGGATTGTCGCCGCCGGCTTCGATGGGGTCACCGACCATTTCTGGGTCGGGCCCCACGCGGCACGCCTGAGCGCCGCGGCCCGGGGGCTTGGTTTGCAGATCGAAGGCCAGGCCTTTCCGCGCACGGTGGATGACCTGGCGGCGGTGCTCGATGTGGCGTGTCGCCATGGCTGCCATCACCTCACCTTGCAGGCGGATGTGCGTCCGCGAACCCTGGCCGAGGCTGTTCGGTTGGTCGAGGGCTGGCAGCGGCTGGCCGAGCAGGTGGATTTTCCGATTCTCCTGGAAACCCATCGTTACCGGCTGACCAGTGACCTGCTGTTCACCCTTGATCTGCTCGCCGAGATGCCTGACCTCCAGTTGCTGGCTGACCTGTCCCACTATGTCGTTGGCCGCGAGCTGCCGGAGCCGCCCGCTGCCGAGGATGACGAGCAGATCCGGACGATCCTGCGCCATAGCTGGGGCTTCCATGGTCGCGTGGCCAGTTGTGAGCAGGTCCAGGTGCCCCTGAGTTTTGCTCAGCATCAAGCCGGGTTGGAGCGCTTCCTGGGTTGGTGGCGTTATGGGATCGAAGATTGGCTGAAGCGTCCGAATACCCCGGCCAGCCTGTCGTTCACCTGTGAGCTGGGGCCACCGCCGTACGCCATTACCGGCGCCGATGGCCGGGAGATCAGCAACCGTTGGGACGAGGCACTGATGCTCAAGGAGCAGATACGTCAGGTGTGGAATGACAGCCTCCAGCCCCGGCACAATGCCCGTCGCCTCGACCTGTGAGCCGGCGGGCACCCAGTGCAGGAAGGGTGGGGAAAAGCCGAAGGCGACTTCTCTAAGCTAATTCTAAAACGGTATTTAAAATATATCCTTTAGAACGTTTAGCCTAGTTACACCACGCCACCCCGTGGTTACGGTTAAACGCTCAGCACCTGCGTTTGCTCCGTAGCCCACGAGTGAAAAGTGGAGTCCCCCTTTTCAATTCGCAGGTCCATCACCTTATGAATGCCCTATCGTTTAGCCGCAAATTGATCACCCTGTTGGGGGTTGTCGGTATTTCCCTGAGTGCCCACGCGGCTGACTTGACCATCGGCTACATCACCGGCATCGACCCGACCAAACTGCCCATCGCCGAGGGCACGTTCGATAAGGCCATCGGTGAAAAAATCAGCTGGCGGCGCTTCGATGCCGGGCCGGCGGTGATTGCGGCGCTGGCGTCTGGTGACCTGCAAATCGGCAACCTCGGCTCAAGCCCATTGGCCGCTGCGGCCTCGCGCAAACTCCCGCTGGTGGCGTTTATCGTCACCTCGCAGATCAAAGGCTCCGAGGCCCTGGTGGTGCGCAACGGCAGCGGCATCAACGGCTCTCGGGATCTGATCGGCAAGACCATCGCCACACCGTTCGTTTCGACCTCCCACTACAGTCTGCTGGGTGCCCTCAAGCACTGGAACCTGGACCCGAGCAAAGTGAAGGTGGTCAATCTGTCTCCCGCGGAAATTACCGCTGCCTGGAAACGTGGCGATATCGACGGCGCCTTTACCTGGTCGCCGGCTTTGGGCGAAATCCGTAAAACCGGGACTATCCTCACCGATGCCGGTGAAGTCTCGAAATGGGGTTCGCCGACCTTCGAAGTCTGGGTTGCGCGCAAGGATTTTGCCGAGAAGCACCCGGAAGTCCTGAAAAAGTTCACCCAGGTCAGCCTGGCCGCGATTGCCGACTACAACGCCCATAAAGCGCAGTGGACCGCCGATTCCGAACAGGTCAAGACCATCGCGCGCTTTACCGGTGCCAACCCGGCCGATATTCCGGAACTGCTGGAAGGCTCGCATTTCCCGGACGCTGCCGAGCAGAAGTCTCCGGAGCTGTTGGGCGGTGGTACGGTTAAAGCCGTGGCACAAACCGCTGAGTTCCTGAAGGAGCAGGGCAAGATCGAGAGCGTGCTGCCCGACTACTCGCCCTATGTCAGCGACAAGTACATCTCGGAATAATCAGCATGTCATTGACCATCATCCCGATCAGCCCGGCATTGGGCGCTCAAGTCGATGGGCTGGACTTGAGCCAGCCACTCGATGACGCGAACCGCGACGCCATCGAGCAGGCGTTGCTCGAGCATCAGGTGTTGTTCTTTCGCAACCAGCCGATCACGCCGGCGCAGCAGAAGCAGTTCGCTGCCCGCTTCGGTGACTTGCATGTGCATCCGCTTTACCCGGACGTGGAATCACACCCGGAAATCCTGTTGCTCGATACCGCCGTGACCGACCTGGGGGACAACGCTGTCTGGCACACCGACGTGACTTTTCTGGCGGCGCCGGCCATGGGGTCCGTGCTGAGTGCCAAGCAACTGCCCGCCTATGGCGGGGACACGTTGTGGGCCAGTGGAATCGCGGCGTTCGAAGGGTTGTCGGCACCGTTGCAGACGCTGCTGGACGGCCTGACCGCGACCCATGACTTCAGCAAGTCGTTTTCCCTCGAACGCTATGGCAGCCTGGCGCGCTACGAACAGGCGCGCAAGGATCACCCGCCGCTTTCACACCCGGTGGTGCGTACGCATCCGCGCAGTGGGCGCAAGGCACTGTTCGTCAATGACGGTTTCACCACGCGTATCAACGAACTGGAACCGGCGGAAAGCCAGGCTTTGCTGGCCTTCCTGTTCGGCCATATCAGTCGCCCTGAGTTCACCGTGCGCTGGCGTTGGCAAACCGACGATATTGCCTTCTGGGATAACCGCATCACCCAGCATTACGCCGTCGATGACTATCGTCCGCAGCGGCGGGTGATGCATCGGGCAACCATTCTGGGCGACGTGCCGTTCTGATCGGACTCGATCAGTTGGCGCCCACCTGATCAGCCGAGCCATCGCCCTTGAGGTCGTCGGCAAACCTGCGCATCAGGCGCACCAGGTCATCCACATCCTGGTTGTCCCAGGTTGCGAAAATGGACTGCCCAAGCCTTTCACGGGCTTCATCGATCCGATCGGTCATCACCTTGCCTTTCTCGGTGATGACCGATTCACGGATGCGGCGATCGTTCGCGTTCGCCTGGCGGTCGACCAGGGCGAGGCTTTCCAGCTTCGCCACTTGCCGGCTGACCGTGGTGTAGTCGCGTCCTACGCGATCAGCCAACTCGACCACGCCGATAGGGCCCAGGCGCTCAACCAGAACCAGCAGCGAAAACAGCGCGCCTTCGAGGGAGATACCCGCTTCTCGGACCATCGCTTCGTCGCGCTGAGGGCGGTTCATGACGCCCACAATCTCAATCAGTGCCCCGTGAAGCTCGCGAATTCGAGCATTAATATGTGTATTTTGCACATTTGTTGTTGACACTATTTTCCCTCGGGGCTAACACTTATATGTGCAAACTACACATATCGAGGTCGAGATGAAAGGGCAATGTGAAGTCGATGTACTGATCTGCGGTGCGGGGGCGGCCGGTTTGACGTTGGCGATCGATCTGGCGCGCAGGGGGATTTCCTTTCGCTTGATCGAGAAAATGAAGGGTCCATTCGGCGGCTCCCGCGGCAAGGGCATCCAGCCCAGGACCCAGGAAGTGTTCGAGGATCTCGGCATCCTCGACCGGCTCGTCGCGGCGGGCGGGGGATACCCACTGCAGCGGCATTACCGTGACGATGGCGGTTATACCGATTCTGATCTTATGGAACACAATGACCCGACGCCGGGCGAGCCTCATCAGTTGCCGCTGATGGTGCCGCAATTCCTCACTGAAGGGGTCATGCGCGAACGTCTGCTCGAACTGGGACAGCTGCCTGAGTTCGGCTGTGAACTGGTCGGTTTCGAGCAGGATGCGGACGGCGTGACAGCGCGTCTTTCAGGCCCCGCCGGCGAACAGAGCCTGCGTGTGCGCTGGCTGGTGGGGGCCGATGGCGGTCGCAGTTTTGTGCGCACTGCGCTTGGCGTCGGTTTTCCGGGCAAGACCCTGGGGGTTCGCGCCGTCGTCGCCGATGTGCTGCTGACGGGGCTTGCGCGTGATGTCTGGCATTGCTTCAACGATGGTGACATGCAGCGGCAGATTTTTCTTTGCCCGCTCGCCGGGACCGCGATGTTCCAGATACAGGGGCCAATTCCACTGGATATCGACGTCGACCTTGGCGTTCAAGGGCTGACAGCCATGGTGGCCGAGCGTACAGGACGTAGCGATATTCAGATCCAGTCCGTGTCCTGGGCATCGGCCTACAACATGAACGCACGGCTGGCCGATCACTACCGCGTCGGTCGTGTGTTCCTCGTCGGGGATGCCGCTCATATCCATCCGCCAACCGGTGGCCAGGGCCTCAATACCAGCGTGCAGGACGCCTACAATCTTGGCTGGAAGCTGGCGGCAGTGGCGCAAGGGGCGCCCGATACCTTGCTCGATACCTATGAGGAAGAACGTCGACCGGTGGCGGCAGCGATGCTCGGGCTGGCGACAAGGCTTCTCGATGCCCAGACCCGAGGCGAGATGCGCCGCGGCCGGGAAGTGCACCAGCTTGATATCGGTTATCCCGAATCCTCGCTAGCGCTGGGAAAGGCCGATGCTGCCAGCGGTGTGGTCGCCGGCGACCGTGCCCCGGATGCCCCGGTCCGGGGTGCCGCCGGTCAATCGAGCCGACTGTTCGAGCTGTTCCGAGGCGGGCACTGGACATTGCTCGGCTATCAGGTCGAGCGTGCTTCGGTGCAACCCCGCCCGGGCCTGCATATCCATGTCTTCGGCCCCCACGGCGACCTGATCGATGCGGGAGGCCACTTTTACGACGGCTACACCCCAGCGGTGGGCGATTGGTTGCTGGTGCGTCCGGACGGCTATATGGGGGCCATTGTCGCGGCCGGGGAAGTGGCGAGGCTGGAGGCCTACCTCGAGCAGGTCGGACTCGGCAGGGCAGTCACTGGTCATGCTGACCCCTTCAAGGGTTGAGGCTATCCTGGTGGGCCTACACCCCGAACACATTTCGGATCAGGGGCGCCGCCACACAGGGGAACGTCAGTCCGATGCCCCGTTGTGCGCTTGTTGTCAGGTCCCCGAGTTGCTGTCGACAAACTTCTCGTAATACAGATGGAAACCGTCGACACGCTGTTCGGTCAACCACGTCTTGACCGCTTCTATCATCGGCGGCGGGCCGCACAAGTAGAGGTCGAACGGGTTGGCGTTCATGGCCTGGGGATCGAAGTGTTCGGGAATCCGCCCGGTCTTGCCTGGCCATTCCGGCGACGGCTGGCTGACCACCAGGTGATACTCGAAACCTTCGATGCGGGTTCGATAATCCGCCAGGCGACTCAGTTCGCACAAATCAGTGTGCTGATTGACGCCATAGAACAGCTTGATGGGCTGCTGGCATCCGTTCCTGTCGGCAATCTCGTCGAGCATCCCGAGAAACGCCGAGAGCCCCGTGCCGCCGGCCACCATCACCAGCGGCTTGTTGACCTGGCGCAGATAGAAACTGCCCAGCGGGGCCTCCAACTCCAGCGCTTGCCCGGGCTCGCAACGCTCGCGGATAAAGTTGCTCATCATGCCATCCGGTAGCAGCCGAATAAGGAATTGCAGCTGATTGCCCGGGTTGGGCCGATTGGCGAACGAATAGGAGCGCCAGGCATCGGTGCCGGGTACCTTCAGGCGCGCGTATTGGCCGGGCAGGAAGTCCAGCAGACGCTCGCTGGAACTGGCGTCGACATGCAGGATCGCCGTGCTGCTGGAAACCTGCTCGACCTTGGCGATAACGGCCTGTAGGCGCTGGGTGGCGCCGGCATTGCACAGGCTTGAATCGAAGTCGAAGTAAAAGGACGCCGCGGATTGCACGCGGGTCTGGCACGAGAGCATCTTGCCTTGCGCCAGGTCGGTGTCGCTGAACACTTCGTCGTCGACATAGTCCTGCGTGTACTGGCCGGATTCGCAGCGCCCCTGGCACGTGCCACAGACACCTTCGCGACAGTCCAGGGGGATCTTCACGCCGTTGCGCAGCGCGGCATCGAGCAGCAACTCGTTGGCCTTGACCTCGAAAAACGAGGTCTTGCCATCGGCAAAATTGAAAGCCACTTTGTGGTTCATCAGCCCGTACTCCGTGGCTTACAGATGGTAGAAATCGAGCACCGAATTGATCGTGTCGTTGAGCAGCAGCACATGCTTGCGGGCAATCTTCCAGCTCTCGCCGTCGGGCCGCAGGCGGTAGGTGGCGCGGCCGTAGAATTGCTCGGAAGTGGCCATGCGGTAGTACAGCGTCTGCCAGTTGAGCTTGACCTCCAGCTCATCGTTTTCCAGCGCCGCGATACGGATGTTGTTGAGCATGTGCAAGGTGCGTGGCATCGGGATGGTCGAAGCGGCCTTGCCGGTGCGCAAGCGGAATACCCGGTCTTCCAGGCCACCGCGGTTGGCATAGTAGATCAGCGACATGCCTTTCTTCGGGTCGGTGGTGTAGACGTGTTCCGAATCCCATTGCGGCAGGTGGAATTCGCTGTCCTCGCTGAACAGGTCGAGGTAGGCGTCCCAGTCCTGGGCATCGCACAGTTCGGCCTTGCGATAGAAAAACTGTTCAACACGGTATTGCAGTTGCGAATTCATGCCTGCACCTCGCGCAGTTGCAGGGGTTGCTCTTCGGCGGCCTTGCGCGCCAGGCCTTCGAGCAGGAAGCGCTGCCAGTTGCCGTGCTGGTTGACGTAGAGGCCTTCATGGGTGAACTCGGTACCGGTCAGGGCCGGTTGGATACCGATGGTTTCGCTGTTGCGGGTCGGGCCGGTGACCCATTTGTCATGGCCGCGGGAGATATCGCTCCAGCGCTCCAGGCGAGCCTGGAAGCCGCGCTGGGCTTCACGGAATTCCACCAGATCGTCGGGGGTGCCGAGGCCGGAGACATTGAAGAAGTCTTCGAACTGGCGAATACGGTTTTCGCGATCGGCATCGGACTCGTCCTTGACCCCCAGGCAGAAGCTGTGGATCTCGGTCTTGTTCCAGGCCAGGGGACGAATGATCCGTAGCTGCGAGCTGATCTGGTCGAGGAAGAACATGCTCGGGTAGACGTTCAGGTTGCGCAGGCGATGCATCATCCACTCGGCCTTGTCCTGGCCGTACTCCTCGACCAGGCGCGGCATGATGCTGGCGTAACCGGGACGCACCGCCGGATTGGGCATGTCGCTGAACAGCAGGCTGTGGCCGTTGTTGAAGGAGAACCAGCCGTCGTCGGTCTCGGAGTCCCCGGCGCCCAGCTTGCTGTAGTCCAGGGTGTCGCCCGAGGCGGCGCCTTTCTCGGCGTTGACCTGCTGGCGATGCTGCACCGTGGCGACGTAGTTGTAGTGCACGGTGCTGACGTGATAACCGTCCAGGCCGTTTTCGTTCTGCAGCTTCCAGTTGCCGTCATAGGTATAGGACGATTTGCCGGGCAGCACTTCCAGCTCGCCAGTGGCCGACTGCGCCACCATCATGTCGAAGAACACCTTGGCGTCGCCCAGGTAGTCTTGCAGGCTGTCGCTGCCGTCGACATCAAGGCTGACGAAGACAAAACCCTTGTAGCTTTCGATACGGGCTTTTTTCAAGCCGCGGGTGGCCTTGTCGAAGTCCTCGGGGTATTCACCCGGCGCCTTGACCTTGACCAGGCGGCCATCGCTCTTGTAGCACCAGGCGTGGAAAGGGCAGGTGAAGGTCGACTGGTTGCCCTTGCCGACGCGGGTCAGGGTGGTGCCACGATGCTGGCAGGCATTGATCAGGGCGTTGAGGCGGCCTTCGCCGTCGCGGGTGATGATCAGTGGCTGGCGGCCGGCCCGCATCGTCATGAAGTCATGCTTGTGGGCGATCTCGCTTTCGTGACAGGCGTAGATCCAGTTTTTCTCGAAGATCAGCTCCATCTCGAGATCGAACAGTTCAGGTTCGGTGAACATTTCCCGGGCGATCCGGTAGATGCCCTCCACCGGACGGAAGTCCAGGCAACCCTGGATGAAGGTCTGCCATTGGGCGACGCTTTTCGAATAATGCATGAGTCGGTACCTGTTTCATTGGGCGAATCGGTACCTGCATTAAAAGTGGACGTCGACCTGTCGGTCTATCCGCATAGTTGGCGAAGACAGTCCGGAAATTTTGTGGCCGGTAATCGCCCACTAAATGTCGGAAACAAGGCCGCCTGCTCACGGGATGACACCCGCAGCCCGGCTATTGTGCAAGGATGACTTGGCGCGGGGATTGCTTCTTTACCCGCGAACGTGCCGTCAGAGCGCGTACCGATAAAAGCCTTGTTGAGTAACGCCGATGAGTAGCAAGCCCGAACATCATTTTCGAGACATCCATGCCGATCATTTCGATCTGGCAGGGGCGCATTCGTGGATGTCGACTATCTGCGGCCCCCATTTGCTCTATGCGAGCAAACCCGACAGCATTCAGTTCCACCACAGTGGCAACGTGCTCAAATCGATGTCGACCACCCTGGGCATCATCGAATACGGCACCGATGTCACGGTGGGGGTCACCGATCTCGACAGCTTCAACAGCTACAGCCTGAGCCTGCCGTTGAGTGGTGAGCAGGAACTGAGCAGGGGCGGGGTGTTGCTGCGCTCTGATCGTGACCAGGGTGTCATCGTTTCGCCCAACGAGAGCCAGCAACTGAGCATTACCGGTGACTGTCGCAAGCTGCAGGTGGTGATCACCCGCAGCGCGATGCGCAAGACCCTGGAAGACATGTTGCAGCATCCCCTGGACAGCGCCTTGCGTTTTGAGCCCGAAATGGATGCGGTGAGCGGGTCCGTTGCTTCGTGGTGGCGCACGGTCAAACACTTCATCGAAGAGATGGAGCGCAGTGAGCTGTACGGCCAGTTGCTGTTCAATCGTGACCTGGAGAGCGCCTTGCTCAAGGGCCTGATCCTGGCCCAACCGCACAACTATTCCGCTGAACTGCGCGAGCGCCTGGGGGTGAAACTGCCGCACTACCTGGTTCGCGCCAAGGACTTCATTCATGCCCATGCCCGTGATGTGCTGAACCTTGACGATATCGAGGCCGCTGCCGGGGTGTCGCGTTTCAAGTTGTTCGAAGACTTCAGGAAGTACTTCGAGATGTCGCCCATGGCTTACCTGAAAAAGTACCGCCTGATGGGTGTCCGCCAGGAAATCCTTGAAGATCGTTCGGCCCGCAATATCTCGCTGATCGCGATGGGCTGGGGCTTCAGCCACCTGGGGCGGTTTTCCTGCGAATACCGCAAGCTGTTCGATGAAACGCCGAGCATGACCCTGCAGCGGGTCGATGCCCGGCGTGACAGGTCCTTGTAAGCGTCACCTGTAGGCTTGTTCCCTTTTCTTACCCTGGACGGCCATCTGATGCTGGGCGCCTACGGCTGGGCCTACATGAAGCCCATTCGCAAGATCTACTACAACATGACGATTACCCTGGTATCGGTGGTGGTCGCCGTGGTCATCGGCACTATCGAGGCTCTGGGTCTGCTCTCGGACCAGCTCGCGCTCAAGGGGCCGCTGTGGGATGCCATCGGCAATCTCAACGATCACTTCGGTACCCTGGGCTACATCATCATCGGCATCTTTGTCGCCAGTTGGGCGCTCTCGGTATTGCTCTACCGCCTCAAGGGTTTTGACATGCTGGAGGTCAAACAGTAAGGCCAATTGAGTGGGTCGCGGGAAGGGAGGTCGATGTACGTGGTGCAGGGGGTGGTTTAGGTCATACTAACGGAGCCGATCCAAGGCAGTAGAAAAACAATATCGGAGGCCGTTATGCCTGACCAGCCCGCACTTCGAAGCCTGTTCGATGACAATCGTTTTCGTTTGTTGGTCGATGCCGTGATCGACTATGCGATCTACATGATTGACCCCCAGGGCACTATCGTCAGTTGGAACACCGGAGCCAGGCGATTCAAGGGGTATCTGGAAGCGGAAATCCTCGGTGCACACTTTTCCTGTTTCTACACCCCCGAAGACCGCCAGGCCGGATTGCCCGAACGGGCCTTGAATACCGCCATCGTCGAGGGGCGGTTCGAGGGCGAGGGCTGGCGGGTGCGCAAGGATGGCACACGCTTCTGGTGTCATGTGGTCATCGATCCGATTCGTGATCCAGAGGGCAACCTGCTCGGTTTCGCCAAGATCACCCGCGATATCAGTGACACGGCCGAAGCACAAAAGGACTTGAAATTGGCGCGTGAGGCGTTGTTCCAGTCGCAAAAGCTCCAGGCCGTCGGTCAACTCAGTGGCGGTGTCGCCCATGATTTCAACAATCTGCTGACCGTTATCCAGGGTAACCTCGAATTGCTGCGCAAACGCGTCGATGGCGACCCGAAGCTCTCGCGGCTGGTGGATAACGCGCTGCTCGGGACCGAACGTGGTGTATCGCTGACCCAGCGGATGCTGGCCTTCGCCCGGCGCCAGGAACTCAAGACCGAGGCGGTGCAACTGCCTCGGTTGGTGGAGAATCTTTTCGACCTGCTCTGCAGTTCGGTGGGGGACCAGGTGACGGTTCGGACTGAGCTGACGGAAGGATTGCCAGCGGTGCATGTCGACATCAACCAGTTGGAGCTGGCCTTGCTCAATCTGGTGAGCAACGCCCGCGATGCGATGCCGGCTGGCGGCACTATTTCGATCAAAGCCGAGGTCCGCGACAAGCTCGCTACGCTGGTGCACGATCAGTACGTGTGCCTGTCGGTTGTCGACGATGGCGAAGGTATGGATGAACAGACCCTGGCCTACGCAGCAGATCCCTTCTTCACCACCAAGGGGGTGGGCAAGGGCACCGGACTTGGGCTGTCGATGGTCCATGGGTTGGCGGAACAGTTGGGCGGTCGACTGGTGCTGAAAAGCAGCAAGGGCCAGGGCACCACGGCCGAACTCTGGTTGCCGGTGGACACCGGGGCCGCTCCGAGACTGCCGTTGCCAACAGAGGACAGGCACAGGTCGCTGTTCAAACCCATGACGGTCCTGGTGGTCGACGATGACAGCCTGGTGCTCAACAGCACCATGTTGTTGCTCGAGGACCTGGGGCATCAGGTGATTGGTGCGGCTTCCGGTCTGCAGGCCCTGCAATGCTTTGGGCAATACCCCGGCATCGACCTGATGATCACCGACGTGGCCATGCCGCAGATGAATGGGGCCGAGTTGGCCGAGGTCGTGCGAAAACTCTACCCCGAACTGCCGATCATTCTGGCCACCGGGTATGCCCAGCATCTGGACGGTCTGGCCGCCAGGCTACCGCGGATCCTCAAGCCCTACAGCCAGTCGCAACTGATGGAAGCCCTGGCGCAGGTGCAGGTCATGGGTGGATAAGAGGTGTTCGATGAGCAGTCCCCGATAGTAAAGTTGCGCCTGAATGAGATCAGCGAGCAAACGACAGCCGCGACTTCGGGGAGCCTGCACATTGTCAGCAGCCAGTAGCACCAAGGGGGGCAGACCCGACTCTGCATGGACAGTGTTTCTGGTGTTCCTGCGCCTGGGGCTGAGCTCTTTCGGCGGGCCGATCGCGCATCTGGGTTACTTTCGCGAGGAGTTCGTGGCTCGGCGCCAATGGCTCAGCGAGCAGAGTTATGTCGATCTGGTCGCCCTGTGTCAGTTTCTTCCAGGACCTGCCAGCAGCCAGGTCGGCATCGGGGTAGGGCTGTCGCGTGCAGGATTGGGCGGGGCTTTCGCGGCATGGGCAGGGTTTACCTTGCCCTCGGCTATCGTCCTGGTCCTGTTTGCCCAGGGGATGTCCACTTGGGGAAGTGCATTGCCCAGTGGCCTGCTGCACGGTCTCAAGATCGTCGCGGTGGCCGTGGTGGCTCAAGCCGTCTGGGGCATGGCGCGCACTCTTTGCACCGATGTGCCCCGGGTGACCATTGCTGCGCTCGCGGCCTGCGCCGCCTTGCTGTGGCCCAACGCCTGGGGACAGATCGGGGTGATCGCCTGTACCGCCGTCATCGGTTTGCTGCTGTTCAAACCCGCTCAGGGTCAAGCGGCGGAGTCTTTGCCGATCTCGGTCAGCCGGACAGTCGGGGTGATCTCGCTGGTGCTGTTCTTCAGCCTGCTGGTTGGCCTGCCGTTGGCGATCGAGGTCTGGCCTTCATCCGCGCTTGCCATGGTGAACGCCTTCTACCGTGCCGGCTCGCTGGTATTTGGTGGTGGGCATGTGGTGCTGCCGTTGCTTCAGGCGGCCACGGTGCCCAATGGTTGGGTCGCCAATGACACGTTTCTCGCCGGCTATGGCCTGGCGCAGGCGGTACCGGGCCCGCTCCTGACCTTTTCGGCTTTTCTCGGCGCCTCCATGAGCGTCCAGCCTTCCGGTTGGGCGGGCGCTACGCTGTGCCTCATCGCTATTTTCGTGCCTTCGTTCCTGCTGGTGATCGGTGTGCTGCCATTCTGGGAGCCACTGCGCCACAGCGTGCGCACCCGGGCGGCGCTTGCGGGGGTTAACGCGGGGGTGGTCGGGTTGCTCCTGGCGGCCTTGTACAACCCGGTCTGGACCAGCGCAATCTTCAAGCCCGAGGATTTCGGGCTGGCGTTGCTGGCCCTGGTTGCCTTGATGTTCTGGAAGGTTCCGCCCTGGTTGGTGGTGCTGGGATGTGGCTTGCTGGGAGGCTTGCTGAGCATCGTATGAACGCGGACGCCAGTGCCAATGACACTGGCGTCGCTGGACATGCTGGATCAGCGCAAGGCGCTGCAAAACCGCTGAATGGCTTCGCAGGCCTGGCGCAAGGAGGCGTCATCCAGCGCATAGGCGATGCGGATGTAGGGGCCGAGCCCGAACGCGCTGCCCTGCACAACGGCGACATCCGCTTCATCCAGCAGGGCATGGGCGACCTCTTCATCGCTGTGCAGTACTCGCCCTGCGGGTGAGGTGCGACCCATCAGGCCGGCGCAGGAGGCAAAGGCATAGAACGCACCCGCCGGACTCTCGCATGCCAGTCCCGGTATGTCATTCAGCAACGCCACCATCCAGTCGCGACGGCGCTGGAAAACTGCCCGGCTTTCGTGGATGAAATCCTTGGGGCCTTCCAGCGCCGCGAGTGCCGCCTGCTGTGAAACCGAACTCGCTCCCGAGGTCTGCTGCCCTTGCAGTTTTTCCATGGCCGCCAGCAACCAGCGTGGCCCCGTGGCAAAGCCGATGCGCCAGCCGGTCATGGCATAGGCCTTGGAGACGCCGTTCATGGTCAGGGTCCGCGGTGCCAGCCGTGGCTCCACCTGGGCCAGGGTATGGAACGCCTGATCGTCGAAGATCAGGTGTTCATAGATATCATCGGCCAGGATCAGTACCTGGGGATGGGCCAGCAACACAGCGGCCAGCGCCTGGAGCTCCTCCCGGCTGTACACCGCACCGGTGGGATTGGACGGCGAATTGAGGATCAGCCAGCGGGTCTGCGGCGTGATCGCGTCATTCAGTGCCGAGGCGGTCAACTTGAAGCCGGTATCGGCATCGCAGACAACGATCCGCGCTTCACCGCCGCACAGCTGGACCATCTCCGGGTAACTGACCCAGTAGGGCGCGGGCACTATGACTTGATCGCCCTCGTTCAGCGTGGCCGCCAGGGCGTTGTAGATCACCTGTTTGCCGCCGTTGCAGACCAGGGTGTCCTGCCAGGTGACGTCCAGGCCGTTCTCTCGCCGGAACTTGGCCGCCACCGCTTCACGCAGCGAACGGACACCGGCGACCTGGGTGTAGCGGGTGTGGCCGTGCTCGATGGCATCAATGGCCGCAGCACGCACATGCTCGGGCGTATCGAAGTCCGGTTCGCCCGCGCAGAGTGAAATGATCGTTGCGCCTTGTGCCCGCCGTTCCGCCACCCGGTCCATGATCCGGTAGGTCGCCGAAGGTTGCGCGCTGGCCAGGCGTTGGTTCAGCCGTTGAATATCGATGCTCATACCTTCCTCTGCAGGTTGTGATAACCCAGTGCGGCCCTGGCTTCTTTCAGGGTTTTGCCTTGGCTGATCAGGGCGCGAATCCCGGCTTCGACCGTTTCGATCTGGCGGGCACAGGCTGCCACTTCGGCGGCACGGGCACGGGGCACGATCACCACGCCGTTGGCATCGGCGACCACGATATCGCGGTCGCAAACCCGCGCCGTGCCGATGGACACCGGCTGATGGGTCGACTGTACCTGTACGCGGTCCTTGCCGGTGCGCATGAAGCGGCCCTTGCTGAAGATCGGATAGCCGTCCCCCAGCGCCTTGTTCACGTCTCGGCAAACACCGTCGATGACGGTACCGGCAATCTGTCGTGTGCCGGCGTACTGGGTCATGATGTCGCCCCAGACCGTGCAGTCGGTGCGGCCGTCGTTGGCCATGACCACCACGTCACCGGGCGCCACGTCCTCGATGAAATCACCCACGGTGCCGGGCGGCACGCTCGCCGACACGTACTGCACGGTGAACGCCGGACCGACGATCACCGTGCGGTAGTTGTCCAGGGGCGCGATCCCGAGGCATTGGCCGGGCAGGCCGAGCTTGTCCATGGCATCGGACACCCCCGGGGTGTCCAGGCCTTCGAACAGCGCAACCAGTTGCTGATCCTCAAGATTCATCGCCCGTGCTCCACGTAGATGGCTTCGAACTGGGTGTCATGCATCACCTCGGCCACCGAACGACCGCTGCGCACGGCCTCGACCATGCCATCCTGGCGACGGGCAATGCGTTCGCCAAGGTCGACCACCTTCTCGATATGGGGAGAGGAGATGAACAGCGTGCCGCAGTTGTCGGCGATCACATAATCGTCCTCGCTGACGTCGACACCGGCCATGTTGATCGTCACCGCCGCATCGATTTGTACCACGCGATTGCGCGCGCTGATCATCGTCACGCCACGGCCGTAGACCGGGTAACCAATCGCTTCGCTGCCGTCGATGTCGCGACTGAAACCGTCGATCACGGTGCCGCGCACCTGCTTGGCGGACGCGGCATTGGCGAGGATATCGCCCCAGCAGGAGATGCCTTCGAGGCCGCCGGCAATCACCAACACCCGATCGTCGCTGTCGATCTGTTCGACCACCGGTGTGATCAGGTGCACGCTCGGCGCTTTATCGGACTTGGGGGCCAGCAGTACGGTACTGGCCCGTCCGACGATTTTCGGGCAGTTCCACAGCGGACGCAGCCCGACCGTGGCGCCGGGCAGGCCGAGGAAATCGAGCGCATCGGACACGGTGTTGGTGTCCAGCGCCGCCAAGCGTTCCAGCAAACTCTTGTGGGTCATGGGGGAGCCCTGTGGTGACGGAGGCGCCCAGTTTCGGTGAGGAATTTTGATAGGTATATTACTAATCACAGAAGCGTTAGATACGCTGAACCTATGGATTAGCCATGATCAATTTTCGTCTGATTCGTCACCTCTGGTTGTTCCTGGCGGTGGCCGAGGAACAGAATTTCGGCCGCGCCGCCAAGCGTCTGGGCATGTCCCAGCCACCGCTGAGCGAGCAGATCCAGGTCCTGGAACAGGCGCTCAAGGTCACGCTTTTCGAACGCTCGCGACGCGGGGCGAAACTGACCCCGGTCGGGGCCGCGATCCTGCCGGCGGTACGCAAGTTCGCCGAGCAACTGGAGCGCCTGGAACTGGCCGTGGAAGAGGCGGTGGCGGGGCAGTCGGGCCTGTTGACCATCGGTGCGATTTCAACGGCCATGTTTGACGTGTTGCCGGGCTTGATCGAACAACTGAAGCGTGAATACCCGCACCTCACGGTGTCGGTGCGGGAAATCGACAGCGTTGAAGCCGTCCCGGCGCTGGAGGCCGGGGATATCGACCTGGCGTTTGCCCGTCTGGACGGCGATCTGGGGGCTTCGATCCGGTCACTGCCATTGACGGAAGATCGGCTGGTGGTGGCGCTGCCCGGTGACCATCCATTGGCCTCGCGCTCGCGAATCAGCCTGTCGAGCCTGGCCAACGAGCCCCTGGTGATGTTTTCCCGAAAGGTCAGTCCGGTGTATTTCGACAACTTGATTGCGACTTGCCGGGCCAGTGGCTTCTCCCCGCGTGTACTGCATGAAGTACGCTCGTTCGCTTCGCAGATCGCCTTTGTCAGCTATGGCCAAGGTATCGCGCTGGTGCCGGCGTCACTGAAAAAGCTGGCCCCCGCCAATGTGGTGTTTCGACCGCTGAGCCAGAAGTTGCAGGTGGTAACCACCGCGATGGCCTGGAATACCAGCCGGCCTAATCCATTGGTAGAAGCGCTGGTCACCCGGTTTCGGGCCAAGGTATGACCGGGGTGTTTGCGAGGTCGATAGGTTTTGCGTATGAAAACCTTCCTCAATGAGGAATTTACAGAAGGTCTGATTTCCTCGAAATTGCCGCCTGTGCCGTCGGCAGTCCGCGTCTGGGCGGCAATCTTTCGTTCAAGGAGTCATTAACGTGCCCTCAGCAGAAACGTTCACCCACACGCAGCTCCCCCTGACGGTAGAGGGGGTTCAACTGAACGTCGCCGCCATCTGTCGTGAGGGGGCCTTGGCGCCCATTGTCTTCCTGCATGGCTTTGGCTCGACCAAGGAGGACTACGCCGACATCGTGCAGCAGGCGGCCTTTGCCGGGCATCCCTTTGTCGCCTATGACGCGCCGGGTTGCGGCGAGAGCCAGTGCAGTGATCTGTCGCGGATTTCCATTCCTTTCCTGCTGCAGACGGCGTTGCAGGTGCTGGAGCATTTCGGCATCGAGCGCTTCCATCTGGTCGGCCACTCCATGGGCGGACTCACCGCGTTGATGCTGGCCCATCAGCTCCCTGGGCGGATACTCAGCTTTGTCGATATCGAGGGCAATATTGCCCCGGAAGACTGCTTTCTCAGTCGGCAGATCGTCGACTATCCGGCGGACGATCCCGAGGCTTTTTTTGCCGCGTTTATCGACCGTACCCGCCAGGCCCCGGCGTATGCCAGTGCGCTGTATTCGGCCAGCTTGCGGCACAAGGTCCGGGCCGGTGCGGTGCGCGGGATCTTCCAGTCAATGGTCGAGCTTTCCGATAACGCCGACCTGATGGGCAAATTCCTCGGCCTGAAATGCCCCCGTATGTTCATGTATGGCGAGCAGAACGCCTCGTTGTCCTATCTCTCGCATATCCAGGCCGAAGGCGTGCGGCTGGCGCCCATTGCGCAGTGCGGGCACTTCCCCATGTATTCGAATCCGATTGCGATGTGGCAGCAGATTGCCGATTTCCAGAGTGGTGGCTAAGCGACCCGCAACCCAAACGCCCCGAAGCCTGAAGGTCGGGGCGTTTGTATTCAGCCGAGTCTCTTAGTGTCCGGCACTCTGCCCACCATCCACATGGAGGATTTCACCGGTGACAAAGCCGGCGGACTCCAGGTAGACAATCGCCTGGACGATATCGCCGGTTTCCCCCATCCGCCCAACCGGATGCAGGCGGCCCAGCGCTTCATGGGTTTCTTCGGCATGCATCGGGGTCTTGATGATCCCGGGGCTGACCGCATTGACCCGGATCCCGCGCTTGGCGTACTCGATCGCCAGGGACTTGGTCGCCGAGTTGAGCCCGCCCTTGGTCAGCGATGCGAGCACCGACGGCACCCCGTCAATGGCATGATCCACCAGGCTGGTGGTGACGTTGACGATATGGCCCTTGCCTTGTTTTTCCATTTCGGCAATGGCCAGCTGGGTGATGTAGAAGAAACCATTCAGGTTCACCGCCAGCACGTTGACATAGTCTTCGTGGGTGTAGCCGGTGAATGGCTTGGCGATGAAGATCCCGGCGTTGTTGATCAGGCTGTCGATGCGGCCAAAACGGGCGACACCTTCACGGATGACGCGCTCGGCGGTGGCCGGGTCGGCGATGTCGCCGACGACGGTGAGGATGTCCGGATCAGTCGACGGCTTGACCGAACGGGCAGTGGCGACCACCCGGTAATCGAGATCACGGTAGGCCTTGACCAGTGCAGCGCCGATCCCTTGGGACGCGCCGGTAATCACAACGACTTTTTTTGCAGTGCTCATGACAAAACCTCTATAGGCGGATAAGTGGGGTAGGGCGTGATGTATCAAGGGGCGGCGTGGGCGATTTCCCGCAGCATCTGTTCGTAGTACTCGACCGATTGCGAACCGGACACCAGATGGCGGCCGTTGAGGATCATCGCCGGCACCGAGTTGATGCCGCGTGCGCGGTAGAAATCCTCAAGTTCACGGACTTCGTCGGCGAATTCGCCTGAGGCCAGCACTTCACGGGCCCGATCTGCTTCCAGGCCCGCGTCAGCCGCCAGACGCACCAGGGTTTCGCGGTCGCTCGGGTTCTGGCCGTCGCTGAAATAGGCGCGCAGCAAGGCTCTCTTCAGTTCGAGCTGCCGCCCTTCCTGCAAGGCCCAGAGCAACAGGCGGTGGGCATCGAAGGTGTTGTAGAAATGGCTGCGTTTTTCCAGGTCGAACTGAAAACCGATGGCCTGGCCACGGGTCATCAGCATCTGCTTGCCGGCGGCGACTTCCTCGGCGCTGCGCCCGTATTTGCGCATCATGTGCCGGACCGCGTGTTCGCCTTCGGCGGGCATGTCCGGGTTCAGTTCGAAGGGTTTGAAGGTCAACTCGACCGGGACTTCACCGGCCAGGTTGGCGATCGCCTGCTCCAGGGCCGTCACGCCCAGGGCGCACCAGGGACAGACCACATCGGAGATGAAGTCGAGCTTGACCGGCGCGCTCATGACGGGTTCTGCGCCAGTTGCTGGCGGTATTGGGTAGTACTGATGCCGGCGTAGCCCCAGTTATCGGTGTCGACTTCCTCGATCACGATATGGGTCAGGTCCGGGCGTTTGTTCAGCACCCGTTGCAGGGTTTCAGTGATTTCGGCAATCACCTGGGCTTTCTGCTCCGAGGTGACGCCATCGCGGGTTATGCGCACGCTGACAAAAGGCATGACAAGTCTCCAGTGGCCTGCCCATCGGCATGATGGCAGGCAGTGGAGTCAATCTATTGTGTTGCGATGGATGGATAAAGGTGGTGAGAAGAACATCATTGGTGACGTGATGTAATGAGTTGGATGCTCGCTAATCGGGCTCGTTCAACCGGTTTGTGATCTATAGTTCTTATCGGATCCGTTGGGAATTTCATTCCTGCGGACACTGCCGGGAGCCCCCGCCATCTCCTTGAGCCCTGATCCCGTCGGATGCCGGCCAACCTGGAGTATCAGTACAACGCAGGGAGCACAACATGTCGTTCCAACGACCAAACGGACTCGGGTCGTCTCCTCGTATCGCCCGGTTCGCAGAGGCCATTGCCAAGAGCACCCATAGCCTGTTTCGGCGTGGGCTCGATCAGGTCAAGGAAGCCTATATCCTGTTTCCCTTGTTGGCGGTTGTCCTGTTGCTGGTCATCTGGGCGACGACGCTGTACCTCATCAACAGTGAACTGTTACGCGCGCAACGCGCTGCAACCACGGCCAGCCTGGAGATCGGCGCCACCTACGAGGCGCAGATGTTGCGTGCCGTTCACGAAATCGATCAAACCCTCAAGCTGGTCAAATACACCTATGAGGCCGAGGGCGAGCGTAATCCGCTGCCCAGGCTCAAGGAACGGGCGTTGTTGCCGCCGCCCTTGCTGTTTGACGTCAGTGTGGCCAACCCGGGCGGCGGTGTGGTGGCGAGCACGCGGGCCAACGAGACGGACACTGTCGCTGACCCGGATGAGCAGCAGGCATTGCTGAACAACGATACGTTGTTGATCAGCCGTCCCTGGAAAAACCCGCAGACAGGAGAATGGCGGCTGCGCTTCAGTCGTCGCCTCAATGCGCCGGACGGCAGGTTCTCGGGTATCGCCCGGGTCGAGGTCGATGCGGCCTATTTCGTCAGCAGTTATGACGCCTCGAAACTCGGCGACCGCGGTGTACTCGGCCTGCTGGGCACCGATGGCGTTTTCCGGGTGCTGCGTACCGGGGAGTCGGTGCTGGCCGGCAACGCGGTCGATTACGCGGCGCTGGTCCCGGACACCGAGGACACCCAGGCGCTGCTGGCGACCAATACCTGGGACGGCGTGCGCCGCTACACCAGCGCCCGCCAGCTCTATGACCTGCCCCTGGCAGTGATTGTCGGGCTTTCCGAAGACGAACAACTGGCCACGGTGACCGGGCAAGCGCATACCTATGTGTGGCGTGCCGCAGGCGGCAGCCTGTTGCTGGTATTGCTGGTCGGCCTGCTGAGCCGGATGAGCTGGCAGTTGGCGCAAAGCCGCTTGCGCGCGGCCGAAGCCCAGGCCCAGTTGGTCGCCATTGCGCGCCAGGCCGGCATGGCGGAAATCGCCACCAACGTCCTGCATAACGTCGGCAATGTGCTCAATAGCGTGAATGTCTCCGCCGAGGTGGTTACCCGCAAGCTGCGTACCAGCAAGGCCTTGGGACTGAGCAAAGCGGTGCAGTTGATGAACGAGCATGCCGCGGATCTGGGGGACTTCATCTCCCAGGACGCGAAAGGCAAGCTGTTGCCGGGCTATCTGAACCAGCTGGTGGACGCTTTGGCGGTCGAACAGAAGAGCATGGCCGATGAGCTCGAGCAATTGACCAAGAGCATTGATCACATCAAGGAAATCGTCGCGGCCCAGCAGTCTTATTCAGGGGTGTCGAGTCTCGCCGAGACCGTGCAGGTACCGCAGTTGATCGAGGACGCCTTGCGCATGAACGCCAGCTTCCTCGCCGCCCGGCAGATCACCGTGGTGAAAGAGTTTGCCGAAACGCCCTGTTTGCAACTGGACAAGCATCGCCTGCTGATGATCCTGGTCAACCTGATAAAAAATGCCGGCGGGGCGATGGACAATCCGGCCGATCGACCTCCGCTGATTACCCTGCATACCGAGATGCTGCCGGAGCAGACCTTGGTCATCAAGGTGATCGACAATGGCGAGGGCATTGCCGCGGAGAATCTGACGCGGATTTTTGCCCACGGATTCACCACGCGCAAAGACGGTCATGGTTTCGGGTTGCACAGCTGCATCCTGGCGGCCATGGAGATGGGCGGGGTATTGAAGGTCCACAGCGACGGGCCGGGACAAGGGGCAATCTTCACCCTGGAACTGCCCAGCCAGGTTTCGAGCCCCGCAGTGGCTGCATAACCCGAGCGCAAGGGTTTTTGTCGTCTACAATTTCGCTCGTGGCATCGCTGGATTTTATTGAGCCAACGTTACAAGGAATAGAAACGAATGGCCGCGGTCTTCCCCGACACCCCATCAGTCAATCTCGAGACGCTTTCCAGAGCGAACGCGTGCCTGCATGTCTTCGCTTGCCTGATACGGCTGCGTTGATCCCATGACGCCAAAACTCAATACACTGGCCCTGGCAGTGATGGCGCTGTATGTCGCCACCGTCAACGCCGACGACTCGACGATGCCAACGTTTTCCCTGAGTAGTTTCGGCACGGTCGGTATTGTTCACTCCAGCGAGAAAAACGCCGATTTCACGTCCAGCATCTACAAGCCCAATGGTGCCGGTTACACCCGTAACTGGGATGCCGATGTCGACAGCCTGATCGGTGCCCAGGTAACGGCCAACCTTACCCAGCAGCTCTCGGCCGTGGTACAGGTCATCTCGGAGCAGCGTTACGACGACAGCTACCGTCCCACCCTCGAATGGGCGAACTTCAAATACCAGTTCACGCCCGATTTCAGCCTGCGCGCCGGTCGCACGGTGCAGCCGGCTTTCCTGCTCTCCGACAGCCGAAAAGTCGGTTACACCCTGCCATGGGTACGCCCGCCGGGAGAGGTCTATAGCCTGATACCGGTCACCAGCACCGATGGCCTCGACCTCAGCTACCGACTGCACTTCGGCGACCTGACCAATACCGTGCAGGGCAATGTCGGCCAGGGCGATTTCCGGATGCCCGACAACACCGGCAGGACCTTGAGCAGGGACGCGTGGGGCATTTCCAATTTGACTGAATACAGGGACTTGACCCTCCGCGTCACCTACCAGAAAACCCACGTGACCGTGGAGTCGTTCAATCCACTTTTCGACGGTTTCAGAGGCTTCGGTGCGCAAGGCAATGCGATAGCCGACCGTTATGATGTCAAGGGCAAGCCCTTTGAGTTCATCGGTGTGGGGGCCATCTATGATCCCGGCAAATGGTTTGTCATGGGTGAATGGGGGCATACCGACAGCCCTTCGGTCATAGGGACGATAAACGCCTGGTATGTCAGCAGTGGATACAGGATTGACACATTCACACCCTATGTCACCTACGCGCGCTCAAAGACGATCAGCGAAACTTCCAGCGCGGGCCTGACGACATCGGGGTTATCGCCAGATCTCGCGAGCGCCGCTGCCGGTCTTAACAGTGCACTCAATAGCCAATTGGCATCGGGCAGCGGCCAGCACACCCTGTCCGTTGGCATGCGCTGGGATTTCACGAAAAATATGGACGCCAAACTGCAGTACGACTACACGCGTCTGGATAGCAATGCCTCGGGCCCGTTGATCAACTTGCAGCCGGACTATCAGCCGGGAGGCTCGTTCAACCTGCTCAGCCTCGCTGTCGACTTTGTCTTCTGATGGCGCCGATCATGGGCTTTCTCAAACGTGCCGGTTGCACGGTGGCAGGGTTTGCCCTGTGTCTGGGCAGCACGTTGGCCATGGCCGAGGTAGTGGTGGTTGTCGCCGCTGCCAGCCCGGTGCAGGCGCTGACGCGTAATCAGGTGGCGGACATCTTCCTGGGCAAGAGCAATCGCTTTCCCAGCGGCAAGCAGGCCATTCCAATCGATCAGACGGAAGGCTCCGCGACCCGTGATGAGTTCTACACCGTCTTCACCGGCAAGTCGGCCGCGCAGCTCAAGGCGCACTGGTCGAAAATCATTTTTACTGGCAGGGGCCAGCCGCCGGAAGCGGTAGCCAATGGCGCGGAAGTGAAGAAACGGATTGCCGGGAATCCCGATAGCATCGGCTATATCGAGGCTCGGGAAGTGGATGCCAGCGTCAGGGCGCTGCCCGTCGACCCGCAATGACGGTTATCTGCCGGGGGCCTTGTTGGCCGCCTGTGTCTGGAGCAAGACCCCGAACTGATCGGCCGGCATCGGCTTGTTGAAGTAGAAACCCTGGAACTCGTCACAGGCGTTGTCCCGCAGGAAGTCGGCCTGCTCGCGGGTTTCCACGCCTTGGGCCACCACGGTCAGGCTGAGGGTTCGCCCCATGGCGATAATGGCCTCGGTCAGGGCTTTGTCTTCCGCCACGCTGGTGACGTCACGGATAAACGAGCGGTCGATCTTGATCGAGTCGAGTGGGAACTGCTTGAGTGCCGAGAGCGACGAGTAGCCAATCCCGAAGTCGTCGATGGCGATCCGGATCTTCAGTTTTTTAAGGCCGTTCAACACTTGCAGCGCTCTTTTGACATCCTGCATGAGCAGGCTCTCGGCGATCTCCAGTTCCAGCAAGCCGGCTTCCATGCCGGTCTCTGCCAGTATCGCGGCAAGGTCGGTGAGTAGGTTGTCATCGACAAACTGACGGGCCGTCAGGTTTACGGCGATCCCCAGATGCGGCAGTCCCTGCTGTTGCCAGGCGATGTTTTGCAGGCAAGCGGTCCTCAGTACCCACTTGCCGATGGGCACGATCAGGCCGGTTTCCTCGGCGACGGGGATAAATTGCATGGGCGCTATCAGCCCGAGGTCCGGGTGTTCCCAGCGCAACAGTGCTTCCATGCCGGTGATCTGGCCGCTGCGGATATCGCGCTTGGCCTGATAGTGGAGGCGGAACTCATTACGCTCCAGCGCATGGCGCAGGCCGAGTTCCAGGGTCAAGCGTTCCAGCGACTCGGCGTTGAGTTTCTCGGAGTAGAACTGGAAGTTGTTTTTACCCTGTTGCTTGGCCTGATACATGGCGATATCGGCATGTTTGGTCAGCGTCTGTTCGTCCAGGCCGTCTTGCGCATAGAGGCTGATGCCGACACTGGCGGTCACCCGGAACTCCTGCCCCTGAAGCTTGAAAGGCTTGGCAATGGCGGAGAGGATTTTCTGTGCGGTGTTCGCCACATATTTGGCCTCGGACAGCTCCGGTAGCAAGACCACGAATTCATCGCCACCCAGGCGAGCGACGATATCGCTGGCGCGCAGGCAGGCCGTGAGGCGACCCGCGACTTCCTGCAGCAGATGGTCGCCGGCATGGTGGCCCAGCGTGTCGTTGATGTGTTTGAAGCGGTCGAGGTCAAGGAACAACACTGCCAGTTGTCGATGATAACGGCGCGCCTCACTGATGTTCTGGCTCAACAGTTTGCTGAACAGACTGCGATTGGGCAGTGCAGTGAGACCGTCGTGATAGGCGAGGTACTCGACGCGCTCGGCATAGGCCACTTTGTCCTCGGCGGCGCGCAAGCGACTTTGCGCCAGCTGCCAGTTCATGCGGCTCAGCAGGCCGGCGAGGAGTACCAGCAGCAGACTGCCAGCGGCGGCCCGCCACAGGTAGGCCTGCGCTTGCCGGTTCACGGCGGCCAGGCGTTCTTCGGCGGATAAGCCGACAATCACCGCCAGGGGAAAGTCATACAGCTGGCGCACGCTGGTATAGCGACGCACGCCATCCCAGGCGTTGGTCGAGAGCCGTGCCTGGGTGTCCTCGGTATTGGGGGCCAGTGTCGCGTAGTCGACGGCATCGCCGGCCAGCACCGACTCTCCAGTGCGTCGTACCCGGAAGATGCCGTCGGTTCCCAGGAGTCCGAGTACACCCCGGTCGCCGAGTTTCGAGTCGTCATAGCTGCTGACGAAATAAGCCGCATCGACTTCGACCCGGGCAATACCCGAGAACGCGCCGTTCGCTGCGTTGAGCCGACGGCTGAAGCGCAATCGCCATTCTCCCGTCAGCGGGCTTTTCCAGGGACGACTGATCAACAGCGTATCGTTGTGCCGCAACGTCTGTTGTTCATCCGGTTCGGTGATATTTCCCGCCTCGTTGGCGCGAGTGCTTGCCACGGGCTCGCCGTCCGGGTTGACCACACTGACGTCAAACAGCAGGGCCGGTGGCAGCAAGGACCGTTCCTTGAGCTTGGGCAGGGGATTACGCTCACCCTCGGCCTCATAGGTGTATTTGACCAGCTTGAGGGTTTGGTCAATTTCGCGAACGGCTCGCAACATCTGCGCTTCATAGGTGGCGCTGATCTCCAGGCTGGTGGTGGCTGCGCTGCGTTGGGCCCGGGTCTGTTCTATCTTGATGAGGTAGAGGGTGGCCGACCAGATGGCCAGTACCAGCAGGGCGGCCAGCAGCGGGAACAGGATGTAGGCTTCCCTGATCAGCTCCGGAACACGCCGAAAGAGGTTGCTGTGAGTCTCGGGCGTGGTGTCTGCGGGTGTTGCGCTACCGGGAGTCGACCTCAGTCCATTTGTCCGTTGGATCGACATGCTGTGCTCCCTGCGTTGTAGCAACACTCTAGGCTAGCGGGCATCCGACGGGGTGGTGGCTCGAGGAGGGGGGCCTTGTAGCGTCCGTGCGAAAGAAATGATCAATTGATTCGCTAGGAACTATAGACCACAAACCGCACCTGCCTTGATTACTGTGGGGCGACGGTGGTGGCCTCCACCTTGCTGCTGGAGTCCGAAACCCGGGACCCGCAGGTGCACCTGGACATCGTGCGGGACATCGGGGGTGGGCTGTTTACCAGCACTCGCCACGCCCCCGTGGCCAAGCTGGCGTGAACAGGATGCGTGTTCAGTGCCAGGCCTCGCCGAGCAGCGGCGACGGATGCCGCGTGAACCAGCGGCTCGCCAGCTCATAGGCGTGCGCCAGTTGCAACACGGCAAAATCGGCCTGGTGCCTGCCGATGATCTGCAGGCCCATCGGCAGGCCGTTCTCGTTGAAGCCGGCCTGGACACTGGCCACCGGGCAGCCGGACAGCGTGCCCGGAATCACCACTTCCATCCAGCGGTGATAGGTGTCCATGGCCACCCCTTCAATGGTTTTTGGCCAAGGGATATTTTTGTCGAACGGGAACACCTGGGCGCTCGGCAGCAGCAGATAGTCGTAGCGTTCGAAGAGTTTCGAAATCGCGCGGTACCAGTTGCTGCGTACCACCGAGGCGGCAAACACTTCGCTGGCCGAGAGCTTCAGGCCGTTTTCAATTTCCCAGCAGGCTTCCGGTTTCAGCTGCGCACGCGTTTGCGGGTCGGCATAGGCAGGTCCCAGGGACCCGGCAACCATCCAGTGGCGCAAGGTTCTCCAACTGCTCCACAATTGTTGTGGGGCAAATTCAGGTTGTACGGGCTCTATGTGGCAACCCAGGCTTTCGAAATCGGCGAAGGTCTTCTCGCACAGTGAAAGAATGCCGTTTTCCATGGGCAGGTAGCCGTTCAGGTCGCCCAGCCAGCCCAGGCGGGTCCCGGTGAAGTCCCGTTCCAGCGGCGCGGCGAAAGCGCTGCCGGGCTCGGCGATGGACAGGGGCGCCCGGGCATCCGCGCCGGCCTGCACCGATAACAACAAGGCGGCATCGCGCACGCTGCGAGCCATGGGACCTTCGTAACCCAACTGATCGAAAAACAGATCGGTACTGTCATCGAAGGGCACGCGGCCCTGGGACGGACGGAAGCCGAAGATATTGTTGAACGCGGCCGGGTTGCGCAACGACCCCATCATGTCACTGCCATCGGCGACCGGCACCAGGTGCAGGGCCAGCGCCGCCGCCGCGCCGCCGCTGCTGCCACCGGCGGTCTTGCTCGGATCGAAGGCGCAGCCGGTCGCACCGAACAGCGGGTTGTAGCTCTGCGAGCCGAGGCCGAATTCCGGGGTGTTGCTCTTGCCGATGATGATCGCGCCGGCGCCCTTGATCCGCTCCACCATGATCCCATCGCGATCGGGAATAAAGTCCTTGTACAGCGGCGAGCCGAGGGTGGTGCGAATACCCCGGGTCTGGGACAGATCCTTGATCCCATGGGGCAGGCCGTGCATCCAGCCGCGGTATTGGCCGCGGGCCAGTTCGGCGTCGCGGGTATCGGCCTGGGCCAGCAGGTCTTCGGGGGCTTGCAGGCTGATCAGCGCATTGACCCGGGGGTTGAAGCGCTCGATGTGGGCCAGGTAGGCCTGCATCACTTCCCGGCAAGAAACCTGGCGCCGGCGAATGCGCTCGGCGAGTTCGTGGGCCTGCAGCAGGACCAGTTCGTTGATGTTATTGGAAGTCATTGCAACACTGCCTTTCAGACGGCGGGAGAAAGGCCCCGTCCTGGCGACGGGGCGACAGGGATCAACGCATCAGGTTGGTCCAGAGACGGTCGGCCAGGCGGATTGCACCTTCGCCACAGGTCTGGCTGAACACCACCCGCGTGCCTGCGGGGATATGCAGTTCCGGTGCGTCCTTGAGGCCGGCGTCGAGGAAGGGTTCCACGCCCTTGATCGGGCTCTGGTGCTTGAGGAAGTTCTGGGTCATCGCGGCATTTTCAGGCTGGCTGAGGAAGGCGATGAAGGCCTTGGCGTTCGCCGGGTTCTTGCTGCCCGCCGGGATGACCATATTGTCGACCCAGGCCATCACGCCTTCTTTCGGGTAGAGGTATTTCAGGCTGGGTTTCATTTCCCGGGCGCGCATCGACGAGCCACCCCAGAACATCGACATGTCGATTTCGCCAGCAGCGAGGTTCTCGCGGATCGAGCCGGCCTTGGAGCTGTAGGTCTTGACGAAGGGTTTCTGCGCCTTGAGCAGCGCCAGGATCTGCTGCATCTGTTTCGGGTCTTCGCTGCACAGCGGGATATTCAGGTACAGGCTGGCCGTGTCGATCACGTCGCTGACCGAATCCAGCATGTTGATCCGGCCCTGCAACTCGACCGGCGGCTCATAGAGCACCTTGTAGCTGTCAGTCGGGCCTGTGTAGCGTGCGCTGTCGAGCACCACGCTGGTGGTGCCCCAGATGAATGGCACGGAGTAGGCACCTTCCGGGTCCCAGGTGGGTTTCTTCAAGTTGTCGACAATGCCGGCATAGTAGGGCTCCTTGACCGGGTCGAAGCGCTCCAGCAGGTTTTCCTTGATCAGGATCGGCACGAACTGGTGCGACGGAATCGCCACGTCATAGCCGGCGCCGCCTTGCTTGAGCTTGGCCAGCAGGGTTTCGTTGGAATCGTAGGAATCCACGGTGACTTCGATGCCGGTCTGTTGCTGGAACTTGGCGAGAATCTCCGGCGAAAAGTAACCGCTCCAACTCACCACGTTGAGTTTTTCCGCAGCCTTGACCCCGGCCAGCGGCAAGGCGAGTAACAACGAGGTGGTGACGCTTGCAATCAGCTTGCTCATGCTATTTCCCCACAGTACGTAGAAGGTTCAGGCGTTCTTTTTGCCCAGCAGGCAGGAGAGGCTGACGAACAGCACCGAGACGCCCAGGATCAGGGTCGAGACGGCGTTGACGTCGGGTGTCACGCCCATGCGCAACAGGCCGAAGATAAAGATCGGCAAGGTGGTGGTGCCCGCCTGGGAGACCATCATCGAGATGACGAAGTTATCCAGCGAGACGATGAAGGCCAGCATCAGCCCGGAGAAAATCCCTGGCATCAGCAGTGGCAGGGTGACCTTGCGAAAGGTCCGCCACGGGCCGGCATACAGGTCGGCCGAGGCCTGTTCCAGCGACAGGTCCATGTCATTGAGTCGGGCCCGGATCGGCAGGTAGGCAAAGGGAATGCAGAACACCGTATGGGCGATGATCAGGTTGCCGTAGCCCAGCGACAGGCCGAGGGTGGAAAACAGCGCGAGGGTGGCGACCCCGGTGACGATTTCCGGCAGCACCAGCGGCAGCATGATCGCGCCCATGGACAGTTGCAGGCCCTTGAACCGGGCCCCCCGCGAAGTGCCGAGGGCAGCGAGGGTGGCAATGGCCGTGGCGATCATGCTGGCGCACACCGCGATCAGCAGGCTGTTGCCCGCTGCCTGGCGCAGTGCCTGGTTGGCAAAGGCCGCGCGATACCAGTCGAGGCTGAAGCCGGTCCAGACCGTCGCCGATTGATTGGCGTTGAAGGAGAACACCACCAGCGCCACGATCGGTGCGTAGAGGTACAGGTAGAACAGGAAGCTGAAGCCGCCGAAGCCGGGGAAGTCCTGCACGCTGAACTCGTTTCGCTTGAAGAGACGTCGCATCACACACCTCCCTTGGCGATGCGCTGGCGTTCGGCACGCAGGGCATACATCGTCAGCACCAGCATCACCGCCGCCATCAGCACCAGCGAGAGCGCTGCGCCGAAGGGCCAGTTACGCGCGTCGCTGAACTGCCTGAAGATCAGGTTGCCGAGCATCATCCTGGTACCGCCACCCAGGAGCTCCGGGGCAATCATCGCCCCCAGGCAGGGCACGAAGGTGAGGATGGCGCCGGCGATAATCCCTGGCTTGGCGATGGGCAGCACCACCTTGTGCAAGGTGCGCAGGCGTCCGGCATAGAGATCCTGGGCGGCCTCCAGCAGGCGCGTGTCCATCTTTTCCAGGGTGGCGTAGATCGGCAGCACGACAAAGGGCGCGTAGGTGTAGACCAACCCCAGCAGCACGGCGCCGTCGGTGTAGAGCATTGGCAGCGGCTGGTCGATCAGGCCCAGGCCCATCAGGCTGTTGTTGATCAGCCCGGTGTTACGCAGCAGCAGAATCCAGGCGTAGGTGCGGATCAGCAGGTTGGCCCAGAACGGCACGGTGATCAGGAAAATCAGCAGGCCACGCCGATGGGCCGGCTGCATCGCCAGCCAGACCGCCACCGGAAAGCCGATAAGGAGGGTGATCAGGGTGGTCAGCCCGGCGATGCCGATCGAGCGCAAGGCGATCATCAGGTAGGCGTCGGTGAAGGCCAGGCTGTCGTCCAGTTGGCGTTCGAACAAGAGCGAGGTGTAGGCCTCGGTGCTGAAGACCTTGTTCACCCCGCCATAGGGGTTGGCTTCCATCAGCGAATAGCCGATGACGATCAGGATCGGCACGATCAGAAACAGGCTGATGGCGATCAGCGCCGGGCTGACCCCGAGGAAGCTCTGGAAGGCGCGGCGACGTTCCAGGGTGTTGGCTATGGGGATGGCGTGCATGGCAAATCCTCGTGTTCAATCGTGCAGGACGCTGGCGCTACCGCGGTCGAACAGCAGGCCGGCCTGGCTGCCCACGGCGAAGCGCAGGCTCTGCTCGACGCTGTTGGGCGTACGCACGGTGAGACGCGAGCCGTCGCTCAGGCTGACCTGATATTGCAGGTCGGTACCGAGATAGACCTGCGCTTCGATCCGGCACCGCAGCGCGGCTTCGGTGTGCGACGCCACCAGGTGCAGGCGTTCCGGCCGCACCGACAGCGTCACGCTTGCGCCGACCAGCACGTCACTGCAGGGCTGCGCTGGCAGCGGATGACCGGCGGGCCCGGCAAACCAGGCCAGGTCGTTTTCGAGGTGAGTGACCGTCGCTTCGATGAAGTTGGTTTCGCCGATAAAGTCCGCCACAAAGCGATTGCGCGGGCGCTCGTAGATATCTTCCGGGCGGCCGACCTGCTGTACTTCGCCTTCGGACAACACGGCGATACGGTCGGACATGGTCAGGGCTTCTTCCTGGTCATGGGTGACGAAGATGAAGGTGATGCCGGTCCTGGCCTGGATGGTTTTCAGTTCTTCGCGCATGGCCTGGCGTAGCTTGAGGTCGAGGGCCGAGAGCGGTTCGTCGAGCAGCAATACCTTGGGATGGGGTGCCAGGGCCCGGGCCAGGGCCACACGCTGTTGTTGACCACCGGACAGTTGCGCCGGCTTGCGGCTGGCAAAGCGCTCCATCTGCACCAGGGCGAGCATTTCGCGGACCCGCTCGGCGATCCGGGCCTTGTTCAGGACTTTGCCCATGGGCTGGGATTCGAGGCCGAAGGCCAGGTTTTCGGCGATGGTCATGTGCGGGAACAGCGCGTAATGCTGAAACACCGTGTTGACCGGGCGTTGAAAGGGCGGGCGGTCGGCGATGTTCTCGCCGTAGAGCAGAATCTCGCCTTCGGTCGGAAATTCAAACCCGGCGATCATCCGCAGGAGGGTCGTCTTGCCGCAGCCCGACGGGCCGAGCAGGGTAAAAAATTCGTTGTCGCGGATGTCCAGATCAATACTTTTCAGCGCCACGGGACCTGTGTGTGGATCTCCGTAGACCTTGCGCACCGAGCGGATCGACACCGCCAGTGTTTGCAGCGAATGCACAGCATTCATGCGTGACCTCCGATTCCCCCATGGCTCGCCGATGTGCCGCAGACAGCCAAATCGATGAGCAATGGATATTATTTTTTTGGGCAGGATCGAGATGTGTTCGGGTGTTCGTTTGTTTTGTTGTGGCTTGATTATCAGTGAGCGGTTGCGACAGCGAAACTTCAGATTTAACATAGCTGCTGTTAAATAAATTAATAGCCAAGGGCGCCTGCAATCATGCCTGATCGCCGTTTGCCACCGCTCAATGCCGTGCGTGCCTTCGATGCGGCGGCCCGCCTGGGCAGCTACGTCGAGGCTTCGAAAGACTTGCACGTGACCCAGCCCGCCATCGGTCGGCATGTGAAGCTGCTGGAGGAATGGCTGGGGGTTCAACTCTTCGAGCGCACCTCACGGGGTGTCACCCTGACGCTGGCGGGGGAGAAGTATCACCGCAAGATTGCAGCGGCCTTGCAACTGATGATCGACGCCGGCAAGGAGGTCCGGCCCAAGGAGGCCGAGCGCTGGCTGCGGATCATGGTGGTGCCGGGATTCGCCAAGCGCTGGCTGATGCCACGCATCGAAGTCATGCGCCACCTGCGGCCGGGCTTGAAGTTCGCCATCGAGCCCAATTCCACCTTCACCTCGGTGGATGGCAAGAGCACTGACCTGGGGATCGTGTATGGATTGGACGGGCAATATCCGCATTCACGTGCGAGCCTGATCCGTCCCTGGGTCTTTCCGATCTGTACCCCGGGTTACCTGGCCGGCATCGAGCCCATCGAGACCCCGGCGGATCTGGTGAAACACAACCTGATCCACGTCGATGACGGGGAGTGGTGGAACCTGTGGTTCACCGCCCACGGTCTGGATATTCACCTCAACTCCGACATGCTCTACGTCAACAATGACCATGCCCTGTCGGTGGCCGAGAGCGGGCAGGGCATTGCCCTGGCCAATGAAGTGCTGGTGCGCGAAGAGCTCAAGGCCGGCCGGTTGGTGCGGGCGGTCGACGCCCAGGTGAGGCTCGAAAGCTATCGAGTGCTGACGCCGTCTGCCGAACTGTCGGCGGATGTGACATGGTTTATCGAGTGGTTGCAGGCGGAGTTGGAAAAGGAGTTTGGTGCTTAAGCAGCAAGCCACCTCAGTGCGAATGGCGTTCTTGTTTGTCCGCGCCACGCACACTACTCAGATACTCAAACAACTTGGCCGCTTCCGGGGCCAGTTGCGCCGCGTCCTTGACCCCGACAAACAGGGTGCGCTGCGCCCAGTCATCGCTCAAGTCGACGGCTATCAGGCGAGTGCCGAGCAATTCGCTGCGTACCGCCTGCAACGGCAGTATCCCGATCCCCAAACCGGCTTCGATCATGCGACAGATACCGTCGAAGCTGCTGACCTGAATGCGCACCTTGAGGACCTTGCCCGTGCTCACGGCGGCATCGGTGATTCTGCGCAGCAGCGAGCTGCCTTGGTTGAGTGCCACATAATCGAAGCCGAGCGTGTCCGTGAAGGACACACGGCCCGCATTGGCCAACTCATGGCCGACAGGCACCAGCAGCACCAGGCGGTCATCACGATAGGGCAGCGTGCAGAGCCCTTCGGCCGGCACGTTATCGGCAAAAATACCGATATCGGCGCGCCCGTTTTCCACGGCTTGAATGATCGGTTCGCTGAGGGCTTCTTCCAGCCCGATGCGTACGTGCGGGTTGTCGCGCAGGAACTGCGCGAGGTCATCCGGCAGGAACTGGACCACCGCCGAGGTGTTGGCGAATAGCCGTACATGTCCGCGTACACCCACCGCGTAATCACTGGCATCAGAGGCCATGCGGTTGACCCCTTCAAGAATCGTCCTGGCGTGTTCGACCATGCCTTGTCCCGCCGCCGTCAGTTCAAGCCCCCTCGGCAGGCGCACGAACAACGGACATTGGGTCGTGCGCTCCAGCTCGGCCAGGCGCTTGCTGGCTGCCGAGACCGTCATGCTGGCCTTGTCGGCGGCGCGGGTCAGGTTGCCGGACTCGGCGGCGAAGATCAGCAGGCGCAAGGACAACAGGTCGAAATGCAGGGGATTGATCATCAAAAGAGTCCGAGGCTTTCCAGTTTGGAAAGGATAGTGGCGAAATATGAAATTTTCATCTGTTCAATTTGTGTCGATTATCCCTACCACAAGTACTCGACAAGCGCGGGAAATGTCATGGAATTACCTCTGCAAGGCATCAAGGTCGTTGAGCTCGGTCAACTGATTGCCGGGCCTTTTGCGGCGAAAATGCTCGGCGAGTTTGGTGCCGATGTGATCAAGATCGAGCCGCCGCTCAGCGGTGACCCGTTGCGTAAATGGCGTCTGTTGCACGAGGGGACGTCCGTCTGGTGGGCCGCGCAGTCGCGCAACAAACGCTCGCTGACCCTGGATCTGCGCCAGGCCGAGGCTCAGCAGGTGGTACGTCAGTTGGTGGTCGACGCCGATGTGCTGATCGAGAATTTCCGTCCGGGGACCCTGGAAAGCTGGGGGCTGGGTTGGGACACACTGCACGCGCTGAATCCCAGACTCATCATGCTCCGGGTTTCCGGCTACGGACAGACCGGACCCTACCGTGACCGTCCCGGCTTCGGTGTGATCGGCGAAGCCATGGGCGGCCTGCGACATCTCTCCGGCGAGCCCGGGCGCACGCCGGTCAGGGTCGGTGTTTCCATTGGCGACTCGCTGTCGGCCTTGCACGGGGTGATCGGCATTCTCCTCGCCCTGCGTCATCGCGAGCAGAACGCCGGGGAAGGCCAGCAGATCGACGTGGCGCTGTACGAGTCGGTGTTCAACATGATGGAAAGCCTGTTGCCCGAATACTCGGTGTTCAACACCATTCGCGAGCCCGCCGGCAGCAGTTTGCCGGGGATCGCCCCGACCAATGCCTATCGTTGCCGCGACGGTGGGTTTGCCCTGATCGCCGGCAATGGCGACAGCATCTATCAACGCCTGATGGAGGTGATTGGCCGTCGTGATCTGGCGAGTGATCCTGACCTTGCGCAGAACGACGGCCGCGTGTTGCAGGTCGAGCGCATCGATGCCGCCATCTCCCAGTGGACCGCGCGGCTGGGTCTCGACGAAGTGCTGTCGATCCTGACCGAGGCGCGCATCCCGGCCGGCAAGATCTACAACGCCGCCGACATCGCCCAGGACCCGCATTACCGGGCGCGCGACATGTTGCTCGACAGCCAGCTGGACGACGGCACGCCAGTGACCTTGCCCGGCATCGTGCCCAAGCTGGGCAGCACGCCGGGCCGCGTAGCACGCCCGGCACCCACTCTCGGCCAGCACACCGGCGAGATTCTCGACCAGCTTGGCATCGACCCGGCGCAGCAGGCCGACTGGCGCCAACGCGGCATCATCTGAACCCGAGGAATACCCATGCAACGTCTTTTCCTGCAGGAAGTCGCCACCCGTGACGGCTTCCAGAACGAAGCGCGGTTTATCGAAACCGCCGACAAGATCGCCCTGATCGACAGCCTCAGCCAATGCGGTTTCGCCAAGATCGAGGTCACCTCGTTCACTTCGCCCAAGGCCATTACCGCGCTGCGGGACGCCGAAGCGGTGATGCACGGCATCCGGCGTCATCCGGCGGTGGAATACACCGTGCTGGTGCCCAATGTGCGCGGTGCCGAGCGGGCCCTGGGGTGCAATATCGATGAAGCCAATCTGGTGATGTCGGTCAGCGAACCCCACAACCGTTCCAACTTGCGCATGACTCGCGAGCAGTCGTTTGCCCAGCTCAGCGAGGTGTTCAGCGTGATCGGCCAGGCACCGGTGGCGATCAATGTGTCGTTGTCGACGGTGTTCGGCTGCCCGATGCAGGGCGATGTGCCGGTGGGCGAGGTGTTGCACTGGGTCGAGCGCTTTGCCGAACGGGGCGCCCGTGGCGTGACCTTGTGCGACACCACGGGCATGGCCTACCCGAGTCAGGTCGAGGCGCTGTCCCGTGCGGTGCGTGAGCGTTTTCCGGCGCTGCAACTGACCCTGCATTTCCACAATACCCGTGGCATGGCCCTGGCCAATGCCCTGGCGGCCATTGATGCCGGTGTCGACCGTTTCGACGCATCCCTTGGCGGCCTGGGCGGTTGCCCCTACGCGCCGGGGGCCAGCGGCAACGTCTGCAGCGAAGACCTGCTGCACATGCTGCAGTTGATGGGCTTCGACACCGGGGTCGACCTGGACCGCGTATTGGCGGCGGCCGCGCAGTTGCCGGGCCTGGTCGGCCACGAGATTCCCAGCCAGATCCTCAAGGCCGGCAAACGCCTGGACCTGCACCCGATACCCGCCCATGTCGCCAACCTGGAAAAACAGGTGCCGTCGACCCGAACCCAGGAGCTACAACCATGATCGACCATCTTGACCACCTGGTGCTGACCACCATCGACCCGGTGGCCGCCGAGGACTTCTACGTGCGAGTCATGGGCATGCAGGTGCAGACCTTTGCCGGCGGGCGCAAGGCATTCGCCTTCGGCCAGCAGAAAATCAACCTGCATGTGCGTGGTCACGAGTTCGAGCCCAAGGCGCACCTGCCGGTGCCGGGGGCGCTGGACCTGTGTTTTATCGCTTCGATCCCCCTGGACCAGGTGATTGCTCATCTGGCCCGCGTCGACTGGCCAATCATCGAAGGTCCGGTGCTGCGCACTGGCGCCACCGGGCCGATCCGCTCGGTGTATGTGCGTGATCCGGACCTGAACCTGATCGAGATTTCCGAACCGGTACAGCCGGAGCCTGCAGCATGAAGGTGGTCTTTCTCGACAGCGCCAGTCTGCCCGTGGGCTTGGCGCGCCCGGCCTGGGTCACGGACTGGCAGGACCGTCCCGACACGACTCCGGAGCAAGTGGTGGACGCCGCCCGCAATGCCGATGCCGTGATCACCAACAAGGTGCGCATCGGCCGGGCCGAACTTGAGCAACTGCCCAACCTGAAGTTTATCTGCGTCGCCGCCACCGGTTACGACTGCATCGACCTGGCGGCCTGCCATGATTTCGCCGTGACGGTGTGCAATGTTCCGGCCTACTCGGCGCAAAGTGTCGCCGAATCGGTGATCGCCTCGATCTTCGCCCTGCGTCGCCAGCTGTTCGCCTACCAGGCCGCCGCCGTGCGGGATTGGCCGGGTTCGCGGCATTTCTGCGTTCATCGCGCGCCGATCCGGGATGTGCAGGGCAGTGTGCTGGGCATCATCGGCAAAGGCGGCATCGGCCAGGCCACGGCCCGTCTGGCGAGTGCCCTGGGCATGCAGCTGCTGTATGCCGAACACCGTGGCGCGATCCCCGTGCGCAAGGGTTACCAGGCGTTTGAAACGGTTCTGGCGCAAAGCGATGTGATCTCGCTGCACTGCCCGCTGACCGAGCACACCCGCCACCTGATCGGTGCCGCGGAACTGGCGCGGATGAAATCCGGTGCCTTGCTGATCAATACCGCCCGCGGACCGTTGGTGGATGAGCGCGCGCTGCTCGCCGCGCTGGACAGCGGCCGTCTCGGCGGTGCAGCCCTCGATGTGCTGGGCCAGGAGCCGCCGGCGGCTGACCACCCCTTGCTCACCCACCGCCATGCCAACCTGATCGTCACGCCCCATGTGGCCTGGGCCAGCCAGAGCAGCCTGCAACGCCTGGCCGATGGCATCCTCGGCAACCTGCACGGCTACTACTCGGGGAACCTGATCAACCTCGTTTCGTAACGGTTTCACCCCCAACAAGAAGGTCGACCCATGACAACAATAACAATAGGAAAACCGCGCCCTTCAAGACTGCGCGGAGTGTTCCGCCATCT
>Ga0302156_10000280_pt1 | contig 48908 bp, 45 predicted proteins | sample I_Bog_N3_2_FD_193503 | JGI IMG/M metagenome (GOLD analysis project Ga0302156, IMG submission 193503) | Peat permafrost microbial communities from Stordalen Mire near Abisko, Sweden - I_Bog_N3_2 | ecosystem: Environmental > Terrestrial > Soil > Wetlands > Peat | place: Sweden: Abisko, Stordalen... | reverse complement strand
GACGACGGAAAGACAGCAGCAGATTTCGCTCGGGAGCGCGGCCACGCCGACCTGGCCGCCTGGCTCGAATCCCAGCCCTCGGCTTAGCAAACACTCACTATTTGAGCCGGAACACATGCCGCAGAAAGCAGCGAAAAAAAGCCCCCGTGACCGCCCGGGAGCCTTCTCTGTCTTACACATCTCACAAAAACACCAGAATCATCCGCGCCAGGCAAGACAATAGTCACACGCCCGCACAACAAACCTGCTCGTTTGTCGCGCATCCGTAAGACTGCCGCACAAATTCCCGTAAGACACCGTAAGACAAGGCCAGATCTGGCCCGAAAATGACCTTAACAAGCCGTAAGACTGTCTTACCGCATCCCCGCGGAGTCGCCGTCCCCGTCCCACACGCCACTCAGCCATGTAAGACGAGACAGAACAGCGGCACAGCCTGTAAGACACAGCGTTACATCTGCCTCACTCCCCCGACGGCTCCCACAATTCAACCCGGTTCCCCTCCAAATCCCAAATCCATCCGAATTTCCCAAACCCGCCGTAGTCCTCCACCTTCTCGTCAACCTTTACCCCAGCGGCTGTCAAATCCGCCAGCAACTGGGTCAGATCGTCCACCCGAAAGTTCACCATCGCCGGCTGCGCCCCGTCGCCAAAATGCTTCGTGGCTATCGGAAAATACGAAAATGCCGTCGTCCCAAATGACTCCGGCCCCTCAAAAACCATCGATCCGCCTTCCACCGTCGCAATGCCCAGATGCTTCGCATACCAGGCCGACAGCCCCTTCGGATCCTGCGCCTTCAAAAATACTCCACCCACACCCACTGCCTTCGCCATACGCCCCTCCAAGTTTCCGTGCCCCAGTTTACCCCAGCCCCTATTCCTCGCTTCGAATTATTTCTTCGAGCTTCGGCTTGTGCTTCTCATCCCGCCCCGTCTTCGGCTCCGTGTCCAGCACCCGCGCCGGCTTGGGCTGCCCCACCCGGTCCCGCGCATTCGACTTCACCGCCTTGGTGACCGAAAACTTTCCCGGCTTCTTCTTCGTCATCACCCCACCTGCTTCCCGCTCCCGTCCCATTGCGGTCTTGCGTTCCGTTGCCGCAAGTACGACTATGGACAAGTACGAGTATTGATGAAACCCACCCTTGAGGGGAAGAGCCAACGACCATGGAAGAGCGGGAATTTTTCAACGAGACCACTGAGCAGCGCAGCCACACCATCACCTGCCCCAAATGCGGCCAGCCAGGCGAGTACAAAGTCACCTGGGTCGTCCGCCGCAAACGGACACAACTGCCCCGCAACGCCGACGAGCGCGACCGCGCCCGTTTCGCAAAGGCACAGTCCTACATGGTGCGCCGCGACGACAAGCTGGCCTGCGCCAACATGCGCTGCCGCAAACCCTTCGAAATCACACAACTCCAGACCATCGCCTTCCTCAGCGAATAAGATCGGGCATCCGCCTGGGAATCTGAAATCGGAGGCCAGCGCCACTGGCGCTGCCCCCGCACTCTGTGATTGAATCGAAGATGAAATCAGCGGCCGCCGAACCCCAAAACCCGGCCCTATCTCAGGAGACACAATGGCAAATTCCCTGCTTCCCCCCGAAGAACGCAACCTGACCCCAGACCAGGTCGAGGCGCTCGACAAGCGGCGCGACCTCGGACACACACTGCTCGTCATCGCCGGCCAGTTCGCGGTCATTGCCACCATCCTGCTGCTCTGGATCGGCCAGGACCTCACTTACTCGCCAGGCTGGGCCCACCCCATGGCCTACTACTTCGCCATCGCCGTCGGCATCATCCTCGTCTGCGGAACCACCGGAATCGTCCTCCGCAAGGGAACTCCCCGCCTCGACTAGTCGCCAAATTGAGGCCCCGGGCGGCGCACATCCCCGCCCGCGCGTGCACAAATGCACGATAACGGTATAGCCTTGAAGGTACCGATGGCCGCAGCTCAGATCCATCCTTCCCCGGCAACCCATTCTGACCGCCTCACCGACAGCCACGGGCGCGCCATCCATGACCTGCGCGTCTCCATCACCGACAGTTGCAACTACAAGTGCGTCTACTGCCGCACCGGTGAAATTGGCGCTCAATTCCCTGAGCTACCAATCGAAACCTACCTCCGCCTCATCCGCCTCTTTGTCGGCCTCGGCGTCACCAAAGTTCGGCTCACCGGTGGCGAACCCCTCCTGCGGCGCGGCCTGCTTGATCTGGTCCGCGAACTCGCCCGCACCACCACCCTCACCGGCGACCCGCTCCATCTCGCCCTCACCACCAACGGACACCTTCTCGAATCGCTCGCCGCTCCCCTCAAGGCCGCCGGCCTCAACCGTGTCACCGTCAGCATGGACGCCGTCGACGCACCCACCTTCGAGCGCATCACCCGCGTTCCGGGCAGCTTTGCCAAGGTCCTCGCAGGCATTCGTGCCGCCCGCGCCGCCGGCCTCAACCCCCTCAAAGTCAACTGCGTACTCATGCGTGGCTTCAATGACGACCAGGTCGAAGGCTTTGCCCATTTCGCCCGCCACGAAGATGTCGCCGTCCGCTTCATTGAGTTCATGCCTCTGGAAGAAGGCCGCCTCTGGACCCCGGAAATCGTGGTCCCGCTCAAGGAGATCGTCGCCCGCATCAGCCGTGTCCTGCCTCTGATCGAGTTGCCGCCGCGCGAAGCAAGTGAGACCGCCCGCCGCTACGGCTTTGCCGATGGCCGCGGCGAAATTGGCATCATCGCCCCCGTCACCCAGGCCTTCTGCGGCGCCTGCAGCCGTGTCCGCCTCACCTCCGACGGCAAAATCCGCACCTGCCTCTTCTCCCAGGTCGACCACGACCTCTACGGCCGCTTGCGCGACGGCGAATCGGACGCCGAACTCAGCGCCTACATTCACCGTACTGTCCAGGGAAAGGAGGCTCGCCACCACATCGGCGAGCCGGGATTCCTCAAGCCTTCGCGCTCCATGGTCCACATCGGTGGCTAGAATCTCAAGCAGATTTCTCTTTTGATGCTGCAACGCTTGCCCTCCAAAATCCCTCTATGTCATGGACGGATCGCCCGCTTCACCCCGCCGGCCCGCGCTTCCCTGTCATCCATTCGGCCCAGTGTGAAATGATGTCTTGAGACCTCCCCCACATACAGGTCCACCCATGACGAACGAGACGGAACATCGTATCCCGCTCGCAGATCTTCTTGCTTTTCACCAGTTGACGCGCTCGCTCACCTCGAGCTTCAACCTGGATGCAATTCTGCGCACCATCCTCGACCACATGGAAAAGCACATCGATGCGGACCTCTGGACCCTGCTCATGCTCGATGAAGACAGCCAGGAGCTCTACTACGCCATCGCCGCCGGAGGAGAGCAGGACAAATTAAGCGGCTTGCGCGTAAAGGTAGGCGAAGGGGTTGCCGGATGGGTCGCCAAACATGGCGAAACCCTCATCGTTCCTGAGTCCGAAAACGATCCACGACTCTCATCGGAACAGGCCGGCGAACCGAAGCGAATTCGCTCCGTCATCGCCCTCCCTCTGCGTGGACGCAAAGGAACCCACGGCGTCATTGAAATCTTCAACCCCCGTGCGGAACACATGTCCGACTACACCATCGCGTTCCTCCACATCCTCGCCGACCACGCCGCCATCGCCATTGAAAACGCGCGCGACGTAGCCCGCATCCAGCAGCTAAGCATCACCGACGACTGCACCGGCCTCTACAACGCCCGCCACCTCTACGACGTCCTCGGCCGCGAACTCGAGAACTCCTCGCATTTCGGCCAGCCCGTCAGCCTCGCCTTTCTCGACCTCGATTGCTTCAAGCGCGTCAACGACCAGCACGGTCACCTCGTCGGCAGCGAACTGCTCGCTCACACCGGCCTCCGCCTCCGCGAGTTGAGCCTGGGCCGCAAGCACGACCTATGCTTTCGCTATGGCGGCGACGAGTTCGTAGTCTTGATGCCGCACACCAGTGCGGATGCCGCAACGGCCCACTGCACCCGCCTGCTCCGCTCGCTCATGGATACACGCTTCATCATGGGCAACGGACTCACCCTCTCCGTCAGCGCCAGCGTGGGCCTGGCAACCGCGCCCGCCGACGGCTTCACTGTGCACTCCGTCATCGGCGCCGCGGACACCCGCATGTACGCCGTAAAAACCAGTGGCCGCGGAAGCGTTCGCGGCGCCTGAAAATCGCTCACGAGCATCATCGCATGTGGCGCAAGTTGGTTCTGCAATGAACGTACTTTCGGACCCGCCAAAGAATGTACCGTGCCCTCACACCCGCTGCGGCGCCGGCTCGCGCGCATGCACCTTTGCCCGCGCCGCAAAATAGAGCGAGACGACAGTAATATCGTCGTTCTGCCCAAAGTGTTTCGCCGTCTGCGCAATGTAGCGCGCCGACTCGTTGCTCACCTGCTGCGTGCGTTCAAACCCAAACAGTTCGCCCTGCGCATTGGTCGCTTCCACCACGCCGTCCGAAAGAAAAATCAGCCTGTCGCCCACCGCCAGCTCGAACGTAGCCTGCGCATATTGAATGTCCGGAATCACACCCAGCGGAAGGTCAGCCGCCAGGTCCAGTTCCCGCCCGTCGCGGTAGGGATGCAGATGCCCCGCGTTGGCAATCGTCATCGTCCCATCCGGATAAACACGCGCACACACACAGGTCGCAAAGCTCGCGGCCGCCTTCAAATTCGGAAGCGCACCTTGTCCCTGCGTCGCCCCCAGCAGCACGTTGTTCAGCCGGTTCAGCACCGTCGCCGGATCGTGCGAAAGCTCATTCCGCAGTGCCCCCACAAGCGTGCTCGCATTCATCGCCGCCTGCAACCCCTTGCCGCTCACGTCGCCCACCACAATCAGCATCGAGTCGTCCTTCAGCGGCAGCACCTGAAAGAAATCTCCACCCACGCCGTTGGCCGGCAGATACGCGCTTTCCAGCATGAAACTGTGGTTCGACGGCAACTCCGTCGGAATCAGCATCGCCTGCACGCTGCGCGCCGCTTCAATCTCCGCGCTCGATCGCTGCTCCTCCCGGCTCACATGAATAAAGCGATAGAAAATCACCGCCAGCAGGCTGAAAAGGAACACCAGGTAAGATGCGGTGCTGATGGGAAATTCGATGGGCCCGATATGAACCGTGTGAAAAGCAAAACGGCTGCTTATCCAGTGCTTCCATGCGGCATAGTCAATGATCGTATCGATGTTATTTGCCGTTGAAGCCAGAAAGAACGGCAAGAGCAGCACCCCTGAATCCGGCCGCCCCTTGCGCCATGCGCGGAACAGCATCACAATCGCCAGCACGCTGAAACCCACTTCGGACGAAACACTCACATACTCATACGCCAATTCCAGGTGAACCAGCGCCAGAACAGGCAGCAGCAGAACGATCGCCTGGAAGATGCGAACCAGCTTGCGATACTCGCTTCCAGTAAATCGAAGAATGAACTCCAGCGTCACCGCCATGAAGATGCGGCCCGCCCAAAGGCTCAAGATTCGAAACACTGACCACGGCAGCATCTCCAGCGCCCACGCGCTCTCACTCGCCCCCATCGAGGCCACTGACAGACAAAGCAGTCCAAGCCACAGATATTCCGAGTGTTTCCGCTGCGCCCGGTACAGCACCGCACCCAGGATCGCTACGCAAAGAAACAGAAAGCTCACGGCCAGGCCGCCAATCAGTTGGTGGTCCCAAAGCAGATCGGTAGCCACACCCAGCCGGTCTGAAATGTCCGCCGGAGCCCCCAGTTCAACTTTGTCCACCAGCCCGCGGCCAATCGTAATTCCGGCTCCCGCCCAGCTGCGAATCGCAACCACAACCGTTCCATCCGCGCCGGGCCGCGACAAGTGCACCACCAGCGGCGGCGACATATACATCGATGGATGCTCCGTCATCCCCTTCGTATGTCCCGCTTCGACACCGTCTAAAAATACGGCCAGCTGCCCAACTGAGTCACTCGAAACCATCAGATCGAGTGATGAGTTGCCTGAACCGCTGCTCAACTGCGCAAACTGCTGCGGCTGCAACCGAAGCCGATACCAGCCATATCCCGTATACGCATCAAAGCCCTGCTCTGTAATCGGCTGGTGAATGCTTACCTTTTGCCAAGTGGAATCATCGAACCCGGGATCTGCCCAGCGCGCATCGTCCCCCACCTGAAATCGCCAAGGCCCATCCAGGTCAATGGTGCTGTGCACCCCCGCAACCACCTGAACATTCGTCGCAGCAGCCGCAGGCGCGCCCACCCCTTGCGCGGCCATCGGAAGGTCGCCCGCAAAGTGCATCGCAAGCGCCACCAGCGTCATGCGCCAAAAATGCTTTGCCACTCGTCCAAGCTTGTTCATGCGATTCCCAATTCTAGTGCGGGGACGGCAAGATTCTTGCCGGAAATCGTGCGCCAATCCTCACCCCGGCAGCGCAGCTATTCCTCTTCCTCAGCTTCCTTCTCCGTGCTCTGTTCTACGCCCAGCCGCTCCAATTGGTTCCGCCAGTCCAGCGACTCGACAAAACTCTTCGACTCCCGCCAGTTCGGCTCCACAATCACATGCAACTCCAGATAAACCCGCGTGCCCAGCAGGGACTCAATCTTGCGCCGCGCCCCCGTGCCAATCTCCTTCAGCTTCGAACCGCCCTTGCCAATCAATATCGCCTTCTGCCCATCGCGCTCGCAATAGATCGCAGCGGCAATTCGTGTCAGCGGAGCCCGCGCGGGTACTGCACCCTTCTTGCGCGGCACAAACGGCTTCGGCTCCTCGAACCGCTCAATCACCACCGCTGCCGCATACGGAACTTCCTCACCCGTCTCAACCAAAATGCTCTCGCGAATCAGTTCCGCCACCATAAACCGCTGCGGCTGATCCGTGTATTGGTCGGCAGGATAATACCGCTCGCCCTTCGGGAGCGCATCCACAATCCTGCGCACCAATATGTCCAGCCCGTCCCGCTTGCGCGCGCTGATCGGAATCACCTGGGCAAAATTGAATTGCTTGGTCAGCGTGTCAATCAGCGGCAGCAGATGATCCTTCGGCACCAGGTCAATCTTCGTCAGCACCAGAAACACCGGGCAATCCACCTTGCGAATCAGACCAAAAAGAAACTCATCCTCGCTGGCCCAGTTCGTCCGCTCATTCTTGGCAGGCTTGTCGGAACCTCCGAAGGTACCGCCGGTCTCCAGACCGGCTGTCGTGCGGGTCTCAAGACCCGCGCTCGAAGAAACTGCTTCTTCCGTTGTCGTCTCCGCGGGTGCCCCCGGTCCGGGGTCCCCAAGGACAGGTCCAATTCCTTGAGGTGGAGTTCTCGCTTCTGAGACCGGGGTTTCGATCGCCGCCTCAGCAAGTTGCACTCGCCGCGTCGCATCCATCAGCACCAGCACAACATCCCGCGTCTCCAGCGCCTCATACACTTCCTGCAACATGCGCCTGTCCAGATGCGACCCTGGCTTATGCACCCCCGGCGTATCCACAAACACAATCTGCGCCGCCGGGTGTATGCCCTTCTGCGCTTCCACCTCCACCACCCCCGCAATGCGATTGCGCGTGGTCTGCGGCTTGGCCGAAACAATGGCCACCTTCTCGCCCGTCAGGGCGTTCAACAGCGTGCTTTTGCCGGCATTCGGCCGGCCCAATATCGCAACAAATCCAGATTTCAAAGGGTCTTTTGCTCCTGACTGAGTTTACGGCATCCGCGGCTGGCTAAAGAAGGCACTCATCCCAATTGCGCGTCCGCTTCCCCCCCTGCCGGAGGAAAAACCCTCAACCGCTCCACCCGCCGATCCGTTGAACCCACAATCTCCATCCGCAGCCCCACCGGCTCCAACAGCACTACTTCGCCGGCCAGCGGAATGCGCCCCTCAATCTCGCTCACCAGCCCGCCCACTGTCGTCGCCCCATACTTCTCGCCCAACTCCACCGGTTCGCCAAAAAGGTCTGACAACTGATCTACCGGAAAGCTCCCCGGAACCAGCCAAACCCCCTTCGGCTCGCGCTGCGGCTCTTCGATCAGCACCTCAACCTCGTGCTCATCGCGAATGTTGCCCACGATCTCTTCGAGCAAATCTTCAATCGTCACCAGCCCCGAAACGCCTCCGTACTCGTCGATCACCACGCGCATGTGCTGCTTCTCGCGCTGCATCTCCCGCAGCAGTTCGTACCCGCGCTTGGTCTCCGGCACAAACTCCGCGCCGCGCTCTATACTCGCCACTGTTCGCGTCCCCGCTTCCTCATCGGCAATCTGCAGCAGGTCGTGCGCAAACGCAATCCCCGTCACATTGTCCAGCGAATCCGCATACACCGGCACGCGCGAGAAATTATGCTCTTTCAACTGCTCCAGAAACTGCTCCAGCGTCATCGTCCCCGGTACCGCAAACACCTCCGGCCGCGGCGTCATCACCTCGCGCACCAGCTTGTCCCCAAACTCCACCGCTGAGCGCACCAGGTCGATTTGGCTCTCTTCCAGAATCCCTTCCTCTTCCCCGGCTTCCAGCAGCGCCTCCACATCCACCGCCGACTCCTCTTCGTCGCTCACCGGCTTCTCCGCCAGCGACGCCACTGAGATGAAGAAGCGCACAAACACCGTAATCGGCGTCATCAGCCAAAGCAGCAACCGTATCGGCCACACCAGCCGTCCCGCCCAGCGCCCCTTGGTGCGATTGAACAAAAGCGATGGAATCAGTTCGTTGCAGAACACCACCGCCAGCACCACGCCCAGCACCGCCTGCGCAATCTCCGCAAAGCTCGGCCGACCCATCCGCGGTCCGCGATCGAACAGAACCGCCCCAAACTCCAGCGCAATAATCCCCAGCGAAAGCTGTTGCAACACCCGCGCCGATATCGCAGCATGCTCCCGCGTCAGCCCCAACTGCGGCTCAATCAGCTCTTCCCACGCATCCAGGTTCTCTTCAATCTCATGCGTCAGAATCTTGCCGAACTCCGCATAAACGCGACTGATATACGAAGCCAGCGTCTCCACCGCGGCCAGCAGCAAAACCATCACGATTGCCAGCGCGCTCATGGCCGCTTCGCCCTGGCCGCCGCCTGCTCAAGCGAAGTCTCAGAAATGCTAACTTGATCGGCTTTGTAACTGGGAGCGGCAAGACCAACTTGATCAGCTTTGTAACAGGGCATGACTTTAGTCGTGCCGAAGACGCCCAAAAGAGACTTGGGCTTTAGCCCCTGCTGAACTGATCTTCCAGGGACTGAAATGCTCGCCAACCTGGCCCTCACATAACCACTCGTCAAAGGAAGGGTACGGGCTTTAGCCCGTACATTCACCCCACCCAAACGAGCCCGGGCTTTAGCCCCCGAGGGACTCTCAACGCCAGCCCCCTCCACCCGCTCAATCAGCCCCTGTGGCAGCTTCAGCTTCGCCCGCAGCAGTTTCTCCCGCCGCGCCATCTTCCCCTCATCCACTTCATGGTCATACCCAGCCAGGTGCAACAGTCCATGCAGCACCAGCACCTTGATCTCCACCGAAAGCGAGTGCCCCTGCTCCGCCGCCTGCGCCAGCGCCGTTGTTACTGAGATGGCCAGATCCCCCGCCATCCCTTCAGCCCCAATCCCGAGAGCCGGAAACGACAACACATCCGTAGCCTTGTTCTTGCCGCGAAATTGCTTGTTCAATTTGCGAATCGCCGCGTCAGTAGTCAGCAGGACAGTAACCTGCCCCTTCAGCCGCACCGCCGCCTGCGCAGCAGAAAGAAACCGCGCCAAAGTACGCGCCGAAGGCAGCGCCACATCACGGGATTTCTTCTTGGAAGGTTTGCTAAGTCCGGACGCGCCAGTCTTCGTCGCCTTGGCAGTCTTCGGCGTAGGGTCGGGGTCCAAATCTGGGTCTAGGATAATCATCTTTCTCGGGGCCGCGATATACGGAGCCCCGATTCATCTTCAATTCTACGCTAGAACTGGAGTTTGCTTATTAAATGCTCTGTCATCCTGAGCATCCGACTCGCCTTCTATGAGTTACCAAAGAAATGTCTGTCATCCTGAGCGAAAGGGGCCCCAAACGCACTTCATTTCCGGGGTCCCCGGCGACAGGTCTTCGTCGCTGGGGTGGAGGTGGGGGGTGGTGAGTCGAAGGATCTGCGGTTCGGGCCCTTACCAACTCAACATCCACGAGCCAACCTGCGCCGCGCCCACTACGCCGAGACTCGCTCTTTAGCCAAGCGAACAGCCCGCCGCAGCCGCGCATTAGGCTTCGGAGGATGAACCAGCGCGTCGAAGAAAGCTGCGCGGTCCCGCTCGCTCAAGATCAGGCTTTCTTGACGAGCGAGGGTTTCGAGAGCACGGCGTTCGGGGTCCGTTGCGTCGGTTGCGGACTGTGGCATGGCGGCTCTCCCGGTGATTCCTGTGATCTTCCCATCGTGCGTCCAATGGAAGAACAAAACAGCCTTGGTCATTTGAAGAGATAGTGCTTGATGCGGAACTGGGTGGATTGCTGCGTTTTCGCGGCCTGTCTTCCTTCGAATACGAGACGTGCCCGAACCCAAACCTTGTTACCTGACAGGTGATCGCCACCCGCCAACGTTAGGATTCAAGCCTCGCCAAAATCATAGGCGTCCTTTCCGCGTCCCATCGTGCCCATATGCTTATAAGGATTCAGACCGACAATCCGGTATGCATTGGCAAACCCTAACTCATTCTTCCGGCTTGGAACTTGCTCGACGTAGACGAGCGGAATCGCGGCCAGTCGACTAATCGCGGCCTTGATCGTTGATCGGTCAATGGCGGTATATTCCACAATCTTGTCGTAGCCAATGTTTGCCATATTCGTATCTCGTCCGCGCTGCCCCACAAAAAGGAGAAACAACTTCAGCGCATTTAGCTCGGTCGCATTCCGGAGGTGGAAGTGATCGAAGGCAGATATCCTACTCGAGGAATACATACTTTCCGCTGGGAGCATCGCCCACCCACCATCAAGACTGAATTTAGATAGTTTATAGCTGCTGCGTCCTTCAGGGGTTCGTTCGACGACACTGATGTGCTCTAGCACATCTAAACCGTTCGACAATTTAGCCCGGCTGAGACTTGTCACCGAGCAGAGTGCATCGTAGGTGAGGCTGGCAACCCCGCTTTCCGGGCTCGCGTGGTGAGCGATAGCGATCAGCGTCATCAATGCCGCCGTATTGTCGGACCCCCTGCCGTCTCCATCCCAGTGAAGTACTGTAAGCCCTTTCTGCAGTATCCAATTGGATGGCAAACGTACCCACTTTCGCAATTTCATCAGCGCCGCCCTTTTACCACGGTTAGAACTGCGTAAATCGCGTAAGCCGCCAACCCAAACGCGCCCAGAATTACGAATGTAATAAGGCCTTCGAAGGGCATTGCTCCGAGGCTTTTCAAAATTTCGTTGAGATCCGGCATTGTCAACCCCTCTGCCCCCGCATTACTCGACACCCGGATTGGGGGCACAATTTGAGATTACGCGCCGTACGTAATCTCTATATAGAGACAGTTGGAAATACTTGATAATACAATGTACAGTAACAAGCACATAATCAATGACTTATACATCCACAAACAATCCATATAATAACCTAAAACAGTTCATGAGCAATGCTCGGCGAACTGAATGAGCACCACTGACTGCTTCTTCGCCCGTGTCGGCATCCCAGGCCCCGATTTCGAGACCTGGGATTCCAATCAACACAGCACTCGCCGTCCTTGGTTGCCGTTTATTGCGGTTTCTGCACATGCACCGCCTGCCCCTACCCCCGCCTCTCCACCCACTCCGCAGTCCAAGCATCCAAATCGAAACCGAATCAGATGCCCTTCAGAACATCTTCCTTCGTCACGCCCTTGTGCGAGGCGACGGCAGAGAGGATAGCGTTCAGCGTGCCCACTCGAAGCGGATGATGTTCGGGAACGGCAATGCGCTGATGACCGGGCTGGTCGGTCTCAAGATTCACATGACTCCCGACCTGATGCACCTGCCGGTACTCCCAGCGTCGGCAAAGGTGCTTCACCAACTCCGCGCCGCTCAGGTCGCGCGGCAGCTTCATGCCACGGCCAGCACTTCATCGCGCACCAGCCGCAGCCGAATCGAAGCTGGCGGAGCCGAGTCGAAAAAGTAGGCGCGAACCGCCTCCTGCGCGTTGGCCTTCAGTTCGTCCCAGCTATCGGCCTGAGTGAAGATACCTTCGCCAATGGCCTCGGCAACGAACCCGCCATCCGCCTCCTGGACAACATCGAAAATCAGCTCTTTCATGCCGGTCGTGCCTCCGTACACTCGATTCTAGTGCCTGAAAAGCCGAAATCCCAGGTCCGAATTTCGGGACCTGGGATTCCAATCAACCAGGTGCTTGCGATTCTACGTTGGCTCTTATTGCGGCTTCCCCGCATGCTTCTGCTGCACGTTCCCCCGTTCCTCCCGCCCCTGCGCGCCAACATCAATCGGCTCGCCCAGCGCCAGCGGCAACTCCTGCTGCTGCGATTTGACGGTCTCGTAAGCCCGCACAATCCGCTGCACCAGCGCATGACGCACCACGTCTCCGTCCTCGAAGTGGCAGAACTGAATCCCCTCTACCCCATCCAGAACATTGATCGCGTCAATCAGCCCCGACTTCCGCGGGTTCGGCAGATCTATCTGCGTGATGTCCCCCGTAATCACCGCCTTCGAATTCGCGCCCATGCGCGTCAAAAACATCTTCATCTGCTCGACGGTCGTGTTCTGCGCCTCGTCCATGATGATGAAGGCGTCATTCAGCGTGCGCCCGCGCATGAACGCCAGCGGCGCAACTTCAATCACGTTCTTCTCCAGCATCTTGTCCACCTTCTCCGGCTCTAAGAGGTCATAAAGCGCGTCGTAAAGCGGCCTCAGATAAGGGTCCACCTTTTCCTGCAAACTGCCAGGAAGAAACCCAAGTTTCTCGCCCGCCTCCACCGCCGGCCGAACCAGGATAATGCGACTCACCTTCTTCGCATTGATCGCCGCTACCGCCATGGCCACAGCCAGGTAGGTCTTGCCCGTACCCGCCGGACCCACGCCGAACGTCATGTCGCTCTGCTCAATCGCTTCAACATACTTCCGCTGATTGATCGAGCGCGGCTGCACCGTTCGCTTCACCCCTGCCGAGCGCTGCTTGCCGCTATCGGCCAGTGCGCGCAACGTCGTCGCCGGGTCTGCCACCACCAGCCGCAACATCCCGTTCAGTTCTCCATTGTGCGGATTGATCCCCTGTTTTCGCAAAGCCTCAAAGTCCTGGAAGATGCGCTGTACGCGCGTCACGCCCTCTTCCGGTCCCTGCACATGCACGGCATCGGAGCGAAGATCGATCCGGACGCCAAGTGAATCTTCCATCAGCCTGAGGTTTTCATCGCGGGTCCCGAACAGGGGCTCAAGATTGGGCGTTATCTCCAGAGCGATCTTCAAAGGAATCGGCTGCCTCCAATGCGGCGGGTTGAGTGGGTGGATGTCATCCGGTCGCCACCCCGAAGGGAAACTCCCGGTCCGATTACATGCAGAATAACGGCACCCTGCGGCATCCCCGCAAGCACTGCCGTGTGGACAAAAACGATAGAATTCCAGCCCGGCGCAAAAACTTGCCGCCTCGCTCCGTCAACGAAACAAGATGTGCTTGGGGTGTGCAAACGCACGATAGGCGAACCCATGCGGGAGCCCTGGGCTCTCTGGCGAAACCGCGGATTGGCGTGGGCGACCAAATCGGGTATCTGCGATTGAGACTAGCGCCTACCTCGCCCGCCGTCAATCCACCCTGCAAAAATATTCCGTGACAACGGTAACAAACCGGTTACCCAGACCGCCGACAGAACCAATTCCAAGCCTTTTCCAAAGCCCCTTGAAGGGTACGGGCTTTACAGGCTGCGGAAAAACTCGTATCGGCAATCGATTTCAAATGCTTTGTAACAGGGCCTGACGTTATCGGCATGCGACCCCGACCCAGAGGGTTCCCCGGTACCCCGGTCATGCCCTGATACAAAGCGTTCAAGAATGGGCTCCACAAGGAGTTTTTCCGCAGCCTGTAATGCCCAGTTGATTTTGCGGCGCTTGCGGCACCCTTCGACTTCGCTCAGGGCAGGCTATTGAAGTCGTGCCCTTTCAAAACTTCGACATGATCAGAGGTTCCCTAGCTCTTGGGCGCGTTACTCTGAGTGGCAGGAGTAACGCGCTGCAAACCACCCCAATCCTCCGCTACCTGGGCCTTGACGTCGGCAACCGGCGCATTGGGGTTGCCGTGTCGGACGAACTGGGGCTGACGGCGCAGCCGGTGCTGACGCTGGAGCGGCGACGCAGCGTGCGCGAGGACCTGCGCTCGCTGGCGCGGCTGGCCAGGCGGTTTGGCGTGGTGGGGATTGTGGTGGGGAATCCGGTGCATCTGTCGGGCGATTTGAGCCCGCAGGCGGCGAAGACGCAGGCGTTTGCGGCGCAACTGGGCGAGCTAAGCGGCTTGCCCATACACCTTTGGGACGAGCGGCTGACTTCGCGCGAGGCGCATCAGATTTTGTATGAAGCAGGGCATGCAAGGCAGGAGCATCGCAAAGTGGTGGACCAGGTGGCGGCGGTGTTGATTTTGGAGTCGTTCTTGGAACAGAGATCAGCCAACAGAGATCAGAGATCAGGATGCGGACATCATGGATCAGAAAACGAAGGAGCGGAAAGCGGAGAGTAGGAGCGTAGGTGAGTAGAGCATCTGCGTTTTCAGCGCCTGAGAACCTTATTGAAGCACAAGGGGATGGGGTCCGCACAATTCGTTTTGCCGATCTCTGATTTCTGAACCCTGATCTCTGGCTCTATAATGAGGAGTCAAGCTTTTCTATCTCTCGCGGATGAGGCGTGGTCGCCTCCCGCAACGGACAACGAATGCCCGAGCACATCAAAAAGCAGCTTCTCGCCGAGATCGACATTCTCGAGCACGAGCTTTCTCACGAACTCCCTGCGGAGATCAAGAAGGCTGTGGCGATGGGCGATCTGTCAGAGAACGCCGAATATCACATGGCCAAGCAGCGCCAGGTGTTTGTGAACGCGCGGCTGGGCCAGTTGAAGAAGCGGATGGCGGAGCTGTCGCTGGTGAACCTGACGAACATTCCGCGGGACCGTGCTGGTTTTGGGTCTACGGTTGTGGTGTTCGATTCGACCAAGGACGCGGAGATTGTGTACCGGCTTGTGACCAGCGAAGAGTCGGACGTGACCAAGGGTTTGATTTCGACCACTTCTCCGATTGGCCGCGGACTGGTGGGGACGCGCGTGGGCGATGTGGCCACCATTGTGACGCCCAATGGCAAGCGTGAGCTTGAAGTTCTGAAGCTGATGACCATTCACGATGAAGCGGATAAGGCAGCAGCGGAAAACGGGGCTACCCCTCCACAGCAGTAGCAAGGATTGATGGAATGACCTGGACCAGCGCATTTGGCCGCGGTTGCGGCTGGCTTCTCGACCGAATCGTACACGGCCTGGCGCTGACTCGCATCTCCCCGAATGTGCTCACATTTATCGGCCTGGTTATCAACATTGTGGCCGCATTCCTGTTTGGGCACGCCAACGCGACCAACTCCGGACGCATGTTTTTCTATGCCGGGCTGGTGATCTTCGGCGCGGGCATCTTTGACATGGTGGACGGGCGAGTGGCCCGGCGGAATAACCAGGTGACGGTGTTCGGCTCGTTCTTCGACTCGGTAATCGACCGCTATTCCGACGTGGTTCTGTTCTTCGGGCTGCTGGTTTACTACGGCCGCATCAACCGGTTCAGGTACGTGGTGCTGGTGGCGTTTGTGATGGTGACGTCGCTGATGGTGAGCTACACGCGGGCACGGGCAGAGGCGCTGATCGGGCAGTGCAAGGTGGGTTTCATGGAGCGGCCGGAGCGGATTGTGCTGATCCTGCTGGGCTCGCTGTTTAACTGGGCGGGGGTGATGGCGCCGGTGCTTTGGGTGCTGGCGGCACTGTCGACGATTACGGTGGTGCACCGGATTCAGTACACCTACTCGAAGACCAAGCATTTGGCGCCGATTGGGTGAAGCACCTTTGCAGCGGTACGGCTGTGGGGCTCCTGTGACGACGCCTGGCTCGAAACTCCTGCAGCACTTGCAGTTGAGTTAAAGTGATACGGTACAAGCATCTTCCGAATGAGAGGAGGCGCAGCCATGGCCCAACATCCGTTTTTGAAGTCAATTCGTCCTGTGAATCTGCTCTCCTTCGGGCCGAATACGGAAGAGATTGAGCTGCGCCAGCTGAATATTCTGATTGGAGCGAACGGTTCGGGGAAGTCGAATTTAATTGAAGTAATCCGACTGCTATGGTTGCTTCCCGAGAAGGAACCATGGTCGGTTGTATTGGAGACGGGGGGTGTCGATGAGTGGATTTGGAAAGGTGTTGACGGGAAGAACCCACACACCACAATTGACGCGAAGCTTTCCCTCGGTTCAATTCCTCAATCGAATTCTGTTCTTGATTATGATTACTCGATAAGCCTTGAAAGATTTCAAGCGTCATTTAGGGTTGGTAAAGAAATCATTCGCGCAGCGAAACAGGCAGACGGAAGAGTGTCCAACGATAGCTGGTTCGAAAGCAATGGGATGCAGGGGGAGATTCTTCCGCGAAGCTCTGCTCCCGGAGCAGCGCCAAGGTATCTCGGCCTGAATTCGGATCGATCTGTCTTGTCGCAACTGGCACAGGTGCAGATACAACTGGCTGGCTCCGGATTTTTTCCGCCTGAACTTTATGAAATCGAGAAATTTTTTGACAGTTTCGATTTCCATCAGGATTGGGAGTTTGGAGCCGATTTAACTCCGCGTGACCCGATCCCAGCGGGGCAGCCGGTTGAACGACTGGAAGAGGATGCGCGCAACCTTGCGCAAATTCTCGCGCATTTCAAGGATTTCCATCGCCTGGTTTATGAAAAGCTTAATGACCAAATGAAGAAGTTCTACGAGCCCCTCAAAAGCGTAGACGTGCGGCTCCTTGGAACACATCTGCAGGTCGTCATCCACGAAGAGGGCGGTTTCTCAATTCCGGCCTATCGACTCTCCGACGGTACGCTTCGTTGGCTTGCATTACTGGTTATTCTTCTTAATCCGACGCCGGCTCCGGTCACATGCATTGAGGAACCTGAGCTAGGTCTTCATCCAGATATGATTTCAACCCTAGCCGATCTTCTGCGCGATGCTTCTACGCGCACGCAGCTGATTATCACCACGCATTCCCAGTCGCTCGTTGAGTGTTTCTCAGACGACCCGGAGAGCGTGTGCGTGTGCGAAAAGGTCGATGGCGCGACCCAGGTTCAGCGTCTCGATAAGGGACGGCTTTCATCCTGGCTGGAGGACTACACACTAGGACAACTCTGGGCAAAGGGTGAGATAGGCGGGAATCGCTGGTGAAAGTCCGACTTTATGTGGAAGGCGGACCGAAGGGAGCTCATGCAGACGGCTTGCGGAGCTTCAGGAACGGTTTCAAACAGCATCTTCTTCGCCTCGATTCACGCCTCGACACGCTCGTCGTTTCTCCTTGCGGCTCTACCGATGAGACAATCCGTGACTACGCCCGCGCTCTTCGTGAAAATCGTCCCGATTGCATTGTCGTCCTGCTAGTGGATTCGGAAGCGCCGGTTTCAGCTGCAACTCCAGCAAGGCACCTGCAAGCCAAGCCGGACTCCGCAAACGTCCCGGCGAAGGCGCGAGAAAGTGTCTTTTTGATGGTCCAATGCATGGAATCGTGGCTGGTGACCGATCCTGACGCTCTGGAGAAGTGCTTCGGCAGGAAACTTAAGAGAAGTGTACTTCCGCCCAACCGAGATATCGAAGCGGTCCCCAAGAAAGATGTTCTTGACGCACTGGCGTCCGCAGTCAAGCTAACGCCAAGCGGGTCCTACCACAAGATTCAACACGGGGCCAAGATACTGGCTGAACTTAAACCTGACCTTGTGGCCAAGCGGTCTAGCCACGCGCGCAATCTTTACTCCTTCTTGCGTGGTTCCGCGCAAGCTTGAAGATGCCAGCTAGCAGTTGACCATGACGGCGGAGCAGCCTTCTTTGGCGGGCTTCCACTGGACCAGGAACGTGGTCACGGAACTGGCTTCCATGCGGCGCATGCTCTCAAACTCGCCGCTTTGCTGGCTGTAGAGCAGCCCGCCTTTTTCGTTGAGGACAGCCAGCGCGGGAACTCCTTTGTCAAGAGGAACCTGATACCGGGCGGCGATGTCCTGGTTCTCGTCCATGTGGCCGATGTTGACGTGGACAAGGACGAAGTTGGATTCGAGCAGCGGCAGGTTCCGCGGGTTGTGGAAGTAGATGTCGAGGACCTGGCAGTCGCCGCACCAGTTGCCGCCGAAGTCGAGAATGACGCGCTTGTGGGTTTGAGCGGCTGTCTTGAGAGCTGCGGCGAGGTCAATTTTGGCCTGCGATGGTTCGGGATAGATGTCGCGGCCGGCGGAGCGAGCGACGGTGATGCCGAAAACGAGAAGAAAGACGAGAACAATCAACTTGAGGGACTTCAACGGGGGAACCTCCGGTATTTTGAGTCTGTCATAGAGATGCGGGGAAGTTCCACTTTGTAACATTGTTTCCGCAGGGGCGGGATGTAGTCTGGAGGCTGGATGTCAAGTCACGGTGATGTGCGCAAGCGGTTGGAGTCGGCTACCTATTCTGATTTGGGAGCCATGATGGAGGGCTACGCCCAGGCGGCGGTGGAGTGTGCCAAGCGGGAGTTCAAACAGAGGCTGGATTTTACGGCGGAATCGATTGACGGGCTGGACGAGATTCTGGTGCTGGTGGGAGAGAGCCCGGAACTGGATGTGGACTTTGAGGCTCGGTTGTGGGGCAGCTACCTGGGCGAAGTTCTGCGGCAGCGCTATGCGGGAAGCTGGGAGATGACCCAGTATCCGGGCGGGATGGTGGCTGTACCGGCCGTGGATGTGCGCGGCTCGCGGCTGTTTCCGCTGATGAAAGTGTACCGCAGGCTGACGGTGGGCGAGGAAGATGATCTGCGAGCGTTTTACGCCATGGTGACGGAGCGGCTGGGACGGGCGGCGCAGGTGAATTGACCACCTGCGGTGGGCCAGACGGCGCTTTCGCTGGCTGGGGTTGGAGGCTTCCAACCCCAGCCAGCGAAAGCCGAGTGGCTGAATTTGTCGGGAGCCTGAATCCGGAGAGTGGGTTGGGGCGTACTTCAATTGCCTGCGGATGTTTGAGGGTGTGAATCGGGTGTCTGCGCGGAGATGTGGCTTTGTGCGACAATAACTGTTGAGATTGCGCGCCGGGAGTGCCCGGAGCGCGGAGGATGAGATGGGCGATATACTTCAGCCGTGGCACCTGGTAGTGCTGGGCGTGGTTGCATTTCTGGTGTTTGGCGCCAAGCGTTTGCCTGAGCTGGGCAAGGGGCTGGGCGAAGGGTTGAAGGGCTTCAAGGAAGGCATTAAGGGAGTCACGGACCCTGCGCCGCCTCCGCCGAATGTGCAGCAGAATGTGGCTCCGCCGCCACCGCCTGCCGCTCCTACAGAGACCAAGCAGAGCTAGCTGATGCGATGCGGGCGGGACGCCCGCACGACAGCCGGTCTGGAGACTGGCGCTACATCCGGCGTTGGTCGCTAAACAACATTTCTTGAATTGGCTACGGGCCTGTGCTTATGCACAGGCCTGTCGCATTTTGGCTGCGGCTAGATGCTGAGCAGGGCTACGGCGGCCAGTGCGACGGCGATGCCGGCGAACTGGCGCTTTGAGGGCCACTCGCGGAGGACGAGGGCGGCGAGCAGGATGGTTCCTGCGGGGTAGAGGGAGCTGATGACTGCGGCTGTGTCGAGGCGGCCCATGCGTGTGGTCTGCATGTAGAGCAGGTTGCCGAATGTGTCCAAAGCCCCTGCGGGGATGCCGAAGAGCCAGAATCCGCGCCAGGGGCGGGCTGGTGGCATAAAGACGAGCACCAGCAGCATGGCGGCCACGCCGGCGGCTCGGGCCGAGGTCATGACCCAGAGCAGGCTGCCGCCGGAGGCAAATTTGAACAGGATCAACTGGGTTCCGAAGCCGAGGCCGGCGAGCGCGCCCAACCAAAGGGCGGCAGGTGGGGCGGCGGAATGTGTATCTGCGTCTGTCGTGGCTTCGGAGAGGGGCCGGGTTTGGCTTTGTCCTCTCCCACCCATTTCGCAAAAGGCGCGAAATGGATGGGGCACGAAGATTCCTGCTGCTTTTTGCGGAGCTTTCCTGGGGGCCGGGGAGTGGGTGATGAGCCAGATGGCGGCGAGGCCGAGGGCGAGGCCGGCGCAGGCAAGTGGGGTGGGCAGGCCGTCGTGCAGCAGGGAGAAACCAACCGGGACCAGCGCGGTGAGCAATCCAGTGAGGGCCGCGGTGAGGCCCATGGGGCCCATGGCGAGCGCGCGGTAAAACAGTGCGAGGGCCAGCGCGCCTTCAAAGCCGCCGGCTACGGCGAAGAGCACGTCGTGACGGGCGGGCAGTGCGAAATGGCCGCCGATGCAGATGGCGAGCAGCGCGAGCAGGGTGGCGGCGTGGCCGGAAGCGACGACCAGCATGGTGGGGGCACGGCGCGCGCCAAGGCCCCCCATGAAGTCTGATCCGCCCCAGCTTGCGGCGGAGAGCAGGCCGATTCCGGCGGCGGAGGTGGAGAGGTTCAAGTTTGTCTTACCTCAACCGTCTGCATTTGTCTCCTGGGTGGCGAAATGCAGGTCCTTCGACTCACCACCCCCAAACTGAAAAGCGTTTGGGGCCCCGTTCGCTCAGGATGACAGTCTCTATTTGTTATGAGCTTTAGAATCAAGACACTAAGGGGCGGACATCTGTGCGGAGGGATAGTAGCCCTGCTTGGAGGTTACGTCCAGGCCTGGGCGGTCTACGCGCACATCGATCTTGCGGTACTTGCTGTCGTAGATCGACTCGTGGCTGGCGTAAACCAGGGTGTACTGGTTGCGGGCCTGCATGGCGATATCGGCGTAGCTCTTCTCGATGCCGTTGAGGTTGCGCTCGGAGTCCGCCTGGCCGCCGGTGGCCGCGATGTACTTGTAGAGGACGTTGTCGTACATGGTGAAGGGGAGGTGAATCTTGCTGATCCAGCCCTCGCCCCAGGCGGCGGAGGTGCCAACCAGGGTGCCGTAGACGGAGATTTCGTTTGTTTCGAGGTAGCGGATGACCTCTTTGACGGTGGCTTTGCTGCCGTACTCGTGACCGTCGGAGATGACGTAGATTACGCGGCGGCGGCCCTTGGGACGGCTGGCCAGTTCCTTGGCGGCGGCGAGGATGGCGTCGTTGAGGGTGTGAATTTCTTTGGGAATTGTGATGAACTGGCCGTTGCCGGCGGAGCGGCCTTCCTGGAGGTTGGGATCGGCGCAGTTGCCGTTCTCGCGGATGTTGCAGCTTGAGAAAGCTCCGCTGTTGACCGGGACGAGCTCGTCAGTGCCGGTGGATTTGGTGAGGGCCAGCACGGCGGGCAGGCGGGCGCTCTGTGCGCCGGTAAAGCCGGTGCGCTCCTGGGTGCCATTGCTGTAGGAGAAGACCGCGACTTCATCGTAGGGGGTGAGCGCGCCCTGGATGGCGTCAAGCGAGTCGTTGACCTTGCGCATGACGTCAGAGGTGAGGCTCTGGTCGACGACGAAGGCAACGGAAAGCGGATAGGGATCCACGTTGAAGACTTTGATGGGCTCGCGGGTGTTGTTTTCGTAGACCTTGAAGTCGCGCCAGGTGAGGCCGGCAACCAGCTTTCCCTTGGCGTCCTTGACGGTGACAGGGACTTCGACGTAGGTGGTGTTGATCACGAAGACATTTTTGAGTTCTTCTGGAGTGAGGTTTTGCGGCGCGGGTTGCTGGAAGTTGTCTTTGACATCGGGAGGGGCCTGGCTGGCGGCGCCATCGGGCTGCGAGGGGCTGTCGCCGGTGGCGTTTGCGGCGGGCTGCTCGTTGGAGCCGATGCCTGGGGTGATGGGGCCGATGTCAGACAGGGGCTTGGTCGGCTGAGGTGCGGGGGCGTCGGGGACAGCGGGCTGCTGTTGTTGGGCCGCAGCCTTGGGGCTCAGGGAAAGATTGAAACTCAGAAGCGCTGTCAGCGCCATTGCCGTCAAACCAAGCTTCACAGGTATTTCTCCATTACTCAGTGTTCAGTTGTCAGTGATCAGTGGTCAGCCAGAGACTTTCCCTGATTGCTGATGAATTTGCCGCCGCCAAAGGTCAAAAGTCAGTGGTCCGCGACGACTGACGATCGACAACTGAGAACAGTCATCCGCACTCGTCAGATTATCAGACGCACCAGAGCCCTGCAGGTTGTCTGGCGGTCGCGAATAACAGGCGCCAGGGACTTGAGGTATGCTTTCCTCGGAGTTGTCCTTTCGTCTAAAGGAGTAGGATGCGCATTTGGCATGGAGCAGTCGCGTTGTTGCTTGGCTTGCCGGGGATGTCCCTGGTGGCAGGGGCTCAGCTTGCGCCCTCGCCGGACGCGCCGCCAGTGAGCACGGCCCCGGCCCCGGCGGAGGACGACCAGCCCGCGGCCACGTTCAAGCTGCAAGTGAACCTGGTGGACATGTTCTTTACGGTCAAGGACAAGCAGGGGAACCTGGTTCCGCATTTGAACAAGGACGATTGCACGGTGCTGGAGGACAAGGTTCCGCAAAAGCTGAAAACCTTTGTTGCGGAGACGCACCTGCCGCTGACGCTCGGGATTGCGCTGGACACTTCAGGCAGCCAGGAGCGGGTCTTGCAATTGGAGCAGGATGTAGGCGGGCAGTTTTTGCAGCGAGTGCTGGAAAAGCAGGACGAAGCCTTTGTGCTTTCGTTCGATGTGAATGTGGACCTGCTGCAGGACTACACCAACAGCGCTCGACTGCTGACGCGGGCCCTGGACAAGGCGCAGATCAACACGGCGGGCGGCAACGGGGCGGCAGGGATTCCCGGAGCCGGTGGTGGAACGGTGCCGACAATTGGCGATCCCAAAGGGACGCTGCTGTACGACGCAGTCTACCTGGCTTCGAACGAAAAAATGACGCAGGAGTCTGGCCGCAAGGCGATGATTCTGCTGACCGATGGCGAGGATGAGGGCAGCGTCCACAAGATTCAGGCGGCGATTGCGGCGGCGCAGCGCTCAAATGTGATTGTCTACACGATTTTGATTGCCGACCGGGGAATGTTTGGAAGCTACTATGGCGGCTTTGGGTATAGCGGCTACTCGGCCATGAAGAAGCTGACCGAAGAGACGGGCGGTCGCGTGATTGACGTGGGCAATAACGGCAAGAAGCTTCAGGATGCGTTCCAGCAGATTGAAGACGAGTTGCGGACGCAATATGTGGCGACCTACACGTCCTCGAACATCAAGCTGGACGGGACATTTCGGCATGTGTCGGTGGAGTGCAAGGGCGACGGGATGAAGGTGCAGGTGCGCAAGGGGTACTATGCGAGCGCGCCTCAGGATCAGTAGCCACCCCCTGCGGTGGGGCTCACGCCGCTCGAAGCTGGAGCGGTTCTGCTGCCGATGTAGCGTGCGACGTGGACCGGGAGGTCGACAGCCGGCCTGGAGGCCAGCGCTAGAGCAGGTCTGCACAAGTGTCACTTCTTAACGAAGGCATCCCAGGGGCTGAAGAGGCTGCGGAAAAACTCCTGATCTGTGCGGAATTGATAGCCAAGAACCCGCGGGGCCTAAAGTCCAACGTTGATTTGATTGGCTTTATCGGCCCGCGACCCCGACCCAGAGGGTTCCCCGGTACCCCGGTCAGGCCCTGATACAAAGCCTTCAAGAATGGGCTCCACAAGGAGTTTTCTCGCGGCCTGTAAAGCCCAGTTGATTTTGCGGCACTTGCGGCACCCTTCGACTTCGCTCAGGGCAGGCTATTGAAGTCGTGCCCTTTCAAAACTTCGACTTGATCAGAGGTTCCCTAGATGCCCTTGCGGCGCCAGGCAATCTTGAGCGGAACAGGGAATCCACTCGGTACCAAAATTCAAAAAGGCTCTAGGTTTGTGAAAGCGTCGGCTCGATGGCGGGGATTCTCCATGCCATCGAGCTTATTTTTTATTCTGTACTTTCTTTTCGTTATTTTATGGGCATAGACTTTCCTCAAGCTTTTGCACTTCCCCTTTCCCAGTGCAATTGAAGACAGGATCTGAACTCCGCGAGTTCGGCTGCGGCTGGGCAGGAATGTTCCCATGGAGGCGAATCCCATGAAAACGGCAAGCTTGCTCGCGGCGGTTTTGGCAACGCTGACGGGTGTTTCCCTGATGGCGCAGCAGGCGGCAGCCGGCGCACAGCAGAGTGCCGCGGTGAGCTATGCGGACGTGAAGGTGCACCAGCCGGAAGGCGTTTTCAGGGCAGTCCCCATGGCGATGCGCCCGGTGTATGTGGAACTTCAGGGCAAACTGGACTCGAAGTCGGCCAAGGCGGGCGATCTGGTGGTGGTGAAGACGGAGGCGCCGATGAAGACAGCCGATGGGACCGATGTTCCCAAGGGCACACGGCTGATTGGGCACGTGCGGTCGGTGCAGGCGCATGACAAGGTCACGGCGGATTCCGAGGTGGCAATCGAGTTGGATCGCGCGGAATTCAAGGGCGGCCAAAGTTTCGCGATCCATTCAAGGATTGATGCGTTGATGCCACCGGCGACGGCGGGCGTGATGGATGCAATGCATAGCGGCGACGACCTGGGCGGTGGAGTGATGGGAGGCGGAACGCAAACGACAACGGGTTCCGGGGTTCTGCGCACCGGGCCGGGACTGGCCGGAGCGAACGGCGGTGGCACGCTGAGCGCCAATGGGCTGATTATCGGCGATGGCCACGCGACGGAGCGAGGGGGAACCGAAGTGGATTCGAGCGTGCGAACGTTGGAGGACGACCGGGGCCGCATGACAGCGGTACACGGGGTGAGACTGGCGCATGACTCAAGCGGCAGGGCTTCGGCGAAGCTTTCAGCGACGGGGCAGAACGTGCATCTGGATGGCGGGACGCAGATGCTGGTGGAGTTTGCGGCGGTGCGGTGACGGGGAGGAAAGCGGCGCCGGGGGTGGGGATTTGCGGGGCGCTGTCTCGTTTTTGGACACACCACTCCCTCAAAAGGAATCGTCCGTAATCTAGCGCCTTTCTCGGGTCTTCTCTAGTATCGGCACAGACAGAAAAAACTTGAGGCCTGAACGGAAAATAATTTCAGCCTCAAGGATTTGAGTCCCGAATCTCAACAAACAGGAGCTTGCCATGATCGCCAATTGTGCCGCCACAGAGAGCTTTGAGATCAGCCCGCGCTTTCGCCGCACGGTGGAGGAGCGGATTGCGCGCCTGGAACGCGACGCGGCGCACGACGAGGCGCGGGTGGAGTCGCTGATGGATGGGGATCATATTCGCCGGCATATGCAACTGGTGGCGATTCAACGGGCGGAGGCGCTGCGGATGCGGCTGTTTCTTTACCGTGCAAAGACGCGGTTGCCGCGACCGCTCATCGCACTCTAGCCCGGCTGAATGGAAAGGGCCGCAATCTCATGGCATGAGGCTGCGGCCTTTTTTGATGCTTTCAGGAATATGGAGCACCGGGCGGGTTTCGAACCCGCGTATACAGGTTTTGCAGACCTGCGCGTTAGCCGCTTCGCCACCGGTGCTTGAAGGACAGGGGTCAGGGAATAGGGATCAGTGGGTTCCGATCGAACATTGAATGACGGTCCTTGAAAACTCCATCGCTGGTTCCTTCTTCTCTTTGCGCCTTTTGCCTTGTTGTCTGTTTCAAAAACCACAGCAGCTGGAAATGAAAAACCCACCTCGCTTTCGGGGCGGGTGGGTAGTCGGAGCTTGATTCGGAGATGTTGAATCCTAGCCCAGAGAACACGCCCGCGCGGTGCCGTGCTGACAGCGGCAGCAGAGACAGCGGGCGGAGGTGTTGAGGTGGGCCATGAAAAATCCAGGTGCGGGTGAGCGACGCTTCTGGGTCTCAAACCGCGCGATAACCGTAGACTAGAGCCTGGGCGAATTGATGTCAAGCGCTGCCAGGGGTTGGGACTGATGAATCTGGATTACTTCATTGTGGATGTGTTCACGGAGGAAGCTTTCAAGGGGAATCCTCTGGCGGTGGTGATGAACACCTGCGGGCTGAGCACCGCGCAGATGGAGGCGATTGCGATTGAGTTCAACCTGAGTGAGACGACGTTTGTGGAGCGTCGTGCGGCGGAGGTGGAACAGCGCGAGGGCGTGCGGGTGCGCATCTTCACCACCGAGGGAGAGCTGAACTTTGCCGGGCATCCGACACTGGGCACGGCCAGTGTGCTGCGGAGGATTGCGCCGGAGACGGTTGAGAACAATACGGTGACGCTGGCGGAGAATGTGGGGCCGGTGCCGGTGCGCTTCGATGCACAGGGCGCGTATGGAGAGATGACGCAGCGGGAGCCGGAGTTTGGCGCGGAACTGGATGCGGCGGAGGTGGCGCGTCTGTGCGGATTGCAGGCGGAAGATCTGGACCCGGTGTTGCGGCCGCAGGTGGTGTCCACAGGGACGGCGTTTGCGATTGTGGTGTTGCGGTCGCAGGGAGCATTGGCCCGGCTGGCAGTGAGGCAGCAGGAGGCCACGGCGTGGCTTTGTGAGCGCGGGGCGCGGTGGTTCTATGTGCTCTCGCCCGCGGGGGGCGATGCGCCTGCGTGGCGGGCTCGTATGCAGTTCAAAGGAGGCGAAGACCCGGCGACGGGCTCGGCGGCGGGATGCGCGATCAGCTACCTGGTGAAGTGCGGAGCGGTGGGCGCGGGCCAAAGAGTGCATCTTCGCCAGGGCGTGGAGATGGGACGGGCGAGCGAGTTGTACCTTTCCGCAGAGTGTGAATTGGGGAAGGTAGGCGCGGTGCAAGTAGGGGGAAGCACCGTTTCTGTAGCAAAAGGGCAGCTTTTCCTGTCGTGATGCACACGCTTTCAACAGGCATTCCTCAAGGCAAGTGACGGCAAGTATTAGCCCTATCTAATTTCGGTTTGTTACAGTCTGGTTTTCAGCCGGGATTTCGCCTCTCCTTCTCTCTTCCCACGACGGTCGAAGGGTCGTAGTCTTGGCTTTCATTGAACGAATTTGACCGGTCCCAACGCCGGTTATGACCCAGGTAGCAAACACACACTGATCGCGAACAAAAGCAGGCTTTCTGTGTATCGAAAGTCCTATGCCATGATTGTGGACGCCGCGCCCACCCCTGGGCTCGCACTGCGCCACAGAAGGCAGACAGACAGCAAGATTCACCAGAAGGCATCCGACTTTTCCGCGGTCGCCGAACAAGGCAACTCAATGTGCCAGCCAGCCGAAAAGAGCGGGCAGGGGCGAAGTGTTGCCTGACGGAAGAAGATCGAACATTTTTCTTAGAGCAAGGAGCTCATCCCAGGACATGCGACCCAAGAAAATTATTCTCTGCGTAGACGATAATGAACAAGAGCTTTCCGTACTCAAGTTCATGCTGGCAACCAACGGGTATAGGGTGATATCGGCCGTGAACGGCCAGGAGGCGATCCGCATTTTTGCTGAGATAGCCGTGGACCTGGTGCTGACGGATTTTGCGATGCCCCAGATGAATGGGAGCCAACTGGTGGATCGTCTGAAGCAGATTGCGTCGCATGTGCCGATGATTTTGCTGGGAGATCCGCAGAAGATGGGCGGAGAGATGCATGCCGCAGACGCGCTGCTGGCCAAGAAGAACTGCACGGCGCAGGAACTGCTGGAGCGGATCAAGGTGATGAGTGCTCGCAAGCGCGGACCGCGCAAGGGGTCGGTGCGGGTGGGTGGGCAGTCGGAGCTTGCGGTGGCTTCCTAGGCATTGCATGCATCAGGCATTGCATGCAGCAGGCATTGCATGCATCAGCGGCTCGCTATTCGCTCGCAGTGGGTTCATTTCATCCCCTGTCTCAGAATCGAGACAGGGGGCACCCAGGTTGAAAGCCAGTGTCGGATGGTTCAAAAAGATTCATTTGCCAAACGATGCTGTGGCTTTTAATCTCATCGCTTGATAAGAAATTCATTCGGCGGTGAGGCTCATGCGGCGGCGTGATTTTGTCAAAGGGATTCTTGCGGCATCGGCAGCAGCCAAGGCAATGGCTGCGCAACAGGCAACTGCTCCGGCAGCGGGCGCGGCGGCGAAGCATGTAATGCCGCCGGCAGCGCCGATAGCACCGGGCCCTGTGCCGTGGATGCGTGGCCTGATGGAGATCAAGCCGCTGGAGATGGCCACGCTGGTGCCGGATGCGGTGGCGCAGACGCATGCGCACTTCTTCAACGCGGCACACGCTGCCACGCTGCACAGGCTTTGCGAAGTAATGATGCCCGCGATGCATGGGCGTCCGGGAGCGCTGGAGGCGGGTGCGCCGGAGTTTCTGGATTTTCTGATTGGCGTGTCTCCCAGGGACAGGCAGCAGATGTACCGGACGGGCCTCGACCGGTTGGAGTCTGAGGCTGGCGCCAAGTTCGGCGTGCCGTTTGCGAAGGTGAGCGACGAGCAGGCGGGGACTTTGATTCGCCCGTGGCTGCGGGCATGGATGTCGGATCATCCGCCGACAGAGACGCACGCGCGATTTATCAATCTGGCGCATGCGGATATCCGCACGGCAACCATCAATTCCGAAGTGTGGAGCGACGCGGGCCGCGCCCAGGGACAAGGGCCCGCGGGCGTGGATCTTTACTGGTATCCGGTTGATCCGGACATGCATCGGGATGGGGCCAAGGCGGCGAGTTAGCTAGTCAGCAGGCCAGCGCGCTGACTTGTATCCAGGCCGTAGGATTTTGTAATACCACAAAGTGGGTGTGGGCGAGGACGCCGACACGACAGCCGGTCCGGAGACCGGCGCTACAGTCCGGTGGCTATGAAATGGATGGGGCACCCAGATTTTAGTTTTTGCGGGGCAAAGAGCCAAAAGACGTGAGGATTGATGAGCGACGAGACGGTAGATGTGCTGATTATTGGTTCGGGACATTCGGGCGGAATGGCGGCGAAGATTCTGACCGGGAAGGGCATCCAGTGCCTGATGCTCAACGCGGGGCCGGTGGCGGATGTGAAGAAGGACACCGAGGTGAAGCCCGCCTATGCGCTCCCGTTTCGCGGATTCAAGCAACCGGGAATTTTACCGCACGTTTTTCAGTCGGACGAGTTCAATGCAAATACATGGGTGGATGAGAAGGAAGTTCCTTACACCTGCGATCCGCAGCATCCGTATAACTGGGTGCGGGTGCGGTTGTTTGGCGGACGGTCGCTGTTTTGGTCGCGGCAATCGTTCCGGCTGAGCGACTATGAGTTCAAGGGCAAGTCGCATGATGGGTATGGCGACGACTGGCCGATCAGTTTGGCGGATGTTGCGCCTTACTACTCGCGGGTGGAAGAGATCTTTCGCGTGACCGGCAAGGCGTATGGGCTGGCGCAGTATCCGGATGGGAACTTTGTGCCGGATGATTCGCCGTGGTCGGGCAGCCTGCAGCGGATGGTGGATGCGGGCAAGAAAATGGGCGTGCCGGTGTGCAAGGCGCGCGCCTCGCAGGGCAGGGATGGTCTGGCGAGCTCGGTGAATCTGCTGCTGCCGGACGCCATTGCAACAGGCAAGCTGCAGGCGATTCCCAACGTGGTGGTGCGGCAACTGAGCGTGGACAAGAACACCGGCCTGGTGAACGAGGTTCACTTTGTGGACCGGCTTTCGCGGCGCGAGATGAGCGTGAAGGCTCGGGTGGTGGTGCTGGCGGCGGGAACGCTGGAGAGTACGCGGCTGCTGCTGAATTCGAAGATTGCCAATTCGAGCGGCGTGATGGGGCATTACCTGATCGACCAGATCTATGGGGCGGGGATCGCCTGCTCGGTGCCGGAGGCGCATTACGGCAAGGGCGCACCGGGGCTGATGAACGGGCAGGCGCTCATTCCGCGGTTCCGCAATATCGACACCAAGGCGAAGGACTTCATTCGGGGCTATGCGCTGAATATGTGGAGCAGCTCCGGGGGGATGGACCCGAAGCACTTTCCGGCGTATGGCGAGGACTTGTATAACCAGCTCGCCAAGTACCATGGCAGCGGCGTTTCCGCAGGCATTATGGGCGAGGTGCTGGCGCGCTTTGAGAACCATGTAAGCCCCGACCAGACGGTAGTGGATGCATGGGATATTCCGGCGCTGCGAATTGAGACGAAGTATACGGACAACGAGTTCAATATGGCGCGCGATGCGGTGGATACGATCTCGGAGATTGCCGAGGCCGCGGGCTTTGAAGTGCTGGTGAAGAACTACGAACCGAATCCGCCGGGGTACAGCATTCACGAACTGGGCACGTGCCGGATGGGGGACAACCCGAAGACCAGCGTGCTGAACAAGTGGAACCAGAGCCACGACTGCAGGAATCTGTTTGTGGTGGACGGGAGCGCGTTTGTGAGCGCAGGCTGGCAGAATCCGACGATGACGATTCTGGCTCTGGCGATGCGGTCGTCAGAATACCTGGCGGAGCAGATGCGGCAGGGGAACGTGTAAGGCATTGCATGCAGCAGGCGCTCGGCAGTGCATGCAGCGGACGCTCTCTAGTCGCTCGCAGGGAGTTTTACTCTTTCCTCTGTTGCGATAGGGGGAAATCGCGAGAACGGGGCACCCAGGTTGATTTCTCATTGTGCGGAAACACGCCTAGGGAAGGTCTGCACGAGTGTCACTTCTTAACGAAGGCATCCCTCGGGGGCTAAAGAGGCTGCGGAAAAAGGCCTTTTGAGAGCAAATGTCGGCTGAAAGGTTTGCAGGGGTTAAAACCCAACATTGATTTGATTGGCTTTATCGGCCCGCGACCCCGACCCAGAGGGTTCCCCGGTACCCCGGTCAGGCCCTGTTACAAAGCATTTGAAATCGATTGCCGATACGAGTTTTTACGCAGCCTGTAAAGCCCAGTTGATTTTGCGGCACTTGCGGCACCCTTCGACTTCGCTCAGGGCAGGCTATTGAAGTCGTGCCCTTTCAAAACTTCGACTTGATCGGAGGTTCCTTAGAAGCGGAAGAGGTAGGAGGCTTTGATGAAGATTTGGCGGCCGTCGTTGAGGAAGAGGCCGGCTCTGGGGAAGGTTGTGTTGTTGGGATCGCAGGCGCCGTTGGGCAGGCGATTGCAAAGACCGCGGTCAAGATTTTGCAGATCGTTATTGTAGCCAAGGTAGACGGCCGTGCCGGGGTGGGGCAGCCAGGTGAGGAGCGCCTGGGTGGCCACTTGTTTTGTGCGCAGCAGTGAGGTGTTGGCGGGATTGACGAGGGTGGAATCGTATTCGGCGATGACGCGCGCGGAGATAGAGCGGCTGAACTGGTAGTTGACCTTGGTGCGCATGGTCTGGGTTTCGTAGACGAATGCCCCGTCGGCGGCAGCGTGGTCGCGATCGAGCAGATAGGTGTTGTCGATGGTGAGCTGGTTGAACGGCTGGACGGTAAATAGCAGGTTGACGATTTCCTGGTTCAACAGGAAGGGTGACTGCCCGGGAAGCGGGTTGTAGTTCACGTTTCCGCTGCGCAGGGTGACGAGATTGAGATTGAGCTGGCTCCAGGGAGCGCCGCGCAGGACGAGGCCGGCGAAGTTCTCAGTGAAGTTCTTGAATGTGGCGAGGGCGGGATAGTTGGCAGGGCTTATGGTGTCAGAGTTTTGGCCAATCAGCGGAGCAACGACGAAATTGCGCGGCAGCAGAACGAATGGATCGACGGTGGTGTAGTGGTAGACGCGATCGTTCTGGTGGTCGAAGGCGAGGTTCTGATTCTGTTCGAAGCCCCAACTTTGAATCCTGCTGTGCTTGGGGTAGATCTGGTAGGTGGTGTGCAGGTGGTCAGAGCGGATATTTGAAGATTGAAGAAAGCCCAGAGCAGTTTGAAATCCGGTACTGACGTCCTGATATTCGTCGTAGAGGTTGAAGGAATGGCCGTTGCGGTGGAACTGCAGGTCGCTGGCGGGGCCGGCTGAGTAAGGCGGAGGTGTGCCGCCGGGCTGACCCTGGTCGAGGTCGCCCAGTGTTGAGCTCTCAACGATCTGGCCTTGCGCTGTCCAGTGGTCATCGAAGCGCGCGGTGACGTCGATGCCGCCGATGCGGTTCCAGCCGCCGCCAAACTCATCGTCGGTGTAGATTGCACCCAGGCTTGAGCCTGTTCCAATGTCGCGCGACACGCGGCCGACCGCGATGAAGGCGCGGTTTCCGTAGAGCGGGTCATTGGGCGCGACGGTCTCGCCGGGCAACCGGTCGTCAATGGCAAAGACGCCAAGGTTGTTGCGGCCCACCTTGCCGGTCATGCGCACGCCAAACTCTGGATGGGCGATGGTGCGGGTGTAGACGAGGGTGATGGGGGTGTTGAAGAAGCTCGCGTTCTCAAGGAAAAACGGGCGCAACTCGGGGAAGAAGACAGGGAAACGCTGATCGACGGTGAACTGCGGCTGATCCGACTCAATATCGCTGAAATCGGGGTTGACGGTGCCGTCTACCACGACGCTGTCTTTGATGACGAGCTTGACCTCGCCGCCGGCAGTGGCTTCGAAGTGGCGCGAACTGAAGAAGGGATTCGTCGGGTCGAGGTCAACGAGCTTTCGTTCGTTTTGGCCGAGCGTATATGGGTTCAGTTGGAAGTTGTGCGAGCCGGTCACGCCTTCAATGCCGCGGATTGTAGCCTCCTGAGTAAGTACGCCGCTGACATTGGCGGCCACGCGCGGCCAGAAATCCGCTTCGGAATTGCGCGGCAGGGTACGCTGAAGAACGACGCCCCAATCCTGCTGCCCGGCGCGGAAACGCAGGCTGCGAAAGGGAATGGCGATCAGGGCCATCCAGCCATCTTTCGTCACGCGGCCTTCGGAATCCCAAACCGTGTCATAGCTGTAGTCTGGGCCGTTTGCTTCGCTCCACGAGGCGTCCGCCTGCACGCCATTTGCGTTGACTTGGAACAGGACCCCGGTCCGGTGGTCCTGAAACGGGTCAAGCAGGACCTCAACATTGTCGTCTGTCTGGACATTTTCGCGGCGGGCGAGGTGTGTGCGTAGCTGGTCAGGATGGCCGTCATGGCATAGAAAGACAAAGTAGAGGGTGGTTCGGGTGTAGGCCATCCACACATCCGTTGATTCGGTTGCGGGCTTGCCATCGGCCGGCGAGTTCTGGACGAAGTTTGTGATATGGGCAAGCTTTCCGCGCAGCTCGGGGCGCGGGGTCATTGCAGCGAAATCGTCGAGCTTGAGGGGTTGGTTGATGAGGGGAACAGTGGCAACGGTGGGCGCTGGAGCCGGCTTGGCTGGCATATTCTGGGTGGATTTCGCCGCTGCGAGACTCGCGACGCAGAAAACCAGGCTCAGGCCGATTGCGGGGAGTCTCATAGTCACAGTTACGCAGTTCCTTTTCGCTAAGTTCCAGCTTGGCAAGGGCTGGGAAAAGGCCTTGCTACGCCTGTTGGACAAAATCGATTTGCTGCTGGTGAATGGACGCGGAAGAGCGGCCTGGGGAAGCAGTCCGATTCGTCTATTCTTACACGACTCTTCCACGACCACTTCTTCGGGGAAGGTTTTGCGTGCGTGGCTTGGGAGATTAGGATAGCGCCATGCGATTTTTTGGGATTCGAGCAAAATCATCCGGATTTCCGATTCTCTTGGCTGGGGTTGCTTTCGGTTTGCAGGCGACCTTGGCACAGCAGGCCCCGCCCGCACCGGTCTCGCCCGCACCTGCTGCGCCGGCGCCGGCGACTACAGCGGCACCGCAGGCTGAGGCGACTCCTGAGGCTGCCGCAAAGCAGGTGCTGGTGCAGAAGCTTCAGCATGTGCGGCCGATTGATGCCGTTGCGCCGCTGCCTACCCACTACGACATGCTGCGCGGGGCGTATGGGCCGTATCGGGCAAACAACCACCTGCTCTATTACCACCTGGACATTCGCGTGGACCCGGAGAAGCAGTGGGTGAGCGGGAAGAACACCATCCGCTTCAAGATGCTCAAGGATGGAACGCGCATTCAGCTCGACCTGCGCGACACTCTTTCGATTGACAAGATTCTGCTGGGCGACACGACGCTCACCTATGTGCGCGACGATGGCGCGGTGTTCATCGACTTTCCCCAGACGCTGCGCGCGGGGCAGACGTACTCGATCGAGTTCTATTACTCGGGGCATCCGGAGGAGACGGGGCGTTTTGGGGGGATGACCTTCAAGAAGGACCCGAGCGGGCATGTGTGGATCAATACCGCCTGCGAAGAGACGGGCGCAAGCATGTGGTGGCCCGACAAGGACCAGTGGCGCGACGAAGGGGAAAGCATGGACATCAGCGTTGCGGTTCCGAATGGGCTGATGGATGTATCGAATGGAAGGCTTGTGGGCCATACCGACCTGGGCGATGGCTACACGCGCTGGGACTGGCATGTGAGCTATGGGATCAACAACTACGATGTGTCGCTGAACATTGGGAACTACGTTCACTTTGGCGAGGAGATGGCCGAGCCCTCGGGCGCCAAGCTGACGATGGATTATTATGTGCTGCCGGAGGATCTGGACAAGGCGAAGGTGCAGTTTGCGCAGGCTCGAGGGATGATCGAGGCTTATCAGCACTACTTTGGCGAGTATCCATTTATCAAGGACGGGTACAAGCTGGTGGAGGCGCCTTACTCGGGGATGGAGCACCAAAGCGCTGTGACCTATGGCAACCTGTTCAAGAACGGCTACCTGGGGCGGGACTGGACGGGCGTGGGCATCAACACGCGGTTCGATTTCATCATCATTCACGAGAGCGGGCATGAGTGGTTTGGCAACAGCGTTACGGCGCAGGACTCGTCGGACATGTGGATTCACGAAGGGTGGACGACGTACCTGGAAACGCTCTATGTGGAGTATCGCTGGGGTCACGACGATGCGCTGAAGTACATGGGGGGCTTGAAGCCGAAGGTGATCAACCTGCGGCCGATTGTGGCGGAGCGCGGGGTGAATGCGCAGCCCACCGAGGACCAGTATTTCAAGGGCGCGCTGATGATCAATACGCTTCGCAGCGTGGTGAACGACGACGCCAAGTGGTGGGCGCTGCTGCACGAGTTTTACCAGCACTTCAAGTATCAGAACATCATGACCGAAGACGTGGTGGCGTGGTGGAACCAGCATACGGGGCTGAATCTGACGCCAATTTTCAACCAATATCTGCGCCATGCGCACATTCCGCGGCTGGAGCTGCTGTTTGGGGAAAAGCCGGGAATGGCAATGTACAAGTGGGACGCGGACGAGGACGATTTTGCGATGCCGGTGAAGGTGGGCACGGCGGACAAGTGGGAGATTATCAAGCCGACGACGAAGTGGCAGTGGATGGAGACGGCGGTGGGGAAGGATGATTTCCAGGTGGCGACGGATTTGTATTATGTGGACGTGAACAAGCAATGAATATCTGGCCGGAATTGGGATGGGTTGAGATTCAGCGAGTCAGCGTCCGCTGCGCGGGACAAGCGAGTCGGCAAGTCAGCGGGGACTCGGCTCGGCAACGGCGCTGTCTGTCTGCCTGAGGCCGGTTGATAAGGCTTTGAATGGTTACTGTGGAGTACGGGTTGTTGCAAAGCGGTTAAGTTGCTCTTGACGACTCTGAGGGGAAGTGGGCATACTCGCCACTTGTGCCCAGGCTGGAGGGTTTTTCTCAGCGCAAGCGGGAGTTGGCTTTTTATGGATCTCATTCTGCTTCGTATTCTTTTTGTGGCTCTTTTGGCCGGAGTCTGTTATTTCCTTCACCCATTCGGCCTGGATGGATGGGTGAGTGCTGCCGTGGGAGGGGTTGCGGCTGCCGCGGTGATCGTCTTCGAGCTTCGCGTTCGCGCGCTGACTTTGCGACGCCTGATTGGCGCGGTGGCTGGGAGCGTGCTGGGCATTTTTGGCGCGTTCCTGTTCTGCCTGGTGCTGAAGTCTGCGCCGCTGAGCAGCGCCAACTCCGCGGCATTGCAAATTTTTGTGCTGCTGCTGATGACCTATGTGGGCCTGCTGGTGGGGGCGAGCAAGGGCGACCTGCTGAATCCGGCGGCGCTGGGCACCATCTTCAGCGGTGAGAAGCCGACGCGGCGAACGGCCAAGGTGCTGGACACCAGCGTGATTATCGACGGGCGAATTGCCGACATTGCGGAGGCCGGCTTTATTGACGGCATGATGGTGGTGCCGGAGTTTGTGCTGCGCGAGCTGCAGGTGGTGGCCGACTCGACCGATGGGTCAAAGCGGCAGCGCGGCAGGCGCGGCCTGGACATGCTGCAGAAGATGCAGTCGAGCACGCATATCCAGGTGCAGATTGTGTCGGACGATTTTCCGTCGATTCGCGAAGTGGATTTGAAGCTGCTGGAACTGGCCAAGAAGTGGGAGGCCAAGGTGGTGACCAACGACTTCAACCTCAACAAGGTGGCACACCTGCACCACGTTGAGGTTCTCAACATCAATGACCTGGCCAATGCTCTCAAGCCGGTGGTGTTGCCCGGCGAGAAGATGCACGTGCTGATCCTCAAAGAGGGCAAGGAGTTCAACCAGGGCGTCGGGTATCTGGACGACGGGACGATGGTGGTCGTGGATCATGCGCGCAAGCTGATCGGCAAGGCGGTCGAGATTTCAGTGACCAGCGTGCTGCAGACGGCGAGCGGGAAGATGATCTTTGGCAAGCTGGATGAGAACGGGAAGGGCGCGGAGCCGATGCGGCCGGGACCGGTGGAGATGGCGCACTAGCGGGGCTGCGGTGGGGGCAGACGCTCGCTTGCGCGCGTGCCTGGGCAGGAAGGTTCGGGAGAACCAGGTTTGCCGAACCATGCATTGCATGGGAGAGACGGTTAGAAGTAATTCATGGGCAGCATTTGCTCGTGCAGCACTCTGACCACAAGAATCCCTGTCGGGTCGGGAGTATAAAAAACCACATGCTTGCCGGTCTCGAACCGCCTCAAGCCCTTGCGGATCGATTCACAGGATCGGCCAACCGAAGGGTTCTGTGCCAGCATCGCGAAGCTCTCTTCGAGCTTGGCAAGGTACTGAGCCGTCTGTCGCCATCCCCAGGATTCAGTCGTATAGGCGGCTATGCGATCAATATCCTGTTCGGCTTGCGCCGATACATGGAATTGCAGCACAGTCAGGCGGCACTTTCGGGCAGTCCGTGCTTTGCGCGAATCCTGGAAAAGGTTCCCGGTTCGGCGACACCACTGGCAATTCCGCTTTCTATCGCAGCTCGCAGCCCGGCCATTTTCTCCTGGTGCTCGCGCTCATCTCGTTCCAGCAGCCGCAATGCCGCGCGCATCACTTCGCTGGCATTCGAGTAGAGCCCCGCTTCGACCCTGGTTGCGATGAAGGTATCGAGTTCCGGAGTGAGATTGACGTTGCGAGTGGGCATCGGACACCTCGTAGCGAGTATAGGCGAATTGGCCAAGTTTGCCAAAAGCGAAAACCAGGGTGATTGCTAGTACTTTTGCACCTTGGCGTCGATTTCGTCGGCCCAGGCCAGGATGCCGCCGGCTAGATTGACGACTTGCGTGTAGCCGGATTGCTTGAGGAGTTCGGCGATGCGCTGGGACCTTGCTCCGCTGCGGCACTGGACCACGATTTCGCGGTCGCGTGGGATCTCGGCGAGGCGGTTGGGGACGTCGTTCTGGGGGATGAGCGTGCCGCCGATCTGGGCGATCTGGTACTCGTAGGGCTCGCGAACGTCGAGCAGGAAGATGTCTTCGCCGGAGTCTCGGCGGGCCTTGAATTCCTTGACGGTGATCTGGGGAATGCCGTTCTTCATGTTCTTTTCCTGAGGGGTTTCCGGGACGATACCGCAGAAATGGTCGTAGTCAATGAGCTTGGTGACGGTGGGGTTGGTTCCGCAGACCGGGCACTCGGGATTCTTGCGCAGTTTGAGCTCGCGGAAGCGCATGTTGAGCGCGTCGACAAGCAGCAGGCGGCCAATGAGGGGCGCGCCTTTGCCGAGGATGAGCTTGATGACTTCGGTGGCCTGGATGACGCCGACGAGGCCGGGCAGGATGCCGAGGACGCCGCCTTCGGCACAGCTGGGGACGAGGCCGGGCGGGGGCGGCTCGGGATAGAGGCAGCGGTAGCAGGGGCCTTCCTCGGTGGCAAAGACGCTGGCCTGGCCTTCAAAACGAAAGATGGATCCGTAGGCGTTCGGCTTGCCGAGCAGGACGCAGGCGTCGTTGACCAGGTAGCGGGTGGGGAAGTTGTCCGTGCCGTCGGCGACGATGTCGTAATCCTTGAGGATGTCGAGGGCGTTGGCGCTGGTGAGCATGGTTTCATGCTTCACGATGTTGATGGCCGGGTTGAGGGCCTTGAGCTTCTCTTCGGCGGAGTCGATCTTTTTGCGGCCAATGTCCTTGGTGGAGTGAATGATCTGGCGCTGCAGGTTGCTGGCGTCGACCACGTCGAAGTCGACGAGGCCAAGCGTCCCGATGCCGGCGGCGGTGAGGTAGAGGGCGAGCGGGGAGCCGAGACCACCGGTGCCGACGCAAAGAACGCGGGCTGCCTTGAGGCGCTGCTGGCCCTCCATGCCCACCTCGGGCAGGATGAGGTGGCGGGAGTAGCGGGATAGGTCGTCGGTGGTGAGTTCGGGGAGTGCGGCGGCGTCGGTCGTGGTGGTCATGGGGTCTCGGGTATGGGGTTTGGGGTCTAGGGTTGGGGCTGGTTCCCGCCGGCTATGGAGGGGATGATGGAGAGCGTGTCGGCAGCGGTGACGGCTGTTGCTTCCTTTTCGGGGAGGTAGCGGACGTCTTCGTCGTTCAAATATAGGTTAACAAAAGCGCGCAGCTTGCCATCGGTGGTGAACAGATGTTTGCGCAGATCGGGATGGGACTGGGTGAGGGATTCGAGGCCCTGGGAGACGGTTGGCGCATCGACTTCTACGGAGTCTCTGCCGGCGGCGAAGGGGCGCAGGGGAGTGGGGATCAAGATGGTCATGGGTTTGAGTTCCTTGTCGTCCGCTTGTTCGATTCGGCTGACTCAACATTTGATGCGGGGAACAAGAGGCGGGCCCAAAAAGGGCCACCTCTCGGAGTAATACGGCGAAAGAAGGGCTATTTCTGGCAAAAAATGGCTGTTTTTCGGCGTTTATGTTTACTGATCAGTATACGTGTCAATTTTGTAAACTGTTAATTCCAAGTGGTTTAGATGGAGGCTGGCTTCCTGGGAAGGGTGTTTTCGGGGGTAGGGGGGGTGGGTCAGCAGGGGGGCAGGGGGTGAGGTCTGGGTCTGGCCTGATGTCCATGATTCCATTGTGCGCGTTTCAGGGAAATAAACTGCAATGTGTCACGAAAGAGAAAGGTTTGTGCTCCCGAGAGACAAACGCTGATCACTCCCTCGCTCCGGGAGAGGTAGAAGCGTTGAGTCTCATCTTATGCAGGTGGGGGGTAAATTTGCCTTTTTTAGGAGCAACCGCGGATCCCTCCACTGCGGTCGGGATGACAGGTGCTCTTTGGGTGGATTGGCCCGGGGCTACTGCTTGTCGAGGTCGATGGACTCGTACTCGTGGCGGGCGATGGCGGCGCGGATCTGGGTTGGGGTTTTGCCGAGCCTGGTCTGCTGGTAGGCGAAGAAGCCCTCTTTGGCGCAGGTGGAACACTCGGTGCCGTGCAGACCCTCGAAGCAACTGCGCAGGCTGGTGTGGCCGAGGGCGCGGTCACAGCGGCAGTTGCAGGGAAGCTGGTAGACGACGCTCGACACCTTGGCGACCTGCTGATAGACGTGGACCTGCCAGGGGTTGCGGAAGTTCTCTCCGGTGAGCCTGGCGCCGGCGAGGATGGGGGGCAGGGCGGCGACCTTGAGCGGGGCGGAGGGATGATAGGCAGGCACGTCGTCCGCGGGGTTGGACCACTGGGCGTAGCTGGCGGCGGTGAGCGCGAATACTCCGAGGGTGACGAGCCAGCGGTGCTTGATGAACTTCTTCATAAGGGGTCTCTCAGGGACTATCTTAAACGCTTCCCGCTGGGTTGAGAACGGGAGATTTGGCATCGAAAGCTGGGGCGGGGGTGATTTTTCCGCAAAAAAAAAGGCGGCACGAACGGTCTAGCTGTTCGTGCCGGGAGGCCAGTGACGCAACTTACTTCCAACTCAGGATCGGCAAGCTCTACCGGCTCCTTCACTGGAATATATACACCATAGCATAGATTTGGGTGAAGTCAAATACAAAAATCGAAATTAAAATCCTGAAGATAACGGCAAACCTTTTTCAGGGCTGCGCATCAAACGGCAAGACTTTTCCGGGCTGGTGATGCCGAGAGAGAGCGGCGCTGGAGAAAGACGGGTACATCCTCAAGTATGGCAAACTCTTTTGAATCTGAAGGTTCTGGTGAACCCGAGACGAACTCAGGCGAGCGAGCAGGCTGGATCAAGGTGGGGTTGGTGGCGGCCGCAACGGCTTTTGCCGGGGGATTGGTGGCCGCATGGTGGTACAGGCAGACGATCACGAAGCTGCGTCAAGCGGAGAATGATGGGCAGAGTCCGCATTTTGGGATTCCAGACGAGGACGCGGCGGATGGGGAATGAGGATGGGGCGGGACTGGCTGCCGAGGCAGTCAGATTGCCTTGTCGGCCTGGAAGGCCAGGTCGAAGTCCTTTCTGGTGAGCCCCCCTGCGTCGTGGGTGATGAGAGCGAGGCGGACGCGGTTGTAGCGAATGTCGATGTCTGGATGGTGGCCGGAAGCTTCAGCAAGTTCCGCGACGTGGTTGACGAAACGCATGGCGGCGACGAAGTCGTGAAACTGGAAGATGCGCACCAGTTCCTCGGACTCGATGTGCCATTCGGGCACGGATTCAAGCAGGGAAACGATCTGCTGATCGGAGAGAGCGGACATGGTTTCCTCCATTTCTTGCTGATCTCATCGAACCGAGACTGTTGATGGATGCAGGCAGGGTGGCTGGGGATGCACGGAGGCCGGGAAAGGGATGAATCCCAGGGGATCAGGATTCCGGCGGGTGGGGGATGGGCGCAATGTCAAAGGTGGAGAAGCGTTTGTTCTGGCCTGTAATTTCGGACCTGAGTTCGTGCCAGAGCTCATTGGGGATCTTGAGGAAGACTTCGACGACGGCAGGATCGAACTGGGTTCCTGAGCAGCGCAGGATTTCTTCGCGGGCGGCGTCGAAGCTTCTTGCCTTGCGATAGGGTCGATCGCTGGTGATGGCGTCCAAGGCGTCGGCTACGGCGAAGATTCGGGAGCCGATGGGAATTTCAGAGCCGCTGAGCGCATTGGGATAGCCGGAGCCGTCGAAGTGTTCCTGATGGGAGAAAACGATTTCAGCGGATTCGGCGAGGAAGGGGATCTTTCGAAGCATGTTGTAGCCGCGAGCGCAGTGTTCGCGCATGACGATCTGTTCTTCCGGGGATAGGCGGCCGGGCTTGCGGAGGATCTCGTCGGGTATGGCCATTTTGCCGATGTCGTGGAGGAAGGCGCCGCGGGCGATGACCTTGATCTGGGCGGGTCCGATGCCCATGGCGCGGGCGAGGGCGATGGTGTAAGCGGTGACGCGCTTGGAGTGTCCTTCTGTTTCGGAGTCTTTGAGATCGAGTGCATCGCCGAGGGCCTCAAGGGTGACGTCGTAGGAGTGTTCGAGATTCTCCATGGCCTGGCGGAGCATTTCGGTACGGGCGCGGACGACCTGTTCGAGGTTCTGCTGGTAGTTGTGGCTGTCTTGGAGGGCCTGGCGGTGGTCGAGAGCGCGGTGCACGGTATTGACGAGGTGTTCGCGTTCGAAGGGTTTGAGGAGGTAGTCGTAGGCTCCTCGGCGCATGGAGTCGATCGCCACGCTGATGTCGTGGATGGCGGTGACCATGACGACGGGAAGCTGGGGCTGCTGGCTGTGGATGCGTTCGAGGAGGGTGATGCCGTTGCCGTCTTGCATGACGATGTCGGTGAGAACAAGATCGAAGGCGTTGCGTTCGAGGAGTTCAATGCCTTCGCGGCCGCTGGCAGCCAACTGGACATCGTACCCCTGGCGCTCGAGGGAGGAGCCGATCATGGTGCGGACATGCGGTTCGTCATCGACGACAAGAATGCGGGCGGTACGGCGCGGCCGTGCGGAGGCGTGGGCCTCTGCTTCCGCGCGAGAACCAGACGCAGTGGAGGCTACTTGCAGCCGTGTCAGATTCAAAGCCAATCCCAGATCCTCCCACGATCTTTAGCGACCGTTCTATCGGTTGCAAGAACAAACGCATCAGAAGTGGAGCATTCTTTGTTGCGCCCTCGAACTAATTGGATGCACAAGGGCCAACTGAGAACGCATTTACCTCTGAAAAACCGCCATGTTCTAATCCGCAAGGGATACGCGACTGACCATCTGAGAAGATCCGAGGAGAGTTATCAAAGTGCGGTCCGGATTCTCTCGCGAACATCGGGCCCGGGTAGTTTTCCTCAAAAATCCATAGAAGTCCGTTTTTGTTTCTTGCAGATAAAAACTTGGGCAAAATCAAAGCAGTGTTGCATTTACGACTCTTCTGGACTGAGCCAGCGATGCAGAATGAGCGAGGGTTTAGCTTCCCAGATCGAGTCCCCGGTCATTCTAAAGGAAGGTTACTCCCAGATGCAGCGGAGGGGAATACCTTTCTGACTTCACCCCAGATTTGAATTGAGAGACTCTATTGTGGCTTGAACGGGCGAAAGTTGCATCTGTTTTCTTGCTATGACGGAAGGAAGCATGGTTCAGGACGCAGAAATGCGGAAATAGAGGCAATAAAAACCCGTAAACCGGCGCATGCGGGTAGCAGGAAGGCGGTACTGGAGGACGGTTGAGGCGAGTAAGCAGGGCTTGGTGGGGCTGGGGGGGAGTGCTTCGTCGTCTTTTTGAAGGGATTCCGCAAATACCTGATTCTATTGTCATTTTATGGATTTATTGAGCAGTGCGGAGAGAAATCCGGGCGGCGCCGCAGGGAAGATGGCAGGATTTTTTGTCACTGGTGGGGGTGGCTTGCGCAGAGATGGAGGGCGACGGCATTGGTCCATGTTGATCCGAGAGGGACGGTGACCACTTTGGTTCAATGTGATCATCGGCCCGCAGAGAATGGCGCACATTGTTCAGTGGGGTTAGTGGGTGCGGAAGGGAAATCAGTAAGGAAGGCTGGCCGGAAAGGGAAGCGCAACACGAAATCCGCGATCGGTTACTTTTGTTTATCGCGTTCAGCCAAGGTTTCCTTCTGGCGGGCGCGGCGGGTGGTGGCCCAGCCTTCTTTGGTTACCTGGTGGGCGCGGGCGACGCCGAGCGATCCGGCGGGCACGGTTCTGGTGATGCAGGAGCCGGCGCCGATGTAGGCCTGGTGGCCGATTTCGACAGGGGCCACGAGCGTGGAGTCGCTGCCGATGAAGGCGTCTTTGCCGATGAGGGTTTTGTGTTTGTGTACGCCGTCGTAGTTGCAGGTGATGACGCCGGCACCGATGTTGGTGTTTTCGCCGATTTCGGTATCGCCGAGGTAGGTGAGGTGGCCGGCTTTGACGCCTTTGTGGAGCTTGGCCTTCTTGGTTTCGACGAAGTTTCCGATGTGGACTTCGGGGCCGATTTCGCAGCCGGGGCGGATATGGGCGAAGGGGCCGATTCGAGATCCGTCGGCGATGGCGCTGTCAGAGAGGACGCAGTTTTGGCGGACGAGGACGTCCTGGCCGAGGGTGCAGTTTTCAATGACGGAGTAGGAGCGGATGCGGGAGTCTGGGCCGATGCGGGTGGCGCCGAGGAGCTGGACGTAGGGTTCGATGACCGCGTCTGGGGCGATTTCGACGGAGGCGTCGATGACCACGGTTTCAGGGCGGAAGATGGTGACGCCGGAGGCCATGAGGCGGCGGGCGGTGGCGAGGCGGAGGCTGGCGTCGAGATCCATCATTTCGGCAATGGTATTGGCGCCGAGAAGCTCGTCGGGGTCGGAGGTCTTGAAGGCGACGACACGCTCGCCGGCGGCGTGGAGGACCTGGGCCATGTCGGTGAGGTAAAGCTCGCCGTGGGGATTGCAAGTGGTGAGTTTGGCGAGGTTGGCGAGGAGCGGGGCGGTCTGGAAGGCGTAGAGGCCCATGTTGACTTCAGGCAGGGAAAGCTGCGCGGGGGTGAGCATTTTCTGCTCGATGATGGCAATGACTTCGGGGGAATCGGTGGCGGGGTGGATGATGCGGCCGTAGCCGGTGGGCTGCGCGGGCTCGGCGGTGGTGAGGGTCATGGCGGCGTGGTGGGACTGGTGGAAGCGGACCAGGGCGGCCAGGGTTTCGGCGGTGATGAGGGGGGCGTCGCCGGAGAGGACGAGGATGTTGTCGTAGCCGGCGACGGCATCTTTGGCAGACTGGATGGCATGGCCGGTTCCGCGCTGCTCGGTTTGCTCGACGAACTGGATGCCGGTGGCGGCAACAGCGGCTTTGACTTTGTCGGCCTGGTGGCCGACGACGGCGAAGATGCTGGCGGGCGGGACGATTTGAGAAGCGGCGGCGATGACGTGGGCGAGGAGGGGCTTGCCGCCGATTTCATGGAGGACTTTGGGGCGGCGGGATTTGAGGCGGGTGCCTTTGCCGGCGGCCATGATGACGACGGCGAAATTATGGGCTGATGCGAGGCCTGCACTTTCCATGAACTTGCTCCGGGACACCTGCGGTGCGGCAGACGTGTCTTGTGCTGAAAATTAGAATCTTGCTTTCCCACCCAAACCGCGAAACTGCCGCGGTTTGGATGGGGCACGGAGGGTTTCAGTTGCTATCGGCGGCCGGGGAACCGTGTTGGCTGGGAGCTCCGGGGATGGTGATGTCGATGGGGTGGATGGGGCCGAGGTTGAGGGTGTCGAGGCCGGGCTTGATTTCAGGTGCGTTGCCGACGACGAGGATGGCGAGCTTGTCGGGGTGAATGTATTTAGCGGCGGCGGCGGTGAGGTCGGGAACGGTTACCTTCTCAAGAGCTGCCTTGTAGGTTTCGAGGTAGTCGGCGGGGTAACCGTAGAACTCCAGGCGGACGCGCTCGGCGAGGACCTTATCGCGGGTGTCGTATTTGAAGAGGAACGAGTTGAGGATGTTGTCTTTGGCTCGGGCGAGTTCAGCGTCGGTAAACGGCCGGGAGTTGAGGCCGGCTATTTCACCGAGGACAGCCTTGGTTGCTTCGACGGTGGTGGCGCTCTTGGTGAGAGCGACGGCGTTGAAGGTGCCGGGGTGGTCGTAGCCGAAGGAGATGCCTCCGCCGGTTTCATAGGCGAGGCCGAGCTCGGTGCGTACCTTTTGGAAGAGGCGGCTGGTGAAGCCTCCGCCGAGGATCTCATTCATGACGGCGAGGGTGGGGACGTCGGGATTGTGGCGGTCGATGCCCATGCCGACGATTTCGATGTCGGACTGGTTTACATCTGATTTGTTGATGAAGTAGACGCCTGGCGCAGCGCCGGAGAAGACATCGTGACGGGCGGGCAGGGGTTTGACGGGAGGAAGGCCTTCAAAGGCGGCGCGGAGCTTGGCTTCCATGGCGGCGGGGTCGAAGTCGCCGCTGATGGCGACGATGAGCTTTGCGCCGATGGTGCGGTCGTGCCAGGCCTGGAGGTCAGCGAGGGTGACCGCGCCGATGGTGGCAAGTTCTGGCTGGCGGGTGTAGGGGCCGTTGGGGCCGTAGACGAGCTTGGCGGCTTCGCGACCGGCGATTCCGCCCTCTTCGTCGTTGCGGCGGACGATGCCTGTGGCTTCCTGCTGCTGGGCCAGTTGGAGCTTTTCCTGGTTGAATTTGGGGTGCAGGAAGAGGTCGAGGGCGAGGGAAAAGACCTGGTCGGAGTCGCCTTTCAGCGAATCCCAGGAGACGGCGGTTGAGTCGTCGTCGCCGCCGGTCTCAATGTGCGCGGCTTTGGCTTCAAGGAGGTCGTCCATGGCGTCGCCGTCCATTTTGGCAGTACCGCTGGTGCGCCATGCCTCGCCGTAGAGGCCGATGAGGCCGGCCTTGGATGGGTCTTCATCGCGGGAGCCGCCGGGGATGAGGATGGAGCCGGAGACGAACGGGAGCTCGTGGTCTTCCTGAAGGAAGAGGACGATGCCGTTTTTGAGCTGGATGCGCCTGGGTTGCTGGGGGTGGAATTCGTGGAGCTTGGGGATGGGGATTTTTTCCCAGGGTTTTTGCTGCTGGGCGGAGAGCGCGGGGGTGACGAGGGCGGCGAGGATGGCTATGGCGAAGATGGATTTGGAGATGCGGGTTGCCTCGGGGGCTGAAGCCCAGGTGTTCTTTTGGCATTCAATGTACGGGCTGAAGCCCGTACCCTTCACGCTGGCTTTGTTCATTGCGCGCCTCCGTTTGCGGTTTCGGGCTTCAGGTTGGCGGAGGGAGCGTCGGTCTCGATCCAGGTTTCGGTTCGGTTGGAGGGGATGAAGATCTGGTTGGCCAGGCGGCGAATGTCTGCCTTGGTGACCTTGTCTACCTTGTCGAGTTGGAGAAAGAGTTCGCGCCAGTCGCCGTAGCGGGTCTGGTACTCGGCGAGGTCGTTGGCGAGGCCCTGGTTGTCGGCAAGGCCGCGGAGCAGGTCGGCGCGGGTTCGGGTTTTGAACATGGCCAGTTCATCGTCAGTGACGTCGGAGGCTTTGAGCTTCTCGATCTCCTTGTGGATGGCGTCGCGCATCTGCTGAGGCGTGTGGCCGGGGAGGGGTGCAGCAAAGAAGACGAATAGACCAGGATATTTATCGCCGGGATAGGGGCTGACGCCCTCTGCCGCGGCGGCGATTTGCTGGTCGCGAACGAGGCTGCGATAGAGGCGGGAGACGCGGCCGTTGGACAGGATGTCGCTGATGGCGTCGTAGACGGCGCTGTCGGGGTTGCGGAAGTCGGGGCGGTGGTAGCCCTCGATATAGATGGGCTGGCTTTGGTCGTGAATGACGACCGTTTTCTCGGCGAACTGTTTGGGTTCGACGGTGGTCATCTCTTCCGGCTTGGGGCCGCCGGGAACCTTGCTGAAGTATTTTTCCAGCATGGGCATGGCTTCAGCGGCGCCAATGTCGCCGACGACGGCTACGACGATATTGGCGCCGACGTAGTACTTTTTGTGGAAGGCCATGGCCTCGGTGGCGTTGATCTGGCTGACTTCGCTGGGCCAGCCGATGGAGCTGCGGCCGTAGTTGTGGGCGACATAGGCTGTGGCCAGGAACTGCTCGAACAGGCGGCCCTCGGGGTTGGAGTCGGTGCGCATGCGGCGCTCTTCGATGACTACATCGCGCTCCTTGTAGAACTCGCGGGGGACGGTGTCGGCGAGGCGGCTGCTCTCAAGGTAAGCCCAGAGTTCGAGGCGGTTTTCAGGCATGGACCAGAAGTACAAGGTGTCGTCGAGGCCGGTTTCAGCGTTGAGGCCTTCGGCGCCGTTGCGTTCGGCAATGTCAGTAAACTGGTTGGGAACAACGAATTTTTCTGCCTCTTTTTGGGCGGCGAGAAAGGCCTTTTGGAGTTCAGCGAGCTTTTGAGGGTCGCGGCCGACGGGCTTGAGGAATTCGGCTTCATAGGCGTTGTTGGCTACTTCGACTTTGGCGAGCGCGACTTTTTCGGCGGGGTAGTCGGTGGTGCCGATTTCGCTGGTTCCCTTGAAGGCGAGGTGCTCAAACATGTGGGCCAGGCCGCTTTGGCCGGAGGGGTCGTTGACGTCGCCGGCATCAATGAAGGTGGCGTAGCTGAAGACCGGGGCGTCGGGCCGGTCGCAGAGGATGAGGGTGAGTCCGTTGGGCAATACCTTGGTGGTGATTTTCTGCTCGAAGCTCTTCAGGTTCTGAGCTTGCCCGGTGAACGGTGCGCCGAGGGTAATTGCCGCGAGGCCCAGTGTGAGGAGCGCGGTTCGCATTCTGCTTTGCATCCAATCTCCTTGTGTGCTTTTTGCCCGGCCTTGTGTGCTTTTGCCAGATTTTAGAGGCCAGGCGTTCCGGAAGGGCAACGGTCGCCTTCTTCCAAGCTAGTTCCCTTGACCGGAGGGGGTCAAACCACCTGCGGTGGGGCAGACGCCACCTGCGGTGGGGCAGACGCGGCTTCGCCGCCAGATTGGCGCTGTGCTTTGCCCCTTCGCGCCAGAAAAAAGGCGCGACGCCCAGATCGACCTAAACCTCGACCCAAAGGGTTCAGGGGCGGGCGCGTCAGGTGCGCAGACTGTGTACGATTGAATATGGCTTTGTTTTCATCCATAAAGGATTATTCTTCGGGGCGGAGGCGGCTGCTGAAGGCTGGATTTTGGGGCGCTGCGGGACTGGCACTTTACTCTGGCGAGATTGCGCGCCATTGGGTTGAGGTAGTGGAATCGGATGTAAAATTGGCCGGGTTACCGCGGGTGTTTGATGGAATGCGGATTGTGCAGTTGAGCGACTTTCATCTGGATGCGTGGTCCGAGCCTTACTTTATCCGCCAGGTGGTTGAGCGTGTGAACCGGATGGAGCCGGATGTGGTGGTGCTGACGGGAGACTTTGTAACCGATGGGTTCGGTACCCAGAAGTACCAGTTTGAGGCTGCGCGGCAATGCGCTGGAATCCTCTCGGGACTGCGATGCAAGGACAAATTCGCGGTGCTGGGCAACCACGATATCGGGGTAGGAAGGGAGGAGGTGGGCAGGCCGCTGAAGGAGAACGGAATCCCGGTACTGCGCAATGAGTGCGTCCCGTTGAAGCGAGGGAGTGAGAAGATCTGGCTGTCTGGGGTGGATGACCCAGTTTTGGGCCACCCGAATCTGGACCAGGCGATCCCCTACTCGATTCGGAATGTGCCGGACGAGCCCGTGGTGCTGATGTGCCATGCGCCGGATTATGCCGATACGGTTTTGAAGCATGAGTCGGGCGCGTCAGTGGGTTTGATGTTGAGCGGTCACACGCACGGCGGCCAGGTACGGCTACCAATGCTGGGCGCTCTGGAATTGCCGGAGCTGGGCAAGAAGTATGTTGAGGGGATGTTTCAGCTGGGGGCGATGCATTTGTATGTGAACCGGGGGATTGGGACGATCGGGCTTCCGTTCCGGTTGAACTGCCCGCCGGAGATTACGGTCTTGACGCTGCGGGCAGGGTGACTGCGGGCTTTCGCGGCTGCGGAAAAACTACCAAATGGCCGAAGTTTTGAAAGGGCACGGCTTCAGCCGTGCCGCAAGTGGCTGAAAATAAAAGCTGGGCTTTAGCCCCCGAGGGATGTTCTTTGTGAATCTTGACTCAAAAC
>Ga0302156_10000279_pt1 | contig 49007 bp, 26 predicted proteins | sample I_Bog_N3_2_FD_193503 | JGI IMG/M metagenome (GOLD analysis project Ga0302156, IMG submission 193503) | Peat permafrost microbial communities from Stordalen Mire near Abisko, Sweden - I_Bog_N3_2 | ecosystem: Environmental > Terrestrial > Soil > Wetlands > Peat | place: Sweden: Abisko, Stordalen... | reverse complement strand
ACGGAACTGGATGTACTGCCGCTCGCGGAACGCACCCTGTTGCTGGAGACCTTCAACCAGAACGTGCAGGACTACCCGACGGACGCTTGCATCCAGCACTTGTTCGAAGAGCAGGTCCGGGCGCAACCGGAGGCCATCGCGGTGGCGTTCCAGGCACAACGCCTGAGTTATGCCGAACTGAACCGCCAGGCCAACCGTCTGGCCCATCACCTGATCGGCCTGGGCATCGGCCCGGATGATCGGGTGGCGATCTGTGTCGAACGTGGCGTGGAGATGATGGTCGGCCTGTTGGGCGTGCTCAAGGCGGGTGCGGCCTATGTGCCGCTGGATCCGGCCTATCCGGCCGAACGCCTGGCCTACATGATCGAGGACAGCACGCCGTCGGCCTTGTTGACCCAGCGCGCATTGCAGGATGGCTTGCCAGCCCTGGACTTGCCGTTGGTGCTGCTCGACGACGATCAACGCCAAGGCTTTACCGAGCGTGACGACAACCCTGTCGTGCCAACCATGGGCTCGCGCAACCTGGCCTATGTGATCTACACCTCCGGCTCCACCGGTAATCCGAAAGGGGTGATGATCGAACACCGTGGCCTGGTCAACTACAGCCTCGATGCCGCACGCCTGTTCGGTCTGACGCCGGCGGACACCGTGCTGCAACAGAACACCCTGAACTTCGACCTGTCGGTGGAGGAAATCTTCCCGGCGCTGCTGGCCGGGGCCACCCTGGCGCCGAGCCGGGAAGTCTTCGGCAGCGAGGGCCGTGAGGATCACGGCATTCGTCCGACCTTCCTGCATATGACCGCCGCCCACTGGCACACCCTGGTTGCCGAATGGCACAGCCAGCCGCAAGTCGCCCAGCAGCGTCTGGCCGATGTGCGCCTGATCAACGTCACCGGTGATGCGCTGTCGGCACAGAAGCTCAAGCTCTGGGATGAAGTCCGCCCGGCGCACACACGACTGGTCAACACCTATGGCCCGACGGAGGCGACGGTGTCCTGTACCGCCGCTTATGTCACCCACGATGCCGTGGCCGGCAGTGAGGAAAGCGGCAACGCGACCATCGGCAAGCCGATGGCCAACACCCGCATCTACTTGCTCGACGCTCAGCAACAGCCAGTGCCGTACGGCGTCGCCGGGGAGATTTTCATCGGCGGCGATGGCGTGGCACGGGGTTACCTGAACCTCGAACAGGTCAATGCCGAGCGTTTCCTCGCCGATCCGTTCAGCGCCAGCCCTGACGCCCGGATGTATAAAACCGGCGACCTGGCGCGCTATATGGCCGACGGTCGTATCGAGTACCTGGGCCGCAATGACTTCCAGGTCAAGGTCCGTGGTTTCCGTATCGAACTGGGGGAAATCGAGTCGCGTCTCGGCAGTTGCGCCGGGGTCAAGGAGGCGGTGGTGATCGCCCTGGAAGACCGTCCGGGGGAAAAACGCCTGGTGGCCTATGTGGTCGCCCAGCCCGAGGTGAGCCTGGATGCCGCCGGTTTGCGCGCCGAACTGGCGCCGCAACTGGCCGAGTACATGCTTCCGAGCGCCTTCGTGATTCTCGACGCGCTGCCGTTGACGCCAAACCGCAAGCTCGACCGCAAGGCCCTGCCAGTCCCGGGTGCCGAGGACTTCGCCCACCGCGAGTACGAAGTGCCCAACGGTGAGACCGAAGAACAGCTGGCCGCTATCTGGTCCAACCTGCTGGGCATGGAAAGGATCGGCCGTCACGACAACTTCTTCGAACTCGGCGGTCATTCGCTGCTGGCGGTGCAGGTCATCCTGCGGGCCCGCGAGACCTTTGACGTCGAAGTGCCCCTGCGCGGCCTGTTCGAACACCCGTCGCTGCAAGCCCTCGCCGACCTGATCACCACCCTGCAATTGGCGCAGTACGAGTTGGACGAGTTGCTCGACCTGCAACAAGAAATGGCTTCGCTGTCTGAAAGCGAACTGCTCGCTATCGTCTCCAAGGATGCTTGATAAATTGAACACACATAACGATAGTCTCGACCAGTTGAAACGTGCCGCCCTGCTGCGCCTGCTCAAGCAACGCGGCGCCACGCGGGTCGTCGATACCCCCCAGGACGACATGATTGCCGTGGACCGCGAAGGTCCGCTGGCACTGTCGTTCGCCCAACAACGCCTGTGGTTCCTCGATCAACTGGACCCGACGGCCAGTGCCGCCTACCACATCCCGGCGTCGCTGGTGCTGCGCGGTACCCTTGACCACAACGCCCTCAAGGCCGCCCTGGATCGCCTGGTGGCCCGGCATGAAAGCCTGCGCACCACTTTCCGCCGTGACGGCGAACAGCCGGTGCAAGTCATCGCCCCGGCCGATTGCGCTTTCAGCCTGGTGGAACACGATCTGCGCCAGCTGCCCCGGGACCAGGCCGAAACCCGGGCCGCGCAACTGACCGAAGACGAAGCGGCGGCACCTTTCGACCTGCTGCACGGGCCGCTGATCCGTGGCAGCCTGCTGCGCCTGGCCGACGATGAGCACCGCCTGCTGATCACCCAGCACCACATCATCTCCGATGGCTGGTCGATCGACGTGCTGGTCAAGGAATTCGCCGCGCTGTACCAGGCATTCAGCGCCGGCCAGCCCGATCCCCTGCCCGCCCTGGCCCTGCAATACGCCGACTACGCGGCCTGGCAACGCCGGCACCTGGAGGGCGAACGCCTGGGCCAGCACGTTGAGTTCTGGCGCAGTCACCTGGCCGGCGCCCCGGCCTTGCTTTCGCTGCCCACCGACCGGCCACGCCCGGCGGTACAAAGCTACCGTGGTGAAACCCTGGTCTTCGACCTGCCCGTCGCGCTGTCCGGCGCCCTCGCCAAGTTTGCCCAGTCCCGCGCCGCCACCCCGTTCATGACCCTGATCGCCGCCTGGGCGGTATTGCTGGGCCGGATCAGTGGCCAGCAGGACGTGGTGATCGGCACCGTGACCGCCAACCGCGATCGCCAGGACGTGCAGGGGCTGATCGGCTTCTTCGTCAACACCCTGGCCCTGCGCGTGCGCCTGGATGCCAATCCGACCCTCGACCAGGTGCTGCAACAGGTCAAGGAACTGCTGCTGGAATCCGCCAGCCGCCAGGACACCCCGTTCGAGCAAGTGGTCGAAGCTCTCAAGCCACCGCGCAGTGCCAGCCACAGCCCGGTGTTCCAGACCATGCTCTACACCAACGCCGGCGGTGCCGGCGGGCAGTTGCAATTGCCGGGGCTGAACCTGGAGTTCCTGCCGTCGCACAAGGACAACACCCAGCACGACCTGTCGCTGCACATCGACGAAGGCGGCGCGAGCCTGTCCTGCAGCCTGTCGTACTCCACCGCCTTGTTCGACGCCGGCACCATCGAACGCCTGACCGCGCGCTTCGAGCGCCTGCTGCGCTGCTTTACCGAAGCACCGCAAACCCGCATCGGCGCCCTGGAACTGGACGCGGCACTGGTCCTGCCCGAGGTCAACGCCCTGGCACCAGTGCCGGCGCGGCTGCCGCTGTCCTACCACCAGGAGCGGGTCTGGTTCGTCGACACCTTCGAAACCGGTTACCTGTACGCGGCCAACCCGGTCTATCACAACGTCGCGCTGCTGCTGGAGCTGTCCGGCGAACTGCAGGTCCCGGCCCTGCAAACTGCCCTCGACGGGCTGCTGGCCCGCCACGCCATCCTGCGCTGCCGGGTGCATTCCGACGGCGCCAGTGCCTGGCAGAGCCTTGACGGTCCGGCGAGCCTGGCGCTGGAACAGCTCCAGGGGACTGCGGGCAACATAACGGCCCTGGCCCTGGCCGAAACCCGCCGCCCGCTGGACATGAACGGCGGCAGCCTGGTGCGTGCCAGCCTGGTTCGCGCCGATGAGAAAAATGCCGTGCTGGCCCTGGCCGTGCACCACCTGCTGGCCGACCGCACGTCGATGCAACTGATCAAGCGCGACCTGCTGGCCCTCTATGAAGCCGCCTGTGCCGAGCGCGAAGCCACGTTGCCGGCACTGTCCCTGGGTTACGGCGACTTCGCCGCCTGGCAGCGCCAGTTGCCGGCCGCCGTGCGCGAAAACCTGCGGGCCTACTGGAGCTATCAACTGCGCGGCAAGCTGCAGGCCCTGGAACTGCCGCTCAATCGGCCACGGGCGGCGGTGCATGTCTTCAGCGAAGCCACCCATGAGTTCGTTATCGAAGCGGCGCTGGCCCGGCGCCTGGAAAACCTGGCCCGGGAAGTCGGTGTCAGCGCCGACAGCCTGGCCCTGAGTGCCTTCACCGCCCTGCTGCGGCGCTATGCCGGACACGATGAATTGGTCATCGGCACCACCGCGGCCTGCCGCGAACCGGCCCTGCAAGACGTGGTCGGCCCGCTGGACAACCTCCTGGTGATCCGTGGCGCCTGCGATAGCGACACCACTCTGCAAACCCTGCTGGAACAGACCGCTGGCACCCTGGCCGACGCCCGTCGTCATCGGCATATGCAGTTCGACCAACTGGTGCTGGCCCTCAATCCGGCCAAGGACATGAGCCGCACCGCGCTGTTCGACGTGCTGTTCAACTTCCAGTCTGCCAGCGACAGTCGCAGCCTGATCGCCGGGCTGGAAGTCAACAGCCTGGAAACCAACCTGGGCTACGGCAAGAACGACCTGCACCTGCTGATCAGTGCCGGCGAGCAGCACTGGAAGGGGCACCTGGCCTATAACGCCGATTTCTTCGACCCTGAATTCATCCAGCAGTTGATGCGTCATTACGTACGCCTGCTACAGGCCTTTGTCGACACCCCGCAACAGCGCGTCGACGACGTCGCCCTGCTGGATGCGGCCGAGCGCCAGCGGCAGGTCCTCGACTTCAACAACACCGAAGCCGCCTGGCCCGACAACCTGACCCTGCACCAGATCTTCGAGGAACAGGCGCGCCTGACCCCGGACAATATCGCGGTCAACCTCGGCGAGGAACGCCTGAGCTACCGCCAGCTCAACGAACAGGCCAACCGCCTGGCCCACAGCCTGCGCGACGCCGGTGTGCAACCGCAGGAGCTGGTGGCCGTTGTCCTCGAGCGCTCGCTGGCGATGATCGTCGCGACCCTCGCAGTGCTCAAGGCCAGCGCCGCCTATGTGCCGATCGATCCTGCTTCGCCGGCTGAACGTATCGCCTACGTGTTGCGCGACAGCGGTACGAGCAAAGCCATCGCCGGCCAGGACATCAGCCCTGCGCTGCTGGCACTCGGCATCGAAGTCTTCGCGTCCGAATCGACCCATGCGCTGCAGCACAACGCCCGGGATTCGGCCAACCTGCCCAACCTCAACGCCCCGGATCATCTCTGCTATGTGATCTACACCTCGGGCTCCACCGGCGAACCCAAGGGCGCGCTGCTGGAACACCGTAACGTGGTGCGGCTGATGCACAACAATCGCTCGGAGTTCGCCTTCAACGCCGAGGATGTCTGGTCGCTGTTCCACTCCAATGCCTTCGACTTCTCGGTCTGGGAAATGTACGGTGCCCTGCTCTATGGCGGCCGCCTGACCCTGGTCCCCGAAGCCCTGCGCCGCGATCCGGCGGAACTGCTGGGTTTCCTCGAGCGCGAGCAGGTGACAGTGCTCAACCAGACCCCGTCGGCCTTCCTCCAGCTCAGCGGTGCCGCCCTGGCAGACAACGATGCGCGGTTGGAGCACCTGCGTTATGTGATCTTCGGCGGTGAAAGCCTGGAGCTGGGCAAGCTCGAAGCCTTCCATCAAGCCTTCGCCCATGTGGCGCTGGTGAACATGTACGGCATCACCGAAACCTGCGTGCACGTGACCTACAAGGCCATCGAAGCGGCGGATATCGCCGCCGGCATCTCCAATGTCGGGCGGCCGATCCCGACCACCGTGGCCTATGTCCTCGACGCCCAGCAGCGCCTGCTGCCGATCGGCGTGGCCGGGGAAATCTGCGTCGGCGGCCTGGGGGTTGGCCGCGGTTACCTGAACCGTGAGCAACTGACCGCCGAACGTTTTATCGCCGACCCGCTGCGTCCCGGCGAACGCCTGTACCGTTCCGGAGACCTGGGCAAGTTGCTGGACAACGGCGAGATCATTCACCTGGGCCGGATGGACGCCCAGGTGAAGATTCGCGGTTTCCGTATCGAACTGGGGGAAATCGAAGCCAAGCTGCTGGCCTGTGACGGCGTGCGCGAAGCCCGGGTCCTGGCCCGTGATGACGCCAGCCAGGGCAAGCGCCTGATCGCCTACCTGATCGCCAAGCCATCGGTCCGCCTGGAAGTGGCGGCCCTGCGCAAGCAACTGGGTGCCACCCTGCCCGACTATATGATCCCCAGCGCCTTTGTCAGCCTCGCGGCCTACCCGCTGACCGGCAACGGCAAGCTGGACCAGGACGCGCTGCCGGCGCCGGACCTGGACGCCATGTCCGAGCGCGGCTACACCGCACCGGAAGGCGCCACCGAACTGGCCCTGGCGCAGATCTTCCAGGAGTTGCTGGGCCTGGAACGCGTGGGCCGCCATGACGGTTTCTTCGAACTCGGCGGCCACTCCCTGCTGGCCGCGCAACTGGTTTCCCGGGTACGCCAGCAACTGGGCGGCGAGATGATGCTGCGCCAGCTGTTCAGCCACCCGACCGTGGCCGAACTGGCGCGGGTGGTCGGCGGCCTGCAAGCGACCGAGACCGACAGCATCGAGCCGATCGAGCGCAGCGCGCCGTTGGCGCTGTCGTTCTCCCAGCAACGCCTGTGGTTCCTCGACCAGCTCGATCCCGGCGCCAGCAGTGCCTATCACATGCCGATGTCGCTGCTGCTGCGCGGCCATCTCGACCACGCCGCGCTCAAGGCCGCCCTCGATCGCCTGGTGGCGCGTCACGAAAGCCTGCGCACCACCTTCGAACGCCACGGCGAACAGCCGGTGCAGATCATCGCCCCGGAGGACTGTGGTTTCACCCTGGCCGAGCAGGACCTGCGCACGCTGTCCTACGAACAGGCCAGCCTCAGCGCCGCCCGCATCGGCAACAGCGAAGCCACGGCGCCCTTCGACCTGAGCCAGGGTCCGCTGATTCGCGGGCGTCTGCTGCGCCTGGCGGATGACGAGCACATCCTGCTGATCACCCAGCACCACATCATCTCCGACGGCTGGTCGGTAGGGGTGCTGGTCAAGGAATTCGCCGCCCTCTACCAGGCCTTCAGCCAGCAACAGGAAGACCCGCTGCCGGCCCTGTCGATCCAGTATGCCGACTACGCCGCCTGGCAGCGCCGCACCTTTACCGGCGAGTACCTGAGCCAGCAAGCCGACTTCTGGCGCGGACACCTGGGCGGCGCCCCGGCGCTGCTGTCGCTGCCCACCGACCGGCCACGCCCGGCGGTGCAGAGCTACCGTGGCGGTGACGTACCGGTGCGGATCGAAGCGGCGCTTTGCCAACGCCTGGAACGTTTCTGCCAGGCCCACAACATCACCCTGTTCATGGGCCTGCTCAGTGCCTGGTCGGTGCTGATGGCACGCCTGGGCAACGAACGCGACGTGGTGATCGGCGTACCGACCGCCAACCGCGGCCGTACCGAAACCGAAAACCTGATCGGTTTCTTCGTCAACACCCTGGCCCTGCGCGTCGACCTGGGGCAGAACCCGAGCGTGGCGCAGTTGCTGGAACAGGTTCGCCAGACCACCCTGGCCGCCCACGAGCACCAGGATATTCCGTTCGAACAAGTGATCGAGGCCTTGCAGCCACCGCGCTCCCTGAGCCACAACCCGCTGTGCCAGGTTGCCCTGTCGCTGGACAACACCTCCACCGGCGGCGAACTGAGCCTGCCGGGACTGAGCCTGCTCCCCGTGCTCCAGGCCCATGAAACCGCGCAATTCGACCTGATGCTGACACTGGTCAACGAAGACGGCGCGCTGTGCGGTGTCATCGAGTACGCCAGCGATCTGTTCGACCGTTCGACCGTGGAACGCTTCGCCCAGCACTTCCAGATCCTGCTGGAAGCGATGCTCGAGGATGTTGCGCAACCGGTACTCGGCCTGCCATTGCTCACCCCTGCCCAGCGCCAGGCCTCGCCGGCGCTGCTGCCGCCAAAAGCGACTTTCGCTGTCGAGCAATTGATTCACCAGCGTTTCGAAGCCCAGGCGGCCAATCACCCGCATCGCACCGCCCTGGTGTTCGGCGAACAGACCCTGACTTACCAGGCCCTCAACCGCCGCGCCAACGGTATTGCCCGCGCCCTGCTCGCCCAGGGGGTACGCCCGGATGATCGGGTGGCGATCCTCGCCCTGCGTGGCGTCGACATGCTTTGCGCGGTACTGGCCGTGCTCAAGGCCGGCGCGGCTTACGTGCCGCTGGACCCGGCCTACCCGGCCGAACGCCTCGCCTACCTGCTGGACGACAGCGCACCGGTGGCGCTGCTGGCCCAGTCGGACTGCCTCGACGCCTTGCTGGCGCATAACGTGCCAGTGCTGAAGCTCGACGAACTGAATCGCCAGGACGCCGAAGCCGACGGCAACCTGGACCTTGACCCGCAGGCCGACGAACTGGGCCTGGCGCCACGACACCTGGCCTACGTCATCTACACCTCGGGTTCCACCGGCTTGCCCAAGGGCGTGCTGGTGGAGCACGGCAACGTCGCGCGACTGTTCGACACCACCGCCGAGTTGTTCGACTTCGACCACAACGACACCTGGACCCTGTTCCACTCCTTTGCCTTCGACTTCTCGGTCTGGGAAATCTGGGGTGCCCTGAGCTACGGCGGCAAGCTGGTGATCGTGCCGAGCGACGTGGCCCGTTCGCCGGATGACTTCTATGCCCTGGTCTGCCAGCAGCAGGTCACGGTGCTGAACCAGACTCCGAGTGCCTTCCGCCAGTTTATCGAGGCGCGCAGCCGCAGCGAGGAGGAGCACGCCCTGCGCGAAGTCATCTTCGGCGGCGAGGCCCTGGACTTCCGCAGCCTGCGGCCGTGGACCGCGAGCACCCCGCTGTCGCGTACCCGTCTGGTGAACATGTACGGCATCACCGAGATCACCGTGCACGCCACCTACTACCCGGTCAGCCAGGCCGAGATCGACACCGCCGCACCGAGCCTGATCGGCCCGGCGCTGCCGGACCTGTGCCTGCGCATCCTCGACGACTACCAGCAACCGGTGCCGGTGGGTGTCAATGGCGAGATCTATATCGGTGGCGCCGGGGTCGCCCGGCATTACCTGAACCGTGACGCGCTGAACGCCGAACGTTTTATCGCCGACCCTTACTCCGCCGTGCCGGGTGCCCGTCTGTATCGCACCGGCGACGTCGCCCGCTACCGCACCGATGGCGGCGTGGTCTACGTCGGCCGCAACGACTCGCAGATCAAGATCCGCGGTTTCCGTATCGAACTGGGTGAAATCGAGGCGCAACTGCTGGCCTGTGCCGAAGTCCGCGAAGCCCTGGTGATCGTCCGTGAGGACCAACCCGGCGACAAACGCCTGGTGGCCTACCTGATCGCCGAAGACGGCAGCGCTCCCGAGTCCTCGGCCCTGCGCGGCCAACTGGCCAGCGTGCTGGCCGAACATATGCTGCCAAGCGCCTTCGTGACCCTCGAAGCCTGGCCGCTGACCACCAACGGCAAGCTCGACCGCGCAGCCCTGCCGGCCCCGGACCTGTCCGCCGCCGTCAGCCGTCACTACGAAGCACCGCTGGGGGCGATCGAAACCACCCTGGCCGGTGCCTGGCAGGAATTGCTCGGGGTTGAACGGGTCGGTCGCCAGGACCACTTCTTCGAACTCGGCGGTCACTCCTTCCTGGTCATCAGCCTGATCGAACGCCTGCGCCAGGCCGGCCTGCTGCTGGATGTGCGCACGGTATTCTCGGCGCCGACCCTGCAAGCCATGGCCACCGTCCTCGCCGGCGGCGGCAGTGCCGAGCGGGTGGTCCCGGCCAACCTGATCCCGGCCGATTGCACGGCGTTGACCCCGGAAATGCTGCCGCTGGTGACACTGAGCCAGCAGGAGATCGAGCAGATCGTCGCCGATGTTCCGGGCGGCGCGGCCAACGTGCAGGACATCTACCCGCTGTCGTCCTTGCAGGAAGGCATTCTGTTCCACCACCTGCTGCAGTCCGAAGGCGATGCCTATCTGATGCGCACCGTGGTGATCTTCAACACCCGCAGCTTGCTCGATGACTTCCTCAGCGCGGTGCAGGTGGTGATCAACCGCCATGACATCCTGCGCACCGCCCTGCGCTGGCAAGGCCTGCCGCAACCGGTGCAGGTGGTCCATCGCCAGGCACAGCTGCCGGTCATCAACCTGGTCACCCCACCCGGTGAAGACGCCCAGCAGATGTTGCGCGAGCGCACCGACACCTATCATCTGCGCCTGGACCTGCAACAGGCACCGCTGATCGCGGCCTACATCACCTACGATGCCGAGCGCGAACAGTGGCTGCTGGCATTGCTCGACCACCACCTGATCAGCGACAACGTCACCCTGCGCCTGATCACCCGGGAGATCCAGGCGGTGATGGCCGGCCAGGCCGACGACCTGCCGGCGTCCCAGCCGTATCGCAACTTTATCGCCCAGGCCGCCAACGTTTCCCAGGCCGAACATGAGGCCTACTTCCGCCAGTTGCTGGCGGATGTCGACGCCACCACCGCGCCCTACGGCGTGCTGGATGTGCGCGGCGGCGGCGCCGAGATCCTGCGTTCGGTGCAGCACTTGAGCGATGACCTCGCCGCACGGGTGCATCACACCGCGCGGGCCCAGGGCGTACCGACCTCGGTGCTGTTCCATGCGGCCTGGGGCCTGGTGGTCGCCGCGACCAGCGGACGCGACGACGGGATCTTCGGTACCGTGCTGTCGGGGCGTTCCCAGGGCACGGCCGGCGCCGACCATGCGTTGGGGATGTTTATCAATACCCTGCCGATGCGCATTCGCCTGCAACAAAGCAGCGTGCGCGATATCGTCCAGAGCGCCTACCAGCAACTCAGTGAGCTGCTGACCCACGAGCAGGCGCCCCTGGCCCTGGCCCAACGTTGCAGCGCGGTGGATGCGTCGCTGCCGTTGTTCACGGTGATCCTCAACTGCCGTCACGGCGACCTGGTCAATGCCTCGGGGGAAAGCTTCGAGGACATGGACGACCAGGAAGGCATCCATTTCGTCGCCTCGGAAACCCGGACCAACTACCCGATCGAAATTGCCGTGGCGAACGTCGGCAGTGGATTCTCCCTGACCGCGCAATCGATCAGCGGCATCGACCCGCAGCGCATCGCCACCTATCTGAATCAGGCCGTTGCCCAACTGGTCGAGGCCCTTGAACAGGAACCCGCACGCCTGGCAGCCAGCCTCGAAGTGCTGCCTGAAGACGAGCGGCAACTGCTGCTCAACGACTTCAACGCCACGACCACTCCCTTCGCCCCGGCGGAGCCGATCCATGCCCTGTTCGAAACCCAGGTGCGTGCCAATCCCGACGCCGTGGCCCTGGTCTGCGAAGACCGGCAACTGAGCTATCGCCAGCTCAACCGCCGCGCCAACCATCTGGCCCGGCAACTGCTGGCCCTCGGCGTACAGCCGGACGAACGCGTGGCCATCTGCGCCGAACGCAGCCTGGACATGATTGTCGGCCTGCTGGGTGTACTCAAGGCCGGTGCGGCCTATGTGCCGATTGATCCGGCGCACCCTGCCGATCGCATGGCCTTTATGCTGCAAGACAGCCAACCGCGCGCCCTGCTGACCCAGACGGCGCTCACCCTACCGGCCGGCGACACGCCGCTGTTGCTGCTCGACACCGCCGAATCCCTGCGTGCCGCAGACGATGAGGCTTTCGACGCCAACCCAACGGTTGCGGGCCTGACGCCGGAAAACCTGGCCTATGTCATCTACACCTCCGGCTCCACCGGCCAGTCCAAGGGCGTGATGGTCGAGCACCGTTCGGTGTTCAACTTCTGGAACGTACTGACCCGCACCACCCACCAGCATTGCCCGACGCCGGCTACCGTGGCCCTTAACGCCGGTTTCTTCTTCGACATGTCGATCAAGGGCATCTCGCAGCTGTTCTCCGGCCACAAGCTGGTGATCATCCCGCAACTGATCCGCGCCAGCGGCAGCGAGTTGCTGGACTTCCTCGAAGCCCATCAGGTGCATGCCTTCGACTCGACGCCGTCGCAGCTCGATACCCTGCTTTCCGCCGGCCTGCTGGAACGCAGCAGCTACCAGCCGATCAGCGTGCTGCTGGGTGGCGAAGCGATCAATGCCAGTACCTGGGAGAAGCTGCGCAACTGCCCGACCATCCGCTTCTACAACATGTACGGCCCGACCGAATGCACGGTGGACGCCACCATCGACCTGATCCGTGACCTCGGCGAAAAACCGAGCATCGGCCGGCCGATTGCCAACGTCCAGGTGCATGTCCTGGATGCCCGTGGCGGGCCCGCGCCGCTGGGCGTGGCCGGGGAAATCCATATCGGCGGCGTCGGTGTCGCCCGTGGTTACCTCAATCGCGACGAACTGAGCGCGGAACGTTTTATCGCCGACCGTTTCTCCGACGTACCGAATGCCCGCCTCTACAAAACCGGCGACCTTGGCCGCTGGCTGGCCGACGGCACCCTGGAGTACATGGGCCGCAACGACTTCCAGGTGAAGATCCGCGGTTTCCGTATCGAACTGGGTGAAATCGAAAACGCCCTGCTGGCCGTTCCGGGCATCCGCGAAGCGGTAGTCATCGCCCGCGACGACAGCCAGGGCGATTCGGAGAACCAGCGCCTGGTCGCCTATGTCTGTGGCGAGCCGGTGCCGGCCGAACACCTGCGCAGCGAGTTGCTCAAGCATCTGCCCGAGTACATGGTGCCAAGCGCCTTCGTCCATCTGGACGCCCTGCCGCTGACCGCCAACGGCAAGCTCGACCGCCGCGCCCTGCCCGCACCGGGTCAGGACGCCCTGGCCAGCAAGGCCTACGAGGCGCCGCAAGGCGATACCGAAGTGGCCATCGCCGAGATCTGGAAAGGTTTGCTGCACCTGGACCAGGTCGGCCGCAACGACGGTTTCCTCGAACTCGGCGGCCATTCGCTGCTGGCCGTGCAGTTGCTCTCGCGACTGCGGCGCAAGCTCGGCGCGCGGATCACCCTGCGCGAACTGTTCGATGCACCGACCGTGCGGGGCCTGGCTTCACTGGTCAACGCCTCGGCGCCGAGCGAAGCGCAATCGATTCCCCTGGCCAACCGCTCGGGTCGCCTGCCGCTGTCGTTCTCCCAGCAACGCCTGTGGTTCCTCGATCACCTGGATCACGCCGCCGGCGCCGCCTACCACCTGCCAATGGCCTTGCGCCTGACCGGCACGCTGGACAAGGCCGCCTTGCACGCCACCCTGGATCGCCTGGTGGCGCGCCACGAAACCCTGCGCACCCGCTTTGAACTGGTGGACGGCGAACCGCTGCAGAAAATCGCTCCGGCCGATACCCGCTTCCCGCTGGCACAAGAGGACCTGCGCGGATTGCCGAGCGATGAACGCGCCGCGACCCTGGCCCGCCTCGGCCAGGACAGTGCGACACAGTTGTTCGACCTGAACCAGGGGCCCCTGCTGCGTGGTTTGCTGCTGCAAATGGCCGACGAAGAGCACGTGCTGCTGATCACCCTGCATCACATCGTCTCCGACGGCTGGTCCAACAGTGTCCTGGCCCATGAGGTGAGCGTGCTGTACACCGCGTTCAGCCAGGGCCACAAGGACCCGTTGCCGGCCCTGGCCCTGCAATACGTGGACTACGCCGCCTGGCAGCGCCAGTCCCTCGACGGCCCGGCGCTGCAAGCCCAGGTCGACTTCTGGCGCCAGCACCTGGAAGGTGCGCCGAGCCTGCTGAACCTGCCACTGGATCGTCCGCGTCCGGCCATCCAGAGTTATGCCGGTGGGATCGTCAACTGCGCCTTCTCGCCGGCCTTGAGCGCCGACCTGCGCGCCTTCAGCCAGGCCCAGGGCAGCACGCTGTTCATGGTCCTGCTGGCCGGCTGGTCGGTGCTGATGAGTCATCTGAGCGGCCAGAACGACGTGGTGGTCGGTACCCCGGTGGCCAACCGTCAACGTCCGGAGCTGGAACCGTTGATCGGCTTCTTCGCCAACACCCTGGCGTTGCGCATCGCCAGCGACCGTGACACCCGGGTCGCCGAGCTGCTCGGGCGGATCAAGGACCAGACACTGTCGGCCTATAGCCATCAGGACCTGCCGTTCGAGCAGGTGGTCAGTGCCTTGCAGCCGACCCGCAGCATGAGCCACAGCCCGTTGTTCCAGGTGATGCTGAGCCTGGACAACACCCCGCCGGCGCCGCTGCAACTGCCCGGCCTGCAAGTCGAGTCCCTGGACAGTGCGCACCGCACCACCCAGTTCGACCTGTCGCTGTCGCTGGTGGACACCGCCGAACACATCGGCGGCAGCCTGCAATACGCCAGCGACCTGTTCGACACCGCGACGGTGGAAGCCATCGCCGAACTGTTTGCCAAGGTCCTGGAAAACCTGGTGGCCGGCGCGCAGCAGACCATCGGCCAGGTGCTGGAGAACACCCCGGCGCTGCCACGCTCGGTCCATGCCGTGGCGGTCCCCGCCGCCGTTGAAGAACAGCCGGCCGAGGCACTGCCTTACGAAGCGCCCCAGGGCGACACCGAAATCGCCATCGCCAATCTCTGGAAGGACTTGTTCAAGCTGGAACAGGTCAGCCGGCATGACGACTTCTTCAGCCTCGGCGGTATTTCGCTGATGGCGGTGCAGATGGCCTCGCGCTTGCGCAAGGTCCTCGGCAAGCCGATCGCCGTACGCGATCTGTTCGTCGAACCGACCATCGCCGGTTTCGCCCGGACCCTGGACGGCCAGGCCCGCCCCGGCCAGCACAGCAACCTGGTGCCGGTCCGCCGCACGGGCTCGCAACGGCCGCTGTTCCTGGTCCACCCCCTGGGCGGCGAAGTGCAATATGTCCGCGACCTGGCCCCGGTGCTCGACCCACAGGTGCCGCTCTACGGCCTGGCCGCCAGTGGCCTGGTCGCCGGCGAAACACCCTTGTTCGAGGTGCCGGCCATGGCCGCGCGTTACCTCGCGGCAGTTCGCCAGGTCCAGCCGCAAGGGCCTTACCGGATCGCCGGCTGGTCGGCCGGTGGCCTGATCGCCTATGAAATGGCCCGTCAGCTGCAAGCCGGCGGCGAGCAGTTGGAGTTCCTCGGCATCATCGATGCCTCGGCCCGCCCTGATCAGGAGGCGCCGGAGTCCTTGAGTGAAGGGCAGTTCCTGATGGACTGGCTGCCCGAGCAGGTCGATCCCGACGTGCAGCGGCAACTGACCGGACTGGCGCAGGAAAATGCCATTGAGGCGATGCTGAGGCTGTGCATGGAGCACCAACTGCTGCCGGAGGAACTGCCCCGGGATGTCGATGCCAGCTTGCTGCGCGGCTATCTGGCGGTGGCCTATGCGACACGCTTGGCCATCGGTGCCTATGTCAGCCCGCCCGCTCCGCTCAAGGTGGCGCTGTTTACCGCCAGCGGACAGGAACGCAGTGACCCTCTGCTGGGCTGGGGCGCCTTGCTCGGGGACTCGGTCAGCCTCACGGCGCTGCCCGGGACCCACGACACGCTGGTCAAGGCCCCTTATGTCAGCGCGCTGGGCCAGGCGATCGCCCAGGCGTTGCAGGCGGGTGCCCAGTCATGAAGCAGATGGAGAAGCGCGTTTCATTCTCAAAAATGTCAGCCTCAGCTAAACAGCGCCGGCTTGGCGGCGTAGGATGTCCCTGTTTTCCACTACAGACTTTTCCTACTCAACTGAGCTTAATTATCACTACTGACTGAATCGTTTTTTGTGAAGGGATTCACGGGTGATGCCTGAACTTCCAGGTATCAAGGCAAGAAATGGTTTGAGCGTCGCGGGGGGGGCGGACGGACTTCGTCCCCCCCGAGGACAGAATTGCAAGCTACTTCTGATATGCAGGATCAGCATATGAACCAACAGACGAATGCCAAAGATAAAGATGTAGTGAAGGCCCACCTGTACCTGGAACTGGGGAAACTGGTTTCCAGTGTCGGCGACGATAAATTCCTGAGCAACATGCACCAACTGATCAACGCCTCGGTGGCGGTCAGTCGGATCGAGCTCAGCGAATGGACCGTCGACGACAGCCAATCGGCGGTGGTCGATGTTCAACTGCTGGGGCATGCCGGTGTTGAGTTGAGCCCGCAGATGCAGGCGGTTTGCCCGACCAATGCCAAGCACCGCAACGACCATCCCCTGGTCAAGCGCGTGCTGGAAGTGGAAGACGCACTGCTGATCCACCTGAATGCACGGATGAAAAACGAGAAGGACAATAACTGCCTCGGCACGTCCCATCAGTGCAGCCTGATTTCACGCAAGGCCAATCGCTGCTGTGTGATCTCGCTGCACCGCCCACGGGTGGATCGCGATTTCACCCTGCAAGAGCTGTCCTTTCTGAAATACCTCTCCGAGACCTTGTTGCCCCTCACGGAGCGACATGCCCGTGCCCATCGCCAATCCAGTGCAAAAAGCCCGGGTGGGTCTACCCCACGCAACCTGGTTGCCCTGGAACAGACGCAACTGCAGCGCGAGTTCAACGAGCGTCTGAGTGCTTGCGAGGTCACCCTCTCGGTGCGGGAAAAAGAGGTCTGCCTGGGGCTGCTGGCCGGCGGCACCGTACCTGAGATCGCAGAAAAACTCTGCGTCAAGAACAGTTCCATCGAAACCTACCTCAAGCGTTCCGCGGCCAAGCTGGGTGTCAGCGGGCGACATGGGTTGGCCAAGTGGATGATAGGAGCATAATGAACAAATCCCTGAGCCCCTGGGTGGCCATGGCCTTTGCCCTGAGCGGCTGCTCGCTGATCCCCGACTACCAGCGCCCCGCCGCGCCGGTCGCCGCGCAATACCCGCAGACACCCGCCTACGCCCCGGCCCTCGCCGGAACGATGGCCGCGGACATGGGCTGGCGCGAGCTGTTCCGTGACCCGACGCTGCAACAACTGATCGAAAGCGCGGTGCTCAACAATCGCGACCTGCGTGTGGCGGCCCTCAATGTCCAGGCCTACCAGGCGCAATACCAGATCCAGCGCGCCGACCTGTTCCCGGCCATCAGTGCCAACGGCACCGGCACCCGCCAGCGCCAGCCGGCCAGCATCACACAAACCGGCAGCGCGGTGACCAGTGGCACCTACTCGGCGACCCTGGGGATCAGTTCCTACGAGCTGGACCTGTTCGGGCGCATCCGCAGCCTCAGTGAACAGGCCTCGCTGACCTATCTGTCCAGCGAAGAAGCGCGCCGCAGCACCCAGTTGAGCCTGGTGGCGAGTGTCGCCAACGCCTACCTGACCTGGCGCGCCGACCAGGAGCTGCTGGCCCTGACCCAGGACACGCTCAGCTCCTACGAGAAGAGCCTGCGCCTGACCGAACGCAGCCAGCAAGTCGGCACCGCCTCGTCCCTGGCCCTGGCGCAGTCGCGCACCTCGGTTGAAAGCGCCAGGACCAGCCTCGCGACCTTTCAGCGCCAGGTCGCCCAGGACCTCAACAGCCTGACCTTGCTGGTGGGCACCGCGGTCGCGGACACCCCGTCCAGCCGCCCATTGGCCTCCGACTGGCTCGCCGAAGTACCGGCCGGCCTGCCTTCGGACCTGCTGCAACGGCGCCCGGACATTCTCCAGGCCGAATATCAGTTGCAGTCGGCCAATGCCAGTATCGGGGCGGCCCGCGCGGCGTTTTTCCCGAGCATCACCCTGACCGCCAACGCGGGTACTTCCAGCAATGAACTGTCCGGGCTGTTCAAGGGCGGTGCGGGAAGCTGGCTGTTTCAACCACAGATCAATATCCCGATTTTCAACGCCGGCAGCCTGCGGGCGAGCCTGGATTACTCGAAGATCCAGAAAGATATCCGCGTCTCGCAGTACGAGAAATCGATCCAGACCGCCTTCCAGGAAGTTTCCGATGGCCTGGCGGCACGCCAGACCTACAAGAATCAACTGAAGGCGCAGAACGATCTGGTGCAGGCCAACCAGGAATATTACCGCCTGGCGGAGCGCCGCTATCGCATCGGCGTCGACAACAGCCTGACCTTTCTCGATGCCCAGCGCTCGCTGTTCAGCGCCCAGCAGAGCCTGATCACCGATCGACTGTCGCAACTGACCGCCGAGGTCAATCTGTACAAGGCACTCGGCGGCGGCTGGACGGAGCAGACACAAAAAACCTTGTAACCTCGTGAGGTCACTGATGATGGGCACATTCGAACCTGGTTCACATGTACGCCTGCGCTCGGGCGGCAAGATAATGGTGGTCAAGCACGGCTCAACGGCCACCCATCTCCCGGATACCCTGCTCGTGCTGTGCGAGTACCGGGCCAAGAATCGCTTGATCCAGGGCTTCTATTCCGCCCGGGACCTGATTCTGGCGCCCCGGGAGGCGGTGTCCAATCAAGGCTGAACACGGTCCTGCAGGAGCAGGGCTTGCCCGCGAAGCTTTTGGCGGCCTCAAGTACGCCTTCGCGGGCAAGCCCTGCTCCTACAAGGTTGTGGCGTTCTCAAGATTTCATTAACTGGCCGGCATCGGTGCAGCGGCGCTCGGAACCACCTTGCGGGTCTGGGCCACATCGGTGCTGGCGACAAAATCCCCCTGGCGCAACAGCAGCAGCGCAATCAGCGATACCACTCCCGTGCCGACGTAGAAGTACCAGGGCGAAGTAATGTCCCCGGTCAGCTTGATCAGCCAGGTGGAAATCAGCGGCGCGCTACCACCGAATACCGCCACCGGGATGTTGTACGCCACGGCGATGCCGGTGGAGCGGATACGCGTGGGCAGCAGCTCGCTCATCAGCGCGTAGGTCGACGAGGCATAGAGCCCGAACAGGATTGCCACCGCCATCAGCGGCCAGAAAAACGAGGCGGCCGTTGCCGTCGGTGCCGACTTGAACATCCAGTACATCGCCAGGGTCGCCAGGGTTCCCACCACCAGCAGGAACGGCTTGCGCCCATAGCGATCGGTGAACGCCCCGCCGAACGGCATGACAAAGGCCGCCGAGAAGCTGGCTGTGAAGACATAGAACAGGGTTGTGCCGGCGTCGAATTTGAGAATGCTCGACATGTAGGTCGAGGCAAAGGTCAGCACCAGGTAGAAGATCGAGCTGTGCAGGGTGATGATAAAAAACACCAGGGCAATCGCCCGCTTCCACTGCCAGACTTCCCGCAGCGGCGCCTTCGAGGTCTGCCCGGCCCGGAGCAAGGCCAGGAACTCGGGGCTGTCTTCCAGTTTCAGGCGGATGTACATCGAGATCAGGCCCAGGGGCGCCGCCAGCAGAAAGGGAATGCGCCAGCCCCAGTCCAGCATCGTCTGGGCCCCCAAGGTCCAGGTCATGCCGTTGGCCACCGCACCACCCAGCAACAGGCCGAGCACCGCCGTGACCATCAGCCAGCAGGTGGCAAAGCCACGCCGTCCAGGCCCCGCGTACTCGGAAATAAAACTGGTGATGGTGCCGATCTCGCCGCCGGCGGAAAAACCCTGCACACAACGAATCAGCACCAGCAGGATCGGCGCGGCGATTCCCAACGTGGCATAGGTCGGCAACAGCCCCAGCAGGCAGGTTGAGCCGGCCATCATCACCAGCACGGTGATCAGGGTCTTGCGCCGGCCGATCTTGTCCGCCAGCGGACCGAAGAACAGCCCGCCCAACGGCCGGATGAAAAAGCTCAGGGCAAAGGCGGCGAAACTGGCGAGCAGGCTGGTGGTGGGGTCGTCGGAGACGAAGAACGACTTGCCGATATAAACGGCGAGAAAGCCATAGACGCCGTAGTCGTACCACTCGATCAGGTGGCCCGAGGTCGCACCGATAAACGCCCGGCGCCGTTGCCGGGCCGGGTCTGTGTGTTGCATTCCCATGGAAGGGACTCCTGTCTGATGGCTATCCGTAAAAGGGTTGTTCAGGGAACGAGGGTGTCATTGGCGCTGTGCTTTAACCACAGGCGCAGTTCGGTCTTGAGGACCTTGCCATAGCTGTTTCTCGGCAGATCGCTGCGAAACACGTATTTCTTCGGTTTCTTGAACGAGGCCATGCGCTCGATGAACCAGGCATTGAGGGACGATTCGTCGAGGGTCCCGGCCATGCGCGCGACGACGAACGCTACCACCGATTCACCCCAGTGTGCATCCGTTTCGCCGACCACACAGACTTCAAAGACCCCCGGGTGCTGTGCCAGCACTTCCTCGACTTCCCGGGGATAGATGTTGCTGCCGCCGGAAATGATCACATCCTTGGAGCGGTCGGTGAGCGTCAGGTAACCGGCCTCGTCGACAAAGCCCACGTCACCGGTCAGCAGCCAGCCTTCCACCAGGGTCTGGCGCGTTGCGGCCTCGTTGCGCCAGTAACCTTGCATGACGGTGGGCCCGCGCACAGCGATTTCGCCCATCTGGCCAACCGGCAGCGGCTGGTGTCCGGGATCGAGGATGCGTATTTCCACACAGGACTGGGCGCGGCCCACGGACGCGGTCAGCGTCGCCCATTCGGGGTGCTTGCGATCGGCGATCACCTGGCGGGACAAGGCACTGATGGTCATCGGGCTCTCGCCCTGGCCATAGATCTGCACCAGTCGTGGCCCGAAAGTAATGAGGGCCTCCTTCAGGTCCGCGTGGTACATGGGAGCGCCACCATAGACAATCGTCTTGATGCCCTCCCCGCTATAGCCTTGACGGCGGGCCTGCTCGACCATGCGCTTGAGCATGGTGGGCGCCGTGAACAAACTGACATTGCCCAGCCAGTTCGCCAGGCCGAACAGCTCGTCAGCCCTGAAGCCACGGGACTCAGGGACCACATGGCGCGCGCCACGGCGCACGTGGATAAAGTTGTAGAGACCGGCACCATGGGACATCGGTGCCGCATAGACCACGGCATCCTCGGCACTGACCGGGTCCACATCCAGCGGATAGCACAGCGACATGGCCATCAGGTTGCCATGGCTCAGCATCACGCCCTTGGATCGACCGGTGGTGCCCGAGGTGTAGAACAACCAGGCCAGGTCATCGGCATGACGCAGACAAGGGGTATCCAGCGCCGTCGAAGCCACCGGCTCGAACTCGCCCATGTCTTCCCGATCCAGCTCTCGGCAACCCGGCAGCGGGATATCGGGCGCGAACACCTCGCCACCGTCAGTGAAAATCAGCCGGGCCTGGGCGTTCTCGACGATCCAGCTGACCTCGACGGGGTGCAGCTTGCAGTTGATCGGCACTGCCACGGCGCCGACCCACCAGATGGCGTAGAGCAGCTCGAGGTATTCACAGCAGTTCAGCATGAACAGGGCGACACGATCACCAGGGACGATCCCGTGCTCGTTGACCAGATACGCGGCCCGGTGCCGGACCAGGGCCACAAAGGTCCCATAGTTGGCGACTTGCCTCAGCCCCTCGAACAAGGCGGGTTGCTCCGGACAACGCATGGCGGTGTCTTCCAGCCAGTTGGCGATATTCATGCTCAGCTCCTGCGTGCCTGAAGAACCGAAGCGTAGTTGGCGACCGCCATGCCGCCCATATTGAATACCAGACCGAACTCGGGATTCTGCGCCGCGAGGCCAATCGGTTCGCCGGTCAGTTGCCGAAATGCCAGGGCATGCATCGAGACCCCGGTCGCGCCCACCGGGTGTCCCTTGGCCTTGAGTCCGCCGGACAGGTTCACCGGCAGCCGTCCGCCCGCCCGCACAGTGCCGTCATCCAGGGCCCGATGCCCTTCGCCCCGGGGCGCCAGGCCCATGGCTTCGTAGATCAACAGTTCGGCGATGGTGAAACAGTCATGGACTTCGGCAAAACCGAGGTCGCCGAGGGTCACGCAGGCACCGCGCAAGGCCGAGTGGATCGCCCGCTGCGGCCCTTCGAAGGCGAGGATGTCACGGCGTGCGATCGGCAACAGGTCATTGACCTGGGCGGTCGAGCGGATCTGCACCTCGCGGCGGAACTGCCGCGCGCGCCTGGACGAGGCCAGTACAATGGCCGCCGCGCCGTCGCTGATCAGCGAACAGTCGGTCAGACGCAGCGACGGCGCGACATAGGGATTGCTCTGGGAGACATTGTTGCAGTGTTCGAAATCCATCACCCGGTGCATCTGCGCCAGGGGATTGGCCATGGCATTGGCGTGGTTCTTCGAAGCGATGGCCGCCATGGACGCCATGGGGCAGTGGTAACGCTGGCGGTACTGCTGCGCGGCAAGGCCGAACAGTTGCGGAAAACTCAGGCCCGCCTCCTCGATATCGTTCTGGTACCCGGCACCGGCCAGGGCCCGGGTGACCTCGGCCGTGGAGTTGGCGGTCATCTTCTCCGCGCCCACCACCAGCACCAGTTCGGCGGAGCCGGAGAGAATCGCGTTGATTCCCGCCTGGATCGCCGCCGAACCGGAAGCACAGGCGTTTTCACAGCGGGTGGCGGGTTTGAAGCGCAGCCCCGGGTCGGCTTGCAACAGCAACGAACTGGCGAAACCATCCGGGACCATGCCCGAATTGAAATGCCCGAGGAACAACGCATCGATCTCCGAAGCCGAGATCTCGGCGTCCGTCAGCGCCTGGCGGGTCACTTGAACGATCAGATCTTCCAGGGTGGAACCGTCAAGACGGCCAAAACGCGAGTGGCCGGCCGCAACAATGGAGACACAATCATGAATCATGGTGATTTTCTTCTTGGCATGGATCAGGCATTGCTTACAATGGCGCACCGCCGGTATCGCCCGCCAGTTAGTACAATTACGTACCTGGGTACGTAGCGCCCCCGGACCTGGAATCGCCAGTATCGGACTCACCTTGAGGCAGGATGCCAATGACCGTCTTCACGCAAGAACTGAAAGACCTTCAGCGCCTGGCATTCATGGTCTCGCCCGCCGCGCAATTGATCACCGGCAATCGCCTGATGCTCGATTGCAACGAGGCCTTCCTGGAATTGTTCGGCTACCCGCGCGAAGAGCTGCTGGGACAATTGACCCTGCTGATCTACCCGTCCCAGGCGGACTACAAGACCATCGGCAATCGCAGCCGCAGCTGGTTGCGCCGCAGCAAGAGCGGCTCCTACGCCGACGAACGTTTTATGCAGCACAAGAACGGCGAGGTGTTCTGGGCCAGGTCCCAGGGCTATACCCTGACCCCGGACGATCCGTTCAAGCTGATGGTCTGGCACTTCGAGCGCCTGGATCGGGCCCATCACGCCACGGTGGACCTCACGCCACGGGAACGGGAAGTGTCGATGCACATCGTCAACGGCCTGACCTGCAAGGAGGTAGCCAGGAAGCTGGCGATCTCCCACCGCACCGTGGAAGTCCACCGCGCCCGCCTGATGAAAAAGATGCAAGCCAAGAACAGCGCGGACCTGGTGTCGAAGATCATCTTTGTCGATTGAGCTGAAAGCGCCCTCCTTCTGTCGGCGTAATGAACTCCGGGCGATATCCAGCCTCAAAGATTACGACTACAATCATTAAACCCGACGATCCGCTATCGTCAACCGCTGCCGAGTGCACCCCGGGGTTATCAACCCGGGCGTGTGGCGCAGCGCTGAATGTCGCAAGAGGCCAGCATGAAAGTCACCAAGGAACAAAGCAGCCTGAACAAGGAGAAAATCCTCTCGGCCGCCTCCAGGCTGTATCGGGAACACGGCATCGACGGTATCGGGATTGGCGAGCTGGCCAAGTCCGCCGGGCTGACCCACGGCAGCTTTTATCGGCAGTTCCCCAATGGCAAGGAAGAGTTTGTCGCGGCGGCGGTGAGCCGGATCTTCGAGGAATACCAGGACTTCTGGACGACCGCGCAGACCACCGAAGATATCGTCAGGTCCTATGTCACGCCCAAGCACTGCCAGGAGAAACAGGCGGCCTGCCCGATCCCGACCCTGGCGGCGGATGTGTCGCGGGTTGGCGGCGCGGCCAGCGAGGCCTTTAGCCTGGGTGTGGAGCGCTTGCTCAAGACCCTGATGAGCAAGCAGGACGGTGACGCCGGCAACCTCTCGGAAGAACGCGCCATGCAGGTGCTGGCGTCGATTACCGGGGCCATGCTGATCGCCAAGGCCACCCACGATCCGGTCCTCGCGGACAAGATCATGACCTCGGTGATCAACCAGTGGTGCGGCGAAACCGCCGATCGCTGATCGACGGTTCAGCCAGCCTCGCCGGCTATTGCGGTTTGCCGGCGGCCACCACGCTGGAACTGTCCCAGCCCCCGCCAATCGCCCGGAACAAGGTCACCGCCGCCCGGGCCGAATCAGCCTGGGTACCGTTGAGGCTATCGCGGGCCACCAGCAACTCGCGGTTGGCGTCCAGCACATCGGTCAGCGGCGTGGCACCGGCCTTGTAGGCGATCTCCGAGAGATCACGGGCACGGGTCAGGGCACTCACCTCCCCGGCCAGTTCTTCCCTTCGCTGCTCGGTCTGCGACAACGAGACCAGCGCGTTCTCGACATCTTCGGCAGCCTTCAACACCGCCTGGCGGTAGAGCGCCAGGGCTTCGCGGTTGGCGCCCTTGGCCTGGGCCACTTCGGCGTCGATCTTGCCGAAGTCGAACAGGCGCCAACGCACCAGCCCGGTGATCGAGGGCTGGAACGAGCGCTGGGTGAACAGGCCGTTGCCGGTGCCGCTGTCAAACCCGAGCGCGCCGGACAACGAGACGCTGGGGTAGTACTGCGCGATGGCTTCACCGATACGCTCGTTCGAAGCCGCCAGGCGCCGCTCAGCCGCCATGATATCCGGGCGCCGACGCAATACATCGGCCGTCGCCAGGCTGTCCTTGACCGCCGGCAACCCCGGGATCGCCGTGGCCTTGGCCAGCATCTGCGCCGAGCTGCCCGGCTGCTTGCCCATCAGCACATCGAGACGATTGAGCTGCGCCTCCAGGGCAATGCGCAGCAGCGGCACGGTCGAACGGGCCTGTTTGAGCAAGGCCTCGGCCTGGGCGACATCGCGCTCGTCCACGTCCCCGACCCGCCGGCGAACGTTGACCAGTTCCAGCAGTTGCTCATCGGTACTGATCTGGTCGGTGGCGACCGCCAGCCGGGCCTGGTAGCCGCGGATCTGCACATAGGCATCGGCCGCCTCGGCCACCACGGTGATCCGCGTACCCAGGTGCGTCGCCTCCGCCGCCTGCACTTCGGCCTGGGCCGCTGCCGCACCTCGGTGCAGTCCCTGGGCTAGATCGGCCTCCCAACTGGCGGACAGGCCTGCGGCCAGTTCCTTCTGGTTGCGGTCGTAACCTGGCAGGCTGCTGCCCAAGGCGCCCAATGGACTTTGCAGACTCTGCCGCTGGCGGGTCGCCGAACCGTTGAAATCCACCGTCGGGTACAGCGCGGCACCGGCACCACCGGCCGCCGCCCGGGCCTGATCGACCCTGGCCAGCGAGGCCTCCAGGTCGAGGTTCTGGGCCACCACCTGATTGACGATTTCCACCAGCAACGGGTCCTTGAAGCCGTACCACCAGGTCGACAACTCGGGCGCCGGCAGGCGGCTTTCGGGACTGCCGGCCAGGGTGTTGTGGAAGGCCGCGAGCGGTATCTGCGGCGCCTGGTAGTCGGGACCGACCGAACAGCCCGCGAGCCCCAGGCCGAACAACAATCCGCCAGCCAACAGCGTCGATTTGCCGTGCACGTTCAGATTGAAAGCAGTGTGGGCAGCCATCAGCGTCTCCCATGGAAGTATTTGCGGATGAAGATGTAGAACGCTGGGGTGAACAACAAACCAAAGCAGGTCACCCCCAGCATGCCGAAGAACACGGTGGTGCCCAGCGACTGGCGCATCTCGGCGCCCGCGCCGGTGGCCACCGTCAGTGGTGCGACCCCGAGAATGAACGCCAGCGAGGTCATCAGGATCGGCCGCAGGCGGGTCCGCGCGGCATGCACCGCCGCCTCCACCGCCGTGCCGCCCTCGTCCTGTTTCTGCTTGGCGAACTCGACGATCAGGATCGCGTTCTTCGCCGCCAGGCCGATCAGCACGATAAAGCCGATCTGGGCCAGGATATCGATCGGCATGCCACGCCCGATCAGCCCGCTGATGGCCGCCAGGATGCACATCGGCACGATCAGGATGATCGCCAGCGGCAAGCGCCAGCTTTCGTATTGCGCCACCAGCACCAGGAAGCAGAACAGCGCCGCCGCCGCGAACACCAACAGGGTCGGCGTGCCGTGCTGCTGTTGCTGGTAGGCCAGCTCGGTCCACTCGAAGCCGATGCCTTGCGGCAGGGTCTTCTGCGCCAGCTCTTCCATCTTGCGCAGGGCATCGCCGGTGGCCACACCCGGTGCCGCCGCGCCCTGCACTTCCGCCGCCGGATAGAGGTTGAAGCGCGGCACCCGGTAGGCAATGGTGTTGTGCTCGATGCTCGCCACGCTGCCGATCGGCACCATCTCGCCAGCATCGTTGCGCACCTTCAGGCGGGTGATGTCTTCCGGCGTGGCCCTGAAATTCGCATCGGCCTGGGCGACCACCTGGTAGGTCCGACCCAGGTAGTTGAAGTCGTTGATGTACTGCGACCCCAGGTAGACCTGCAAGGTGGAGAACACGTCGGTGGGCTTGAGGCCGACCTTCTCGGCCTTGACCCGGTCGATATTGGTGAAGATCGACGGCGAGCCGGCGTTGAACAACGTGAACATGCCGACAAAGGTCGGGTCCTGCCGGGCCGCCGCCACCAGCTTGTTGGCCGCCTCGGCCAGGGCCTTGGAACCGAGTCCCGCACGGTCCTCGAGCATCAGCTTGAAGCCGCCGGAGCTGCCCAGGCCCTGCACCGGAGGCGGTGGAATGGTCAGGACATAGGCATCCTTGATCACCGAGAGACGCCGACGCAGATCCGCCAGCACCGATTGCGCGGTGAGCCCCGGCATATCGTGGCTGTACAACGACGGCAGCCCGGTGAATACGGTCCCGGCGTTGGAGGCCACGGTGGAGGTGGTCGCATCCAGCCCGACAAAGGGCGCGGCGTGTTCGATGCCCGGCGTGGCCAGGGCGATATCGATCACCTGGCGCACCACGGCCTCGGTGCGCTCCAGGGAGGCACCGGGCGGCAGTTGCACGATGGTGATGAGATAACCCTGGTCCTGCTCGGGAATAAAGCCGGTGGGCGTGCTATGGAACTCGAAGCCGGTCAGGCCGATCAGGCCGACATAGACCGCCAGCACCAGGCCCAGCACCCGCGCCAGGCGCCGGGTCAGGTTGCCATATCCGAACGAGAGCTTGTCAAAGGTCCGGTTGAAGCGGCCAAAGCTGGCGTCGAGGAGACGCCCGGCCCAGGACAGATGTTCCGGCCCGTGGGCGCTGGCGGGTTTGAACAGCACGGCACACAGCGCCGGGCTCAAGGTCAGCGAGACGATGCAGGAGATAATGGTCGAGGCCGCAATCGTCACCGCGAACTGTTTGAAGAACAGCCCGGAGATACCGCTCAGGAATGCCGCGGGGACAAACACCGCACAGAGGGTCAGGGCAATCGACAGCAGCGCGCCGCCCACTTCATCCATGGTGTGGTGCGCCGCCTCACGGGGCGACATGCCGCCGTGGATATTGCGCTCGATGTTCTCCACCACCACAATCGCGTCGTCGACCACGATCCCCACCGCCAGCACCAGGCCGAACAGCGACAGGTTGTTCAGGGAGATCCCGGTCAGGTAGAGCACGGTAAACGAGCCGAACAGCGAGATGGGGATCGCCACCACCGGAATGATCGTCGCCCGCCAGTTCTGCAGGAACAGGAAGACCACCAGCACCACCAGCAGGATCGCCTCGAAAATGGTGGTGATCACCTCATGCACCGACTTGCCGATAAAGATCGTCGGGTCATAGATGATCTTGTAGGCCACCCCGGCGGGGAAATCCTTCTGCAAGTCTTCCATCTTGGCCAGCACGTCATGGTCGACATCCAGCGAATTGGCGCCAGGCTGCGCGTAGATCAGCAAGGCGGAGGCATCGCTGCGGTCCATAAAGGCCGTAGAGCCATAATCCACCGCCCCGACCTCGACCCGACCGACATCGGCAATCCGGGTAATCCGGCCCGCGGCATCGGTCTTGAGAATGATCTGGGCAAACTCATCCGGGGTGGACAGCCGTCCCAGCGCCTCGATATTGATCTGGTAGGCCTGGCTGCTTTTGGTCGGTGGCTGATTGAGCACCCCGGCGGAGACTTGCAGGTTCTGCGCACGCAGTGCCGCCAATACCTCGCTGGCACTGAGGTTGTGGGCCGAGACCTTGTCCGGGTCGAGCCAGATGCGCATGGCGTATTCGCGACCGCCCTGGAACTGCACATCGCCGACGCCCGACACCCGGGCCAGCACATCCTTGATATGCAGCGTCGCATAGTTGGACAGGTACAGCGTGTCCTTGCTGCTGTCGTCGGAATAGAGGTGCACCGCCAGCAGGATGCTCGGCGTGGCCTTGCGCACCTGCACGCCCAGGCGCTGGACGTCCTCGGGCAGCCTCGGCAAGGCGTTCTGCACCCGGTTCTGGGTCAGGTTCTGGGCGATGTTCAGGTCCGTGCCGATGCGGAAGGTCACGGTGATGGTCAGCTTGCCGTCACCGGTGGACTGACTGTTCATGTAGAGCATGTTCTCGACGCCGTTGATCTGCTGCTCCAACGGTGTCGCCACGGTATGCGCAATGGTTTCGGCCGAGGCCCCGGGGTAGGAGGTGATGACCTGTACCGTCGGCGGGACGATTTCCGGGTACTGCGCCACCGGCAGGACAAACAGCGCGCCGACGCCGATCAGGGTCAGGAAACAGCTGACCACCACGGCAAAACGCGGGCGATCGATAAAGAAATGGGCGATACGCATGATATGGGCCTATTCCTTCGCGGGATCGTTATCGGCTTTGAGGGTCGTGTCCTTGGCATTGACCAGGGCACCCGGCGCGGCAAACGGCAGCCCGCCGACGATGACCCGATCCTGCGCGGACAACCCCGACTTGATGACCCGCAGGCCATGGCGCATATCGCCGACACTGACCTCCTTGGGCGCGACCCGGCCATCCTTGTCGACGGTCAGCACGTTGAAACGGGATTGATCGGGCAGCACCACCGCATCAGGCAGTAACAACGTCGGCGCGCTGGCGGAGGTGACCACCCGGACCCGGGCAAACTCCCCCGGGGTCAACCCACGGTCACCGTTCCTGACGATGGCGCGGGCATGAATGGTGCCGCTGGAACGGTTCAAGGCGTTGTCGATAAAGTCCAGGGTGCCCGGCGTCGTGTAATCACGCCCCCCGTCGGCGGCGATCTGCACGTTGTCCGCCGAGACGCCCTGGCCGTTGGCCTTGTAGCGTTTGTATTGCTGGTAGTCCGACTCGCTCATATCGAAATCGAGGTAGATCGGGTCCACCAACACCAGGGTCGCCAGCAACGTGGTCGGGCTGCCCGCGGCACGGCTGCCGGCGATCAGGTTGCCGACCGAGACCAGGTGGTTGCTGATCCGGCCCGAAAACGGCGCGACAATCTGGCAATGATCGAGGTCGAACTGGGCGTCGCGAACCTGCGCATTCGCCTCGGCCACCGCAGCCTCGGCCTCCTGCCATTCGGATTTGCGCTGTTCCAGGCTCTGCACCGAACCCGCGTTGTTGCGCACCAGCTCGTCAGCACGCTGGAGTTCATTTTTGGCGTAGGTCAGGCGCGCGGATGAACGCTGCACTTGCGATTTGGCCTGGGCCAGGCGGATCTCGTAAGGCACCCGGTCGACACTGAACAGCAGCGCGCCTTTCTGTACGAGTTCACCATCCTTGAAGTGGATGCCGGTGAGCGTGCCGCCGACCTGGGCCCTCAACTCAACCCGGTCGACCGCGGAAAACTGGCCGAGGAAACCGAGCCGGGTCTCCAGCGGTTGCACCAGGGGCTGGCTGACCAGCACCTCGGGAAGCGCCGGAGCGGCACCCGCCGAAGCCGTGTGGCTACCGCCCCAGACCATGAACAGCCCGGCGCAGAGCGCCACCGACAACAGCCCTCCCCCCGCGACCCCGACTACCTTGCGCTTATGGAAAAGCCGCGCCGACGGCGACTGTTCCTCCATCCGTTCAGATTCCACTGGCACACCCTCAGCTTGCAGACACAGACATCGAGGGGCACCCACGCACCCCACTCCCAAGCGCTGGACGCGCTGCCGCGGATTGCGGCAAACGCTCATGCACCTGCCGCATTGATGATATCCATCATCATTGTGATCGTAAAGATGATGGCCGAAATAATTAATCCATCCCCCGAATCAGACCCGGGCCAGCCGTGCCCAACCTGGTCAGTGATCGGCGCCCGCCAAGTCGACATAAACACCTGCGCCTGGAGGCCCGTCGCCCAGGTACGACACAAGTCGAATCAGATCAATTTTATAAACAGAAAAGGAAGGAAAGTTAGACGCTTCAAACACTTTCACTCTCAAACGAGCCTATAAAATATTCGCTATAAACTTACCGTGTTTATTTCGTTGACTAATAAGCCACCCAAACAACCGATCCGCGCCAATATCAAATCAATATCAAACTACCGTTCGTCGCACTTCCAGAAAATTATATTCAACTTTTCACCCAGGCCGGCAATCCCAATAAGTGCTTGCTGCTATTGCAGGTAACATTCAATTAACCAAGAGGTACTGAACCATGGCTAATACCGGAAATTCAAATCCTGGGAATCATTCAAACGATCGTGAAAAAGCGTCTGAGGCCGGCAAGAAAGGCGGCCAGGGAGCGGGTGGCAACGTTGCCAACGACCGGCAGAAAGCGTCGGACATGGGCAAGCCTGACGCCAACAAGAAAGGTGGTCAGCATGGCGGCGGTGGCCGTAGCTGATCATTGATCCAACCGTGAAGTCATGCGGTCAGGCCGCTTTCCCCTCTCTTCGGTGGAAAGCGGCCTTTTTATTGATAAGGCATGAAGGGAAGTTCCGCCGTAGCGACGTTTGAACAGAGAAAACTGTTGGGGAGCGCAGCGCCGAAGAAACCTTTGCCCGGTTTTTGCACTCCATTCAATAGAGCCCGTGTTCATGCCAGAATCGTTCAGCCTGGGAGGCCCGCAATGACCGAGCACATCGTCCACTTTCATTGCCAGATTGATCAGAGCACCACTGAACGTTTTCGCGACTGTTGCCTGGAGGCCATTGAACAAGGCGCCAGTTCACTGTTGCTGAACCTGTCCACCACCGGCGGCAGCACCAACTTCGGTTTCTCCCTGTACACCTTTCTCAAGTCGCTGCCGGTGCCGCTGTGCGCGATCAATGCCGGCAACATCGAATCCATGGGCATCATCATGTACCTGGCGGCCGGCCGACGTATCACCGCGCCCCATTCGCGGTTCCTGATCCATCCGATGAACTGGTATTTCAACCAGAGCTCGGTGGACCACCAACGGCTGCGGGAATACCTGTCGAGCCTGGACAACGACCTGGCGCGCTACGTGAAGATCTACCAGATCGAAACCGCCGATGCGGCGACCCAACTGGATATATTCAAATGCCTGTCGGCCGAGGAAAAAGTGATTGCCGCCCATGAATCACTGGCCTACGGCATCGCCCACGAAATGAAGCAGATGATTTTTGCCGAGGATGTCAAACATTGGAAAGTCGGGGGCAGCTGAGTTGGATGAATGGATGCCAGGCCAATTGCCAAGTAGGGCTGGATGTTAGCGCTTGGCCGGCTCCTTGATAGTCGTTCGTTGGATGAGCTACGCGCTGACGTCCAGATGATCGCTTGCATCCCTCGCCTCTGCTAACCCGACATTCCCCTCCGTTAGCCATACGATCTGCCGTTAACCAACCTCAAAAAGAGAAATTTCTACTCGGATCAAAGCCGCATCCGATAGAAACGCTGCCTGCTCGACTGGATCATGAGTTCGCTTGAATTGATTTCTCGGTAGTCCCCTCTCAAGGAACTCATATGGTCTTCGCAAAAGGAGCAGACACACGGCCATTGCAGAGTGTGATGTATCACATCACAATCAAACCATGATCGTCAGCTGGAGGCATAAAGGCCTTCGGATTTTTTTGAAAGTGGCTCAACCAGCGGCATCAGAGCGGACCAGGCGAAGCGATTATCTGGCGTATTGCTCGCGTTGAACCGCGCAGAGACGCCAGATGATGTCAACCTTCCCGGTTGGAGGCTGCACGCTCTAAAAGGTGAAATGTCAGGATTCTGGTCAATCACCGTGACCGCCAACTGGCGTGTAATCTTCCGTTTCGTAGGAGCGGACGTCGAATTGGTCAACTACTTGGACTACCACTGAACGGAGGTTCTTCCATGGGCATGTTCAACCCACCTCATCCTGGCGGAATCCTTCTCGATGATGTGATACCCGGTCTGGGGACCACCATCACCGAATTTGCTCGCCATCTGGGCTTTGCTCGAGAGACGCTTTCGAGAATCCTGCATGGCCATGCCCCCATCAGCCCGGACCTTGCTGTAAGGCTGGAGCGCGCAGGGATCAGCACTGCACGTCTTTGGCTGAGCATTCAAGCAGACTACGATCTTTGGCAGGCAGAACACCGCGAGCACCCACCTATAGAGCGTTATACCCAGGCGGGCTGATGCAAAGCCACGGTGAATCCCTTCGCCTTCCTAGAAACACGGTGCCTGCATGTCGCAAGGTTTCACCAATGGCAAGGTCACGACAAACTCGCTGCCTTTGCCATCACCGTCACTCTTGCCCGTCACGGTGCCGCCGTGGGCTTCGACCAGCTCACGCACCACCGTCAGGCCGATGCCCAGGCCCGCGCCGTTGAAACCGATCGCGTGGACATCCTGCACAAACGGTTCAAAGATGAAGGGCAGCGCCTGGGCGGAAATGCCAATGCCGTTATCGCGGACCCTGATCTCCACTACGTCCGCCGAGGTCGAGACCAAAAGCCTGACCGCCCCTCCAGCGGGTGTGTATTTGGCCGCGTTGCCCAGCAGGTTGCCGAGAATCTGCGTGAGCCGGACCGGATCGCCATTCACCGCCACCCCGTACGCGGGCAGTTCGCTGCTGAAGTGCAGGTGGTGAGCGACCATCACCGGACTGCAGACCTCGATGGCCTCATGAAGGATCTGCGCCATATCGATCACGCGGCAATCGAGGCGAAACTTCCCGGTGCTGGCCCGTGAAACGTCGAGCAAGTCTTCCACCAATCGAGACATGTGCCGCACCTGCCCTTCGATCAGTTGCTGCATGCGCGGCAGCTCCTCGCTGGGCACCCGCACCAGGCGGCCGGCAATCATGCTGATGGGGGTCAGTGGATTGCGCAGCTCGTGGGCCACCAGGGTGAGGACATTGCGTTGCTGTTCCAGCGCGTGTTCGGCCGAGGCTTGCAGATGTTGTGCGCTGAGGGCGGCGATCACCAATTGCTCGTTGGCTTCGCGCAACGCCAGGTACAGCCGCTGTTCTTCCTGCGCAAGATCGGGCTTTTGCGCATCGGACTGCGCCAGGAGAATCGCCAGCACCAATTGCTGGTTGGCCTCGATCAGTTGCTCGACCTGCTGGAGGTCGATCAGACGGCTGCTGGCATCGCTCAACTCTTTTTGCAGGGCCGCCAGGACAGCGCGCGCCTCAACGGTTTTCTGGCCGAGCAGAAGCAGTTCGCGAACGGCAATCGCCTTCGCGCCCTCCTCCTTGCTATCGGCTTCGCTCATGGCCTTGACTCACCCATTGTTGACTTGAGGAGACTGCCGGGTTGGCCGTCCCCCCAGCAAACCTTCCTGATCCGGCAACATTTCGCCGATCTGCACACCGTTATCGTCGATACGATACAGACGCAACTCATCGGAGTGGGCACTGGCCCGCACCTTGACCACGGCCATGATACGCAGCAAGCGGCTCTGCACTTCGATATAGCGCTGGACAATGATCGCGTCGGTGAGAAACGCCGTGCCGTAGGGGCTGAAACGCAGGTCGGTATAACGGTCTTCCAGCTCCGAGGTCATCAGCACGCTGACGCCCGCGCTGGTCAGTGCGGTGACCATGCGCGACAGCGACTCGCGAAAGTCTTCGCGGAAGGTCGGCGCCAGTGCCAGTTCGAACCCCGACAGCGAATCAATGACCACACGGCTGGCTTTCAGCCGGTTGATCTCGCTGAGCAGCAACTGGACAATTTCATCAATCGACAGATCGGGAGCGCGACTGTCCACCAGGCCGACCTGCCCGCTCTGGATCAGTCCGGCAAGGGTAGCGTTCTGGGAGTGATTGGGGCGTTGCTCAAACACCGCGATCACACCGGTTTCACCATTGCGCACGCCTTCGGCGAGGAAGGCAGCCGCCAGGATGCTCTTGCCCGAACCCGAGGGCCCGGCGACCAGCAAGGAATAGCCGCGAGGCAAGCCGCCACCGAGCATGTCGTCGAGCTGCGGAACGCCCATCTTCAAGCGCTTGATCGGGAACTCCAGCGGCGCTTCCACCGGGTTGAGCGCCGCGGGCGCAAACACCTTGATCCCCGAGCTGGCAATGCGGAAGGTGTGCAGGCCTGGCAGCGTAGGCTGGCCGCGCATCTTCATGATTTCCATCTTGCGCACCATGGAGTTGCGCTCGACGCTCTGGCGCAGCCAGATCAGGCCGTCGGCCACGGTGAAAATCGGGTTGGTATCGGTTTCGGTGAAGTACTCGCCGATCAGGAAGGTCGTCGCCTGCCAGGTGGTCATCAACATGCCCAGTTGCTGAACGAACTGTGGCAGGTTGTTGTTCGGGTTGTCCTGGGTCTGGCTCGCCAGCACCACGGAGCGGAACGAGTCGACAAACACCAGCGCCGGCGAGTGCGCCTCGACCTCGCTGACGATGCGTCGCAGCACTTCGTCCAGATTGCCGGCCAGGGTGTCATCGGCCAGGTTGACGTAACGAATCGACTGGTTGATCGCTTCGCTGTCGAAAAAGTCGAATTGCTGCTGATAGCGCAGCATCTTCAGCGGCGGCTCGCCCAGCACGGTAAAGAACAGCGCCGGGCGCTCGGGGGTCGCCAGGGCAAACATCATCTGGTGAGCCAGGGTGGTTTTGCCACAGCCTGGCGGGCCGGCGATCATGTTGAACGAAAATTCCGGCAATCCCCCGCCCAGCACCTCGTCCAGTCCTGGCACACCAGTGGCCAGGCGGTTGATAGTCACTTTGGTGCTCATGGCGAATTTTCCTGCGAAGGGGTGTCACTCAAAGAAGGTTCCCACACGCTACTCAGCAAACGCGCGGTGAGCGAAGGCCCGATCAGTGTGGTCAGCAACTCGTAGTAAGTGGTCAGCAACACTTCACCGAAAAACAGCGCATCGGTTTCGCTTTGCTCGGCGAGTACGGATGAGAGGGCCGTCAGATCCATGGAGCCCTGCACACTGTCATAGGTGCTGGCCAACCGAGGATGAGTGGAGGTACTCAGGTGGAGACTGCGGCGATAGAGCGCGGCAACCCCTTGCTGGCCGATAATGCCAGTGAGGGCAGCGCCCATATCTTGCAAGGTCGAAATAATCGCGTGGGCGACTTTTTCAATGTCAGCGTTAGGGCCGACGCGGTGCGCCAGAGAAGCTACGATCCGGCGGCTCTCTTCGCTTAGCGTGGACATGGCTAACTGATATCTGATGGACAGAACCTTGATAGTACACCCAATAGCGTGCAGCCGAGATGCTTTTGATACGGAATTGCAACTGCACGCGGTGGTGGGGGCGATTCCAGGTTACCCGCTCTGCAAAAGAGATCTGAACCAACCAGGCCCTAGCGCTTGGCCAGTTCCATGATCATCCGACTCAGCAGATAGATCCGGGGGGACACGCTTTCCACCTCGGCGTACTCCTCGGGGGTATGGATATTGCCGCCGACAATCCCGAAGCCATCCAGCGTCGGCGTGCCCACGCCCGCCGACAGGCTGGCATCCGCCGCCCCGCCGCTGCCCTCGATGGTCAGTTTGCGGCCCAGTTCGCCGTAGATCCCCTGGGCAATAGTCACCAGCGCATCCGACTCGGCGGTTTCCGGCATCGGCGGCAGGCCGCGCAGCAAGCTGGTCTTGACCTCGGTTTCCGGAATCAGCTTGTTGGCCGAAACCCGGGCCAGGTCCTTTTCGATCCGATCGAACTCCTCCGGCAAGGCCGCCCGCACATCGGCCTTGGCAATGGCCTCGTCCGGAATCACATTGACCCGGTCCCCGGCCTTGAGCACGGTGAAGTTGATGGTGGTTTTCTTCTCTTCGTCGCCCAGCTTGCTCAGTTGCAGGATCTGGTGGGCCGCCTCCATCGCCGCGTTACGCCCCAGCTCTGGCGCCACACCGGCATGCGCGGCCTTGCCCTTGACCTCGACCACCGCGGTGGCGCTGCCTTTGCGCCAGACCACCAGGCCATCGGCCGGACGACCGGGTTCCAGGTTCAGGGTGACGTCGTGGGCCTTGGCGGTTTTACGGATCAGTTCGGACGCGATATCCGAGCCGGTTTCCTCGCTGGCGTCGAGCAGGAAGGTGATCTGCGCGTAGTCCTGGAAGTTCTGGTTCTTCAGCACCTTGAGGGCATAGATCCCGGCGACGATGCCGCCCTTGTCATCCATCACCCCGGGGCCATAGGCGCGGCCGTCCTTGATATGAAACGGCCGCTCGCTCGCCGAGCCTTCCTTGAACACGGTGTCCATATGCGCCATCAAGAGGATTTTTGCCTTGCCGGTGCCCTTGAAGGTGGCGAGTACATGACTGTTGTGGGCGTGCGCATCGGGAACCAGCTCGATGGTGGCGCCGAGCTTTTTCAGCTCATCGACGGCGATATCACGCACCTGGGTCAGGCCCGGCTCGTAGCCGGAACCCGAATCGATATTCACCAGGCGCTCCAGCAGCTTCAAGGCCTCGGCCTTGTACTGTTCGGCGTCGGCCTGGATTTGTTTATGGGGTTCGGCGCTCCAGGCCGGAGCGGTGAAACCGCAGGCGAGCGCCAGGCCGAGGGTGGTGGCCAATACGGTGCGGGGGAGATTGAACGTCATGAACGGATCCTTGTTTTTTGTTGGAGTGATGCGTGTTGCTGTTCGGATATTTGATGTCGCGTAATGTTAGTCGGCCTGATCCGAAAACAATCCAAGGATGAAATCGCGCACATGGACAATGCTCGGATTGCGCATCGAGGCTTTTTTCCAGACCAGATACAGATTATTCGTCGGGGCGTCCTGGAGCGGCGTAATAGTCACCAGCCTTCCCGATTCAAGCGCCTCGGTACACTGGTAATCGGGAAGGACGCTCCATCCGTGCCCCTTCACTACCAGGTCCTGGATAATACGCAGATCCGCAATGGTGAGTGCAGCCTGCAAGGTCGGCGCGAACCGGAACAGGGCTGTCCACACCGGCCGAATCAGCGGTAGATCTTCGTCGAAAGCAATCAGCGGCAGCTTCGCCAACCCCTGTTCGGTGGGCTGTTTGCCAAGCGCCTTCGCCAGATGGGGGGCCATCACCAGCAGAAACCGTTCGGTCAACAGCCGTGCAAAACCATGGGAACGCTCATCCGGCATGGAGGCCGTAATGGCCAGATCGACGGTTGAACTGTTGAGTAGGCTATAGATGCGCTCCCGGTTACCGGTATGTAAACGAATCTGAAACCCCTGGGCCATTAGAGGCGCCAGCCCCGATGTAATCTTTGAATAGATAAAGTCGGAGGGGCCGGCGATATGGACGGTCCCGCCAACTTCACCGCCGAGGCGGTAGGAAGCCAGGCGTGTTTCCAGCCCGTCCAGCATCGGCCCAATCGCCCGCGCCAATTCGTCTGCGGCCTCTGTCGGCGTGACGCCACGGGCTCGCCGTACGAACAGAGGTTTGCCCACGAAGGCTTCCAGCGCTTGAATGTGCAGCGACGCGCCGGGCTATGGTGTGTTTGCCGCAATCGGCAACGTGCTCGGCGGCAAGCTGACTGATCGTCTCGGGGTAAACCGGGCCAGCGTGATCATGATCGTCGGTATTGCCCTCTCCGCACTCGGCATGTGGGTCTTTGCCCAGTCTGCCGCGGTCATGGGCATCCTCGTCGCCTTGCTGGGCATGTTCACTTTCGCTGCTGTACCTGCCTTGCAGGCCCGTCTGATGGGGGTCGCTGAGCAGTATGTGCCGCACGCCCATGGTGTCGCGGCCGGGCTGAACATTGCCGGCTTCAACTCAGGTATTGCACTGGGATCGTGGCTGGGGGGCGTCACCCTCAGCACTGTCGGCGTTTCCTACATGGGCATGACGGGTGCCATCGTCTCAGCGCTGGGACTGGCATTACTGCTCCTGCTGATGGCCAGAAACCGCAGCGTCGACTATCGCGCCCTCGCTGGTGCAGGTCATTAATTTTCAGGCTTTCGTCAAGCGGAGCCGAGCAGCAATGAAAGGAAGGCAATGACCATGACATCCCCCAATAAATCCTCCGCCAGGCGTATCACCGTGCAGATTGCCACGGCCTCAGGTGACACGATCGAAGCGTGGGTCTACCTGCCCGAGGGCAGTGGCCCCCACCCTGCGGTGGTGATGGCTCACGGTATCGGCGCCATCAAGGCGGGAGGACTGGCACCGTTCGCGGAGCGCTTCAGCGAGGAAGGATTTGTCGCCATCGCCTTTGACTACCGAAACTTCGGTGGCTCCGGCGGGCAGCCGCGCGAGGTGCTCTCTGTCCCACGCCAACTCGCGGACTACCGCAGCGTCATCGGTTGGGCAGTTGAGCAGGCCTACATCGACCCGCGCCAGGTCATTGTCTGGGGCACTTCGTTCGCCGGCATGCATGTCCTCGAACTGGCTGTCTCCGACACTCGGCTGGCTGGAGCGATTGCCCAGGCCCCACTCACGGACGGCTTGGCCGCGGCGATGATGGCCCCGCCCAAGAACGGAATCCGACTCTTTGGGCTGGCGTTGCTCGACCTTCTCGGTTCCCTGTTCGGCCGCCAGCCGATCTACATTCCCGGTCATGGGAAACCTGGGGAGCTGTCCATCGGCGCCACACCGGATGGGCTGTTCGGAGAGAGGCTCATGACACCGAAGGATGGGACGCAATGGCACAACCGCGTGGCCGCGCGGTCTCTGCTGAGCTTCTCCTGGCGCCGCCCCGTGCGCCGCGCCGCATTCGTGCGTGTTCCGCTCCTGCTGGTTGTCCCGGAGGCAGACTCCATTGCACCGGTGCCTGCCGCGCTCAAGGTCGCACGCCGAGCACCACGGGCCGAATTGTTCCGCAGCAGCGGTGGCCACTACGATGTCTACGAAGGTGGGGCGGCGTTCGACGACGTGTTGCGCACGGAGGTCGAGTTCCTCCATCGTCACACGAAGTCGGTTCTGAAGCCTGTTCAGGGTTAGAGCGCCGAGAGGCATGCTGAGTGAAGTTTCAGCCTGGTGTGTTTTGCGCAGCCCTTAACGAAAAAGAGATCAAGCGGCCAAGCTTGATCTCTCTAAGTGGGAAAATGGGAGTGGAAAATGGGAGCAGATTTATTTGCTCACTACCTCAATCAACCGAATGGTTGCCCACTACGGCGGACAGCTGATTGGATGGGGACGCGCCTTCAAGCAGGGCATCCACCACCGCACGCGCCACCTCCACCGAATGCAACATGCCCCAGAACAACGCTCGCTCAACGGGGTTGGTATGCAGGCTGATTTCGTCGCCATTGAGTTCCGCCGTTTCGAGCAGATTGGAAACGTAGATCAGTGCGTCCTGGGCGTTGATGCCCGGTTGGATGGCGAACAGCGTGGGTTTGTATGGGGCTTCGGGGGTGACGGGTTTGGCGCAGGTGAGCGCGAGGGTATCGAGCAACCGAGGGGGATTGGTCGGGACCGACTCGGGCTCGTTGGATGGGGTATCAGAGAGTTTGCGCAGGTAAACGCTTCTGTCAGCGGTACTGAGAGGTTTGCGAACAACCGGCGGATCGGGGGTGATTTTCTTTGACATGGTGACGCTCCTTCTTAACTGTAAGAGAACTCGTCATCTCCACGCTGCAAAACGAAAGGTGGCGAGCCGTACACAGGTTTGCAGACCGGTAAGAAGGAACCGGCAGGCCGAAGCCTCCTGCGCACAGCTCGCCATAACGCGAGCAAAAAAACCGCTTCCGCGGTGCTGTGCGCCTTCTTAGAACCCGGGCTGCAAAACCCGATGTCGCTGAATTTTCAGCAACATCCGAACTGTAGCCCTGGCGTTTGGCGCACGCAATATTCTCCCACGCCTGAAGCGTGTGGGAAATATGAGTTTTTTCGGAAGGATTCTTCGCGTGCTGATTGAGGGTCGCGGGCTGCGCCTGCGGTAGAAAAAGCCGCCGACTCGCGGTCCTACGATGCCATCGACTTAGTCGACGAAACGCCAAGCCCTGCCCTTCTAATGACAATACATAGATCAGCGAGGACCGGTGTCAGGAAAAATAGATGCCCGAAGAAGGATAAGTAAATACCACTCACATCAGGGGTATTGTTGCCGGGAATGTAGCACCATCACTATATCGACATAGTCGACCACTTGGTACACCACCACGTAGTTTGGATGGACAACCATTTCCCGAGTATCGGGCAATCGACCATGCTTGAAGCTGTAGGGCATTGCGGATAGCCCCTCGGTAGCGGCCATAATTGTGCGGTGCAGAGAGGCGGCGGCAGCGGGGTTGTATTGCTCAATGTAATCGAGAATCTCGGCCAAGGCGTCGAGGGCCTGAGGCCTCCACTTAACGAGCAGCACGCCGAGCCTTGCGCTTGTCCTCTAACATCTGCTCAAGCCTAGCCATAGCTTCGTCGTGATGGATGCTTGGGCGCGGATCATCAAGCGAAGCCTGCACCTTGGCGCGAAACCAGCGGTCATAGCTGGCAGCCTGCTCTTCGGTTTCGAACTCTGAAACGATGGGGGAAAGTTGGGCGCTCATAGAGACCTCCGCAATTGACACCTGGTCAGTCTAATCTGTCCATGGCGTGCTGTCATTGGTGTCAAAATGGAGCGCATGTGAATGGCACTTGTTCAGCACCTAACTAACTGATATAGCTGAAAAAATCAAACCAACCAAGCAGCCTACCCGCAATCTCGTGCGCAAAAAGCTGGGCTGGGCGTTCCCATTTGCAGATTGGTGGGGATCGTCTGCCTCGCCAGTGGGGAATGCCTCGCTAGGGCGTTTTCACAGTATGAGCAGATGCTGCCCAGAACCCTGCCAGACACTTTGGGCCGAGGTGATATTGCGTTGGGCGATGCCTACTTGGCTTGCCGGTGGTGTTCGCAACTATCACCTTAGACCAAGACCGGCCTTTTTCATTTCTTGCTTTTAATTCAGACACTTAGCCGTTAAGTAAGTGCCATTCGGGACGGATTTATTTTCTAACCGTGTCTACTGCTGATTCTTGGCACCCTAACAAAATCAAATAATTCCGTCCCCTTTTTTCTTTAGACCAAGACCGGCCTTTTTCATTTCTTGCTTTTAATTCAGACACTTAGCCGTTAAGTAAGTGCCATTCAAATCTGTCCCCTTTTTTGCTCTTACTCAAGTCCTACGACACCCTAGCTAATGACAACACGTCGGTCAGCAAGGGCCGTGATCAGTAAGAATGGACACCCGAAGAAGGCGAATTAAGTCCCATTCAAATCCTCCTCCTTTTGGTCTCAACAGCATTTTCTGTATCGACTAAAAGGAGAGGCTATCCAAAAGCTCTTTTACTTTCTCAGCATCTTCAGGATGGTGCTGAAGGTATTTATCACACACCATGCGTACAAAAGTAGCGCAAGCCTCTTCACTAATTACTACTGTTTCGTCATCTGTAGGTGGGTAGCCATAGGCAAACTCGACCCCATCAAAGTGATCTTCCTCAAACGGGCTTTCCATATCAGGAAAATTGCAGTACGCCCCATCCGTACTAAATCCATTTTTCCTTACAATACAACCAATAGATTTAATAAACGCCCCATCACCATACATCCTATCAAAGTAACCCTTTACAACCCAATAAATATCCGAATCATCATATGGCTGCCCAAATAATTCTTGCATACTCAAACCTTATTTAGGATGAAAGTTAGTTACCATACCTGTATTTTTATCCAAATACACCCTAAAGGTAACGCCCCCAGCGGTAGCATCGTATTGGGTAATCCCTTTAGACAAGGCATCCTCATAGCCAGTAGCTGCTGCCTGCTGCCCAAGATCAAAAATCTTCTGGTCAGAAAAAATCTTCGGATCGTACACAGTTTTAGTAAAACTCTTGTCCTTGTACCCAGTTACGTTCCCTGCACGATCATATGCGGGTATCTGATATTCAATAGTCGTAACTCCCTCAACTGAACTAGGGGTTTCGCTAAGTACCTTTACCCCATTACTAGATGCCGCTTGCGAAAAAGCATCTAAGTTATGAGTACCGCTAATTCCACTTCTCTGTGTCAAGCCATCAAAATCGCTCAAGTGGCTCTCGATATTAGGATTGAAGCTAATTCCTTCAGGGACGCCAACAATCTCTTTTGCGCCAACGTTTCCTAATTCAGCCCCCAAATCCATCGTAGAGGGTAGCGCACCACCAACCGCACTACCAGCCGACACAGCCTCCCCAAAACGCAATGCCCCTACCGCCGCAATCCCCGCCAATCCCTCCTCAGGCAGTAGAGCCATCTGCCCGATCTCAGCGTCTTGCTCCTGTGCTTTTGCTATCTGCGCGCTTTGTCCAACGCGGTTGTAGAGCGTCTCATCTTCGCTAGCTGAACGAAATTCAGTGTTCAAAAAACCCAAAAGTGTCTGGGAATTAGCCGCCGTCCACGCTGCCTTCTGCTCTGCCGTTCCAGCGAATGGGAAATCGTAGGTCTGGATGGCACCGTTTTGCTTCAGACCATCTAAAGCCGAGCCCGCCAGCCCTGCACCAACCCGGGCGGCCATTTCGTCGTAGTACTCTTGATAAGAGTCAGCCAGAAAAACACTTTCTGCACTGGTTAGCGGTAATCCCGACTCAAGCTTCCACTGTACATAGTCGCTTCGCTGATCTTGTTGTTGGAATGCCCTATATTCAGCCCCCTGCTGATCTGTAGCGGTTCCATTCTCCAATGCCTGGCGATCAGCCTCCCGACGGGCTATCGAGTTAGGGCCAAGGAAGTTGTTCTGCGTTGCATTTTCAGCCACAGATGCAGCGATTGACGCATCGCCACCCGTTGCCGTGGCGGCAAGTACACCCACCAGCCCCGAAAGCGCGACAAGCTTGCGCTGCCCCTCCAGTATGGCCGTGGGATCGGTCGTATCAGGATCAGGCATGACCAGATTGGCCAGTGCCAGAACCGAAGCCTCATCCGCGCCACCCGCCAATGCACCCGTTTTAAAATCACCACCTTGAGCGACGGAAAGCACACCGCCGAGCAACGCATGCAGTCCCATCTTGGTCAAGGAACCATCAGAGAACGAAGTCCCGCCGATATCGTTTGCGAGGGTGGCACCTCCTACGCTAATAGCCGCGCCAGCCAGCGAGCCGGCCAGGTTGTCTTTCAGACTCCCACCGTCAATAGCGGTTTTCGCAACTGAATTGACAGCGGACGTCAGTGCCGCTTTTTCCAGCGTATCCAGGCTAAATATCGCGGGGTTGTAAGGGACCACATTGCCAACTCCGGCGGAGATCCCTGCTAGTGCATAACCTTTCAGGCTGGAGGAAGAGGTCACATCGTTGAACGTTGCCCCGATATCTCCGCCATTGTTGATAAAACTGACCGCAGTATTGCTGGCCATCGAAGTCAATGTCGCCGACAACGCCACGTTGGCCCAACCCGCAGATGCAGCCCCGACCGCAGTTCCTCCAGCCGCCAGCGCCGCTCCGCTACCAGCCTCTGCGCCGGCCATCGTACCGATGGCCCCACTCGCAGCACCCGCCGTCAGCACCGTGACAATGATGATGATCGCCAGCATCGCGCCTTCCCCAAGGCTGGAGCTGCTGTAGCTGTAGGAGTCGTGCAGTTCCTTGATCTGCTTCCAATCAACATCCCCGCGCTTCTCGGCATCCTTGAGCCAGGCCAGTTGCGGGTCGGCCTGGACCATTGCGTCAATGGCCTGGCTCACGGTCTGTTCGTTGACCTGCTTGACATCGATATGCAGCCCATCGACCGCCTTGATAACCAACTGCCCCTTGGCCGACATCTCGGTCTGCTTCAGGGTTTCGTCGGTGCTACCGCTACCGCTCATGCTGGTCCAGGCCAGGCTGTTGTCACTCTTGGCGTGGTCTTCCTTATGCAGGTCCTTCACACCTTCAAAGTCGATGTTCCCGCCGCTCTGCAGGGTGAGGTCCTTGCCACTCGTAAGCTTCGCCGCCTGATAGTGCTGGTCGTTGCCGCTGATCAACGCGACATCACCACCGGCCTTGATCTCACTGCCGACATTGGTGATCTGCGTGACTTCATCGTGCCGGCTGCTGCTACTGCCCCAGCCACCGCTGTCCTTCTTGTCGTACAGTGTGTAATCGGTATTTTGCGCAGCGAGTACGTTCAGCTTGCCACCGGCTACCAGGTCCGCCTCATTCCCGGCCGTGACCTTGCTTGAGACAACCGCCATGTCCTGGCCTGCGCTAAGCCGGACATCACCACCGGCACTAACGCTGGCCGCCACCTGAGCAACATGATCCGCCTGCTGGATTCTATGGTTGCCATCGGAGTAGGTGTGAGACTCATTGGCCGCCGAAGTCAGCACCAGGTTTTCCTTGGCGGACAGAGTGGCATCACGGGCGGCATCAAGCTGGCTGGCAATGGCCGAAAGATCGCGCCCCGCGCTGACCGAGAGGTCGCGACCCGTCGTAACGGACCCGGTCAATTGCGTGACTTTGTCGTCGAGGAAGTCCTTGCCACCGGCGAGTTTGTTATCGGTCTGCACTGCCACCAGGTTTACGTCACGTCCTGCCGTGATGCTGGTGTCGCGACCGGCTTGCAACACGCTGCCGGCGTTGTTGACGTCACGACCGGCGTTGATGGTGAGGTCGTTGGCGGCCTCGATACGTGCGGCCGCGTCAGCATAGGCGTAGCTGGAAGACATATAGCCGTCGGAGCCGGCGGCGGTGGTCACCGGGCGATCGTTGACCACATCTCCGCTGACCGCGGTCAACGTCACATCGCGCCCGGCAATCACACCCCCGGCCGTGTTGGTCAGGTTGTTGCCAGCCAGCATGTCCAGACGCGCGTAGGCCTGGGTCAGGCCGCTGTTGACCAGGTCGTTGCCTGCCGCCGCTGATAAGGTGTTGTTGGCGTGCAGGGTGCCGCTATTGGTCAGGTCCTGACCGGCAATCAGGTTGACATCGTTGCCCTCGATCAACGCACCATTGGGCGCCAGGCGGTTGTTGGCCTGGGCCAGGTAGAGCACTGGCACCATGACCTCCTGACCGTCCACCACCTCCTTTTCCATCCAGACGATGTCGTGAGTCAGGGCCGCAACCTGCTCGTTGGTGAGGCCGACGCCGTAGCTGAGGTTGAGCTGCTTCTGGCTGCTGATGGCGTTGTCCATCAGGTATTTGAACTCGGCGTCGTCCGAGGTCTGGCCGTCGATGAAACGTTGCCCCGTGCGGGCAGCCACGGCCTGGTCGATCAGGCGTTCCTCGTAGAGCCCGTCACCCAAACGCTTGGCGCTGTCATCCGGGTTGTAACCCAGGTTGGACAGCAGATAGTCCGAACTCATGAACTGCTTGAGGTCGGTGAGCACCGGGTTGGTTTCGATCAGGTATTTCTGCGGATTGGACTTCACCGAGGTATCGGGCAGTCCCAGGACGCGGGGGATGCTCAGGGCTCCAACCGGAACGACCTGCGTCACCGGGTCGTTGGCCGAGACACCGAGGTTGACTGCTGGTGCGCTGATATTGGCCGACTGACGTGCCGCATTGCCCGGGTCGACGCTGCTAGAGGTGAGCTGAGTGGCGTTGACTGGCCCAATATCCTGAGCCTGAGTGACCGACGCAACGGGTTGGCGTTGTGCGACACCCAGGCTGCTACCTCCGATGCTCCAGGTTTGCGGGGCGAGGCTGGCTGAAGTGCTGCCCTGCCCGCTCAGACGGAAAAGACCGTTCTGACCGCTCGGCAGGGTGAATCCCGGCAAGGTGATCGGGTTGACCTGCTGCTGGGCCAAGTCTGGGCTCAGTTGGGCATTGAGGCTAACGACGGTGGGTGCCGGCAGGCTGCTGACCTGGGTTGAGCCGACTCGCGAGGCTCCGCTGTTCAGGACAACGCCTTGGCGGACCACGCTGTTGGTGAGGTTCTGCGTGGCGGTGATATTGACCGCGCCACCGGCCTGCACGATGGCGTTGGCGTAGGTTGACGGGGTGTTGTAGGTCAGGGTGTTTTCGAAGAAAGCCGCGTTTTGCACAAAGGCCGGAGCTGCGGCTCGTGGCTCATCCGGGTTGTAGTGAGGCGAGGTAAAAATCTCATAACCGCCACTGTAATCAACACTGATCGGGCCAAAGCCGATCTCGGAGTTACCTGATCGTCCTCCACTGCGCTCCATTACACGGGCCATGGACTCAACATTGTCGCTGGTCCAGAGATGCAAACCGGGATGAGTAAATGGCCCACCCCCCCCTGCCTCTGCATGCCCCAAAATTCCGTCGTCATAGGCAGGATCATTAGCGGCGTTGTAGTCCATCAACGCATGCCAGCTATCTAAATCTTGTTGCGCTGTGCCAGGAGCAGCAAACGAACGCCGTACGCTGTAATCACCTACAGAGGCCCCCTGATTGGTGAACGTCTGCAAGCTGAGGGTCAAATTGCCGCCAGCGCTAACCGTCGAAGCCTGATTGAGAAAATCCCCACCGCTGGCCAGAAAGTTACGTCCTGCCGTCATACTGGCCGACGCAGAGTCCTGCACGATCTGAGAAGCGTAGTTTTCCACCCAAACCAGATGACTACTCACATTGCTTCCATCAAATGCAGAGCAGCTGTAGCACTGCACCCCGATATACGCCGAAACCAACCCTCCAGTCGTTTGAAAGACGTCCTTGCGATTCTCGATATGCGTAGCCGACAGACTCATATCGCCGCCACTTTCCATCGTCGAGGAAATGTTATTGATCGAAGCACTCGCCCCGTTGTTGTCATCCTTGGCAATGCTGATATTTCCAAGACTGTAAACATCGGCATAACGGTTGGTGAAATTGTTGGTGCGCAGCGCCATATCGCCGCCGCTGAAGATCAGGCCATTCTGGTTGAGCAACGTGTCGGCATTGACCCGCAGATTCGCGGCGCTGCCCAGGGTGCCCTGGTTGGTCAGGTTCGCGGAATTGACCGTAAGATCGCCAATAGCCGTCACTCGACCATTGTTCGTCAGGCTCCCACTACTGCTCACCAGGCCCGTGCTACCCGCCATAATGCCAGCCGCCGACCCCAGATCAATTTGTGCCGCGCTCACCCCCAGGCTACCCAGACTGCTGACCTTGCCGTTGCCGCTGTAGTTGCCGCTCAGGTTCAACGCGAGGCTGCCGTTACTGGCGATCAGACCATCGTTGTTCCAGTTGCCACCGGTGCCGGTAAGACTGTCGGTGGCCAACAGTTGGCCGCTGCCGGTCTGGGTCAGGTTGTTGATATTCAACGTCAACCGACCGACCTGAAGCACGCTGCTGTTGGTCCAGCTATCGGCGGTCAAGGTCAGCCCGCCGCGGGTCACCAGGTTGCCGGCGCCAGCGTTGAAGATATTGGCCGTCGACATGTCCAGGGTGCCTGTCCCCAGGTGCAGCAGGCTGCCGCCCTGGTTCAGGAAACTGCTGGCATTGAGCGTCAGGTCGGTGGTGGCGGTTTCCAGCTTGCCGTTGCTATTGTCGAACAACCCGCCGATCTGGAATTCGGTCTTGCCGCTGGTCCCCAGTGCGCGCAATTGTCCGGTCTGGTTGTCGAGACTGGCCGCGCTGATCGCCAGGGTGCTGCCACTTTCGATAATCCCCAACCGGTTGTTCAGGGCACCGCCCAACGTCAGGGCAATCTGATTGCCGCTGATCTGTCCGTCGTTGTCACCGCTGTTATCAAAGTTATGGCCCGTGACCTGGACCAGGCCCTTGGCATACACACCGCCGTTGCGGTTATCAAAGTCCCCTGCCCCGGTGGCGATAACGGCATCGCCGGTTTGCGCGACAAGATGCCCGCCGTAATTGTCGATACCGCCCCAGGCTTGCAGGTCCAGGCGTTGGGCCTGAAGCACACCGCCCTGGCTGTTGTTGTTGAGGTCGTAGCCGTTTTTCAGCACGCCGACGACACGGGCTTGCAGTGCACCACTGATGCTGGACAGCAGACCACCACTACTGTCGATATTGGCCGCATTGAGGGTCAGGTCGCCGCTCTGGGCGATCACCTGGCCGCTCTGGTTATCGATATCGCCGCTGATATCGAGGCTGACCACGCCCTTGCCTTGCAATGAACCTTTACCGTTGCCGAGGCTGGCAGCAGTCAATTGCAGGTCGGCGTTGCGGCTGGCAATCAGGCCGCCATTGCCGTTCTGTATCGTGCCGGTCGAGGTGATCAGCAGCTTGTCACCGGAGCCAATGGTGCCGTTGTTGCTGTTATCCAGGCCGCCAGTCAGCAGGGTCAACAGACCCTGGCTGGAGAGCTGACCGCCCTGGTTATTGATCTGGGTGGAACGCTGGACCAGCAGCGGACCGACCGCGGAGAGCTTGCCGTTGGTGTTGGTCAGTGTGCCGAGCAGGTCGAGGGTGACGCCGGCACCGCCACTCAGGGTGCCGTTGCTGTTGTCGAGATCAGTACCGGTGAAGGTCAGCGCCTGTTGCGCGTTGATCGTACCGCTGCTGGTCAGCGCCATGGCGTTCAGCGTCAGGGCCGCGCCGCTGTCGATCAGGCCGCCCTGGGCGTTGTTCAGCAGACCGCTGACCGTCAGCGCTTGCCCCGCGCCACTGGAAAGAATGCCCTTGTTGCTGTTGTCGATACTGACAGCGTTGACCGTCAGGGCTTGCTGGCTGGCCAGTGCCCCGGCATTGCTGTTGAGCAGCGCACCGCTGAGGGTCACAGCAACGTTGCCGCTGCGGCTGGAGACCGTAGCGTTGTTGCGGTTGTCGAGCGAGCCAGCGTTGATCGTCACGCCTTGCCAACCGGACAGCAAACCAGCGTTCTGGTTGATGAGGTTGTCGGCGCTCAGACTCAGCAGATTGTTGCTGATCAACTGGCCAGCGTTGCTGTTGTCCAAGGTCCGCGCTGTCAGATTCAGGTTTTGCGCACTGCTGAGCACACCGCCCTGGTTATTCAGGTCACGCAGGTGGTTGATCGTCAGGTTGCCGGCGGTGGTGATCTGGCCGGCAGCGTTGTTCAGATCGCCCGTTGCCGCGCC
>Ga0302156_10000278_pt1 | contig 49061 bp, 49 predicted proteins | sample I_Bog_N3_2_FD_193503 | JGI IMG/M metagenome (GOLD analysis project Ga0302156, IMG submission 193503) | Peat permafrost microbial communities from Stordalen Mire near Abisko, Sweden - I_Bog_N3_2 | ecosystem: Environmental > Terrestrial > Soil > Wetlands > Peat | place: Sweden: Abisko, Stordalen... | reverse complement strand
GCTACCGTCCGCAGTTCTACTTCAGGACGACCGATGTCACGGGAGTGGCGCAGTTGCCCGAGGGCGTGGAGATGGTAATGCCGGGCGACAACGTGGAGCTTGATGTGGAGCTGATCACGCCTGTGGCCTTGGAAAAGGGTCTGCGGTTTGCGATCCGCGAAGGCGGCCGCACGGTAGGCGCGGGCACGGTCTCGGAGATTATCAAGTAACAGGGAATAGGGACTTGGGACTGGAAAGCGGCCCCTCGTTGCTGACGACCGGAAGGGTTTTCATAATGCGGGAAATTGTCACATTGCAGTGCGCTGAGTGCAAGGAGCGGAACTACTCGACGACGAAGAACAAGAAGACGACCACAGGCCGTCTGGAGTTCAAGAAGTTCTGTAACCGCTGCCGCAAGCACCAGCCGCACAAGGAAACGAAGTAACGACAGTGATCAGTGAACAGTGGACAGTGGTCAGTTTGAGCGTTGGTTGGTAGAGCATAATCAGCTCACACCAGCACAGAAGAAACTGAACACTGTCCACTGACAACTATTCACTGCTTTTAGGGGCGTAAGCTCAACGGCTAAACTGTCGGTCTCCAAAACCGAACTTGGGGGTTCGAATCCCTCCGCCCCTGCCAGATTAAGTTGGGATGCGCTGGGAAAGATGCCCGGCGCGAAGGAACTGGAAGCATGGCAACGAAGGCAGCAATGGTGAACGGCGAAGTACGGCAGCCGCCGGTAAAGCGGCAGGAGACAAATCCCGTGTCCAGGATTATTGGCAGCGTGGTTGGTCAGTGGAAAGAATTTACGCGTTTCTTGAGCGATGTGCGCGCCGAGATGCGCAAGGTAGTTGCGCCGTCGCGCAGGGAAGTGCAATCCACAACCACGGTGGTGATTATCGCGGTGTTCATCTTTGGCGTGTTCTTTTTCGTGGTGGACACAATCTTCCAGTACGGGCTGCATGCGTTGCTGGGCCGGCTGGGTGGGTTTTAGTTCTGGCTGCGAGAGCGAAACGAGAACTGATGATGGCAGAAGAAGAATTGGGACAAACCGAACAGGTCGAACAGGCTGTACCAGCGGAAGAAGCTGGACAGATTGGGCTGGCCGCGCAGAATGAACAAGCTGCCGAGCAGATTCCACCGGTGCGCAACGAGCGCTTCATGTGGTACATTCTGCACGCCTACTCGGGCTTTGAGCGCAAGGTGCGCGAGTCGATTCAAAGCCGGGTCCAGGCCTTTGGGCTAAGCGACCGGGTGGGCCGTGTGATGATTCCCACCGAGCCGGTAACGGAGATTGTCAACGGCAAGAAGCGCACCGTGGAGCGGGTTTTCCTGCCAGGCTATGTGCTGGTCGAGATGGAACTGGACAACGACTTGTGGCACGTCTTGAAGGACACGCCCAAGGTGACGGGCTTTCTGGGCACAGGCGACAAGCCGGTGGCGTTGACCGAAGAAGAAGTGAGTGGAATTCTCTTCCGTTCGGAAACCTCCAAGGACAAGCCGCGGCTTAAGATCAAGTTTGAAAAGAACGAGCAGGTCCGGATTACCGACGGGCCGTTTGCCAACTTCAATGGCGTGGTGGATGAGATCAACGAAGATCGCGAGACGCTGAAGGTCATGGTGACCATCTTCGGACGCTCCACCCCGGTTGAACTGGAGTTCGGCAAAGTTGAAAAGATTGAGTAGTTGGTTCAGCTTCTAGCTACTAGCTTCTAGCTTCTAGCCAGAGTGTCCACCTAGCGGACGCTGGTTCAAGCAAACGCTAAAGCGCCAACACCAAAATTTGCAGAAGGAATGACCAGCTAGTAGCTAGAAGCTAGGAGCTAGAAGCTGGTTCCAAAGGAAAAGATCATGGCACCTCCGAAGAAAATTACGGGTTACGTCAAGCTGCAGATTGTTGCCGCCAAGGCAACACCGGCGCCGCCGGTTGGCCCCGCTCTGGGCCAGGCGCAGGTCAACATCATGGAGTTCTGCAAGCAGTTCAACGCGCGCACGCAGAACAAGGAACTGGAAGGGCTGGTAATTCCAGTCGTCATCTCGGTCTATGCCGACCGCAGCTTCACCTTTGTCACCAAGACGCCGCCGGCTGCGGTTCTGCTGATGAAAGCGGCTGGAATCGCCAAGGGCTCGGGCACGCCGAACAAGGAAAAGATCGGCAAGGTGACCGAAAAGCAGGTGCGAGAGATCGCCACGCAGAAGATGCCCGACCTGAACGCCGCCTCGGTGGAGACGGCCATCAAGAGCATCAAGGGCACGGCCCGCTCGATGGGCATTGAAGTGGTGGCGTAAGCCGCGACTGTTCAAGGATTCTGACGCACAGAGGCCCTCCCGGATGGGAGGGCCTCTGTGCGTGTGGGCGTTCCACAAATTCTCAGAACCAGCGGCCCAGGGTGATGAAGACCTTGCGGTGGCCGGCGTCGCCTACCGAGATGCCAAAGGTGAACAGGCCGAGCGGTGTGTTGGCCACCAGGCCGGCGAGGCCGTCCTGGCGAAGAATCGCTTTGCTCTCCGGCGACCAGATTTCGCCGCCCTCGTAGGCCAAGGTGCCGTAGAGACCTTGTCCCAGGCCAGTGGGCAGCGCTGCCAGGCGGTGCATATATCCGGCGCGGGCAAGGTAGGTGTCAGTGCCCCGGTACTCATCAAACGAGGATGCCGAGAGGCGCAGCGGGCCGCCGAGGGTGAAGCGGTAGGGCTGTGCAACGTTGGCGCGCAGGTAGGAGCTCACTTCCCCGCTGATGCCGAAAATGTTTGCCTGACTCGGGGAGCGGCTTATACCGAAGTTGAGCTTGACCAGTGGAGCGTTAGCACTTTGCGCGGCATGGTAGAGCGCGCCGGCCGAGGCTGCCAGACGGAAGCCATTGGGCGAAACTTCGCCGGATGACGCCTGATCGACGCTGACGTGCAGCAGGCCGGTCTGGGCTGTTCCAGAAAGATACGGCCCGCCTCCGGAGCCGGTGGTGAGGCTCCAGCGCGTATCCTCGGCATGCCAATCGGCTGAGACTTGCAGTTGATCGGAGAAGGTGCGGCCGGCTTCGAGGCCCACGCCAAGATCTTGCTGGAAACGTTCGGCGACGCGTTTCTGTTTGACCCAGATGTAGACGGGCTCGCGAAGAACGCCGGTGCGCGGCTCAAGGAAATAGCCGCTGGGGGTGAGCAGGCGGTAGTACTCGGCGGAGAGATCGGTCATGTAGCCGATGCGCGCGTTGGCGCGCAGTTCGGAGCCGAAACCGCCGAGGTTCTGATCGACCAGGCGGAGGGTTATCTCGCCACGGGTAATGTTCGAAGTAGCCGCGGCCAACTCAGGGCTGATCAGCAGGTAGGGCGGGCCGGTGGGGTCGCTGCTGAGGCGAACCAGGAGGCCCGTGTCGGGGACGGGCACCGCTGACGTTGACGGGACAGAAGCTGACGGCGCGGGCGCAAACGTCTCCCAGTCGGCGGTAATCTCGCCGTTGGATTGGACGGGTTTGAGGGCGGCGAGAGTTGTGGCGGGCACGATGGGTCGACCCTCAAGAGGCTTCAAGTCGCGGAGAACCTCGCGGACGGCGCCCGGTTCGGGACCAGGCTCTGGGCCTTCCACGCGTACCTGGAGCAACGCGCCCGGTGGCAGACGGCGGCGGCTCTCGCGCGCGGTCAGGTAGGCCTTCCAGCCATCGGCGTCGAGGGCGTAGCGCAAGAGGGCGGCGCGGTTCTGCTCGGCGGCTTTGTAGCCCGCGTCGATCAGCCCGGCGGCCTGAGCGTAATCGGTGCCTGAGAAGCTGCCGACCGGGATGTTGATTACCAGATCGGCCAACTGCTCGGCCTGTGCTACATTGCGCTGGATGCCGGCATCAAACGCGCGGTCGAGCACGCCGATGATGGACGTGGTGTCGGAGTTCGCAAGGGGCGCATCCTCGATACGAATGGCGATGATGACGCCGGCATGAAGGTCGCGCTTGAGAACATCAGTGGGCAGATTGTCGAGAATGCCGCCGTCAACCAGATAGTGGCCGTTGCGATCTTGAACTGGAGGGAAAACGCCGGGAATCGAGATGGAGGCGCGAACAGCTTGTGGCAGCGGCCCGGAGGCGAAGGTGACCGGCGCGAGGGTGTTCAGGTCAGTGGCCACGCAACGAAAAGGAATGGGAAGCTGGTTGTAGTCCAGTTCATCGCTGTTGTAGTTGGGCAGGTTGACAGTGAGGAACTCGTTGACGCCGCGGTCGGTGAGCAGGGCGTTGCGCAGGGACACCCGGTGGCGGAGACCGATGGTAAACGCATCAGGAAGCTCGCGGCGGTCCTGGCGCCGGCGAAAATTCGAGTCGGCATAGGAAGTTCGCAGGGTGAAGACGCGGCTGAATGCATCGGTGACGGCGAGCGCGCGCATCTGGGCGGGCGTGTCGCCGGTGGCGTAGAGCGCGCCGACCAGTGAACCCATACTGGTGCCGGAGATGCGGTCGACGGGAACGCGATGCTCTTCAAGCCATTGAAGGACGCCGATGTGCGCGAGGCCGAGAGCGCCGCCGCCTTCGAGCGCAATGCCGATGGCCGGACGGCCCATAGGCTGCACGGCGGGTAGGGCGGAGCCAACGGAGGCTGAATTTGCAGGTTTCTGCGCTGCCGCAGCAGCTAAAAGCAAAGCGGCGGCAAGCAGAGTTGCGGCAGATTTCCGACGCACGAATACACCCCCTGGCGAAGAACCTCTCTTAAAGCTAACGCTTTCGAGGAGGCTGTGCCGTGATGGGTACCTTTCACGGCCGCTCGGAGTTGGTTGCAGCGGAAGGGTTGACCGAAGCGGGCCAACGGCGCAAGGAATCTCCTCGGCAAGGAAGAAACTCCCTTGCCGGCCGCGCTGCGTCCTGGTGAGGCGTGCAGTTCAGGCTTACTTCGGCGGGGCCGGCGTGAATGATTCGCGTCTCTGCGCAGGTTCCGGCTTGGGCTTGGGTTTGGGCGCCTTCTTGACTTCTTTTCTACCTTTGTCTTTGCTTCCCATGAATGCAAGTGTGCCACAAAAGGGCGTGCCAAGGAAAGCCGGAGGGCTTGAGGCTCAGATCTTTGGCGCATTTGAGGACGCGATGGAGTTCACAGTTTCACAGTCTCACAGGAAATAGGGGGGTAGGGGGTGCCCAAAAAACAGGGAACAGGGAATAGGGAATAGCAAGGCACCACTTCTCTTCTCGTTGTTCATTGCTAGATTGTGCGCCGAGGGATGGAAATTATCTGCAAATTCGGCGCAATTCCAGTTGCGGACCGGCGAATCGTCTCCGGCTACCGTTTTTGGGTGGAGCAAGCGCGGAACCTGCTTAAGCCGCGAGAGAATTGTCGCGAGCCTTCGTACGCCGCTTGCGCACCTGCTGCGCGGGTGTGACAGAAAGCCGCAGGCCCACGGCGTTCAGGACGGCAATCAGAGTCTTGAGCGTCGGATTGCCTTTGGGCGATAGTGCGCGATAGAGCGATTCGCGGCTGATGCCCGCCTGAGCAGCTACCGCGCCCATACCGCCGTAAGCTTCGGCGACGGCGCGCAACATGATCAATCCGCCGGCACGCTCGTCGGGGTTATCGAGGGATTCCAAGGCAGCCTTCAGATATTCGACGGCAAACTCCCGGTCCTTGCGCAACTCTTCAACTTCCCATTCGTGATAGGAACCGACTGAGACAAGTTTTTTCATGGCTGCCTCCTTTTCCACTCTGTCCAAAGCATCTTGGCTCGGGTTATATCTTTTGTCTGACTATCTTTATCTCCCCCGCAGAGAAGAATGACCCAGTTCAGGCCGTAACGCCCGCAATAAACTCTGTACCCGGCGCCAATGTGAATCCGCAACTCCAGAACCCCTTCGCCAACCGGTTTTGAGTCGCCCAAATTGCCAGATTCGATCTGACGCAGCCTTGCAGCAATACGGGTTTTTGCCAGCTTGTCCCGAAGCGCCGCGAGCCACTCGATGAAGTGAGAACGCCCATTTTCATCGCGGTAGTAGACGAGCTCGATCACGGGATAATTGTAGCATAAAAGCTACAAATCTTCGGGCATGCTACGGATGGGATGATTTCTGCACATCAGCTTTCGCATTCGCGATTATCTCTTTAAGCTGGTCGATTGTGTACGGTGGGTCGCATTGATGCAGCATCTCGTGGCAGTTGGGGCAGACGGGGATCATATCCTTGACCGGATCAAATTTACGAGCCTTGCCCTTAAGGGTCGCTAGCCCAGTCAGATGATGAACATGGATGTAACCTTCGCCTATCTCACCGTATGCCTTTGCAAAATCGAACTCGCAAACCTTACAAACTGCGCCATAATGACGGATACAGCTCTTGCGATTCTCAGGATCTCGTTCATATCTATTGACAAGAACCGAGACTCTGTTCCCCTCGATCCCGGCGACGATCTCCTCGCCCTCTGACTCGGAGGGTTGAAACCAGTATTCAGTTTTAGCAGATTCTCCGGTAACCGATGAGTTGGTACGGTGAGAAACAAGATATTGAAGTAGTGGCCCCATGCTTTGGGCCTGTTCCTCTGTTTCTATGTAGAGAGAAAACGGCGTACTTTTCGCCCAGTTACCTTTGCGCGGATTAGGTCTTGATTTAATAGTCACGCCTACTGGAAGAAAATTCTCGATCTCGCTCTTAATTCCGGTTGTTTCTTTGCATGCTAAGAACACTTCTATATGCTTCTTACTATGCCTCACGGAATACAGCGCAGCTGCGTGTTGCTTTATGTCTGCTCTGCACCAATTTGCCGAGAAGATCGGATTTTCCGTCGCATATTCTTTTGGCAAGCAGGCAAACAAAAGATCGCATAGGACTCTTGATAAGTCGCTAGTCGTCGCGTGTTTTGGTTCTTTGTCCATCAGTTCAAAAACATCGTGCGGTAGAGGGTGTCGCGCTGGACGGGCTTGAAGCCGGCGTCGCGGATGATGCGGCGCAACTCTTCCTCGGTGGTGCAGTTACTCGTTCCCGCGGCCTTGACTACGTTTTCCTCTAACATCACCGAACCTACATCGTTGCCGCCGAAGTGAAGGCCTAACTCAAGGACCTTCAACCCCTGAGTTACCCAGCTTGCCTGCACGTTTTCGATGTTATCGAGATAGAGGCGCGAAATGGCCAGCACCTTCAGGTATTCGACGCTGGTGGCTTCTTCCCAGCCGCGGCCGCCGAGGGCCGTGTTGTGGGGCTGGAAGCTCCAGGGGATGAAGGCTGTGAATCCGCCGGTCTCTTCCTGGAGGCGGCGCACGACTTCAAAATGATTGATGCGCTGCTCGAAGGTTTCCCCCACGCCGAACATCATGGTGGCCGTGGTTCTCATTCCCAACTGATGCGCCATGCGATGGACGCTGACCCAGTCCTCTGTATTGCATTTGAGGCGGGCAATGCGTTTGCGCACATCATCGTCGAGAATTTCAGCGCCGCCGCCGGGAATGGAATCGAGGCCCGCGTCGCGCAGGCGAATGATGGTGTCGCGCAGGGAAAGGTCGGAATATTTTGCAATGGCGAGGACTTCAGAGGCAGTGAGGCAGTGCAGCCAGATTTGCGGGAAGCGTTGCTTGATGCCGCTGAAGAGGCGCTCGAACCAGTCGATCTTGAGGTCGGGATGAATGCCGCCCTGCATCAGCACGCCGGTGCCGCCCATCTCGAGGGTCTCTGCGATCTTCTCGTAGATCTTCTCGAAGTCGAGAATGTAGCCTTCTTCCGAACGCGCGCCTGTAAGAGGCCGATAGAAGGCGCAGAAAGTGCAGTACTCGGTGCAGAAGTTGGTGTAGTTGATGTTGCGATCGATGATGTAGGTGACCACGCCTTCGGGGTGCAGGCGGCGGCGCAAGGCATCTGCCTCAAACCCCAGGCCGATCAGATCGGGAGAGTGGAAGTAGTCGAGAGCCTGTTGGCGAGTCAGCGGCATATTCTGATTTTAACAATTTGCGGGCTGAGGAGCGGGTGCAGCTCATTTCTTCTTCGGTGAGCGGAAGAGAAAGAGGCCGCGGCTCCTCACTACCCGGCCCTGAGTGCGCGAGAGATTCGACGCGGTTGAAACTCCGAAAAACAGAATGAAGAAGTCGAGGAAAGCTTGGAAGAAACTCCTCTTATTGGTGACCGCCACGGGGAAAGAACCTCAGTGATGACGCTCGATCATGCTTGAGCGCTCAATTCATTAGAGGAAGCGGCGGCTCTTAGGGTTGCATGATTCTCACGCTTTACCTCTCAGTTGCCGCGGGTGCGGCCGCGTTCCAGCTAGTTTTTTGGAGGGCCGGGTGCAGGCCTTGAAACCGGCTTCGGTTTTTTGGCGGGGCTGGAGATGCCAAAGCTCAAGAGCAGAAAACTGAAGCCTTTGCGCAGCGAGTCGAGCATGGGCATGGTCGGAGTCCTTTCCGGTTATTTTTCCGCTCGTTTTGTATGATTCCCACCCTAGCCACAAAAACAAAAACGTGGCGAGGGTGGGGCACCCGGTCTGTTTGCGCTACTTCTTTTTCTCCGGAATAACCGGAGCAGGCGCGGGCGGAGCTCCATGCAGCATCACCAGGGCGGCCGGAGGCAGCGGCTTGTCGGCGTTGGCCAGCAGCAAGCTTACCTGCCACATTTCCGTCTCGCTGAGCACGCCTTTGAAGGCCGGCATACCGGTCAGCCGGATGCCGTTGGCCACCTTCCAGTAGGTCTCGCCCGGAGGATCGTCGCTCACCCCAACCACAGCGTTGCGAGAGTGCTTCTCCCACAGTGGCGGCGCGGAGGGAAACATGTGCGCGCCCAATCCTGACGGCTTGCCATGAAAGCCGTGGCATTGGGCGCAATGGTCGGCGTAGACTTCGGCGCCCGCGACCAGATTGTCCTCCTCAGCCTGGATGGGCGGAGTTTTCACCAATTCACGGCCGATGCGCGCATCGAGCGCCATCCCGGTCAGCAGACGCTCCCGCGGCAAAGGCGGGTCGGCCACAGCTACCGGCACATTGCCAAATTTCAGCCATCCCAGCACGCCTACAGGCACCAGCACAACGACCAACAGAATTCCCAGAAAAACTCGACCCATACGCTTTACCGCCTCCATTGGCCTTTATCGTAGAGCATTTTGCGGCTTTTCGCGGCGAATTTTGACCGGGCCCCGCCGCACGCCGATTTGCAGGCGATTCAGTTGCCGGTTCGGGCCGAATTCCTTGTCAATCCGCCGCCGGTTCACAGCCAGGGCTCGCCCCAAGGTGGTTTAATAACTAATGGGGGAAGCACTGTGTAGACCGCTTCCGCACTCCCGTGGAGGAAACCCAATACCGATGTCTTCTTCTCGCCGTCTTGCCCTTCTGCTGGCGCTCTCTTTTGCCGCCGTAACCGCTGGTGTGGCCCAAAGCCCGACTTCGAGCAGCAACCCCGCGCCTGACCAGGCACAAGCCGGGCAGACTGCCGGCGAGGTTCAAGGCCAGTTGAGCGTGCAGGCCCGCATCCGCGCCCGCCGCGCACAGCGTCGCGCAGCCGCCATTCACGACGCTTACGCACACCTTTATGACGCTTACGCCGGCATGGGTTACCTGCGCTTTGAGCCCGGCCCCGGGTATCCTGCCAGCGGCAGCGCTCCTCACGGCCCCGGCCTAGCGCGCGCGCATGAATACGCCTGGAACGTGGGCTTGACACGCTACTACAGCGAGCGGATGGGCGTGACCGTGGACGGCCGTGGCTATTATGGCACCGCTTGGGTGGGTCTCCAGCCGAACAATCCGAATTACGTTCAGGGAATCACCAACCCGGCTATCAGCCAGTATGCCGCCCTGATTGGACCCACGTACCGGTTCTATCTGCAGCCCAAGTATTCGGTCTCCGGCCGCGTTCTGGGCGGGTTCGCTTACGGGAACTTTTCCGGCGACACAAACCACAGCACGACCCTGTCGACCGATCTTGGGCTTTGGCCAAATGGATCTGCCTTCGCGGCCAGCGCCAGCATTCCCGTGGAATATAACCTGACGCCGAAGATTGGATTGCGCGTCGCCCCCGAGTTCTACATGACCAGCTTCGGCTCGACCGAACAGAAGAGCCTCGGCTTCACCACCGGCATTGTTGTTCGCTTCGGCAAGCAGTAAGAAGACAGGGACCAGGGAATAGGGAACAGGGCGCAAAAGCCTTGTGCCCTGTTCCTTGGACGGCTGACGGCGCTTCGACTCCATTGAAGTTTTCACTCATTCCGATGACTTCAGCCACACAAACTTCCGATCAGACAGAACTTGGCGGCCACGGCCAGGAGCATAGGCACGCGCCCAGCCCCGGCGCCACGGCTGTGCTCATCCACGACCTGCGAGAACTGTTCAAGGTCAAGGTGGTGGGGCTGGTGCTGGTGACCGGCTGGGGCGGATTTTACCTGGGCTCGATGCAGTCCGGCATATCGAGCGTGCAGCGCGGCCTGCTGGACACACTGCTTGGCATCGGTTTGGTCTCGGCCGGCGCGGGCGCGCTGAACGAAGCCCTGGAACGCAAGATTGACGCGCGCATGAAGCGCACCGCCGACCGGCCGATGGCCGCGGGCCGCTTTTCGCTGGCGCAGGGAGTGCTGGCCGGACTTGCGGCGCTCGCGTTGGGAGCGTGGTGGCTGGCGCTCACCACCAATCCGCTCACCGTGGCACTGGCGCTGCTGACCGCCTTCACTTACGTGGCCATCTACACGCCGCTCAAGCGCATCACCGCGCTGGCAACTTTTATCGGCGCATTTCCCGGCGCCATGGGTCCGCTGCTTGGCTGGACCGCTGCCCGCGGGCGCATCGAGTGGCCGGCGGTGGCGCTCTTCGCCATTCTTTTCGTCTGGCAGTTTCCTCACTTCATGGCGATTGCGTGGCTGTATCGCGACGATTACGCCCGCGCCGGCATTCGCATGTTGCCCGTCGTGCAGCCCGACGGCTGGTCCACGGTGGGCGAGGCGCTGTTTTTTGCAGTGGCGATGATTCCCGTGAGCCTGATGCCCTGGCGGCTGGGCATGACCAGCCTGACCTACGCTGTGCTGGCCGTCGCGCTGGGCGCGGTTTACCTGGGCTACACCATTCGCTTCGCGAGCATCCTGCGCGGGCCAACCGAGGACGAGAGCCGTAGGCTAGCTCGAGATCTGCTCAAGGTCAGCGTGCTCTATCTACCCCTGCTGTTTACCTCGCTCATGCTCTGCGCCACAGCAAAGCCCTGAGGAAGCCATGACGACCGCAGCTCCCGCATCGAACAACCGCCAGCAAGGCACACGCGCTGCCATTGCCACCATTCTGGCCATCAGCGCGGCGGCCACGCTGTTTCTCTTCTGGCTGATTTACGTTCATCCCGCCGCTGCCTCCAGCAGCCAGTACGCATTTTTGCCGGCGCTCAACGCCCTGCTGAACGGCCTCAGCGCGACGGCCCTGCTCATTGGCTATACATTCATCAAATCGCGGCGCATTGCGGCTCATCGCGCGGCAATGATGACGGCGTTTGGCTTTTCCACGCTGTTTCTGGTGAGCTACATCGCGCACCACGCGCTGCACGGCGATGTTCGCTATCCGATTCATGCGGCTCTGCGCTCGGTTTATCTGCCGCTACTGGCGAGCCACATCATTTTGGCCATCGTGGCGCTGCCACTGGTGCTGGTGACTTTCTTTTTCTCGCTTAGCGGGCGGATTCCGCAGCATCGCAAGATTGCCCGCTGGACCTTTCCGCTGTGGCTCTATGTGTCGGTCACCGGCGTCGTTACCTATGTGATGCTGAGGCTGGCGCAGGGATAGTGAACAGTGGTTAGTGGTTGGTGGTTAGTGGACAGTGGACAGTGAAACCTTAGCTGGCGGTTTTTCGAGAAGTGACGATGCAAGCGAATGACCCCAACCCGAAGCCATTCAGCCGCGGCCAGATTCCGTCAGGCGACGGCGCCCGGCAACTGCTGCAATGGGGCGCGTCGATGCTGGGCGCGGGGGTGCTGGCTGGGTTATTGCTGGAAGCTGTGCTGGGTGGTTTCTCGCGCTCCGGCGCCAGCACCAATCCCGGCTGGTTCGCCCTGATCGTCGCCCTGATGTGCATTCCCTTCGGCGGATTCCTGGCGGCGCTCGGCCTGGCCAAGGCTCTGCGCAACCGGGCAGTTGCCCGCAAGCGCTGATGGTCTGCTATTCTGTTCAACTAACGGAGTAAACGAATATGGCAAAGAGCGTTAACAAAGTCATTCTTTTAGGCAACGTAGGCAAAGACCCGGAGATCCGGTCCACCCCCGGCGGCACCATGGTAGCCACCTTCTCGATCGCGACCACCGAACGGCAAAAAGACGCGTCTGGAAACTGGACCGACAAGACAGAGTGGCATAACCTTGTCGCCTTCACCAAGTTAGCCGAGATTGTTAGGGATTACGTAAAGAAGGGCAGCAAGCTTTACATCGAGGGCCGGTTAAACACGCGCAACTGGGAAGACAAGGAAACCAAGAAGAAGCTGTACCGCACGGAGATCATCGTCAACGACCTGTCTCTGCTTTCGGCACGCGAAGAAGGCTCGGGCGGCTACAGCAAGTCGCAAAGCTCATCGAGTTCCTCGGCCAGCTTCGACCAGCGGCCCGCGGCTGCGGCGGGCGGTTCAGACGAATACTCTCAGCAAGCCGAAATCTCCGACGACGATATTCCCTTTTAGGACGCGGGGAGCAGTGGTCAGTGGACAGTGCGCAGTTTCCCGTTGACGGCTGGAGAATGGCAGACATCTTCTTCAGCGAGAGGAGCGGAGGATGCTCGAAACGCTGGCGGGAAGGCTCAAGTGGGAGCGCACGGAAGATGGGATTCGCATGGAGATGCCTGAACCTGCTTCCTTCCCGGATATCGTGGCAATTGTCATTGTGGCAGGGCTTCCGTTCGTTGTTTACGGTCTTTTTGGAGATTTCGACGATCCGGCACGAAGCTGGATATTGGAGATGGTTGGCGCGGCGGCGTTGTTTCTGGCCATACCCCTCGGCATGGAGCTCGTGGGCCGAAAGAGGCTGGTGAACCTGACCTCTGCCACCCTTACGGCGACGACTTCCCACCCCTGTGCGGAGAGTCGCACACAATTGACCTACACCGTTTGGAACTTGCGTTCAAATCCGCGCGTTTCCTTGATGGGGACGGAATACCCTGAGCAATTCCAGGTGGAGATCAACAGCACTTCTGGGACATGGACAATCGGTTCAAGGCTTACCGAGGCTGAGGCAGCAGCGTTGATCTCAAAGATGATGGAGGTCTTCGCGTTTCCCGAATGGATGCCCGCGTACAAGGCGGCGGTAAGCGAGGAGAGCAGTTCCCTCAGGGGCTAAGGTCCGGATCCATTTTTGCAACACTTACGGCACGACTGAAGTCTTGCACTGACACAAAACCTGAGTTTTTTCAACAAACTTCGAAAGGCCGGGACGGGGAGCGGTCCCTGTTCCCTGTTTCAACATTCTTCTTCTCAACGGCGTTCGCCTCCAGCTATGATGGCCGTCTATGTTTCCCTATGACCCCATCCTCGCCGCCGCGGTCCAGACCACCCCGCAGAGCATCGCGGATGTGGTCCAGATTCTCGATGCGATTGAGGTTGCCTGCGCTGACGGCGACGGCCTCAAATGGTTCAACGGACTCTATCTCCAGGTGACACAGGCCGTTGAAGCGCGGGTCAATGCCGCCGGATTCACTAACCCGGCCTGGGTTGCCGCGCTCGATGTCCGGTTTGCCCGCTTCTACTTCGCCGGCATCCAGTCCGCTCTCTCCGGCGGCTCTCAGGGAAAGGCTCCCGGCTGCTGGCAGGCGCTCTTCGACCGGCGTCACCAGACCGCCATCGCCCGCATCCAGTTCGCCATGGCAGGCATGAACGCCCACATCAACCACGACCTGCCCCAGGCCGTACTCGACATTTGCCAGACCACAGGCGTCCCGCCGCAGCACGGCACTGCGCAATACAACGACTTCACAGCGCTCAACACAACGCTCGACAGCCTCATTGAAGCGGCCAAGGTTGCCCTGAACGTGCGCCTGCTGGGCGATGCGCTGCCGCCGGCTTCGCGCCTTGAAGACACTCTGGCGGCGTGGAGCCTGGCCGACGCTCGGGAAGCAGCGTGGAACAACGCCGAGTTGCTCTGGCACCTGGCCGACGCGCCGCTCGCCGCATCTACCTTGCTCGACGGCCTGGATGGCCTCACCGCCGTCGCCAGCAAGACCATCCTTGTCCCTGTTCCCTGAAGCTGCATGCAAGCAACCGCATTGAGTAGCTCGTCGCTATTCCCTGTTTCCTGTTCCCTGTTTTCTATTCCCTGCCCTCTCAAATGCCGTAGAATCGGCCTTGTATGAAGTGTCCTTATTGTGGCTTCGGGCAAGATCGGGTAGTGGACTCGCGCGAAAGCAAAGAAGCCGACGCGATCCGGCGGCGGCGGGAGTGCGAGCGGTGCAATCGCCGCTTCACTACTTATGAGCGAATCGACGAAATTCCCTACATGATGGTCAAGAAAGACGGCCGGCGCGAGCGCTTCGACCGCCAAAAGGTCCTGAGCGGCCTGCTGCGCGCCTGCGAAAAGCGGCCTGTGCCGTTGAAAAACCTGGAGGCTATTGTGGACGCCGCCGAGGCTTTCCTGGTGGACGCGCCGGAGCGCGAGCGCACCACGGCCGAGATCGGCGAGTTGATTATGGACCAACTCAAAGTGCTCGACACAGTGGCCTACATTCGCTTCGCCTCGGTTTATCGCGACTTCAAGGATGTGCGCGAGTTCAAGGAAGAGTTGGAGGGGCTGCTGGGCAGCCGCGGAGTGGGAAGGCTAAAGAAATAACGACTGGAAGCTGAGAGGAAAAATAATGCCTGAGCAGAAGACGCACAAAGTAACCCTGATTCCCGGCGACGGCATTGGCCCCGAAGTTACGCAGGCCGTCGTTCGCATCCTCGAAGCCACCGGCGTGCGATTTGAGTGGGAGCGGTTTGCCGCCGGCGCCGAAGCCTTCGAGATCTATGGCGAGTACATTCCCGCCGCGCTCTATCAATCGATTGAGCGCAATGGCGTGGCCCTCAAGGGACCGGTCGCAACCCCCATCGGCGGCGGTTTCAAGAGCATCAACGTCACGCTGAGAAAAAGATTTGACCTCTTCGCCAACTTCCGCCCGATCAAGAATCTTCCCGGCCTCGAAACGCACTGGCCCGGCGTGGACCTGATCATCGTGCGCGAAAACACCGAGGGCGAGTACCTGGGCCTGGAGCATGAAGTGGTTCCCGGCGTGGTGGAAGCCATCAAGGTCATCACCGAAAAAGGCTCCACGCGCATCGCCAAATTCGCCTTCGAGTACGCGCGCAAGCACGGCCGCAAGAAGATTCATTCCATTCATAAAGCCAACATCATGAAGTTGTCGGATGGGCTTTTTCTGCGCTGTGCGCGCCAGGTGGCCGAGGGATTTCCCGACGTTGTCTACGGCGAGCACATCATCGACAACACCTGCATGCAACTGGTGATGAACCCTTACCAGTACGACACGCTGCTGCTCGAAAATCTCTATGGCGACATCGTCAGCGATCTGTGCGCTGGCCTGGTGGGCGGGCTGGGCCTGGTGCCCGGCGCGAATCTCGGCCTTAACTGCGCCATCTTCGAAGCGGTGCATGGCTCGGCTCCTGACATCGCGGGCAAGGACATCGCCAACCCCACGGCACTGTTGCAATCCGCCGTGCTGATGCTGCGCCACCTGGACGAAGAAGCCGCCGCCGACCGCGTCCACAAGGCGCTCGAAACCGTTTATGCCGAGGGCAAGACGCTGACTCGCGACGTGGGCGGCTCGGCCGGCACCACTCAGTTTGCCGATGCAGTGCTGGCGGCGATGGCGCGGTAGAATCCGGAGCGCCCTACACGCTGCGACATCACTGCGCAACGCGTAATTTCTCGAGGCCGCGCCCGTCCTCCTGTACACTGAATGTTTAAGGCTATGAAAAACAAATATCCAATCGGCATCCTGGGCGCGACCGGAATGGTGGGGCAGCGCTTTATCCAGCTTCTGGAGCGTCATCCGTGGTTCGAGGTCGCGTGGCTCGCGGCCAGCGACCGTTCAAGCGGCAAAAAATACGGCGACGCCGCCAAGTGGCGGCTGGACACTCCGCTTCCCGAACGCATCGCCAACATGACCGTCGCCCCGGCGGAGGCTGCCGGCGCGCCGAAGATTATCTTCGCCGCTCTCGACGCCGGCATTGCGCGCGAGCTTGAGCCACGCTTTGCCGATGCCGGATGCGCCGTGGTTTCCAACTCCAGCGCATATCGCATGGCTCCCAGCGTGCCGCTCGTCATTCCTGAAATCAACGCCGAGCATCTGCACCTGATCGAGGAGCAGGCATCGCGCAAGGCCTCGGGCGGCTACATGGTGACCAATCCGAATTGCTCCACTATTGGATTGGTGATGGCCCTCAAGCCCCTCGAGCAGCGCTTCGGCATCACGCAGATCATCGTCACCACCATGCAGGCCGTCTCCGGCGCAGGCTACCCCGGCGTGCCCTCCATGGACATCCTCGGCAACGTCGTGCCCTACATCGGCAGCGAAGAAGAGAAGATGGAGGCCGAGACCCTCAAGCTGCTGGGCCGTCTTGAAGGCCACTCCGTGATTCCGCTCCCTGCAAGGGTCAGCGCCAGTTGCAATCGCGTCGCGGTCGAGGACGGCCACACGGAGAGCGTCAGCATCAAGCTCGCCAAACCGGCCACGCACGAAGAGATTCTGGCTGCCTGGGCGGAGTTTCGTCCGCTCGCCGGCCAGGGATTGCCGACCGCGCCCGATCAGCCCATCGAGTGGGCGCCGCAGGATGATCGCCCGCAGCCGCGCCTGGACCGCAACCGCGGAAACGGCATGGCCGTGACCGTGGGCCGCCTGCGCCCCTGCGGCGTACTCGACTGGAAGTTTACCGCGCTCTCGCACAACACCATTCGCGGAGCAGCCGGAGCGGCAATTCTCAACGCTGAACTGCTGGCAAGCCTCGGCAAACTGGAGCCTGTGTCTTAGCCGGCACTGAACCATAGGAAGACGCGCATGAGTCTCGTAGTGATGAAGTTTGGCGGCACCTCGGTGGAAGACCCGGCGGCCATTCGCCGTACCGCGGCCATCGTTGCCGGCCGCGTGGCGCAGGGCAAACAGCCCATAGTCGTGGTCAGCGCCATGGCCAAGGTCACCGACCAACTGCTGCGTGCCGCAGCCATTGCCGCTGAGGGCGACCGCACCGGCGCATTGGCCATCAGTTCTCGGCTGCGCTCGCGCCACCGCGATACTGCCGCCGCATTGGTCGCCGATTCCGGCGCCCTGGTCGACCGCATCGACCTCAAGTTCGACTCGCTGGATGAAATTTTGCGCGGCCTCTCCGCCATTCTTGAACTCACCCCGCGCGTCTCCGACCTGATCGTCAGCTTCGGCGAGCTATTCTCCAGCCACATCGTCGCCGCAGCGTTTCGTGAGCTGGGCATCAATTCCTTCCACGTCGATGCGCGTCAGATCATCATCACCGATTCGCAATTCCAGAAGGCGATCCCGCAGGATGCGCTGATCGAAGAACGGGCGCCCAAAAAGCTGCTCCCGCTGATTGCCGAAAACCAGGTCCCCGTCATGGGCGGCTTCATCGCCTCCAACCAGGCCGGCATCAGCACCACACTTGGCCGCGGCGGCTCCGACTTCACCGCTGCCCTCATCGGCGGCGCGCTACGGGCCGAGGCCATTGAAATCTGGACCGATGTGGACGGCATCATGACGGCCGACCCGCGCGTCTGCCCCGATGCTCTGCGCGTGAAGATCATCAGCTTTGAAGAAGCGGCCGAACTGGCTTATTTCGGCGCCAAGGTGCTTCACCCCGCCACCATTCTGCCCGCCGTCAAAAAGAATATTCCCGTACTGGTGCTCAACAGCCGCAACGCCGCCTGCGAAGGCACACGTATCATCTCGCTTCCTCCGCACTGCAAGAGCCCATTCAAATCCATCGCCGTCAAAAAGAAGCTCAGCATCATCGACGTGGTGGCCAGCCGCATGTTGATGACCCACGGCTACCTGAAGGACATCTTCGACATCTTCGACAAGCACCAGTGCCCCGTCGATATGGTTTCCACCAGCGAGGTTTCCGTCTCGCTCACCGTGGACTCGAACGATAAGCTGCCCGCCATCGCCGCCGACCTGAGCCAACTGGCCGACGTGAAATATGAGGGCAGAAAAGCGCTGGTCTGCATGGTGGGCGACGACATTCGCGGCAAGAGCGGCATATCCGCCCAGGTCTTCAGCGCCATACGCCACATCAACGTGCGCATGATCTCGCAGGGCGCGAGCGAAATCAATATGAGCTTCATGATCGACGAAGACGACGCCGACGAAGCCGTCCGCTCGCTGCACGCCGCATTCTTCCAGGACCCCGACCCGGAGATCTTTGATGTAGAAGCGCGCAAGCCGTAATCGCGGACCATCCCACCCTAGCCGCAAAAACAAATACGCGGCGAGGGTGGGGCACCCGCACCCGGTTTGGATTCACGGCGCCTGAACGAAGCGATCTCCCTTGCGCTGCGCGCCATAATCCTTCGTCAGCCTGCAGGATTTCAGTTTGCCGTTTTCGTGGAACATGGCTCCGCCGGCGCGGCCATCGCCGAAAAACCCTCCGCTCATGCAGGGAACGCCCTGCACCGTCTGGTCTCCCGCCAGGAAACACTGCTTGAGCTTGCCGCTGGGATAGAAGGCCACCACCGAACCTTCGCTCGTCCCCAGCAAGCTGCCGCCCATGCAGGTGATGCCCAGAATCGGCGCGTCGCGGCTCATCTGAACAAAATCGGGCGTGCCGTCGGGATGGAGAGCAATATACGATCCCGCGGGGATGCGCGCTTCACCAAACGGAATCTCGCGCGTGACTGTCCAGCGGTTCAAGTGGCCATCGTCAAAGAACCAGGCGTCGCCTTTGTCGCAGGGATAGCCTTGAATTTCGGTCGGCTGGTCCAGTGTCTTGTGATGGTTTTGCGGCAATCCGCCTGCGGATAAGACGCATTGAAGATTACAGAGAAACAGAATGAATAGCACTCTCGTTCGCATGGCTGCTTCCTCACGCAGTTCCAGATTACTCTGTAACTGCGCCTGTTGGTCTTGTTTGATTAACCTGGCCAGAGGCCGCTTCATTCGCACGAACTCAGAGCCCTTGATCGCCTTTTTGGGCCGGGGATTGGAGCCGGACTGCGGAAAGTATCTTCACGATCTGCTCGGCCATGGGACCGGCGGCAACGACTCCGTCAATGGCTCTAACTCGATCCGATGCGAGAATGATGCCAGTCCTTTTGTCAGACAAGACGTAGGTATGGATATGGGTGAAGATGAGCCGGTCAACCTGAATTTCCAGATCAGCTCCGCGCGGATCGCTGATGATCGAAAGACCCAGTTTCTCCCAATTCTTCTGTTTCATCAGAGCCCGCTCCATGGTACTGACAGTTAGAAAATCTGTCTGAGAGCAGATGAAAATTGTGCGGGCGTTTTTGAGGCTCAGTTTGTGGTCCGAGTCTGCGATGTCGGCGCTTCCCTGAGGCGCTTCAGCCGCCTGTTGTGTCACCAAGGTCAGTTGTTCGGTGGTGGAGGGCGTGGCGGCTTGCTGCGGCTGCTGTGCCACCAGCAGCGGGCAAAGAGTGAGACCAAAAGCGGCTTGAAGCAGGAAACGATTCATCGGAACTCCTTGTGGACTACAAGGACCGATGTTAGGCAGGTTGCACACGTGTGTGCGGGCGATTGGGACAGTTTCGCAAGTGTCCCAATCACGGATCTCTGGGCGCGTGATTTCGTACCTTGAGTTCAAGCTATCCCAGGTGCCCAAAAGCGAGGCACCTGGGTCACCCGCAACTGGCACAACAACAAGCGCAAAGACCTATGTCGAGGCAGAGATGCTTTCTTCCTGCTTGCGCAACCCGGCCAGCGTCGGCGCGTCGAGCAGAGTGAAGCGCAGCGGGAAGACGCCCGGCGGCAATTCCAGCGCGGTGACCGCGTCGCAGACCACGCCTGAGGTTGCGTCCAGTCCGCGCTTCCAGCCGGCCTGCGCGGCATCGCGCACCAGCAAGCTTTCAGGAGCGAGCCCGGCGGCGATGAGCAAGGTCTGCGCAATACGCTGAAACTCCCCCCACCGCGAGGCGATGCCCACCAGCTCTCCGGCGTGCTCAGGCATATATTTTTGCAGATGGGCGAGAAGCTCAAGCGAGATGGGATGCACCTGCAACACAGTTAGTTCGGTTCCGGCAGGGAGCAGCTTGCGCACCATTTCGGCCTTGCTGGGGGCGACCACCAGCATCGACCCCTCCACCAAGCCAGGTTCGGCGCAATCCGCGGGAGTGCATCCACCAATGGGCAACGCCAGCGCCTGCTGCATCTCGTGCATAAAGATGCGGCGCAATTCGGCGTCCGGCTCAATCACAAGCCAGCGTGACGGCGGCGCGAGGGCCATCCAGCGGCGCAGCCTCTCTCGCACTTGGGATTCAGTTGCGCCCAGCTTGCGCGCATTTGCCATCAGGTCGCCGATCAATTGGTCTACGGCAAACTCCGTGGCCAGCTCCGGCGAGAGCGGCGCTGCAGACCCGCTGGCCCGCACATAGACGCCGCTGCCATGGCGGAACTCGAGCCGGCCTTCGCTCTCCAATTGCCGATAGGCTGCGCTGGCCGTGTTGGCATGAATGCCATACCGCCGCGCCAACTCGCGCGTGCTGGGCAACCGCTGGCCCGGAACGAGTTCGTGGCAGAGAATGCCCAGGGTCAACTGCGTCACCAATTGATCCCGCAGCGAAACTTCACCTGTTCGGTTGAGCCAAAGCCGCATCAGACTATCTCGCCGCCTCTTCCGCAAAATGTACGGCGGGCTTCCTGTGCCCGTAAATCACCAACAGCGCCACCAGCAGCAGCAAAACGACGGCCAATACCAGCAGGCTGCCTTCGGGACCGTCCGCGCCGCCGCTCCACAGCGCGTTGCCCGTCACAGTGGCGGTCAGGTAATGACCTGTGGCGACCATGCCGCTGTCTGCGGTCCCATAGAAAAAAGTCTCCGACCAATCCCACGCGGCATGACAGCCAACCGCCCACCACAACGAGCCGGTCAATCGCACGCTGACGCAGAAGACAAACCCGATCAGCGCCGCGGCAAAGATGCCAATCCAGTTCTCGCCGCCGTTGCCGGTGTGGATGAAGCCAAAGAGCGTGGAAGCGGCCCAGGCCGCCTGCCAGAAGCCGCTTCGCGGCGTTTTGCGAATGTGCAGTATCAGGCAGGGGAAGAGTCCCAGCAGAGCCGCGAGATAGACGCCCCAAACGCCGTTGCCCGTGACAGCAAAACGCAGGATGAGGCACGCCGTGCCAACTGCGCCCAGCGCCCACCAGAAGTTGATGCCGCGCGTGAAGGTGAACTGCAGAAAGCCGCGAAAGCTGCCTTCTTCAACGATGCCAGTAAGCAGAAAAACCACGCCCCAGACCGCGGCGTAGCCGTAAATCCGCTCTCCGTGCAGCGCCGACGGGCCGATATGCAGCCAGCCGCCCCAGACCAGCGCTCCCACCAGCGCAGATAGGGCCGCGAAGCCAGCCACGATTCCACTGAGAAAGTGAAGAAGGGGCCGAGGGCCGCGCATGTTGTAGTCCAGGATGCGGCGGCGCTCCATGAGCGCAACCAGCGCGACCGCTCCCAGCATGGCCAGAAACAGAAGCGTCTCGCCGATGAGCGCCGTGGTGGGCGTGAAAGCGCTCGACTTTACGTGGGGAATATGCCGGGCGATCGCCGTCGCAACCGTTCCCAGTGTGATCGCGAAAACTACGGTTAGCATGACAAAGATCGCCGCCGACCAGCCGGCGCGCAAGCCCTGATCGCCGATGAAAGCCCAGCGCAGGCCGCGATATTCCGGGTCCGGGGCGAACGGTGCTGTAATCTCACTCGGGGCGATTAGCGCCTGCGGCTGTGCGGGTTCAATCTCCGGCTCCATCGAGCCTCCTTCAAAAGAAGAGCAGTCTTGTCAACTGATTTGTACTAGTGGAAAGATACTCTACGCAATCGCCGCCGGAGCGGTTCCAATTGCTGATCCGGCCCGGAACGATTCGAGCCGCCGCCGTGGCGTTTCTCACTGCGGGGCGGCCTTGAAAAATCGCAGGCCGGCTTGAAGACTTCCTAATTGCGGGAGATTTTCCATCCGAAGAAGTTGATGCTCTTTTTCTCGTCCACGACATCGGGCCGGCCGCTAACGCCTCCGACCATCTGCTGGATTGCCTCCAAAATTGGTGAGTTTTCCTGCATGATCCGCTTGGGGGCGTTCTGCATCCGCTGCGCCGCGGCGTAGTCGTTGGGAACCCTCCACCTGGCCGGCCTGGTGAGAGCCTTCGTAATATGCGCTTCATCGATTCCCTGATTATCGGGATCGAATCGGTTGATTACGACTTCGACAGTGGGTCCGCCGATCCTGGGAAACTGCGCAATCAGGCGATTTGAGTTGCGCAGCTCGGGCACTCCGATCTGCGTGACCAGGTAGATGGTGGTGGATTCATCGAAGGAATGCGTGTACTTCATGTCCAATTTCGATCCCGCATCGACCACCACATAATCGAATTCCTGGCGGGCGATCGTCAGCAGCTTTTCGATGGCCTCAACCGAAACGTAGGTGCGCCCCAACTCACTGGGCGCCGCGAGAACAAATAATCCCGAGGCATGCTTTACGAGCAAGGTCGAGAGGAAGCTCGCGTCGAGCCGGCTGAAATTCTGAAATGCGCTGACAACCGAGTATTGAGGCTGGATTCCGAGGTTGATGGCCGCGTCTCCCAACGGAAGATTGAGATCGATCAGCAGCGTTCTTTTCTTTGATTCCCGGGCCAGCGATACCGCAAAATTGCAGGCCAGGGTAGTCACCCCACTGCCGCCTTTGGCGCTGAGAAAAACGAGTACTCTGCCGAGCTTCGCTTCCGGGAAATCAGTTTCGGAATGAGCCTCGCCCCGAGCCTGAGTTTCAGAAATTGTGCCTTGCGTCTCAAGCGGAGCGAGAAAATCGTAAGCGCTTTCACGGGTGGGACCGGACGATGGCTTCGATCTGTCCTCCACTGGATGAACGATCTCCTTTGTTGCGGTCTTCCCCAGCTTCCGGGGGCCGAACGAAGTGCCGGTATGCGCGTTTTTAGCCAGTTCTTTCTTCAAGGGTGCGCCCAAGTTTTTCTCGGCCAAGGCGGCAGGGTGTCGCTGTTCGCTGACATAGTTCGCAACGGCTTCATTGAGCAGGTAGCTGCGGTCGCGGTCCTTGGCTTTGGCAATCTTATCCAGTTCGGCAACCTTCTCGGCTGGGATCCGGAAGCTTATGGTGCGCAGATTACTCATAACGCCAGAGAATACGCCGTATTACAAGCGGATGCAAACGCTGTTGTGAGATTTTTCTTCCTGCCAATTCGCCTGAACTCCGAACTGGGAACGCGTTGTATTACAAGGATGGGATAAGCGGAGATCGCCGGACCAATTCGTCCGCATCTCCAGCTCTGTCGAGATCCTCCAAATCGACGCAAATATTCTGCTCCTGGCTCGACACTGCTTCTGGAGCAGCAGTCAAGTCACGGGCCTCATTTCTACTCGTCGCGCAGGGCTACCATGGGATCGATGCGCGATGCCCGCCGCGCTGGAATCCAGCTTGCGACCAGCGCAGTGGCCACGATCACCGCCGTGATGCCGGCGAAGATGACCGGGTCGTCGGACCGGACGCCGTAGAGCAGGTTGGCCAGTCCATGCGCCAGGGCGAAGGCCAGCACCAGGCCGATCGCCACGCCCGCGCCGGTCAGACCCGCGGCGCGGCGAAGAATCATGCGCAGCACATCCTCGCGCCGCGCGCCCATGGCAAGCCGCACGCCAATCTCGCGGGTGCGCTCGCCCACCTGGTTGGCCATCACCGCGAAGATGCCGATGGCCGCCAAGAACAGCGCGATCAAGCCATCCACGCCCAGCATCGCGGCCACATATGTCATGCCGGTCAGGCCTTCCTGCAAATAATTCGCAAGGCTTCTGACCGTATCGAGCGGCAGCGCGGGATCAATCTGGGCCAGCGCCTTGTGCGCCGCCGGGGCCAACGCATCCGGGTCGCCCGCGGTCACGATGGAGTAGGTCGCCGTCAGCGGCGGAATCTGCGCCGCGCTGACATACACGGCCACCTCATGCGTTTGCTCCAACAGGGAGTAATCCACCTCCTCGACGACGCCGGCGATGGTCAGCCACGGAGTCAAGCCCGGTCCAGCGCCCATGCGAATGCGATGGCCCAGCGGATTTTCGCCGGGGAAGTACCGTGCCACAAACCCCCGGCTGACGACAGCCACCAGCGGGGAGTGCAAGTTGTCGCCCTGATTGAAAAGGCGACCGGACACGAGCGGAATGGAGAACGCGGCGAAGTAGCCGTCGCTGACATGCATGCGCAGCGCGCTTTGAAATTTGCCGGGAGCCAGGGGACGATTCTCGATCTGGCAATCCTCGGCGCCGTAATAGGACAAGGGGAGGCCCGTGGAGAGCGAGGCGCGCTGGACGCCGGGCAGGGCGCGCAGCTTTTCCAGGCTGGCGTTTTGCCATGCGGCCTTCTTTTCCGGCGTATCGTAACGCTGGCCGGGCAGATGAACGTCGAAGATCAGCACGTGACTCGGGTTGTAGCGGTCGCCTGAGTGGAACAACGCCGTCACGCCCTTGGTCATCAGCGCCGCGCCAATCACCAGCGCCACGGCCAGCGAAATCTGCGACACAGCAAAGACATTTCTCATCCAGCGAGTCTTCCCCGCACCCGCAACAGAGCGCGAACCGGACTTCAACTGCTCCACCAGGTTTACGCGCAGGGCCGAGAGCGCCGGCGCCAGCCCGGAGACGACGCCCGCACCCACGGCCAGCAAGAGAGAGAACGCCAGCGCGCGTCCGTTCAACGAGATGTTGGACCAGCCCACCATATAGTGGGCAATGCGCTCGGGCATCGAAATGATGGAAATGTGCAGATATATCTGGGCAAACACGAGTCCGCTGGCCGCGCCGATCAGCCCCAGCACAATATTTTCCGTCAGCAACTGCCTCAGCAGCCGCCAGCGTCCCGCGCCCAGAGCAGTGCGCATGGCGATCTCCGGCTGCCGTTGAAGGCTGCGGGCCAGTTGCAGGTTGGCGACGTTGGCACAGACCACCAGCAGCACAAAGAGCGTGGCGGCCATGATCAGCCTGACATACACCGGCGTCTGATCGCCTCCCCACATGCCGTCAATAAGGGGCTCCATTTTCACCGACCATCCCTGGTTGGTCGCTGGATACTGCTCGGCCAGTCGCTCGCCGATCACGCGCAACTCCGCCCGCGCCTGGTCTACCGTTACGCCCTTGCGCAGGCGGCCCATCACCAGATAGTCGTGCGCAGCGCGGTTGGCGAGCTGCGCCGCGTCCGGCGCCAGGGGAAGATACAGGTCGGTCATCGACGGATAGCTGACCGTCTTGGGCATCACGCCGATCACCGTGTAGCTCTGCTGGTCCAGTTCGATATTGCGGCCCACCACATTGCCGTCGGAGTTGAAGTGCTGCTTCCAGAAGCCGTAGCTCAAGACGGCCACGCGCTCGCGGCCCTGCTGGGTCTCGCCCGGCTCGAAGACGCGACCCACGAGCGCACTGGCCCGCATCACGCGGAAGAAGTTGGCGGTCGCAAGCTCCGCCTGGACGTGCGCGGCGTCGCCCGCTCCGGTCAAACTCATGTTGGCGGATCGATAGGCGGCCAGATCTTCAAAGGAGCGGCTCTGGCTCTGCCAGTCTTCGTAATTGGCCAGCGCCACATCCTGGCCGTCGCCGCGATTCTGCTCGTAGACGGTCAGCACTTTGTCCATCTCCGGCACCGCCAGCGGGTGCAGAACCAACCCGTCCAAAATGCTGAAGATGGCTGTATTGGCGCCGATCCCGATGGCCAAGGTGAGCACTGCGGCCAATGTGAAACCCGGCGATTTGCGCAACTGCCGCACGGCGTAGCGCAGGTCTTGCAACAAGGTCTGCATGAAGCTCTCCAAATAAACCACAAATAGCCGACTGGGAATCCGTTGATTGAGTTAGCATTTTCCAGACCAAACCAGGATATTGCCTTGCTGCTGATTCTAAACAACTTATAGCGGAAGATATGGAAAGGGCGCTCCGAGCTTCTGTCCGGAATCGTAACCTGCCGTCCGCAATCGAACAGTTGCACTGTCGCGGCGCGCCGAAATTCGCACAGCCGCCTTGACACAACCGGCCGTTGCCTTGATGCTAAACAGTTCCGGCTATTCAATTATTTTCAGCGTACATGGGAGTTCACGCCTTGCGGATTCGCGTTTTTTATCACGACAAATGCTTCGATGGGGCCTGCTCGGCTTCGCTCTTCACGCGCTTTCACCGCGAGTGCATCGCCACCGGCGCCAGCTATGAGTACCACGGCCTTGTTCATCGCGCCGGCGCTCTGTTCGACGAGAGCGATTTTACGGGCGACGAAAATGCGATTGTCGATTTCAAGTACTCGACCTCGCCCAAAATTACCTGGTGGTTTGACCACCACCTCTCGGCTTTTCTCACCCCTGCGGACCACGAGCATTTCCTGGCCTGCAAGCAGGACCCCGAATGCGGCAGCCGCAAGTTTCTCGACGTGAATTACACCTCCTGCACCAGCTTTCTGGCGCACATCGGCTCAACCCGTTTCGGCTTCGACACCGCGCCTATCGCCGAGCTGATTCACTGGGCCGACATCGTGGACGGAGCGAAGTATGAGAGCGCAGAGTCCGCAGTCGAGATGGCCGCGCCGGCCATGAAGCTGACCCTTATCATCGAGTCCTCACAGGACGATGTCTTCATCCCGCGGCTCATTCCTCTGCTCACCCAGATGCCGTTGGCCGAGGTGCTCAGCCAGCCCTTTGTGGCCGACCGGCTGCCACTACTGCTTGAGCGCCATCAAAAGTCCATCGACCTGATCCGCCAGCGCGCCGAGGAGCGCGACGGCACCATCTTCTTCGACGTCACCGATCTGCCGCTGGATGGCTATAACAAATTCATCCCTTACTATCTCCATCCCCAGGCGACTTATTCCATCGGCCTCTCGAAATCGAGCTTCCGCACCAAGGTATCAGTTGGCTCGAATCCGTGGACGAAGGCCGACCCGGACAAAATGACGAACCTCGCGCAGATCTGCGAGCGTTACGGCGGCGGCGGCCATGCCCGCGTAGGCGCGATCAGCTTCCCGCCAGACCAAGCAGACAAAGCCCGCGCTGCCGCGGCTGAAATCGTGGCGGAGCTGCGGGCGAAAAACCCCATAGGCTGAGTTTTCTGCCTCGCCGCACGACAGCATCGGCGGAAGGGTCTTTCAAATGCTCAAGAGATTTATGATCGCGTGCAGTCTCTGCCTTGCTCTTTCCGCCATCAGCCCATTGGCCGCGCAGTACGTCCGGGTCGGCGGCCAGGATCAAATCGCTATGGGCAAGTTGGACGAAATGGAGCAATTGATCGGCCCGGCCGCTGCCGGGCAGACAGTTGATCTTCTGACGCGGATGGGAATCGATCCAGTCATCAGCAAAATGGTTGTCGAGGAACTCCTGCCAGGGCAAAAGATAGAGCTAAAAGCGATCCGTGCCCATCACGAGACACACTATGGAGTAGCATTTCTGCCCAGCTTCAGAGGCTGTTACCTGTATCTGCTCCAGGGTGCAGATGACGATCCGCAAAACATGCCATGGCACGTGATCGACAAGCAGGATCTCAATTGCTGGAATGGGCCCAGCGTTCTTGAGCTTATGGCTTTACGGCGCGACGACGCCGATGATCTCGTGGTTCATAACGTGAACTACAACCACGGTTCAGGTGTCGAGGAAGATCAGACGCAGGTGTTTTCGATCTTGAACGGCAAGCTAGTGCAGACGCTGGTCACGCAGGATTTTCTCTCGGAAGTGACGTTGGGAACTGAGATCACAACGGAACACAGGAGCACATTTCTGCGGTTTCCGGACCTTTCGCTGGAGGAAACCCGGACCATTGCCGTGAACGACAAACTGGAGAAGGTCGAACGCCGCTACTGGCGCTGGTCGGAACAGAAGCACAGGTTTCTTCCAGGCCGGTTTGTGTCGATTGTCGCGCCGGGCACATCGAAGAATTAGGATGCAATGAAATGAGCTTTGGGCTACAACGTAGCTCAGGAGCTTTCCATGCCCGCTAATGCCGTTGTCCGTGCCAGAATTGATGCTCGCGTGAAGGAAGAGGCCACAGCTATCTATGCAGCCGCCGGTCTCACACTTTCTGCGGTGTTCGCATCCAGAAATTGAACGAGGGTTCGAATTTTATTGCTGGCAAGTGTAAGGGATGGTGATACAGTTGTATCCATGATTAAGTCATTCCGGCACACCGGCCTGGAAAAGTTCTTTAAGACCGGCAGTAAGGCAGGAATCCAACCGAATCATGCAAAACGTTTACGGTTGCAGTTATTGACGCTCGATCAAGCAGAGCAGCCTTCGGATATGAATCTTCCTGGCTGGTGGTTTCACGAACTGAGCAAGGACCTAATGGGTCATTATGCAGTCACAGTTAGTCGCATGTGGCGTTTGACTTTTGCATGGGATGGAACCGACGCTATCCTGCTTGACTATCAGGATTATCACGATTGATGGGAGGAATTATGGAGATGTTTAACCCGCCTCATCCCGGCGAAGTATTGCAGGATTCGCTTGAAGGCTTGAACATGAACGTTACACGGTTTGCAAAGCATATTGGCGTGTCTCGTGTAACGCTTTCAAGAGTGCTTAACTGCCGCGGCGCTATCACTCCTGAAATGTCGCTCAGGTTGTCCGCTGCTTTAGGAACTTCCCCCGGCCTGTGGTTTCGCATGCAGGGCGCATACGATCTGTGGCAGGCGAAACGCAAGAAGCTTCCGAAGATCAAACCGCTGCCCAAGGCTGCTTAGTTCTAAGGATGAGCTCACCTGCCTCACCCTACTTTGCGCCGGCGCCGATGACCTCGTAGTTCATCACGTGAATCACAACCGAGGTAAAGAGGAGCAATGTTGAGGCGGGCAGCTTCGGCGGGGATTCGCCGGCTTGATCCTCCTTACAAGCCCAACTCCGGCGCACGGCGTTTCATCGCATCCAAGCAAAATGCGATGTGCGCATCCAGTTCGACGCCCAGTTCCGCCGCACCCAACAGAATGTCCGCCCGGTTCACGCCGCGCGCGAATGCCTTGTCCTTCATCTTCTTGCGCACGCTGGAAACCTCCACATCGACAATCGCCTTGGTCGGCTTCACCAGCGCGCAGGCCGTCAGAAATCCCGACAGCTCGTCGCAGGCAAAGAGGGATTTTGCCAGATGCGTAACGCGCGGCACGCCGCTATACTGCGCGTGGCCGAGAATGGCTGTGCGCAGTTCCTCGGGCCAGCCCAGCTGCTCCAACTCGCGCACGCCCACAAACGGATGCTCCTCGGCTGTTGGGTGGCGCTCGTAATCGAAGTCGTGCAACAGGGCCGTGGTCGCATAAAGCTCGATGAACGCCCGGCGCGCTTCCCCCTCCAGCCCGAGACGGCCGGCCTCCGCCTCGCCGCACGCCGTCACGCAGGCCTCGACTCCCAGCGCGTGTTTGCGCAGGCTCTCGCTCTGGGTCCACTCAGTCAGCAGTTGCCAGGCCTGTTCGCGCCCGAAGCTCTTGCCCAATGCATCATTTCCAGTGCAGCTATTCATGGTTTCCTGCCCCTCGCTGTTGCTCAATCTGGTTCGCACCTCTCACGGTTTTACCGGCTATTCCAGCGGTCTGATCCGTGAATTGTGGGTTTGTATCCAAGTTTTCACTTGACAATTATGGTTCACTTCCCCGAAAGTAACACACACGTGGTGCTGCAACGCACCGCGGGGTTCCTGCTCTGGCACTCTGCGCACCACTCATGGCAACTACCCTGGCAAGCGTGGAAGCACGCGAAGTTGTCCGCTGCAATTTTCCCGATTGCAAACTGGTTCAATTCAAACCCAGCAACTCCCTCTGCCGAAGGTGCCACAGGCCCCTCGAGATCGACGAGCCCGTTCATCCTGGGCCGGTCGCGGTGGAGAGCCGCGCTGTTGACCCCTCCACTGAAGCTGGGCTGAAAGTGGCTGGCCAGGTGAAGGAGATCCGCCGCGCGCGCCATCTCAGCCAGCGCCAACTGGCCGGGCGCATGCAGGTGCCCCGCACCTACATCTCGAAAATCGAAAATGGCAAGGCCATCCCCACACTCAGTTCGCTGGAGCGGCTGGCCGATGCCCTGGGCGTGGACGTGCGCCAACTACTTCGCGATGCGCGCAGTTGCCGTGACGAAGAGGTCGCCCAGATCCTGGCTGACCCTCTGCTGGCTGAGATTGCGGCCTTGCTGCCATCGCTCGACTCCCTGCACCGCTCGCTCGTGATGGGCGCGGCGCATGACATGACCATGGGCCACAGGCGCATCGCGTAGAAGCCCGCAAGGAAGGAAGCATTTCGCCTCCCTGTTAGCGCGCCTTCGTAGTGTTGCGGGGAGAATTGCGAGCCGTGCGCGCTTGTGCTAGGGTCGAGATTGCAACGCTCCGGACCCTGGCTGCGGGCTACGCCATCCGGCATCCTGGAGGCACCCATCCGGAGTCTCAAAAACAACTGTTGAGGCATGCCCTTTGTATTCTGCTACCACGCTGCGCACTGATGAACTGACCGCCGAGGAGCGCGCCGTCTATGAGACGCTAAAACCCGAGCGCCTGCCGCAGCATGTGGCCATCATCATGGACGGCAATGGGCGCTGGGCCGGTCATCGCCTGCTCAAGCGCTTCCAGGGCCATCAGCAGGGCGCCAACAGCGTGCAACTGGTCACCGAGACAGCATCCCGCATCGGGCTGCCCTGGCTCACTCTCTACGCCTTTTCGCTGGAAAACAACCTCCGCCGCCCCAAGGCTGAGGTCAACTTCCTCATGCGTTTGCTCAAGTCATACCTGGAGTCCAACCTCCAGCGCATGATGGACAACAACGTGCGCATGAAGTACATCGGCCGCACCCACGATCTGCCCACCGAAGTTCAGGAAAAGATGCGCTGGGCCGAGGAGGCCACGGCCAACAACACCGGAACCACCCTCACCCTGGCCCTCAACTACGGCGGGCGCTCGGAACTGGTGGATGCCTTTCGCGGGCTCGCGGCCGAGATGAAACAGAAACACCAAAGCGCGGAGCAGATTACCGAGGAAGACATTCACCGCCATCTGTACACGGCGCATATGCCCGACCCCGATCTGCTGATCCGCACCTCGGGCGAGATGCGCATCTCCAACTTTCTGCCCTGGCAGATCGCCTACACAGAGATCTTCGTCACCGAACGCCTCTGGCCGGACTTCCACGGCATCCATCTGCTGGAAGCCATTGCCGAATTCCAGCTCCGCGAGCGCCGCTACGGTGGGCTGAGCGACAGTGTAGGTGAAGTGGAAGAGAATCTCGACAAGATCAAGATTGTTGCCAGCTAACGGGCCTCTGAACAAGTTGCTGTTTTGAAAGGGCACGACTTGAGTCGTGCCGTAAACGCCGCTAAATCAAAGCGGCCTTTAGGCCCTGAGGGATGGGTTTCAACAAAATCGGCACTTTTTCAGAGTTTCCTAAAGTATTGCTTGCCCCGCCGAACTTCGAGATGAGCGATGCAATTAGCGCCGTAAAAGCTGCTGTAGTCTGCCTAGCGGAGACTTGCCGCTGGACCGCCTCAAGGCTTCCCTACGGCAGGACGGCAAAGAATCCTCCGGCGTTTTTCCGCACAATATCCGGTTCATTTCCATCGGAATCCCCAGCGGCTGGCTTGTCTGCCCACTCACACCTCGCCCCGGCGGTGTATTCTCAACCCTGAATGAAACGCATAATCACCGCACTTATCCTGATCCCTGTGGTTCTGGTCTTGGTCTTCCTGGGACCGTGGTGGCAATGGTTATTCACGATGGCCGTGGCGGCGGTGGCCGCGCTGGCTGCATGGGAGTTCCTCGGCCTGGCCGAAAACGCCGGAGCACAACCGCCGCGCATTGCCGTGCTGGTGGCTATTCTGGCGCTCTTTGCCGGCGACTTCGAGTGGCCCGGACAGACTGCGGCCATCCTCGGCATTCTCAGCCTGGCCCTGCTGGTCTATTGCACGCTTTTCAGGCCCGTCGAGAAGCTCATGGCCGACGCATCGTCTTCCGTCTTCTGCCTGCTTTACATCGGATTCACCCTGCTCGCCTTGCCTGCCTTGCGCGAAAGCCCCGAAGGCAACGGTCCGTCGCTCGTGGCCTTCCTGCTGTGCGCGGTCTGGGCCGGAGACTCTGTCGCTCTTTATGTGGGCCGCGCCTGGGGCCGGCACAAGATGGCGCCCACGCTCAGCCCCAACAAAACCTGGGAGGGCGCGCTCGGCTCGGTAGCCGGCAGCCTGCTCGCAACCGGCGCCCTGCTCGGCCTGGCTCACCTGTTTGCGGCGCAATGGGATAAGGCCTGGCTCTCCTATCCGCAAAGCGTCTCGTATTGGATGACGCTGGCCTTGATCGTCAATGTGGCCGCCCAAGTGGGCGACCTGGCCGAGTCCGCGCTCAAGCGCTCGGCCGGCGTCAAGGACTCCGGCACCATCCTGCCCGGCCATGGCGGCGTGCTTGACCGCATCGACGCCCTGCTCCTCGCCGCTCCGGTGCTTTGGTACGCTCTGCTGATTCACCAGTCGTTTTAGAACAGGCTTACTGGAGTTTGCGAAATGTCTTCCGCGTCCGAAAGTTCAGAACACAAGCACATTCGCACCGGCTTGGCCGAGTTGGAAGCGGGCCAGAGCATCTCCAATGAGCGCGTGACGGAGTGGCTCGATAGCTGGGGCACGGAAAATGAGTTGCCCACGCCGGAGGAAAGATCGCAGTGCAAGGAGGGGCCTCGATGCCCATGACGTTTCAGCCTATCTCATATGATGAGCTCAATGGTAAACAGAAAGAGGCCTATAACCTGCAAAAGGTGGCCGCGATTTTGGCAGACATCGGCTTTGTAACCATTCGTATGACGAGCGATTGGGGAGGAGCCGATTTCATCGCACAACACCTGAGTGGCGTCTTTTTGAAGGTGCAACTCAAGAGCCGATTGACGTTTTCGAAAAAATATCTCGGCAAAGACAAAGAATTATACATTTGCTTCAGAGATAGGGATGCGGATCGATGGTATCTGTATCCGCATGACGAAATGTTGCAGCAGAACCTCGACAAGGGGTACATAGGGAAGAAGTTCTGGGATGAACATGAAGATTACTCCAACCCCAAGCCGTCAAAGGGACAGGAGGCATTGCTCGAACCGTACGAGTTAAAGCCTGGGAGGGCACTTTCCCTGTAGGATTTTGCGAGGAACCCTTAGTGAATCAGCCGAGCGATAATTAGAGTACGAGGAAAAATACAAACGCCTTGAAACGACTCGCCATTCTCGGTTCCACCGGTTCCATCGGCCAAAGCACCCTATCCATTGTCGAGCAATTTCCTGACCGCTACTCGGTAGCCGCGCTGGCCGCCGGACACAACATCGACGAAGCCTTTGCGCAGGCCGTTCGCTGGCGCCCGAAGCTCGTCTCGATGGCCACCGAAGAGCTGGCCACGGAGCTTTCCGCGCGGCTCAAGAAGGCCGGCGTCACCGGCATCGAAGTCGTCTACGGAACCCCGGGCACCGTCGCCTGCGCCACATTGCCTGAAGCAAATTTTGTCGTCTCGGCCATCGTCGGCGTTGCGGGACTCGAAGCCACGCACGCGGCAATTCTCGCCGGCAAGCCGATTGGCCTGGCCAACAAGGAGTGCATGGTTGCCGCCGGCGAAATCCTCACCGCCGCGGCCCGCGAGCGCAACGTCCCGATTCTGCCCATCGACAGCGAGCACAACGCCGTTCATCAATGCCTGCGCGTAGGCGCGCACTCCGAGGTGAAGACCATCTGGCTGACGGCCTCCGGCGGACCATTCCGCAAATTGCCGCTCGACCAGTTCGCCAGCATCACCCCCGAGCAGGCCCTCAAGCACCCTACATGGGTGATGGGCCGCCGCATCACCATCGACTCGGCCACCATGCTCAACAAAGGCCTGGAAATCATCGAGGCTTGCCGCCTCTTCGACGTGACGCCCAGCCAGGTGCGCGTCACCGTTCATCCGCAGTCCACGGTCCACTCGTTGGTGGAGTACGTGGACGGTTCCATCCTGGCGCAGATCTCCGTCACCGACATGCGCCTGCCCATCCTCTACGCGCTCGCCTATCCGGAGCGCCCGGCATCCACGCTGACCTTCGACATGGCAGCGCTCAGCCATCTTGATTTCGAGCAGCCCGACTTCGAGCGCTTCCCTTGCCTGCGCCTGGCCTTCGAGGCCGCCGAAAAAGGCGGAGCGCACTGCATCGCTCTCAACGCCGCCGACGAGGTAGCTGTCGAGGCCTTCCTGGAGCGCCGCATCCCCTTTACAGGCATCCCGCGTACAATTGAAAAGGTGCTCGCATCCACGGTCGAGGCGCATCCGGCCACTATTGCCGGCGTGTTAGCCGCGGACCGGGAGGCGCGCCAGACTGCTCGCGCGCTGTTGGCTGAGAATGGAAAGTCTGCTCAATAACCTGGCTGTAGTTGAAGAAGCTGGCTGCGGTTGAAGGGTACGGGCTTCAGCCCGTACGCCTATGGCAGGCGTGGATTTGGGCTTTTAGCCCCTGAGGGAAGTTAGTTCCAGCAAGTTGTTTTCCCTCAGCAGCTAAAGGCGGAGACAAGGATCGGCATTGAACGGACGGGCTAAGGCCTGTCCCCTTCAACTCCATATCGCTCTGGGATTTTGACTGACAGAGCGTTCTATCGAAGGATAAATCGCACATCTATGCATGAATTTCTCGTTTCTGTCGCCGCCTTTATCGTCCTGATCGGCGTCATGGTTGTGGTGCACGAGTTCGGCCACTTCGCAGTCGCCAAGCTGTGCAAGGTCCGCGTCGAGGAGTTCTCCTTCGGCTTCGGCCCGCGGCTTTTCGGCTACAAATACGGCGACACCGACTACAAGGTCTGCCTGCTTCCCCTGGGCGGCTTTGTGAAGATGTCCGGCGAAAATTTCAGCGAACTCAGCGACGCAGCCACCGGCACGGCCACCGTTGCCCTGCCCGAAGACCCCGGCGCGCTCACCTCGCACCCCCGCTGGCAGCGCATGTTGATCGGCGTCGCCGGTCCCTTCTCCAACTTCGTCCTGGCCTTTGTGTTGATGGTCTTCTACTTCGGCTGGCTCAACGAAGTTCCCGTCAACGAAGTCAAATCCACCACCGTTGAGTGGGTTACTCCAGGCTCGGCGGCGGCACAGGCCGGCTTCGAGGCGGGCGACATCATCCGCCACTTCGACACCGCAAAAAATCCCAACTGGGAAGACATCTACGATCGGCTCAAACTGAACCCCGACCAGAACGTGCCGGTCACTGTTGAGCGCGGCGGTTCAGCCCTCCAACTCAACCTCCATGTTCCCGCCTCGGCCAAATCCGATGACTTTGACCCCAGCGACGAGGGCATTTTGCCCCAGTTTCTGCTCGGCCCCATCGGCATCCAGGAAGTGCAGCCGGGAACCCCGGCCGCGCAGGTGGACCTGCGTGGCGGCGACGCCATCCAGTCCGTCGATGGGCACCCGTTCCATACAGTCACCACGCTGCTTGCCTACATGAAGGCCGGAGATGGCAAGCCGATGACGCTGGTTATCCTGCGCAACGGTGTAGCTCTCGCGCCTGTCGTCGCGCATCCCGCGAAGCTTCAGGGCGGGTGGAAGCTGGGCTTCGTCGCCGCGGCGCCTCCCTTTCGCAGCGACCCGCTGCCCATCGGCAGAGCGATGGTCAAGTCCAGAGAATTCTGCGCAGACAAGTCGCTGATGATCTTCGAGGTGCTGGGAGGGCTCTTCTCTCACAAGGTTTCCGTCTCCCAGCTTGCCGGGCCGGTGGGCATCGCGCGCATGGCCGGCGACGCCGCGGAGACAAAGGGCTGGGGAACAAAGATCGGGCTGGCTGGCATGATCAGCCTCAACCTCGGCATCCTCAATCTGATGCCCTTCCCGATCCTCGACGGCGGCATGATTTTCTTCCTGCTGATTGAAAGCGCCATCCGGCGCGACATCAGCATCTCCGTCAAGGAGCGAATCTATCAGGTGGCATTCATCTTGCTGGTGGGCTTTTTCGCCTTCATCATCTTCAACGACATTTCCAAGCTGCCCTTATTCACACACGTAAAGCCGTGACAAAGCTGTTTTGGCGGCAGTGAGTTGACCCGAAAAATGCCGGGGTACACCCTCGCAGCGTCCTTGTTTTTGCGGCTAGGGTGGGATGCCACGAACCTACCCTTTACCGAGGCGCGGATAAAACCCGAAGTGCCCCGGAGAAATGTGGAAAAGTCGGTATTCCACGTGGAAAACCGGGTACGAAACTTGAATATTATCAGACGTTAACGAGGTTCATTTCATGCCAGTGACCACTGAAATTCGCGTCCGCTATGCAGAAACCGACCAGATGGCCGTGGTCTATTACGCCAACTACTTTGTCTGGTTTGAGGTGGGCCGCGTCGAGCTTTTCCGCGCTCTCGGCTTTTCATACAAGCTGCTGGAGCAGGAACACCAGTGTATTCTGCCGGTAGTCGAGGCCAGTTGCCGCTACCGCTCTTCAGCTCGCTACGACGAGCAGATCCTCATCGAAACCCGGCCCTTGGTGGTGCGCGGTTCGCTGGTGAAATTTGCCTACCGCGTCTTGCGCAAAGCCTCCGACGGCGTGGAGCCCACGCTTCTGGCCGAGGGCGAAACTACGCACGTTGTATGCGACGAGAAAATGAAGAAAAAGCCGCTGCCGGAAAAGTATGCCGCCGCGTTGCGAACCATGATGACCAGCGAGTAGGCCCTTAATTTGCAGGGGTGCGCTTCATCAGTTTTACCCGCGCAAAAGGCTTCAGCTTCCCCTTCTCTTCAGAGTCCATCCGCCACTCCCAGGTGTCGGCCTTGCGGTCGTAGAGGAATGTGGTGTGAAAATCGCTCCTGCCGTCGTTGAAGAGGAAGCGAATTTCATCCCCGCTCCGGGGAGCGTAACCGACCGTCGCCTTGGAGAATCCTCCCCAGATGTCGAGCCAGATGGCGAAGTAACGGCTGGTAGCCTGATCCCAGCCGACAAAGACCGTCGCATCGTAGGCCGGATCGCCTTGAGTGTTCTTTTCGCGCGAGACCTCTTGGATTCTCAGATATTGGTGGTTGAGAACCCAGTCATTGGTGATATCGTGCGTCGTTTCTTTCCCGTCAATCGTGCCTTGAAGAACCCATGAGCCTTGGAAGTGATCGAGGAGTTCGTCGTGAAAGTTGGGCTGCGGCTGTTGCCCACCAGCGAGGCCGCTGAGGGCCATCCAGAACGCAGCTGTTGCAAGAACTCTTTTCATGGCCTCGATTATACGAGGGACAGGGCGCTCCGTCTTTTCAGCGGCACTTCAGGAAAGAATGCGGAAACAGAGGGAAGCCACGCTATGCTGTTTCCCATGGAACCCACATTCGCAACCGCCCCAGAGTTGCAGAGTATACTCGCCGAACTCTCCAGCCGCGAACCCATTTTTCATCGCCCGGAATTCGGCACCACGAGAGCCGACTTCGAACGGATGACCGCGGAGGATTACTGGGAGACCGGTGCTTCCGGCCGCCGCTACTCGCGAAACTTCGTACTCGATGAGTTGGAAAAACGCTTTTCCGTTCCGCACACCGACGTATGGGAGACCAGCGACTTTCAGTGCCGCAGATTGGGCGCGGATACTTATCTGCTGACCTACACGCTTCTCCAGGACAAACAGCGGCTGACGAGGCGGTCAACCATCTGGCGGAGCACTGCCGACGGATGGAAGATTGTCTACCATCAGGGAACCATCGTGCAGGATCTTTGAAAAGAGCTGAGTGGCGCGGAACCGTTACTTTTCCCGCGCCACTACGAAATCCGGCACCCAAAGCAGGGCGCGCTTGTACTCGGAATCGGGCAGCGGGGCCAGCGCCTGGCGGCTCTGCTCGGCGTAGCGGTCGGCTACGGCCATCGCGTACTCCACCGAGCCGTTTTTCGCCAGAATCTTCTGAATCTGTTCGCGGCTCACATTCTCAAAACTGCGGTCGTCCAGAACCCGCTGAATAGTCCGCCGGTCGGCGGCCGTACCGTGGTCGATGGAGTGGATCACCGAAAGTGTCGCCTTGCCCTCGCGCAGGTCGCTCGCCACAGGCTTGCCCAGGACCTCTTCGGTGGCCGTCAGGTCGAGCACGTCGTCCACAATCTGGAAAGCTAGCCCGACCGCCCGGCCATAGGCCGCCAGGCTTGCCTCATCGGCCTCTGTGGCCTTGGCCAGCACGGCGCCCAGGCGCATGGAAACCGAAAACAGGCAGGCCGTCTTGCGATAGATGAGGTCGTAGTACTCGGCTTCAGAGACGGCGCGGCCCAGCTTCTGAATTTGCAGCAGCTCGCCTTCGACCATTTGCTGCGTAAGGCCAATGAGCAGGTCGAGCACGCGCAGGCTTTTTTCATCCAAAGCCACTTTGAAGGCCTGCATGTAGAGCCAGTCGCCAGCCAGCACGCATTTCTCGTTGCCCCATGTGGTGTTGGCGGAAGGCCGGCCACGGCGCGTGTTCGCGCTGTCGATGATGTCGTCGTGGACCAACGTGGCTGTGTGCACCATCTCCACCACCGCACCCAGCCGGATGGCGCCCTGGCCCGTGAAGCCAAGCGTGTGCGCGCTCAACAGCAGCAGCGTGGGCCGGATGCGCTTGCCCCCGCCGCCACGCAGGTATTCGGCGATTTCCGTGATGGTGCTTACGCCGGAGGCGGCATCGCGGCCCAGCTCCTGCTCGATCGCCACGAGGTCGTCCCGCAGCAGCTCGAAAACCTCTTTTGCCGTCGCTATCGCTAATGTGCTCAAAACTCTCCGGTTCCCGTGCTTTATCCTACAGTGCGCCCGCAGCGGCTGGCTCGTTGTCCCAAGGGAAGGCCGCCCCGCAGGCGGTCAATTCGTGCGGTAGTTGGTGAACTGCAAATCCAAGCCAAGCTCTTTGCCACGCAGCAGAGCGATGATCCCCTGCAGTTCGTCGCGGTCCTTGCTCGATACTCTGACTGTATCGCCCTGGATGCTAACCTGCGCCTTCTTTTTTGCGTCCTTGACCAGGCGAACGATCTCCTTGGCCTTTTCCGCGGGAATGCCCTGCTGCAAGGTTATCTTCTGGCGCACACTCTTGCCCAGCGCGGGCTCAACTTTGCCGTAAGTGAGGTTCTTCAGCGAGACTCCCCGCTTGACCAGCTTCTGGCCAAGGATCTCCTTGATCGCTTCCAGATGGTATTCGCCGTCGGATGCGAGCTGAATCTCCTTGTCGCCCTCGGCCAAATTGACCTCGGAGTGGGAATCCTTCAGGTCAAAGCGCTGGCGAATCTCTTTCAGCGCCTGGTCGATGGCGTTGCGAACCTCTTGAATCTCCACCTTGCTGACGATGTCGAACGAATTTTCCTGAGCCATGGCTATCTTTCCTCAACCTTCGGCAAGAACTGGGTGCCCCACCCTCGCCGCGTCTTTGTATTTGCGGCATCGGGGTCCCCAACGACAGGTCTTTGTCGTTGGGGTGATCCAGGGTGGGATACCAAAACATTGAACCAGCCCGTTCATCGGGCACAATACCTCTATCAGTTTCCCACGTTCGCCCCAAGGCCAAACAGCCGATTGAAGTTTTTCGTGGTTGCCGCTGCGATTTCTTGCGCTTCCGCGCCTTGAAGTTCCGCGAGAGTCTCCGCGGTCCGGGCCACCCAGGCCGGCTCATTCCGCTTGCCGCGATGGGGCGCCGGAGCCAGCCAGGGCGCATCAGTCTCCACCAGAAGAGCGTCTAAAGGCAATCTGGCGGCCACATCGCGCAGCGGCTGCGCCTTAGGATAGGTGAGATTTCCGGCAAACGAAATCAGAAATCCCAGGTCGAGCGAGCGTTGCGCCTGTTCGTAACCGCTCCCGAAGCAATGCATCACGCCCCCCAGGCCGGTGGACCGCCAATGGGCTTCAAGTATCTCCAAGAGATCGTCCCAGGCGTCAGTCGCGCCGTCCTTTGGCCGACAGTGAATGAGGATGGGCCGCTTACGCTTGGCGGCAATCTCCAGTTGGCGAATGAGTCCTTCGCGCTGCGTCTCGTGCGGCGTGCCTTCGTGATAGTAGTCCAGACCAATCTCGCCGCAGGCAATGACCTCCGGCTCGGCCAGCAGGCTGTCCAATTTCGCTAGAACGCCGTCGTCGATTTCGTGCGTGTTGTGCGGGTAAACTCCGGCGCTCGCGTAAAGCTTCGGCAGGCCGGCCCCGCTGTCAATCCGTCCGTTGAATTCGCGGCAAACCGCAAGCGCCCCATCCATCCCCGCCGCCTGCTCGCCAATGCCGATGGCCAGCACGGTGCCCACGCCCGCTTCGTACGCGCGACGCAGCATCAGTTCGCGGTCATCGGTGTAGCGCGGGCTGTCAAGGTGTGCGTGGGAATCAATCAGCAACGCGGCCTCCAGGAATGCAATGCAGAATCCTGTAGGACTCTGCATTGGGCAAATCGAAAATAATTCTACGGTTACTTCAGCCGCGCGCCCAGCGGAACCTCTTCCAGGAATCCGGCCAGCACCGGCGCTCCATCGGGCAAGGATGCCGCCAGCAACATTCCGTTCGACTCGAGGCCCCTCATTTTGCGCGGAGCGAGATTGGCGACGATGACGATCTTGCGGCCGATGAGCTTTTCCGGCTCGTAGTATTGCGCGATGCCGGCCAGAATCTGCCGCTTCTCGTAACCAAGATCGACTTCCAGGCGAAGCAGCTTATCGGCCTTCGGCACGCGCTCGGCCACGAGGATTTGCGCCACGCGCAGATCGACTTTGACGAAGTCGTCGATGGTGATGTGCTGCGGCTCCTGCGGTGCGGCCAACTTCGGCTCCGCCGCCACAGGCGGTGTTGCTGGCGATTGAACCGTTGCGTCAACAGAAGCCGAAGCGGCTGCGGCTGACTCCTTGGCAGCCTGCGCCACCGTTTCATAGGCCAGCGCTTCATCCCCAGCCTGAACACCGATTGAATCAACGGGGACTTTATCCCAGGACTTTTGCTTTTCGGTTTCTTCGCTCACGACGGCCTCTTCTTTATTTGTTTTTGCATCCGGGGCTAAAGCCCCTTTCGATTCGACTGGCTTTACACGGGGGTTAACTCCCCCGTCTCCCTCTGCGGCGGGGCGGCCGCTGGCGGCTTCAATAACGGTCTTGCTGTTCTGATCTTCGATGCTCTGCATGCGTTCGACCGCGTCCTTTTCCGCACGAGGAAACAGGGGCGCGGGTTCGCCAAATTTTGTTCCGGCCTTCAATCCGCCCCAAGCGACCTTTGTCAAAAATGATTTCTTTGCCGCATCCTGAATTTCGCCCAGCCCAAGCTGCCGCCAAACCTTGGCAGCCGAATCCGGCAGGATGGGATAAACCAGCGCGGTGATGATGCGGATAGCTTCGGCGGCCGTGGCCAGCACGCGGGCTTGCAGCGCGGCGTGGTCGGCCTCGGAGCGGTCAGCAGGCCGCTTCCACGGCGCGTTAGCGGTCAAATACCCGTCAGTCTCGGCGACCAAAACCCACAGGCTCCTTAGGCTTTCGGAAAAATTCATCTCATCGAAAGCCGGCCCGAAGGCCGCAATCGCTCTCTCCGCGCTCTCGCGCAGCGCAATCTCGGCAGCGGTTTCCGCGCCGGCATCCGGCAGAACCCCGCCGAAATATTTATGCACCATGTTGACTACGCGGCTGACCAGGTTGCCGTAGCCATTGGCCAGATCGGCGTTGTAACGCTGCACCAGCGCCTCGAAACTGAAACTGCCGTCCTGGCCGAAGGGAATCTCGCGCAGTAAGAAATACCGCAGAGCGTCAGCCCCCAGCACCTCATGAACAGTTTCGGCGCGCACAATGTTGCCCCGCGACTTGGACATCTTGCCCTGGTCGAAGAGCAGCCAGCCGTTGGCCCTCACCGAGCGCGGCAGCGGAAGCCCCGCCGCCATCAAAAACGCCGGCCAGTAAACGCAGTGGAAGCGGCTGATCTCCTTGCCGATCAAATGCAGATCCGCCGGCCAAAACTTCGCAAACCGCGCCTGATCTATTGGATCATCGGACCCATAGCCCAGCGCGGAAATGTAGTTGACCAGCGCGTCGAGCCACACGTAGATCACGTGCTTCTCGTCGCCGGGAACCGGAATTCCCCACGAAAAACTCGTCCGGCTTACTGACAAATCCTTCAGTCCGCCGCGCACAAACGAGATCACTTCGCGCCGCGTGGATTCAGGCCCCATGAAGTCAGGGTTGGCCTCGTAAAACTCCAGCAGCTTGCGCTCGAAGGCCGAGAGCTTGAAGAAATAATTCTCCTCGCTCACCGTCTCCGTCACGCGGCCGCAATCCGGACAAACCGTTCCCGGAGGCCCGTCAACATAAAGCTCGTCACTCACGCAATACTGGCCGGTGTAAGAGCCTTTGTAGATGAAGCCCTTGTCGCGCAGCGTGGCAAACAGCTTCTGCGTTCCGCGCTTGTGGCGCTCCTCGGTGGTGCGTATGAAGTCGTCGTAGGTCAGCCCCAACTGGTCCCAAAGCCCGCGAAACTCGCCAGAAACCGCCGTGGCAAACTCGGCCGGCGTGCGCCCGGCCAGCGCAGCCGACCGCTCGATCTTCTGGCCGTGCTCGTCCGTGCCGGTGAGAAACCAGGTTTCAATGCCCAGGGCGCGTTTGCGCCGCGCAATCGTGTCGCAGACGATCGTCGAGTAGGCGTGGCCCAGGTGCGGCCGCGCATTCACGTAATAAATGGGCGTGGTCAGATAAAAGCGTACTGAACTGGATGCAGAATTTGTCATAGGTAGGGTGTTTGCTCTTTTCCGCCCAAGGGCTTGGAAAATGAAGCAATCTATTCACCATCTTACGGCATTTGGATCAGACGATTCCCAATCTCAGTCTTGATTGAGTCATTCCGCAACAACGATCCGGAATCCGAGCTAGCGAACTGCCAGCGTATAGCCGGTCTCGGATTTGTCCGTATCGTAAACGCCCCAGTCGCAGCTGTACACGGTCCACGCCTCGCCCGTATTGGCGGCATCCGTGGTTGAGGTCCAGTAGTACTGAAGCGGCACCATGTTGTTAAAGATTGCAGCCTGATAGACCGTCTGATCTTGATTCAAGAAGGAGGAGATCAAATAGTCGGCTTCGTTGTTTTGGTTGCGATCTGCAAGGCTCTGCATTTCGTTCCGGTTGGGCATTCGCCAACTGCCCGCGGCTGAGGCGTCGGTCAATCCGCATTGACCGCTGGCCAGCTTGTTGACCGCGGAAACGGCAGTGGCCCAGTCTGACTGAATGCAATTGGCTTCTTTGAGCCAGACCAATCCTGTCACGGTGTCGGTCACAGTTCCGTTGTTGTTATCGAGAAAACGCAGGTAGATCAGGGGGACGCCGTCCTGCAAAGTTCCGTCGTCGCCAACCTGGAAGCGCGCAAAGAGGCCTGTCGCTTGCAACTTGGCCGTGCCACTTGTGCTGCCTTTGACCGCCCAGACCGCGTTCGCCGCAGTCTGCTTTGCGTTCAAGATCGAATCATTGAAGTAGCGACCATCGCTCATGCGAATGGCCCAGGCGTTGGGAGATCCCTCTTCGCCGCCGAAGTAGCTGGTAGAGGTCCAATAGATGGAGCTTGCAACGTTGACGAAGGGATTGCCTGCTGTCAGTGCGGGTCCGTCAGTTGACGGGTCCACAAGACTCTCCAATTCGATCACGTTTGGGAGACGCCATTGGCCGGCGCTGGAGCCGTCGTTCAATCCGCACTGGCCGCTTGCCAACTGGTTGACGTCAGTGAGCGCAGTGGCCCAAACCGCCTGTGCAAAGCAGCCTGCGTTCTTGAGCCATATCAGGCCGGTTAAGTTGTCGGTAACGCTCCCGTTGCCGTTGTCGGTGTAGCGAGTGGCAGGCCAGGCGACACCGCGTTTGATGGAGCCATCATCTCCGCTGGCGTAGGTTGCTGTCTGCCCTGTTGCGGCCAGGCTCACCACGGGATTACTCCCATCGTATGCGGCAAAGTCGGCGCCAGTGAGAGACCCATTGGGAAGGACGACGAAATTGATCACCGTGAAATAAATCGGAACTGCGAGTTGACTGGGCTGAGTGAATTGCCCCGTATGATCGAAGCGCTCCACCGTGGCGTTGGCGCTGTTGCCAACCGTGGGGTAAAAGCCATAGCCCTGCTTGTTGACCCATATATTCAGATCCAACGGCGAGTTGCCCCCAGTCTGGATACCGGAGAAGCTGTATTTGCCATCGGTACCGGTGGTCGCCGTTGCCAACACGATGTTGGTATTGGTACTCCACTCGGTGACTGTGGCCCCAACCAGCGGAGCGCCTTTGAAGGTGATCGTTCCGGAGATGCTGTCAGTCGCCGGCGGAGCGGGAGGATCGGTCATACCCGGATCGTTGCGGCTTCCGCCGCACGCGGTCAGCACACCCATACCGATTGACACCATCACCGACATAATCCTGCGCATAACTGGTTCTCCTCAGAATGGCATGCCTATGCTTCCCACTAAGAGTCCTTGTACGAGCAGGACCTCCGATGCGGTTGCGTGCATTTCGGCCAATTCACTCTTATCGGCGAAAAATGCTTGAGATAACAGCACGCGGCGAAGGGAGTTCAATGAGCAAGTGACAGAGGCTTTCCCTCTCTGCGTCCGATTTTGCGGAGGATCCGCAGCCTCACGCAGACGCGTTTCTGTTAGAATAACCCTTGAAAATCAAGGATTCCCGAGGCCAAACAGACGTGTATCTGGAATTACAGAAACGGTTCACAGAGCATCTTCGCAGCGTTCTGGCGGCAAAGTACGATCTAGAGCTCGAGAACATTCCGCTGGAAATTCCGCCAGAGCTAAAGTTTGGCGAACTGGCCACGCCCATCGCCTTTGAGCTGGCGCGCAAGCTGCGCAAGGCGCCCAAAGTCATTGCGACGGAGATCGTAGCAGCGCTGGGTCATCTCGACGGCTTCGCCGGCTTCGAGATTGCCGGCGCGGGTTACATCAATGCCCATCTGGACCGCGCCGTTGGCGTGCGCACAACTTCAGGAGCCGAGGCCGGGCCGCAGGCTTCGAGCGGGATTCACGCGCTGGTGGAGCACACCAGCATTAATCCCAACAAGGCCGCGCATGTGGGCCACCTGCGCAATGCGATTCTGGGCGACACGTTTGTGCGCCTGCTGCGCGCCGCCGGACAAAAGGTGGACGTGCAAAACTACATCGACAACACCGGCGTGCAGGTGGCCGATGTGGTCGTGGGATTTCTGCATCTGGAAGGCAAATCGCTGGCCGACGCGCGATTGCTGCTCGATGAGCTCAAGCAAAAGGGCGAGCGAATCGACTATTACTGTTGGGATCTCTATGCGCGCACATCGCAGTGGTACACCAGCGGGACTGACGAAGAGAACGCCGAGCGCAAAAAGCTGCGCTACGCCACGCTGCACGAGTTAGAGCAAGGCGGCAACGAGACGGCTGAAGTTGCGGAGTTGATTTCGACGGCGGTGTTGCGGCGGCATCTGGAAACCATGCTGCGGCTGGACATTGAATATGACTTTCTGCCGCGCGAGAGCGAGATTCTGCATTTGAAGTTTTGGGAATCGGCATTCGAGCAACTGAAGAAAACCGGCGTGCTCTACTTCGAGAATGAGGGCAAGAACAAAGGCTGCTGGGTAATGACTCGGCCCGGCGCTGAGATAGCCGAGGGAGACCTGAACGAAGATGCGAAAGTTATTGTCCGGTCGAATGGAACTGTAACTTATGTCGGCAAGGATATTGCCTACCACTTATGGAAGTTTGGCTTGCTGGGCAAGGACTTCGGCTATAAGCCGTTCTTCACTTACCCCCATCATGAGTGCTGGATATCGACGGTCGAGAACGGTGCGAAGCACCATCCGCAATTTGGCGGAGCGCAGGCCATTTATAACGTCATTGACGCGCGTCAGAGCGACCCGCAGGCCAACGTAATTCAGGCGTTGCGCGGAATGGGATACACTGAGCAGGCTGACCGCTATACCCACTTCAGCTATGAGATGGTCGCGCTGACGCCGCGCTGCGCTGTCGAGTTAGGCTATGACGTTTCAGACGAAGACTTGGCGCGGCCTTACATTGAAGTCAGCGGCCGCAAGGGCTTCGGCGTCAAGGCAGATGATTTGATTGACAAGCTCATCGTCGCTACGCGAGCCGAAGTGGACGCGCGCCAGACAGGCGGAGCCGATGCCGAGGCCGGAAGGCAAAAGATCGCCGAGCAGATTGCCATCGGCGCGCTGCGCTACTTCATGCTCAAGTTCACGCGCAATTCGGTGATCGCTTTCGATTTCAAGGACGCGTTGAGCTTTGAAGGCGAGACAGGACCGTATATTCAATACGCTGTGGTAAGGGCGAGGAATATCTTCCGCAAGGCGGAAACGACGCCTGAAGCGGAGTTAGCGAAGTTCGCTGGGTTAGCGGAGTTCGGCGCCTTCCTTGAAGGCGAAGATGCCGAAGACATCTGGGCGCTTTGGCTTCGCGCCGCGCGCCGCACGACAGTGCTGGAGCAGTGCATCTCGACTTCAGAGCCGGCTTATCTGGCCAAGCATCTCTTCCAGTTGGCCCAAGAGTTTGCCACCTTCTACCACAACCACCCAATCCTCAAGGAAGAAGACCCCGCGCGGAAAACTTTCTTGCTCGCCACTGCCGCCGTCGCGTTGCGTGAGTTAGTGCTGGCGCTAAGTTGGCTGGGGATTGAAAGCCCGGAGGCGATGTAAGCACCTGGATACTGGCATATTATTCAATTTGTTTGATTTCTAAGTGGGTCACAGTGTAATCTTGCCGCCATGAACTGGCGGCGAGGATTGTTGTTGGCTGGGATTCACTTGGCGGTGGCGGGGACGCTGATCGCCTGGCTCGATGTGCGGGACGCACGGTACAGGAAGAGTGTCGAGGAAAATGCAGCGGAGGCGAAGCGCGAAGCGGCGGCCAAACCCGTTGCGCCTGCGAATTCAGGAACCGCTCCGGCCTCTTCCGGTCAGGAAGAGGAGTCGGTTTCATTCGACCCATGCGGATTATGGACTACAATTCGTCCGCAAGAGATGATCGTCCAAATAGGCGAACTTCCAGCGGCAATTTTGGCAGGATGGGGTGAGGAATGTCCAGCTTCGTGGACGCTATATGGAACGCTGCATCAAGGGTCTGCAAGGAACACACTTCGTGAGCATGTGACCGTAGCCGCCGGATTTGGTGTGCTGATACTCCTCCAATGGCTCGTGATCGGCGGGTTTCCACTGACGCGGCCGCAGCAATGGTGGCGGGAGCCGGGGGCCTTCATCACGCTCTGCACGCTGACGGCGTTTGTGCTGGTGCTGATTCCCCCGACTAGCGCAGTGTCGAAGCTGCCGATGCTGTTTGCGGTGCTTGTGTGGCTGTGGTGGTTTGGCTTGCTGATTTGGAAGTGCGCCCGGATTGGCTGGCGGGCAGCGGCACGTAGCGTAAGCGGAAAACGATAAACGACGATAAAAAGCTGTAGTCGTAGGTTTCCCACCCTTGCGACAAAAACAAGTACGTCGCAAGGATGGGGCACCCGACTGTATTGCAGGCGCCAACTTTCAAAAAGCTGAAAGCTAGAGGCTAGCAGCTAGAAGCTTCTCACCCACTCCAAAATCGATCGCACTCCAACGCCGCTCGGTCCTTTGGAGATGTAGGGCTTGGAGTCTTCTGCCCAGGCCAGGCCGGCGATGTCGAGGTGAATCCAGGGAGTGTCTTCGACAAAGACTTTCAGAAACTCCGCTGCCGTAATCGCGCCGCCCCAGCGTCCGCCGGTGTTCTTGATGTCGCCAATGTCGGACTTGATCATCTCCGCGTACTCCTCGCCGAGGGGCAGCCGCCAGAATTTTTCGCCGGAGGTGGATAGCGCCGCGTCAAACTTCGCCCACGTCTCATCGTCGTTGGAGAATGCTCCGGCGTTAATGTGGCCGAGTGCGACGACGCATGCGCCGGTGAGCGTGGCGGCGTCGATCAGGTGGGTTGCGCCGAGTTGGCGGGCGTAGGTGAGGCCATCTGCCAGGACCAGCCGGCCTTCCGCATCGGTATTGATGATTTCGATGGTTTTGCCCGGTTTGTCGGCGGAAAAAGGCATTGCCGTCTGCACGTCACCGGGCTTTTGCGCCGTTCCCGAAGGCATGTTTTCCGCCGCGCAGACGACCGCAATCACGCGCACCTTGGGTTTAAGCAGGGCGATGGCGCGCATGGCGCCGAGCATGGCCGCGCCACCCGCCATGTCGGTCTTCATTTCTTCCATTTTGTCGCTGGGCTTGATGGAGATGCCGCCCGAGTCGAATGTGATGCCTTTGCCGACGAGACCGAGGACCGGCCCGTCTTTCACCCCTTGCGGCTCATAGCGCAACACAATCAGCGCGGGCGGCTCGGCGGAGCCTTGCGAAACACTCCAGAAAGCGCCCATCTTCAGTTCGCGCAGCTTCTCTGTGGAGTGGACCTCGCAACCCAGTCCGACTTCGGCAGCCATCAGCGCGGCGCGCTGTCCGAGGATGGTGGGCGTCAGTTTGTTGCCCGGCTCGTTCACCAGCGAGCGCGTGAAGTTCTGGCTTTCGCCGATGATGATGGCTTCAGTGAAGGCAGCTTCGAGCGCGGCTAAATCGGCGCCGGCCGGCAGGGCGAGCGTGAACGATTCCACGCTCTGATCTTTTCGGTCGCTGCGATAAGTGTCAGGATCGAAGTCGCCCACAAATGCGCCTTCGACAGCGGCACGCGCACTGCGTGCGGCAGCCTCCTGGAGCAGCTCTGGAAGGACAAATACCAGCTTCCGGATGCCGCGCGGCTTGATAAAGCGCACGGCGGTTCCAGCGGCTGAGCGCACGCCGTGAGCCGTGGCTTTGGCTTGCTTGCCCAGGCCGACAAGCAACAGCCGTTTGGCGGCCAGACCCACAGGAGCGTGCAGCAGCAGGGTCTCGTTGGCCCCGGCCTTGAATTCACCACTGGCCAGAGCCGCCTTTGCCGCGGCCAGTACGGCAGCGTCCGCGGTCAGCAGCGCAGGTTGAGGCTTGGCGTCGGGAGCGTTGGAGGTTTGGGTGTCAGCGGCCAAAACGGCCAGTAGTTCGGTTTCGATTTCGGAAAGAGGAGCGAAAGACAGTTGGGTCCGCATGTTGCCCATTATTTCACCGTGGAGGGCGGAAGTGGGGAAAGGCTCTGAATCGCGTACGGTGAAATCCTGAGCCGGG
>Ga0302156_10000269_pt1 | contig 49818 bp, 51 predicted proteins | sample I_Bog_N3_2_FD_193503 | JGI IMG/M metagenome (GOLD analysis project Ga0302156, IMG submission 193503) | Peat permafrost microbial communities from Stordalen Mire near Abisko, Sweden - I_Bog_N3_2 | ecosystem: Environmental > Terrestrial > Soil > Wetlands > Peat | place: Sweden: Abisko, Stordalen... | reverse complement strand
GTACAGGAAAGAAGGGGGACTTTCAAAACTTCAACTTCATACTACTGTCGGCGCTGTGCCTGCGCAATCGTAGTGGTGATTTATGACTCTTTCGCGACAATTTTGTCGTAATTGGAAATGTGTTGGCTGAAATGGAGCGGAAGGTCTGGCTCCAGCGTGGGTGCCGAGATTGTGGGTGTTCCAGATAGAACTTCATTGTTGTTGGTGGTAGAAAAAAGAGGTGGAAAATTTATGTTGGAACCCTTGTTTTGGTCGGTGAGCTTGAACTGTATTTTAGTTTTTTTCCGGCTCTAGGTTCCCGGTAGAGGCTGTCTGATTTGATAATAGCTACACAGCGCAAAGCCACTCTTGTGACGCGGTAAGATTAAGTTGACAAGAAACGTGGTGGTCATGGGTGGTAGGAGCTCAGCGATTAACCGCTTTTTTTGTCGAGGCGGTATCCTGGGGTTTTCGGGGGGGGGCGCTCTTACATGATTTCAACCGCCGGTGGAGCTTTAACCCACAAGGTATGCATTCATATTGAGTGCATAAAAAAGGCCCATCACCAGGATGGGCCTTTCTTCAAACTAGTGTCACATCAACAAACAAGCAATCAGATGATTACAAGATGGTGATTGGGTACGAAGTGATCAGGCGGAACTCGTTGATGTTGATATCGCCATCGTCGGCGTTGCCGCGGTGCCAGGCTTGGCGAGCACGGAAGGACAGATCTTTCAGAGGACCGGTCTGTACAACGTACTTGGCTTCCAAGTTAGTTTCGAAGTGACGACCATCTTTGCCGTAAGCGTTAGCATACAAACCATTAGGATCTGCGTGGGTGCCGTCGATGCCAGTACCGTGGACATAACGAGCCATGAAGCTCAGGCCTGGAACACCATACTCAGCCATTTTCAGGTCGTAACGAGCCTGGAGGGATTTCTCGCCTGGGCCGTTAAAGTCGGAGTACTGGATCGAGTTAGCCAGGAAGATCGAGTCGGCACCTTGGGTACCAATCCCCGCGCCGCTTTTGCCGCGTTCGATACCAACGTAGTCGAATGGCGTGTCGCCGTGTACCTGCTGGAAGGCCAGGGTAACGGTGTGTGCCTTGAGGAACGAGTAGGCAGCTGCCAGCGAGTAAGTCGTGTTGCTGATTTCACCAGCCAGTGCTTTACCAGTATCGGTAGTGCGATAGAGGTTGAAGTCGAAGTTCAGGCTCTGGTCGGTAGCCAGTGGCAGGGTGTAGTTGACGTTGGTGTAGTACTGGTTCCAGACATCCTCAAGCTTGCCACCGTACAGGGAGGCAGTGAGGTTTTCATTGATCAGGTACTTGCCACCTACATAGTTGATGCTGCTGGCGCGAACGTTAGTGTAAGCGGTGCCCAGGGAGCCCTGAAGCGAGGTGTAGTCAGAGCTGCTGCCGCCGTAAAAGTGACCGGCTTCCAGATCGAGGTCTTTGACTTCACTGCTTTGCAGTTGGAAACCGCGAGCGGTTTGCTGGAACAGACGGCTGCCGCCAACGGCGAATACTGGCGCCGAGGTAGGGGTGAAATCGCCGAATGTCAGCTGGGTCTTGGAGATGCGAACACGAACGTCCGCGCCTGCTTTACCGAAGCTATCGTTGACGCCATCGCTGCCATGGCTCAGGTTGCCTGTGCCGGTATGGTCATCGGTACCGTCAAGCTTGAAACCAGCATCACCAAAGACATCGACGCCTACGCCGACAGTGCCTTGGGTAAAGCCAGAGCTGAATTTGCCCAGTACACCTTGGCTCCAGTCTTTCTGGTCTGCTTTACCGAGAGGTTGCTTGGTCCGGTTGAAGTAGTAGTTCTCAAGAACTACACCAGCCGTAGCGCCGTCCACGAAACCCTTGGCGTCAGACTGAGGGGTTACAAACGGGTCGGCCATAGCCACTTGGGAACCTGCTGCGGTAACAGCCAGGGCGATCATGCTCCACTTCATCACGCGCATCGTGATTTGCTCCTTTGGTTTTTAGGAAGAGTACTGCCGTCCCACCTGTATTTTTGTCTGGGCGGCTCTTTCTTTTTTGTGTCGGCGCAAACTTATATCACGCTGACAAACTTGGCGATACTTGCACACCTATCCTTGCGGCTTCTTTACGAGCCTGTCGCAAAAAGCTAGCTCCATGTCGCAAATTCACAGCCCTTATACAGCGGCTGCACAACTTCAGCGCTATTTTCAACGGCATGAGCATAGAAGCAAATGGTCTATGTTCAAGCCCTGAATTGTCCATGGGCGCACTGTACTGCGTTGTTCCGGTGTCGCAGGGGCTTCAGCGTCCGGGCCGACCCTCTGTTGCGACTATCTACTCACCAATGCAACAAGCATGCACAAAGTGAAAATTTCGTGAGAAAAAATTTACCTGGCGCCGTCATCAGGCTGAAACCCTTATGAAACCTAGGGCCCTTGGCCTTTGTGCCGGCCCTTGACGTACTGCTTTTCCTTGTGCTGCTAATCCGTTGAAAATCCATGGAAAGCCAAAAACGTTACCGGTCCACACTCCGACTGGGTAGTCGGTGACTGAAGCGTGCACTGATAGTAGCCGTAGTGTGCGGTTTTGGTGCAAAAAGCCGATTTACAGTTTCTATGCGGACATCGGCTATGGGCAAGTTGACTTTTTTGTCCTTGGGGTCAGCTCTCGCCCTCCATGACGTAGGCAGAGGATTTCAGAAAAAAGTGACATTTTTGTGGCTGGCTGGGTTTTTTTCTGGCTGATGTGTAATTTTGTGGTGTTTGTGGCCCTGCTAAAGTGCGGCCTGTTCCATTCTGGAGCGGGCAGTGCCCCGTATTCGCCCATTTGCCGCCCTCGCGGGCGAGGGCCGTGAATCGGCGGCCGATCACGGGTATCCTGACGGCCTGTCGTCGGGCCTTCGCCGGGCGCAAACCTATCCGTCATGCAGGAGTATTCACGGTGTTCGTTCTCGATTCGCGCCTTCAACAAGACACCTTGCCGATGGGCGACCTGCCGTTGTGCCGTGTGCTGCTGTCCAATGATGCGAACTATCCCTGGTTCATCCTGGTGCCACGGCGCGCGGATATCAGTGAGGTGTTCCAGTTGGAGGCCGCCGATCAGCAGCAGTTGTGGCGCGAGACCACGGAGCTGGCGCAGTTGCTCCAGGCGGCCTTCAAGGCGGACAAGATGAATGTCGCGGCCCTGGGCAATGTAGTCAGTCAGTTACATATGCATGTGATCGTTCGTCGCCGTGACGATGTGGCCTGGCCGGCACCGGTCTGGGGCAAACACCCGGCTCGGCCTTATAGTGAAGAGGAAGTCGTGGTGATTCGCGAACAGTTGCGCATGGCGTTCCAGCATGACCCGCGTTTTGTGCAGGCGGACGTATGAACCTTGAAGATCGCGTGACCGAACTGGAAAGTCGCCAGGCGTTTCAGGATGACACCATCCAGGCACTCAATGATGTGCTGGTGGCGCAGCAGCGTGTGGTCGAACGCCTGCAACTGCAGATGGCGGCTTTGCTCAAGCGCCATGAAGAAATGATGGGGCAGTTCGACTCCTTCGAGGAAGAAGCTCCGCCGCCGCATTACTGACAGCAATCCGTAGACATAAAAAACGCGAGGCAGCCTGGCTGCCTCGCGTTTTTTTGTGGCCGATCAGCGACGCGGCAGGGCCGCGATCACGTCTTCGGCTTGCAGGCCCTTGTCCCGGTTCATCACCGAGAACTCCACGCGCTGGCCTTCGACCAGGACGCGATGGCCTTCGCCACGGATGGCGCGGAAGTGCACGAAAATATCATCGCCGGAATCCCGCGAGATAAAGCCGAAACCCTTGGAGGTGTTGAACCACTTCACGGTACCGGTATCGCGATTGCTCATGTCGTAGCTGTGGGAAGCCGCCGCCGGAGAAGATTTCTTGTAGAAACTCACCGCCAGGTGCAGCAATACGGCAATCACGGCGGCCAGCAGACTCGGAAGCACGGCGGGTTGGCCGCCGATCAGGGTCAAGGGGGCGAGCAGGGTGAGGATTTGCAGTGCCACGGCGACGATCAGCAGGATGCTGACCAGGATTTGCAGTTGATGCCGTGGACCCTTGTTCCAGTAAGGAATGACTGGCGCGAGGGTAAGGTTGAGCAAGCCGAAGAATGCCAGGTACAGCGCATCAGGTTGTTGCAGGTAAGGCAGGGCTTCGGATCGCAGGCTGGGTATAAAGGACAGCAGCAGGGCAACAGCGCCCGTTAGCAGGTGGACGATTTTCAACATTTTGATTGACTCACTCAAGACGGATCACAAGGAAGAGCGGGTGGCACACGGTTCGCTTCTGGAAAAAAGGTGAGGCGTTGGGCACGTGTGAGCATCCGCCTATGCGCCGCTGCCAGAGAATCGACAGCCACGACACAGTCTCTATTTAACAGCAAAGCCCATGCCTTCTCAAACTTCGGCGCCGGGCCGCTGTCGGAGAACTTGCGGCGGGGCAGGGCCTGCACCGACACAGCCCGCGGGCCAGAGGCCTGCCGGTGGTAGTCGCGGCGGATTTGCCGCAGTCGCCGCGGCTGCACGAGTCGTAGGCGCTTGCTAGAGTGGTCCTGCACCTGTGAAGACGATGATCCATTCTGACCAAGGGGATACATATGGCTATTGATATCGGTATCAGCGAAGCAGACCGTAAATCCATTGTTGAAGGTCTTTCCCGTCTGTTATCGGACACCTACGTGCTGTACCTGAAAACCCACAACTTTCACTGGAATGTCAGCGGGCCGATGTTCCGCACGCTGCATTTGATGTTCGAAGAGCAATACAACGAACTGGCCCTGGCGGTGGACCTGATCGCCGAACGTATCCGCGCCCTGGGTTTTCCCGCTCCGGGGACCTATTCCACCTACGCCCGTCTTTCCTCCATCAAGGAAGAAGAAGGGGTGCCGAGTGCCGAGGAGATGATCAAGCAACTGGTGCAAGGCCAGGAAGCGGTCACCCGCACGGCGCGGGGCCTCTTTCCGTTGCTGGACAAGGTCAGTGACGAACCGACCGCCGACCTGTTGACCCAGCGCATGCAGGTGCATGAGAAAACCGCCTGGATGCTGCGCGCGCTGCTCGAAGGCTGAGTCCGCGCTGGTGTGAGTGAAGCCGCCGCGCTTCATTCGCACCGCGTGCCGGCGAGCCCGGTATCTTCGCGACGGCGCAGGCCTTCGCCTGGTCCCTGCCCCAGGCTTTTCGTTGTTCTTCTTTATTAATGGACTCTTCCTACGGAGGCTGTAGTGCAGTCTGCTGGATAGGGTTTTTTACTTAATGTTTTATGTCAGGAGGTTTGCCAGGAGCGCCTTTATTCAAAGGTGTGCAGCGACGGAGTGCGATGAAAATGGTTCAGTGGGTAGGGCATGAGGTGGGGAGTTCCGGTTGTTTGCGCAAGACCCGGGTGGATCCCCTGTTACTGGATTTCGATATTGGATTGGCGAAGCCAGTTTCGCGCTCGGTGCGTTTGAATGGTTTTGCCACCTGCTTGCGTCTGGAGGAGGTTTATTGGAAGGTACTGGCCGATATTGCCAATACCCATGAATGTACGGTCAATGCCTTGCTGTCCAATGTGGACATGGAGGTTCACCTGCGCTATGGCGGGGTGAAGAATTTCAGTGGTTTGATTCGTGTGGTCTGTGTCGTCCATCTGCTGACGTTGGGCGGTTTGTCCCGGGCCCTCTAGGCTTGCTCGGACGTCTCGGTGGATTGGCGGGACGGCATGGGCTGGGGCGCAGACCGGTCCACGGCTGCAAAGGCTCGATTTAACGGATATAATCCCGCTCTTTGCTGCATGGCCCGTCACGGGCTCGGGCAGCAGTGATGCCGTTATCTGATTGCCGAGACGCCCCATGCCCATGTACGACTACCAATGCGCTTCCTGCGGTCATCAACTGGAAGCCATTCAAAAGATCAGTGATGCACCGCTGGTCGACTGCCCGGCCTGCCAGGCACCGCAATTGAAGAAAATGCTCTCCATGCCAGGCTTCCGCCTCAGCGGCAGCGGCTGGTATGAGACGGATTTCAAGACCGGCAGCAAGAAAAACCTGGCAGGCGGCGATAAAGCCGACTGAAATAAGCGACACGAGCGGGCGCTTGTCGCGTTGCAAAGACAAGACCTCCACCGAATTCGAATGACTAGAAGCGAACCACGACCATGATGCGCAGCCATTATTGCGGCCAACTGAACGAGAGCCTGGAAGGCCAGGAAGTCACCCTTTGCGGATGGGTCCACCGTCGTCGCGACCATGGCGGGGTGATTTTCCTCGATATCCGTGACCGCGAAGGTCTGGCCCAGGTGGTCTTCGACCCCGATCGCGCCGACACTTTCGCCGCCGCCGATCGCGTGCGCAGCGAGTACGTGGTCAAGATCACCGGCAAGGTCCGCCTGCGTCCGGCCGGTGCCGGCAACGCCAACATGGCGTCCGGTGCCATCGAAGTGCTGGGTTACGAGCTGGAAGTGCTGAACGAAGCGGAAACCCCGCCGTTCCCGCTCAACGAATACTCCGACGTTGGCGAAGAAACCCGCCTGCGTTATCGCTTTATCGACCTGCGTCGTCCGGAAATGCTCGACAAGCTGCGCCTGCGTTCGCGCATGACCACCAGCATCCGTCGTTACCTGGACGAAAACGGCTTCCTCGACGTCGAGACGCCGATCCTGACCCGTGCGACCCCGGAAGGTGCCCGCGACTACCTGGTGCCGAGCCGCACCCACGCCGGCAGCTTCTTCGCCCTGCCGCAATCGCCGCAGCTGTTCAAGCAACTGCTGATGGTGGCCGGCTTCGACCGTTACTACCAGATCGCCAAGTGCTTCCGCGACGAAGACCTGCGGGCCGACCGCCAGCCGGAATTCACCCAGATCGACATCGAGACCAGCTTCCTCGATGAAAAAGACATCATGGGCCTGACCGAAGGCATGATCCGCAACCTGTTCAAGGAAGTGCTGGGTCTGGAATTCGGTGAGTTCCCGCACATGACCTGGGACGAGGCCATGCGTCGTTACGGTTCCGACAAGCCGGACCTGCGTATCCCGCTGGAACTGGTGGACGTTGCCGACCAGCTCAAGGACGTCGAATTCAAGGTCTTCAGCGGCCCGGCCAACGACCCGAAATGCCGTGTGGCCGCCTTGCGCGTCCCGGGCGCGGCGAGCATGCCGCGCAGCAAGATCGACGAGTACACCAAGTTCGTCGGCATCTACGGTGCCAAGGGCCTGGCGTACATCAAGGTCAACGAACGCGCCAAGGGCGTCGAAGGCCTGCAGTCGCCGATCGTCAAGAACATCCCCGAGGCCAACCTCAACGTGATCCTCGATCGCGTCGGTGCGGTCGATGGCGACATCGTGTTCTTCGGCGCCGACAAGTCGAAGATCGTCAGCGAAGCCCTGGGCGCGCTGCGGATCAAGGTCGGTCATGACCTCGAACTGCTGACCAGCGAGTGGGCGCCGATGTGGGTCGTCGACTTCCCGATGTTCGAAGAGAACGAAGACGGCAGCTTCACCGCCTTGCACCACCCGTTCACCGCGCCGAAGTGCTCGCCGGAAGAGCTGGCGGCCAACCCGGCCACCGCCTTGTCCCGCGCCTACGACATGGTCCTGAACGGCACCGAGCTGGGTGGCGGTTCGATCCGTATCCACCGCAAGGAAATGCAACAGGCGGTGTTCCGTCTGCTGGGTATCAGCGAAGCGGAACAGGAAGAGAAGTTCGGCTTCCTGCTCGACGCGCTGAAATACGGTGCTCCGCCCCACGGTGGCCTGGCCTTCGGCCTTGATCGCCTGGTGATGCTGATGACCGGCGCCCAGTCGATCCGCGAAGTGATCGCGTTCCCGAAAACCCAGAGTGCGGCCTGTGTCATGACCCAGGCGCCAGGGCTGGTGGACGCCAAGGCACTGCGCGAGTTGCATATCCGCCTGCGCGAAACCCCCAAGGCAGAGTAAGACGGACCCGAGGGCGCATCCACTGGATGCGCCTTTTTTCAAGGTCGAGACTTTTTATTGCCGGCCGCTGCCACCGGGCAGGGCGGGCAACGTTTCAAAGAGCACAAAGAGAATTCGGAGCGAGTTATGGCAGGTCATTCCAAGTGGGCGAACATCAAGCACCGCAAAGAACGTCAGGATGCCAAGAAGGGCAAGATCTTCACCAAGTGGATTCGTGAGCTGACCGTCGCCGCTCGTCAGGGCGGTGGTGATCCGGGCTCCAACCCACGGTTGCGCCTGGCGTTGGACAAGGCCCTCGGCGCGAACATGAGCCGCGATATCATCGATCGCGCGGTGGCCCGGGGTGCCGGTGCGGCCGACACCGACGATATGGTCGAGCTGAGCTATGAAGGCTACGGCCCTGGTGGCGTTGCAGTGATGGTTGAATGCATGACCGACAACCGCAACCGCACCGCGGCGGCCGTGCGCCACGCGTTCAGCAAATGTGGCGGTAACCTGGGGACCGACGGTTCGGTGGCCTACCTGTTCGAACGCAAAGGGCAACTGTCCTTCGCCCCGGGCATCGATGAGGACGCGCTGATGGAAGCGGCGATGGAAGCCGACGCCGATGACGTGGTCACCCACGAAGACGGTTCCATGGACGTGTTCACCTCGTTTGCCGGCTTCTATACGGTGCGTAACGCCCTGGATGCGGCGGGATTCAAGGCGGCGGACGCGGAAATCGTCATGTTGCCGACCACCAGTGCCGAACTCGATCTGGAGGGCGCGGAAAAGGTCCTCAAGCTGATCGATATGCTCGAGGACCTGGACGACGTGCAGAACGTCTACTCCAATGCCGATATTCCCGAATCGGTAGCCGAGCAGCTCGGTTGACCCAAACGCAGGCGCTATGACTTTAATTCTTGGTATCGACCCCGGTTCGCGCATCACCGGTTATGGTGTGGTGCGCGATACCGGGCGCGGCTGCGTGTACGTCGCCTCGGGCTGTATTCGTACTGGCAGTGGCGAGTTGCATGAGCGTTTGCAGATCGTCTACCGCAGTGTCCGCGAAGTGATCCAGACCTACGGTCCGGTGACCATGGGCATCGAAAAGGTGTTCATGGCGAAGAATGCCGATTCGGCGCTCAAGCTCGGCCAGGCGCGGGGCGCGGCCATCGTCGCCGGCGCCGAGGAAAACCTCGAGATCGCCGAGTACACCGCGACCCAGGTCAAGCAGGCCGTGGCCGGTACGGGCGGGGCCAACAAGGAGCAGGTGATGATGATGGTCATGCACTTGCTCAAGCTCACCACCAAGCCGCAAATCGACGCCTCGGATGCCCTGGCGATTGCCCTGTGCCATGCGCACACCCGCTCCAGCCTGCTGCCCCATGGCCTGGGCGCCGCACGTAGCCGTGGCGGTCGCCTGCGTCTCTGATAGCATCATCGCCTCAAACAATTTTGCTTGCCGATAGCGCCACGCCGGATAAGGTAGTGCGCTATCGTTCCGAGTCGTCAGCCACTGGTCTGGCCAGAAATAAGGATCTGATACGTGATTGGACGTTTGCGCGGCACCCTGGCTGAAAAACAGCCGCCGCACCTCATCCTTGATGTGAATGGCCTCGGCTACGAGCTGGAGGTGCCGATGACCACGCTTTATCGCCTGCCGTCGGTCGGCGAGCCGCTGACCCTGCACACCCATTTGGTGGTGCGCGAGGATGCCCAGTTACTCTATGGCTTCATCGGCAGGCGCGAGCGCGACTTTTTCCGCGAGCTGATCCGCCTCAATGGCGTCGGGCCGAAGCTGGCCCTGGCGCTGATGTCGAGCCTGGAGGTCGATGAACTGGTGCGCTGCGTGCAGGCCCAGGACACCTCGGCGCTGGTGCGCGTGCCCGGTGTCGGCAAGAAGACCGCCGAGCGCCTGCTGGTAGAGCTCAAGGATCGCTTCAAGGCCTGGGAAACCGTGCCGAGCATGTTTGCCCTGGTGCCCAACCAGCCGGACGGCGCGCCCGCGCAGCCGGTGGCCAGCGCTGAAAGCGATGCGGTCAGTGCGCTGATTTCCCTGGGCTACAAGCCCCAGGAAGCGAGCAAGGCGGTGTCGGCCATCAAAGACAAAGGCCTGAGCAGCGAAGACATGATTCGTCGCGCCCTGAAGGGAATGATCTAAGTGATTGAAGCCGACCGTTTGATTACCGCCTCCGGCGGGCGTGACCGCGAGGAGGTCCAGGATCGCGCCATTCGGCCGCTGAGCCTGGCCGAGTACATCGGCCAGCCGACGGTCAAGGAGCAGATGGAGCTGTTTATCCAGGCGGCACGCGGGCGTGGCGAGTCCCTTGACCACACCCTGATCTTCGGCCCGCCGGGCCTGGGCAAGACCACCCTGGCCAATATCATCGCCCAGGAAATGGGCGTGTCGATCAAGAGCACTTCGGGGCCGGTGCTGGAGCGCGCTGGAGACCTGGCGGCGCTGCTGACCAATCTCGAGCCCCACGATGTGCTCTTTATCGATGAAATTCACCGCCTGTCGCCCGTCGTCGAAGAAGTCCTGTACCCGGCGATGGAAGACTTCCAGCTCGATATCATGATCGGCGAAGGGCCGGCGGCGCGCTCGATCAAGCTTGATCTGCCGCCCTTCACCCTGGTCGGCGCTACCACCCGCGCCGGCATGTTGACCAACCCGTTACGTGACCGCTTCGGTATCGTCCAGCGTCTTGAGTTCTATAGCACCGCGGACCTGGCGACCATCGTCACCCGTTCGGCGGGGATTCTCGGCTTGCCGCTGGACCCTGAAGGCGCGTTCGAGATCGCCCGGCGGGCCCGGGGCACGCCGCGGATCGCCAACCGCCTGTTGCGTCGGGTACGGGATTTCGCCGAAGTGCGGGCCAAGGGTCATATCACCAAGGCCGTGGCGGACCTGGCGTTGAATTTGCTGGATGTCGACGAACACGGTTTCGATCACCAGGACCGGCGCCTGCTGCTGACCATGATCGAGAAGTTCGACGGCGGTCCGGTCGGCGTGGACAGCCTGGCGGCGGCGATCAGTGAGGAGCGGCACACCATTGAAGATGTGCTCGAACCCTACCTGATCCAGCAGGGCTACATCATGCGCACCCCCCGTGGACGGGTGGTGACGCGGCATGCCTATCTGCACTTCGGATTGAATATTCCGTCGCGCTTGGGTGAAATGCCCGTGGTAGACGAGTTTCTGGATGCGTTGGACGAGTAAAAGCGGAATCGGGGCTGATTTATTCGCGGTTTGCGTTGTCCGAAGGGCACGTGTCACGAATCTTCATGCAAAAAGTCGTCGAAGGATGAAAAACAGTTGCCTGGCCGGATTGGCAACCTGAGGAGTAAGCACTAGAGTATGCGCGCGCAAAACGGGGTTCAGTCGTTCGCACATCGCTGTCGCGTTTATTACGAGGACACCGATGCCGGCGGCATCGTGTATTACGTCAATTACCTTAAGTTCATGGAGCGGGCTCGAACCGAGCGGCTGCGGGAACTGGGCTTTGCCCAGTCGTCGCTGGCAGGGGAGAACCTGTTGTTCGTCGTGCATTCCAGCGAAGCGCGTTACCACGCGCCGGCGCGGTTGGACGACGAGCTGCTGGTCAGCGCCGAGGTGATTGAGCTGAACCGTGCGAGCCTGCGCTTCAAGCAGCAGGTCAGGCGGGCTGATGATGAAACGCTGCTCTGTGAAGGGCGGTTCCTGGTGGCCTGTGTGCGCGCCGATAGTTTAAAACCCCGGGCCATTCCAGAAGCCTTGCGTTCGGCCTTTGCCGACACAAGCGGCGCGGGTACTCACTTAGAGCAGGAGATAAAGCGTGGAAGCTAACGTCGTCGACCATTCCTCCATGTGGAGCTTGGTCAGCAATGCCAGCATCGTGGTGCAATTGGTCATGCTGATCCTGTTGGCCGCCTCGGTCACCTCATGGGTCATGATTTTTCAGCGCAGCAACCTGCTGCGCGCCGGTCGCCGCGCCCTGGAGAGCTTCGAGGAGCGCTTCTGGTCGGGCATCGACCTGTCCAAACTCTACCGTCAGGCCGGCAGCAACCCGGACCCGGACTCGGGTGTGGAGCAGATCTTCCGTGCTGGCTTCAAGGAATTCTCCCGTCTGCGCCAGCAACCGGGTGTTGATCCGGAAGCGGTCATGGAAGGCGTGTCCCGTGCCATGCGCGTGGCCATCTCCCGCGAAGAAGAGAAGCTCGAGCAGAGCCTGCCGTTCCTCGCCACCGTCGGTTCCGTCAGCCCGTATATTGGCCTGTTCGGTACCGTCTGGGGGATCATGAACTCCTTCCGTGGCCTGGCTACCGCCCAGCAGGCAACCCTGGCCACCGTGGCCCCGGGCATTTCCGAAGCACTGGTGGCTACCGCCATCGGCCTGTTCGCGGCGATTCCGGCGGTTATCGCCTACAACCGCTTTGCGGCCCGTGGCGAGACCCTGATCAGCCGTTACTACACCTTCGCCGATGAGTTCCAGGCGATCCTGCACCGTAAAGTGCACACCAGCGAAGAGTGAGCAGGTAAACCCCATGGCCCGAGTTCGCCAAAAACGCAAGCCGGTCGCCGAGATGAACGTGGTGCCCTACATCGACGTGATGTTGGTGCTGCTGGTTATCTTCATGGTGACCGCGCCGATGCTCAATCAGGGCGTGAAGGTTGATCTGCCCAAGGTTTCCAGCGAAGCCTTGCCGCAGGACAACAACACCCAGGTCCTGACCATTTCGATCAAGGCTGACAAGACCTACTACTGGAACCTTGGCAGCGAAGTCGACACCGAAAAACAGCAGGACAGGGCCATGACCCTGCCGCAGATGACCGACGCGGTGACCAAGATCATCCGTGCCGGCACTGAAGGCGGCAAACGTACCCAGGTATTCATTCGGGGTGACAAGACCGTCGACTATGGTTCCGTCATGGGTGCCATGGGCGGTCTGCAGAAGGCCGGCGTCGGTAATGTTGGCTTGATTACCGAGGCCCCCTGATGCACCAACAGCGAGAGCCGTCCGCGTCGGAAAGCTACTTCTGGCCGAGCGTCTGGGCGATTGGCCTGCATATCCTGATCTTTGGCATGCTGTTCGTCAGCTTTGCCATGACGCCGGATCTGCCGGAGGCCAAGCCGATTGTCCAGGCGACCCTGTATCAGCTGAAATCGAAAAGTCAGGCGACCACCCAGACCAATCAGAAGATTGCGGGTGAGGCGAAGAAATCCGCCGCGCGTCAGACCGAAGTCGAACAGATGGAACAGAAGAAGGTCGAGCAGGAAGCGATAAAGGCTGCGGAACAAAAGAAAGAGGAAGCGGCTCAAAAGGCCGACGAAGCGAAAAAATCCGACGAAGCCAAGAAAGCGGACGAGGCGAAGAAGGCCGATGAGGCCAAGAAAGCCGACGACGCGAAGAAGGCTGCCGAGGCGAAAAAGGAATTGGCTGATATAGCCAAGAAGAAAGCCGACGACGAAGCCAAGAAGGCCGCGGAAGAAGAGGCCAAGCAGGCCGCTGAAGACGCGAAGAAGAAAATCGTCGAAGACGCCAAGAAGAAAGCCGCCGAAGACGCGAAGAAGAAATCCGAAGCTGACGAGGCGAAGAAGAAAGTCGCCGAAGACGCGAAGAAGAAAGCCGCTGCCGATGCTGCGAAGAAGAAATCGCAGGATGCGGCGCGTAAATCTGCCGAAGATAAAAAGGCCCAGGCCCTGGCAGACTTGCTTTCCGACACGCCGCAACGCCAACAGGCCCTGGCTGATGAGCAGGGTGATGAAACGGCGGGCAGCTTTGACGATCTGATTCGTTCGCGGGCAGCGGAAGGTTGGGCACGTCCTCCTTCGGCACGCAAAGGTATGACGGTGGTGCTGCAAATCGGCATGTTGCCGGACGGTACGGTGACCACGGTCACGGTGTCCAAGTCCAGTGGCGACGGTCCGTTTGACGCCTCGGCGGTAGCTGCGGTCAAGAATATTGGTCGTTTGACGGAAATGCAGGGAATGAAACCGAGCGACTTTGCGCCCTATCGTTCCTTCAAGATGACATTCACACCTGAGGATCTAGCCTTGTGAGAAACCTTCTTCGAACAATGCTTGTCGTGATCTGCTGCCTGGCAGGGATGGCGATGGCGGATGAAAAGAACATTCTGGTCACCAGCGGCAGCGATCGGGCCACGCCCATCGCGGTCGTACCGTTCGGCTGGCAGGGCGGTAGCGTCCTGCCGGACGACATGGCCCAGATCATCAGCGACGACCTGCGTAACTCCGGTTACTACTCGCCGATTCCGAAACAGAACATGATCAGCCTGCCAACCCAGGCCAGCGAAGTCATCTACCGTGACTGGAAGGCCCTGGGCGCCCAGTACATCATGGTCGGCAGCATTGTTCCGGCCGGCGGTCGCCTGCAGGTGCAGTACGCACTGTTCAACGTCGCCACCGAGCAGCAAGTGCTGACCGGCAGCGTGTCGGGCACGGTCGATCAGTTGCGCGACATGTCGCACTACATCTCCGACCAGTCCTTCGAAAAACTCACCGGCATCAAGGGTGCGTTCTCCACGCGCATGCTTTATGTCACGGCTGAGCGTTTCTCGGTGAACAACACCCGTTACACCCTGCAACGTTCGGACTATGACGGTGCCCGCGCCGTGACCCTGCTGCAATCGCGCGAGCCGATCCTGTCGCCGCGTTTCGCACCGGATGGCAAGCGTATCGCCTATGTGTCGTTCGAGCAGAAGCGTCCGCGCATCTTCGTCCAGCACATCGACACCGGTCGCCGTGAGCAGATCACCAACTTCGAAGGCCTCAACGGTGCACCGGCCTGGTCTCCGGACGGTAACCGCCTGGCGTTCGTGCTGTCCAAGGACGGCAACCCGGACATCTACGTGATGGACATGGCTTCGCGCCAGATGAGTCGCGTCACCAGCGGCCCGGGCATCAACACCGAACCGTTCTGGGGCAAGGATGGCTCGACCATCTACTTCACCTCCGATCGCGGCGGCAAGCCACAGATCTACAAGACCAGCGTCGGTGGCGGTGGTGCTGAGCGCGTGACCTTTATCGGCAACTACAACGCCGCCCCGAAACTGTCGGCGGATGAGAAGACCCTGGTGATGATCCACCGCCAGGATGGCTTCACCAACTTCCGTGTGGCGGCTCAGGATTTGCAGCGTGGGACAGTAAAAATACTGACAGACACAAACCTTGATGAGTCAGCCACTGTCGCACCCAACGGCACCATGGTAATCTACGCCACCGCCCAGCAGGGCCGGGGAGTCTTGATGCTCGTGTCCATCAACGGACGCGTAAGGCTCCCGCTTCCTACCGCTCAAGGCGAAGTCAGAGAACCTTCCTGGTCCCCTTACCTGAACTGACGCGGCGCTTTACGATTTTGCTTAACACACTGGGGTTCATTAGGAGTTTTACGATGGAAATGCTGAAGTTTGGTAAATTTGCTGCGCTGGCTCTGGCCATGGCTGTAGCTGTAGGTTGCTCGTCCAAAGGCGGCGACAATGCCGGTCAAGGCGCTGTAGACCCAAACGCTGGTTACGGCGCTAACACTGGTGCAGTTGACGGTTCCCTGAGCGAAGAAGCTGCTCTGCGCGCTATCACCACTTTCTACTTCGAATACGACAGCTCGGACCTGAAGCCAGAAGCCATGCGCTCCCTGGACGTTCACGCCAAGGACCTGAAAGCTAGCGGCGCCAAAGTCGTTCTGGAAGGTAACACCGACGAACGTGGTACTCGCGAGTACAACATGGCACTGGGCGAGCGTCGTGCAAAAGCCGTTCAACGCTACCTGGTACTGCAAGGTGTTGCTCCAGGCCAGCTGGAACTGGTTTCCTACGGTAAAGAGCGTCCAGTAGCTACTGGCCACGACGAGCAGTCCTGGGCTCAAAACCGTCGCGTCGAACTGCGTAAGTAATTCGTCATGCGAACGTGCCGTCGTGCTGTAACTGTCCTGGCTCTCAGCCTCATGCCGCTTGCGGCGTGGGCTGCGGTTCCTGTGGTCGATGACAACTCCGGTAACGGTGGGAGTTATCCGCCTGCAGGTTACGGTACGAACGGCGCCTATGCCGGGGGAGGGGTTTCGGCCCCTGTCTCGGCACAGGGCGAGCTGTTCAACCAATTGCAACGCATGCAGGAACAACTCGCGCAGCAACAAGGCGTGATCGAAGTTCTGCAAAACGATATTGCGCGCATGAAGCAGGAAAACCTGGAGCGATACCAGGATCTTGATCGGCGCATAGGCAGTGGCGGCGCTCCGGCGGCTGCGGCTCCTGATAATTCTTCTGCCGGTGGCGATGTCAACGCCGCCGCCGGTGCTGCACCTGCTGCCCAGGCCCCCGCGGCCAGCAGCGAGCCGGGTGATCCGGCCAAGGAAAAGCTCTACTACGATGCCGCCTTCGACCTGATCAAGGCCAAGGACTTCGACAAGGCCAGCCTGGCGTTTACCGCCTTCCTGCGCAAGTACCCCAATAGCCAGTACGCCGGTAACGCGCAGTACTGGTTGGGCGAAGTGAACCTGGCCAAAGGCGACCTTCAAGGTGCCGGCCAGGCGTTTGCCAAGGTCAGCCAGCTGTATCCCAAGCATGCAAAAGTGCCGGATTCGCTGTACAAGCTGGCGGATGTCGAGCGTCGCCTGGGTCATACCGACAAGGTCAAAGGCATTCTGCAGCAGGTGGTTTCCCAATATCCGGGAACTTCCGCCGCGCAGTTGGCACAGCGCGATCTGCAGCGCATGTGACGGCCGACGGCCTGCTTGAAGAAACCCGCGCTTGTCGCGGGTTTTTTCGTTAGAATTCACGCCCTTTTTTATGAAACACGCTGTTCTGGACTGTGCGATTGCAGGTTCATTGCAGTGCCTGACTGAGGCGGACGGCCTGTTTAGCTGTTACGCCCGTGGCGACTATGCAAGACACATTGAGAATCACCGAAGTTTTTTACTCGTTGCAGGGTGAAACGCGGACGGCTGGGCTGCCCACCGTTTTCGTGCGCCTGACCGGTTGCCCATTGCGCTGCCAGTACTGCGACAGTGCCTACGCCTTCAGCGGCGGCACCCTCATGACCCTGGACAGCCTGCTGACGCAGGTGGCCGATTACCGTCCGCGTTATGTCTGCGTGACCGGCGGCGAACCGCTGGCCCAGCCCAATGCCATTCCCTTGCTCAAGCAGCTCTGTGACGCCGGTTACAGCGTGTCCCTGGAAACCAGTGGGGCGCTGGATATCTCGGCGGTGGACACCCGGGTCAGCCGTGTGCTCGACCTGAAGACCCCCGGCTCGAAGGAATCGCACCGCAACCGCTACGAAAACATCGAGCTGCTGACCCCCAACGACCAGGTCAAGTTTGTGATCTGCTCGCGGGAGGACTATGACTGGGCAGTGTCCAAGCTGATTCAGTACGGTCTGGAAAAGCGTGCCGGCGAAGTGCTGTTCTCGCCGAGCCACCACGATCTGCCGGCCCGTGAGCTGGCCGACTGGATCGTTGCGGACAACCTGCCAGTGCGCCTGCAGATGCAGTTGCACAAATATCTATGGAATGACGAGCCGGGGCGCTGATATGACCACCCAAGCAAGCACTGACAAGAAAGCGGTAATCCTTCTCTCCGGCGGCCTGGACTCGGCCACCGTGGTGGCCATGGCGCGCGCCGAGGGCTACAGCTGCTACACCATGAGCTTTGACTACGGCCAGCGGCACCGCGCCGAGTTGCAGGCGGCCGAGCGGGTGGCGCGTGACCTCGGCGTGATCGAGCACAAGGTCATCGGCCTGAACCTCAACGGTATTGGCGGTTCGGCCTTGACCGACAGCAGCATCGACGTGCCCGAGGCGCCGAGTGAAGGCATTCCGGTGACCTACGTGCCGGCGCGCAACACGGTGTTCCTGTCGCTGGCCCTGGGTTGGGCCGAGGTGCTGGGTGCCCGTGACATCTTTATCGGCGTCAACGCGGTGGACTATTCCGGTTACCCGGACTGCCGTCCCGAGTTCGTCGAAGCATTCGAAACCCTGGCCAACCTGGCGACCAAAGCCGGTGTCGAGGGCAATGGTTTCCGCATCCAGGCACCGCTGCAGAACCTCAGCAAGGGCGATATCGTCCAGGCCGGAATCAAGCTCGGGGTCGACTATTCGCTGACCGTATCCTGCTATCAAGCGGATGCTAACGGCTTTGCATGTGGGAAATGTGACAGCTGCCGGCTGCGTGCTGAAGGCTTCGCAGCGGCCGGAATCAGTGATCCGACACGTTATTTTTGATTTTTTTCATTTAAGGTGTTGAATTACCGTTAGAAATCAGTATTATACGCGCCACCACACAGCGGGTCGTTAGCTCAGTTGGTAGAGCAGTTGGCTTTTAACCAATTGGTCGTAGGTTCGAATCCCACACGACCCACCATATTTGTTGTAGAAGAAAATCCGGAATGCCCACGAAAGTGAGGAGTTCCGGATTTTTTTTGCCTGCGAAATGGTAGAGCGAGCGGCTCACCCGTCGCGCATGGTCGGTGCAAGCCACCACCAGAGCCTTTCTCAAGGCCATTGTCGAGCGTCGTTAACCAGACGACAGGTTAAGATTCAGGCCAGTTCCTGGAGGAGATCGCTCAGGTCTATGGCGTTTTTCGAACTCGTCATAAGCTCGTCTGGCGTCGGGCCCTGGCGATTCAGATCCACCATGTCCTGGTTCCGGATGACGAACGGGCGCATACGGCTTTCGTAGGCAGCGAATGCGTCCGTCGGCTGATCGGGGTGACGTGCGAGCTCCCGGGCCAGCACGAACGCACCGACCAGGCCCAGGCTGGTGCCTTGGCCGGAGAGCGGCGAGGCGCAGTGTGCGGCGTCGCCGGCGAGCACCACGCGCCCTTTGTACCAGCGTGGCGCGCTAATCTGCGCCAGTTCGTTGTAGTAAAACGCCTGGGTTTCTTGCATCGCCTCGATATACTGCGCGAATGCCCCCCTCAAATGGGCGCACTTGGACGTGACCATCGCCTTCTGTGCAGGCACATCCCCACGCGATATCGTGGCATCTCCGGGTGCGAAACCCACGGACACGCGTACCTCCTGCTTGTCGCGACTCGGATAAATGACATAACCGACGCCGTTCTCGCGGTGCATCAATTGCCAATTCTCCAGGCCAGTGAAGTTCGGTGTCGTGAACAGGGCGAGGGCGATGCCCAGGCTCTTGATAACCGAGGTCTCGTCGTTGAACCACAGTTTACGGGTCTTGGAGTAGAGGCCATCGGCAGCAATGACAAGGTCGAATCTGCGCTGGTTGCCACGACTGAATATCACTTCTACCTGATCTTTTTCCTCGTCAAGGCCGACAATGCTATCGCCGTAGATGAACTCTACCCGGTCGCTGAGGGCACCCATCAGCAATTCGCAGAGATCATCGCGGAAGATCTCGATATCAGGGCTGTCGAGGCGGCCGGCGCTGAAGGTGCGCTCCTTGGTGCGCTGCATTTCCACGCCGTTGGCATCAAGCATCGACATGCCGTGGAGTAGGGTGCGAATCGCGCGGGCATCTTCCAGCAGACCCATTGCTTTCACCACATCAAGTGCCACGCCGCGAATGTCCACCGCTTGGCCGCCACGACGAAACTCGGGCTGCTGTTCCACAAGCGTGGTGCTGAGCCCTGCCTTATCCAGCCAATAGGCCAGGGCGAGCCCTGTCACACCGGCGCCGGAAATCAGTACGTTACGAATCATGGTTGTTTCCTTGTGGGGGGGGGCGGGCAGGTCGATGGTCGGTGGGGGTCCGGCGGACATTGCCTTGATGTTGGTATCTTTACAATGTCTAGATAGGTTGAAAGACTGGCAAGAAAGTGTCAATCGCTATTTTGACAGTGGTAAGATTCGGCTCATGAAAACGACCCCTTACCACCACGGTGCCCTTAAAGAGGCGCTTGTCGCCGCCGCCGAGGCAATACTGCGGCGTGATGGCTTGAGTGCATTGACGCTACGGGCTGCGGCTCGTGAAGCGGGGGTGTCCCATGCGGCACCTTCCCACCACTTCGGGGATCTGACGGGCCTGCTCAGTGAGCTGGCGGCCGACGGCTTTCGTCGATTCGGCGTTGAGCTTCAAGCGGCCATGGAATCCGCTGCGGTCAAACGCTGGGATGGCGCGCGCGCCTATCTGGCCTTTGCCAGGCAAAACCCGGAGCTGTTCCAACTGATGTTCCGTTCCGACCGTTTGGACTCAGGCCGTCCTTCTCTCAGGGAGGCTCGCCGGAATGCGCTTGGGCTACTCGCCAGTTCGCGCGAGACACCCGTGGAAAACCCGACACTCGAACAGCTGGGGAGCATTCTCGGTGGCTGGTCATTGATTCACGGCTATACCCTGCTGCTGTTGGATGGTGGGCTGAAGGCCATCCTTAATATCGCGCCGGAGGGGGTCACGGTCGAAGATCTCTTCGAGGTGATGTTGGCGTCAGCCGACAGCGAGCGAATTGGGCCAAAATGAGTCTGTACCTAAAGAGTTGAGTACACATTTATCTTGGTCTATCTGTGTTGTTAGCGAACAAATATTGTTCTGATTGGTGCGTTGTTGCTACAGGGGCAGCTCCTTAAGCTGAGTTCCGGTTAGCCAATCTCCCCAAAGGAACTTCATCATGAGCAACACTTCCCTGTTTCAGATCGCTACGACTGAACGTTCATTTTCCTCCTTGTGCAAGTCGATCATTGTCGGTTTGGGTTTGATGGTCGGTGCCATCCAGTTTGCTAGCGCCGCGGATGCGCCGACCAATGAGCACCCGACCATCCGTGCCATGTTCGGCGCCAAGCCGACTGACGGCCTGGACCCGAAAACCACAGCGCTACTGGTGATTGATTTCCAGAATGAATACTTCACCGGCCGTATGCCGATCCCGGATGGCATGAAGGCCCTGGAAAACACCAAGCGCCTGATCGCTTTCGCTGACAAGGAACATATCCCGGTGATCCATGTGCAGCACATCGCGCCTGCCGGTGCGGCGGTGTTCGGCATTGGCGGCAAGACTGTCGACTTCCATCCGCAGATGAAGCCGCGCTCTCAGGACAAGGTTGTCCAGAAGACCACCGTCAGCGTGTTCGCCAGCACTGACCTGGATGCCCAACTGAAGAAAGCCGGGGTCAAGACCCTGATCATCAGCGGCCTGATGACCCACGCCTGCGTGGCTGGTGCGGCCCGTGACGCCGTGCCGTTGGGTTACGACGTTGTGGTAGCATCCGATGCCAGCGCAACCCGTGCCATTACTCGTGCCAATGGCCATTCGGTGACCAAGGATGAGCTGCAAAACTCGGCCCTGGCCGAGATCGAAGACACCTTCGGTTCGGTACTGACCACCTCGCAGATCGTTGCCTTGCCGGTCAAGTGATCAGCCCCTGACTTCGGAACGCCCGCTTCATGAACCAGTTATCTGCCATGCGCGCCTTTCGCTGCATTGTCGAGGCCAAGGGCTTCTCTGCCGCCGCAGAACGCCTGGACACCACCCACTCGACGATCTCACGGCAGCTGCAGCAACTGGAGACTGAACTGGGCGTTCAGTTGATCAATCGCAATACCCGACGTTTCAGCCTGACCGGGGCGGGGGAGCAGTACTACGCGGCGTGTGTCGATATTCTCGATCGTGTCGACGCGGCTTCCCAAGTCATGGCCCAGGAGCATCAACGTCCGGAAGGACTGTTGCGGGTCAGTGTGCCCTTGGTGGTTGGCACGCTGGATCTGCCGCACTGGCTGCCGGGGTTCCAGAAGCGTTACCCCGATATTGAACTGGAACTGTGCTGCGATGATCAGTTCGTCGACCTGGTGGCCGAAGGCTTTGATGTCGCCATACGGATTGCCAGTGGCCTGGCAGACACCACCTTGATCGCCCGCACCCTGACGGTTTCCAAACGGGTGCTGGTGGCTTCTCCCGCTTATATCCGCACCCATGGTTTACCGCGTACAGCCCAGGAACTCGACAAGCATCGCCTGCTGACCTTTATCGGGGCTTCTTCGGATTGGGAGCTGAGTTCCGCTCGAGGTGCCTCGTTCAAGATCACACCAAACGGCCAATTCCGAAGCAACACCATCAGTGCCCTGCACGCCGCGACGCTGGCCGGCTCCGGCATTGCCTGTTTCACCCAGGCCACCGTACGCAGTGATCTTGCCCTGGGGCGCTTGGTCTCCATCCTCCCCAATTATTCGTTGGGCGAGCGACATTACTACGCGATCTATCCACAATCCCGCTACTTGGCGCCCAAGGTGCGGGTGTTTGTGGATTTCATAACCGATTATTACCAGATGGGGAACAACGCTTCCATTTGAATGGACGTGCTGGGCGAACCGGGTTTTCAGTAGATGTTTTCTGATACGAAACTGAGCTGGTTTTAAACGCCTACCTATCAGGGGCCTGTTGATGAACCACCGACTTCAACGGATTGCAGGGCTGGCCAGCCTGGTGCTCGGGGTTTCACTTGTCTGCCATGCCGCACTCGCTGCTACGCAGGCTGGCGCCGCCGCGGTTGAAGTCCAGCCGTCCCCTGGCCGCTTTCTCTTCTGGACGCCCGCGGAGCAAAGGTTCGGCTACCGCAATATGGAGCGTATTTTTCCGACCCGCGTTGTATCCCGTGGCACCGCTGCAGTCTTCGAGCTACCGCGTGCCAAGGGCGAGTTGGCTGTGAACTTCGTCCACCATGGCCGCCCCCTGGATACCACCACCTTTATGCGCGACACCAACGTCGAAGGACTTTTGGTGATTGACCACGGACGCGTGCTGCTCGAGCGTTATGGTCCGGATCTGACGGCGAATGAGCGCTGGACCTCTTGGTCCGTGGCCAAGTCGATTACCTCCACCCTGCTGGGCGCCGCGATTCAGGATGGTTTTATCCACAGTATCGAAGATCCGGTCACGCGTTATCTGCCTGAACTGTCCGGGAGTGCCTACGACACCGTGACGATCCGGCAACTGTTGACCATGACCTCGGGTGTGCGCTGGAGCGAGGATTATCGTGCCCCACATTCCGATGTGAACCAGTTCGCGCATTTGTCGGAACATCCAGGCCATTCGATCCTGGATTACATGGCCGGGCTGCAACGCGAGGCGCCTGCGGGGACGCGATTCGTCTACAAGACCGGAGAGACCGATCTGATCGGGCTACTGGTCAGCCGTGCCACCCACAAGGGGCTTGCCGACTACCTCTCGGAGAAAATCTGGTCCCGCACCGGGATGGCCCGTGATGCGGTGTGGGCGCTGGATGCCAGAGGCAGCGAGCTGTCCGGCTGCTGTCTGAGCATGACGCTGGAGGACTTTGGGCGCTTTGGCCTGTTCTTCATGAACGGCGGTCGTGCAGGCGGGCAGCAGGTCTTGCCGGCGAACTGGGTGAGCGACGCTACCCACTGGGCTATTCGGGGCGATACGGCAAATCTTGGCTACGGCTTCCAGTGGTGGATCGGTGCGGACCGGACTTATCAGGCCCTCGGTATCTTTGGCCAGGCCATGTACTTCGACCCGCGTGATGAATTGCTGGTGGTGGTCCTCAGCGCATGGCCCAGTGCCTCGGACAAGGAGCGTTTCGCGGAACGCCAGGCGTTCTTCGAGGCGGTCAGCAAAGCCGTCCATTGGGCGCCGCCAGCTAGGGATTTTCCTACCCCATCCCCCGTTATCCCTACCCTGAAATAGGGATGCTCCGATGGTGGGGCTTCCGGCATTCGACGATATTTTTTCATGTCAGTCAGGTTCGGCGTCATGTTCCACAGCGTGCCGACTCGTTAGACAAGAGACGCACTGGAGCACTCGACGAGGGCTTGTCGCTACCTGAAAAGGGGCTTGATCGTGCTGAAAAAAATCGTCGTGGCCGATTTGGGCATCGGCATGTATATCCAGGAGCTTTGCGGTCCCTGGCTCGATCACCCGTTCTGGAAAAAAAGTTTTCTGCTTGAGGATGAGCAAACCCTGGAGAAGGTCCGGGACTCGTCCATTACCTGCGTCTGGATTGACCTTTCCAAGGGCGTCGATACGCCAGTTGTGGGGGCGCATGAGCCTTCTTCCCCGGATGTGGCCGTCGCTACTGTTGTGCATATCGAGCCTGCCCTCCCGTGCACGCCCAAGCCTGAGCGCGCCCGGGTGGCGATGAGCGACGAACTGGTGAGGGCCGCCAACGTCTGTGCCAGGTCCAAGGCCGCGGTCATCGAGATGTTTGGCGATCTGCGCATGGGCCGGGTCATCCAGATGGATCACGTGGCCGACATGGTGCGGGATATCTCCGACTCACTGATGCGCCATCCGGACGCCCTGATCAATCTGGCCAGACTCAAGAACGCCGATGAATACACCTATATGCATTCGGTGGCGGTCTGTGGATTGATGATCGGCCTGGCGCGCCAGCTGGGTCTGCCGCCGTTGCTGGTACAGGATGCCGGGCTCGCCGGCCTGCTGCACGACATTGGCAAGATGGCCATACCGGGTGCGATCCTCAACAAACCATCGGAGTTGACTGACGGCGAGTTCGAGACGATCCGTTCGCACCCGGAGGCCGGGGTGAAGTTGCTGGACAGCAATCATTTCAGTTTGCGGGTGCAGGACGTCTGCCTGCACCACCACGAGAAGGTCGACGGTAGCGGTTATCCCCACAAGCTGCGGGGTACCCAGATCAGCCTGTTCGCACGCATGGCCGCGGTCTGCGATGTCTACGACGCCATTACCTCGGACCGTCCCTATCGTCGCCATTGGGCCCCCGCCGAGTCGATCCACAGAATGGCTGGATGGGACGGGCACTTCGACCAGATGGTGTTCCATGCTTTTGTCAAATGTGTCGGGATCTATCCGGTGGGGGCGTTGGTGCGACTGCGTAGCGAGCGTTTGGCGGTGGTCATGGAACAGAACGCCGATTCGTTGCTCGTTCCCAAGGTGAAGGTTTTCTATTCGGTATCGCGCGGTATGCCCGTGCCCCTCGAGGTTGTGGATCTGGCGAGCGGGCAGGACGCGATCATCGGCCTGGAGCAGGAGAAAAACTGGAACTTCAAAAATCTCGAGGCGCTTTGGACAGAGAGTGCTTGTAGGGATTTTCCTAGCCGCCGTCCTGCAAATCCTAGCTGCAAATAGGGATGCTCCGATAGGTGCGGTGATATTGCCGGGCAATTATCTCTCCAGGCAGCCAGAACCCTCGATACACCACTTTCAGCGGGTATCAGAGCGGCCTTCCGGTTTTTCTGAGCGATCCTGATCTGGAGAGACAAAGGTGAAAGGACAGACGCTGGTTTCACCCGTGAACATGACGCTGCTGCCGACGCTCCTGAGTGGTGCCCTTGGTTGCCTGGCGATCCTGGTCAGCAACGGTCTGAACGGTCTGGCCCTGGGCAGCAGTGCCGCTGTGCTGGCGGGGTCATTGCTGATCGGCACCGTGGCGCTGCGCACCTTGAGCACCGTGCAACGGCGCGAGGAACAGGTGTTTGAACCCTTGAACAGGCCTTTGCCAGTCTCGCCGGATGAGGGCTTGGCCGAGGTCTGTACCCAGGTTCTGCCGATCTGGTGCCGCCAGATCGATGCGGCCCGCAGCCTCAGCGAAGAGTCGATTCTCAAACTCAGCAATCGTTTCGCCACGCTGTCCGGTGATATCAGTGCTTCTGTTTCCAAGGGCGCCGGGCAGAGTTCCGGGGCCAGGTTGGTGGAGATCCTTGAGGTGGGGCAGCGTGACCTGGACTCGATCATGGTTGCACTACGTGGCGCGCTCTTGCGCAAGGAGTCGGAGCTCAAGGAAGTCTTGATGTTGTCCGACTTCACCTCGCAGTTGCAGGAGATGGCCAAATTTGTCGGTGATATCGCCCGGCAGACCAATTTGCTGGCGCTTAACGCGGCCATCGAAGCGGCCCGTGCCGGTGACGCCGGCCGCGGTTTTGCGGTGGTGGCGGACGAAGTTCGCAAGCTGTCCAGCCTGTCCGGCGAAACCGGTCTGAAAATCAGTGAAACGGTCAACACCGTCAATGCCGCGATCGCCAGGACCGTCGAGTTGTCCCGGCATCAGGCGCAGCAGGACTCGCAGACCCTCGTCCATTCCGAACAACTGGTGTCCCAGGTGATCGAGCATTTTCGGCACAACGCCCAGGCCATCGTCGACACCAGCAGCGGCCTGCAGCAGCAGAGCGAAAATGTCGCGAGCGAGATCGCCGGCGTGCTGGTAGCCCTGCAGTTTCAGGACCGGGTCAGCCAGATGCTCAGCCTGGTCAACAACGACCTTGGCAAGCTGCGTGATCAGGTGAGCGAACGTCAACACCTCAGCCAAGCCGGCGCCACACCGCCACCTATTGCCGCCCATGCCTGGCTCGAACAGCTGGCCAGCACCTACACCATGCCAGAGCAACACGCGATTCATCACGGCAAGCCCCTGGCTGGCAGTGCTTCATCCGACATCACCTTTTTCTAGGGAGTACCCGCCATGAGCAAAACCATTCTGATCGTCGATGACTCTGCCTCCATTCGCCAGGTGGTCAGCATCACCTTGAAAGGCGCTGGTTACGAGGTGATCGAGGGCTGCGATGGCAGAGATGCCCTGAGCAAGCTCGACGGTCGCAAGATTCATCTGATCGTCAGCGATCTGAATATGCCGAACATGGACGGCCTCAGCTTCATCAAGGCCGCCAAGCAACTGCCGGCCTACAAGTTCACACCGGTGATCATGCTCACCACCGAAGCGGCCGAGTCGATGAAGCAGCAGGGCCAGGCCATCGGTGCGAAGGCCTGGATGGTCAAGCCCTTCCAGCCGGCCCAGATGCTCAGTGCCGTGTCCAGATTGATCATGCCGTAGCCGTCCAGGGCCCCCTGGAAAGGAGATTGTCATGCCACACACCGTGCCTTGCCTGCGTCGGATCCTGGTCCTTGAGGGACCGCTGACCATCTACACCGCGACCGAGCGCCGGGACCTGCTGCTGGAGCTGTTTCCCCTTGCCGAAGAGGTGGAAATGGACCTGGGCAGCGTCGACGAACTGGATACCGCCGGGCTGCAATTGCTGGTGCTGGCCAAGCAGGAATCGATCCGCCAGGGCCGCACCCTGATCTTGAGCAATCACAGCGCAGCGGTACTCGAGGCCTTCGACTTGAGCGGATTGCATCGTTATTTCGATGAGGCGGGTACAGCCGCCGTCCAGAGAGGCTGACGTCATGAGCGCGCCGATGAACCTGGACGATGTGCTGCAGACCTTTATTGCCGAAAGCCAGGAGTTGCTGTTGCTGATGGAGGACGCATTGCTGCGGATCGAGCAGGTCCCCGATGACGTCGACACGATTAACGCGCTGTTTCGCGTGGCCCACACCATCAAGGGTTCCGCCGGTCTGTTCGGCCTGACCCCCATCGTCGCCTTCACCCATGTGGCGGAAAGCGTGCTGGACCGGGTGCGTGGTAATGAGCTGCGGGTGGATGAGGCACTCAGTGCGTTGTTCCTGCAGGTTCGTGACCACCTGGGCGAACTGATCGACCTGCTGGCCCGTCATGGCGACCTGCAAGGTCTCACCGCCGATCACGAACGGCAGGGTAGTGCGCTGGTTGCGCGGCTCAATGGTTATCTGGAGCCGTCTCTTGAGTCGGAACAAGGGGAGGCCGTGGCCACGCCCGTGAGCGATTCGGCGGGTGGCTTGCGCCATTGGCACTTGTCGCTGCGTTTCGGCAGCGATGTGCTGCGCAATGGCATGGATCCCTTGTCCTTTCTGCGCTACCTCAAGAGTTTCGGGCAGATCACCCGGGTTGTCTGCGTGACCGACGGTCTGCCGGAGGTGGCGGCGATGGACCCTGAGAGTTGCTACCTGGGTTTCGAACTGGGGTTTGTCAGTGAAGCCGATCAGGCGACCATCGAAAGCGCTTTCGAGTTCGTTCGCGAAGACAGCCAGATCTGCGTGCTGCCGCCGGAGCGCCAACCGGCGGATTTCCAGGCGCTGATCGAGCGTTTGGGGAGCGATCCGCAAGCTTTGCTGGAGGTGTTCATCGCTTGTGGCTCGCTGACCCGCGAAGACTGGCAGGCGGCGACTCAGGTGCCGTCCGCGACGTTCATGGCTGCCCCTGAGGTCGTGCCGGATCAGCCTCTGCCTCAAGGCGACGGTCTGTCCAGAAGCAAGCCGGCCAGGGAGGTACGCTCGGTCGAGGGCAACCTGATTCGCGTCGATGCTGGCAAGCTGGACCAGTTGATCAACCTGGTGGGCGAACTGATCATCGCCGGTGCCGGTGCCAATCTGGTAGCGGCGCGCACGGGCATCGGCGAGATGATCGAGGCCGCCAGTTCCCTCTCGCGCCTTGTCGAGGAAGTGCGCGACAGCGCCCTGACCCTGCGTATGGTGCAGATCGGCGCCACCTTCAACCGCTTCCAGCGGGTGGTTCGCGATGTCTCCAAGGAGCTGGGCAAGGACATCGTCCTTGAGGTTGATGGTGCGGAAACCGAACTGGACAAGACCGTGGTCGAGCGTATTGGCGATCCCTTGACCCACCTGGTGCGCAACGCCATGGATCACGGCATCGAAGCCGTACAACTGCGCCGCGACAGGGGCAAGCCTGCCCAGGGCACCGTTCGCCTCAACGCCTATCACGAGGCCAGCAGCATCGTTATCGAAGTCTGCGACGACGGTGGCGGCCTGAACAAGCAACGGATCCTGGACAAGGCCCGGGAGCGGGGTCTGCTGGCCGAAGGGCAGGTGCTGGCGGACAAGGACATTCTCAATCTGATTTTCGAGCCCGGCTTCTCCACCGCCGAACAGGTCAGCAGCCTGTCCGGACGGGGCGTGGGCATGGACGTGGTGAAGCGCAACATCACGGCGCTGCGGGGCAGCGTCAACCTGGAAAGCGAGGAGGGTGTCGGCACCACGGTGCGTATTCGCTTGCCACTGACACTGGCGATCATCGATGGCTTTCTCATCGGGGTTGGCAAGGCCTCTTATGTGGTGCCCCTGGACATGGTCGAGGAGTGCATCGAGCTCAACGCCGATGATTGCAACAATCAAGACTATCTGGACCTCAGGGGCTCGGTGTTGCCGGTCTTGCGCCTGCGGGAAATGTTTGCCATCGACGAGCCGAACCCGGGCCGTGAAAACATCGTGGTGGTGCATTACGCCGGCGTTCGCGTAGGGCTGGTGGTTGATCAGTTACTGGGAGAGTTCCAGACCGTGATCAAACCGCTGGGAAAATTGTTCGGCACGGCCCATGGATTGGGAGGTTTCACGATCTTGGGGAGCGGCGCGGTGGCGCTGATCCTGGATATTCCCAACCTACTCGGGCAAGTCGCCAGCCAGCAGAAGCACGGCGCGACCCTCAGCCCTGAACTGACTCAATAGCCTTCACCCTGGAGTACAGCCTCATGACCGTCAAAAAGAATATCTCGCTGTTGGTCGCCTCCGCCCTGCTGGGCATCCTGATCCTGGGCGCGGTCAGTCTATATCTGATGGGCGGGGTCAGAACCATGGCCAGCTATGCCCAGGTCAATACGGTGCCGAGCATTGTCCTGTTGGACCAGGTGGCCGAGACCCTGGCCGATAGCCATGCTCATCAGTGGCAGAACCTTTCCACGCCGCTCGACAGCCTTTCGTTGCAGGCCGACAAGGTACAGGCGTCGGTGACACAGGCGTTGGATCGTTATCAGAAGGAGTTGATCTCAGACGATCACGACGCGGCGTTGCTCAATAGCCTGCGTACCCGCCTTGATGAGTACAACCATGGCCTGGAACGTTTTGATAGCTTGCAAAAAAATGGCGATCAAGCAGCCGCGCGCGGTCTGCTGCTCGACAGCCAGGCGGCACAAGACAAAGTCACGGCAGCCTTGAGCGATATGCGTCAGTACAATCTGGAGCTGGGCAGCAAAGCGGCGTTGGCCGCGACCGCCACGGAGCAGACCGCGCTCTATACCGTTATCCTGGTAGGCGGTGTGACCTTGCTGATCACCATTGTGTTGGGCTTTTTCCTGGCGCGTGGCTTGTTGCGTACCCTGGGCGGTGAGCCGGATGAGGTTCGTGTCCTGGCCGAGCGCATCGTCGCTGGCCAACTGGAGACTGCAGCCGGCGACAATGGGACTGTAGGTTTGGGCGTGTTGGGTTCTATTCAGCAACTGAGGGGTAACCTGAATCAACTGATCAATGAAATGAACCACATGTCCGCCGAGCACGATAAAGGCGACATCGATGTGCAGATCGAGGCTGGCCGCTTCGCCGGAAGCTACGGGCTGATGGCCCAAGGGATCAACGCTATGGTCAACGGCCATATCAGCGTGAAGAAACAAGCCATGGCCTGCATCCGCGCGTTCGGCGAAGGTGACCTGTCGGCCCCCCTGGCCCGCTTTCCTGGCAAGAAGTCCTTTATCAACGACAACATCGAGCAGTTGCGCAGCAATATCCAGGCTCTGGTCGAAGACACCCGCCGGCTGAGCGAGGATGCCGTGGTCGGCAAGCTCGATACCCGCGCCGACAGCACTCGTCATCAAGGTGATTTCCGCCGGATTGTCGAAGGCATCAACGGTACTCTCGACTCGATTGTCGCCCCGCTCAGCGAGGCGATGGAAGTCATGGCGGCGTTGTCCAGCGGCGACCTGACCCGCACCGTCAAGGGGCACTACCAGGGCAGCCTGCAAGATTTGAAAAACTCGGTCAACGAAACGGTGGGCAAGCTCTCGCAAATCATCGGTGAAGTGCGCAGTTCCGCCGATTCGCTGTCCAGCGCTTCGGAAGAAATTTCCGCCACCGCGCAAAGTATCAGCCAGTCGGCGTCGATGCAGGCCGCGTCGGTCGAGGAAACTTCAGCGTCGCTGGAGCAGATGTCGGCATCGATTGCCCAGAACACCGAGAACGCCAAGGTCACCGATGGCATGGCGGGCAAGGCTACCAAGGAGGCCAGCGAAGGCGGGCAGGCGGTGAAAGACACGGTTTCGGCGATGAAAACCATTGCCGAGAAGATCGGTATCGTCGACTCGATTGCCTATCAGACCAACCTGCTGGCCCTCAACGCGGCGATCGAAGCGGCCCGTGCCGGTGAGCATGGCAAGGGCTTTGCGGTGGTGGCGGCGGAAGTCCGCAAGCTGGCGGAACGAAGCCAGATTGCGGCTCAGGAGATCGGCCAGGTGGCCAAAAACAGCGTCGCCCTGGCGGAGCGCGCCGGCAGCCTGTTGGATGAAATCGTGCCTTCGATCACCAAGACCTCCGACCTGGTCCAGGAAATTGCCGCCGCGTCCGAGGAGCAGTCCATCGGCTCCGAGCAGATCAACGGGGCGATGTCGCAGATGAGTCAGATTACCCAGCAGAATGCCTCGGCCTCCGAGGAACTGGCCGCCACGGCGGAGGAAATGAGCAGCCAGGCCGAGCAGTTGCAGGAACTGATGGGCTTTTTCACCCTGCAGGGCAGTGCCTCGGTCGCTCCGGTGCTGCGTGTCGCGCCTTCCAGCCAGAAGGGCATGCAGGGTAACGAGCATGCCCATGAAGGCGGTTTCATTCGCTTCGGGAGTTGAGCCATGAACCCAGCAGTCGCCAGTGTTCTTGAACCGGGTGCGCAAAGTTCGGGGGATAGCGAGCCCTCACAGTTCCTGACGTTCACCTCGAGCAGGGAGACCTACGCCATCGATACCTTGTGCGTGCGCGAGATCATCGAGTACGGCCAGGTCACCCAGGTGCCGATGATGCCGGACTTTATCCGCGGGGTGATCAACCTGCGTGGTGCGGTGGTACCGGTGATTGATCTGCAGGCACGTTTCAGCAGAGGCATCACGCGACCGGGCAGCCGTACCTGCATCGTGATCCTTGAGGTGTTGCAGGACGGCGACTCGCAGGTGCTGGGTATTGTCGTCGACTCGGTCAGCGAGGTGATCGAGATCGACCTGGCCGACATCAAGCCGGCCCCGGTGATCGGCAATCGGATCCGTGGAGATTTCATTCGCGGCATGGTTCGGGTCCGGGGGGAGTTCCTGACCTTGCTGCAGGTCGACCAGGTGCTTTGCGTCAGCGAAATCGCCGGCCAACTGCATTGAGTGCTGTCGATCCGGCGCCGGGCAAGCGGGCGCCTCCGTCCAATCTTGATAAGGGGCCGGCCGTTCATGGGCGGTCCCCGGGAGTGAGCCATGTCTGAATCCATTTTGCCTTTGCGGCAACCACAGGACGCGGTGCCAACCCAGTACCTGACGTTCAGCCTGGGTCAGGAGATGTTTGCCGTTGGCACCTTGAGTGTCCGGGAGATCGTCGAGTACGGCCCGATTACTGCGCTGCCCCTGGCACCGCCGAGCATTCGCGGAGTCACCAACCTGCGTGGCGCGGCAATTCCGGTGCTGGACCTGGGGCTGCGTTTCGGCGGCAGCCTGACCCAGCAGAGTGCCCGCACCTGCATCGTCATGTTGGAAACCCGCGGGGCGGGTAGTTCCGGCCTGGTGGGCATCATTGTCGACGCGGTCAGCGAGGTGCTGGAGATCGCCCGGGATCAGATCGAGCCCGCGCCGTCCCTTAATGGACGCCTGAGCCCGGCCTTCATACTGGGTATTGGCAAGCTCAATGGCGGCTTCGTCCTGTTGCTGGACATCGAACAGATTCTTGGCGCGGACGACTGGTCGGCATTGCAATCCCAGAGAGCCCTGACACAAGGACTGGCCTCATGAATGTGATTCTCTCAGACAACGAGTTCCAGCAATTTCGCACGATGATCCGTGAGATCGCCGGCATCAGCATGTCCGAGGCGAAGAAACAGTTGATCAGCGGTCGCCTGGCCAAGCGCCTGCAGCATTTCAAGCTGACCAACTATGGCAGTTATTATCGTCTGCTGACCAAAGACAAGGCCGAACTGCAGATGGCCGTGGACTTGTTGACCACCAACGAAACCTATTTCTTTCGTGAGCCCAGGCACTTCGAATTCCTCAAGGAGGTCATTCTCCCCGAATTACGGGGCCATGCCCCGGTGCGGATCTGGAGTGGTGCCTGCTCCACTGGCGAGGAGCCCTACACCTTGGCCATGGTCCTGGCCGACAGCCTGGGCTCGCGGCCGTGGGAAATTCTCGCCTCGGATATCAGCACGCGTGTACTCGACAAGGCCCGCACCGGGCGTTATCCGCTGGATGCCACCAAGGGCATCCCCGAAGCGCTGCTGAACAAGTATTGCCTCAAGGGCGTCGGCAGCAACTCCGGCATTTTCATGGTGGATCCGGCGCTGGCGTCGCGTATCGATTTTACCGCGCTCAACCTGAACACCCCGCTGCCCGCGGTGGGGCAGTTCGACGTGATTTTCCTGCGCAACGTGATGATCTATTTCGACAACCAGACCAAGTCCCAGGTGGTGCAGCGTCTGCTCAAGCACCTCAAGCCTGGTGGTTACTTCGTCATTAGTCATTCGGAGAGCCTGAATGGAATCACCGATGATGTGCAGTTGGTCAAACCGTCCATCTACCGCAAGCCCGCGGCCTGATGCGCCCGAGGTGGTGGAGCACTTCCTGCAGCCCGGCGAAGTGGTGTTTGGCGGCCGGCGGTTGCGGCTGCGTACCTTGTTGGGCTCTTGCGTAGCCCTGGTGCTGTGGCATCCGCAACGCTTGCTGGGGGGGATGTGTCATTACATGTTGCCTTTGCGACGAGGGCGCGATGCCGGTGACTTGAACGGGCGTTACGCGGCCGATGCGCTGGCGCTGCTGTTGACCTTCATTCGTCAAGCCGAGGCGCGGCCCGAAGAGTTCGTCGTCAGTGTCTTTGGTGGTGGTGACATGTTTCCCAGTGTCCGACGCCACGGCGGTGTCGGCATCGGTGAGCTGAACGTGAATGCCGCCCGGCGTTTGATCAAGGCTCATGGCCTGCACTGCGAGGTGTATCACGTGGGTGGCCAGGGCTATCGCAGCCTGGTGTTCGATGTGGCCAACGGTCGCCTGCAACTCAACCATACGGACTCGGCCCCGGGTCTGCCCGGGTATTGTCATTGTCCAGCACATGCCGGAAAAATTTACCGCGGCCTTTGCCGAACGTCTCAACCAGGTCTGCGAGATCGAAGTCCGCGAGGCCCGCCACGGTGACCGGGTGATGCCGGGGCGTGCATTGATCGCCCCAGGGGGCAGCCATATGCTGGTCAAGCGCAATGGTGCGCAGTATCAGGTGGATATCGTTGACGGCCCTCCCGTCAGCCGGCACCGGCCCTCGGTCGATGTGCTGTTCCGTTCAGTCGCCCGGTGCGCGGGCAGCAACGCTCTGGGAATCATCATGACCGGTATGGGCGATGACGGCGCCCGGGGTTTGAAGGAGATACGCGATGCTGGCGCCAGGACCCTTGGGCAGGATGAACCATCGTGCGTGGTTTATGGGATGCCGCGGGAGGCGTTCAAGCTGGGAGCGGTCGAACGGGAGTTGCCGCTGGAGCAGATCGCCGGGGCGATCCTCGGCGCCTGCGGGCACGTTCGCTGAGGGCCGCGGGGGCGGCTCAGACCAGCCCCTGGCTCAGGGCGTAACGCACCAGGTCGGTGCTGGTGGTGAAACACATCTTCTCCATCAACCGGGTCTTGTGGGTGCTTACGGTCTTGTTGCTGATCACCAGTTGTTCGGCAATCTGATTGACGCTCAAGCCCTGTGCCAGCATGCGCAGGATCTGGAATTCCCGTGCCGAAAGCGTTTGTGACGGGCTGTCGGGAGACAGGCCGCTGCTTTGCAGGGCGATCTGTTCAGCCAGTTCCGGGTCAAGGTAGCGGCCACCGCCGCTGACCTTGCGGATGGCGGCCAGCAGGGTCTCGGGATCGTGGTCCTTGGTCATGTAGCCCGAGGCACCGGCGCGCAGTGCACGCTGGGCGATGTGAGCTTCGTTGTGCATGCTCAGGATCAGTATCGGCAGCTTGGGATAATGGGCGTGGATACGTCCTATGAGATCCTCGCCGCTGCTTCCGGGCATGGTCATGTCGAGCAGCAACATGTCGATCTCGGTGTGGCGCAGCAGGTCGAGGACCTGGGCACCGTTTTCCGCTTCGGCCACCACGCAAAAATCCTTGACCAGGGCGAACAGCTGCTTGAGGCCTTCGCGCATTATTCTGTGGTCGTCGGCTACCATCAATCGGATCATGAGTCGTGGGTCCTTGAGTCGGGTACCTTCAGCTGCACGGTGGTACCGCCGCCGATTTTGCTGGAAATATGGGTGGTGCCACCCAGGGTCAGGCCGCGTTCGCGCATGCCCAGCAGTCCGAGGGTTTTGCCGGAGAGCCCACGTTGCTCGAAACCCTTGCCGTTGTCGGTGATCTCCAGCGACCAGCCACGGGCGGTTTTTTCGAGGGTCACCGTGACTCGGGTCGCCTGGGCGTGGCGGGCGATGTTGGTCAGCGATTCCTGGGCGATCCGAAAGGCCGCGGTGGCAGCGGCATCCTCCAGTTGCATCGGGTGCCGTGGGAGCTGCAGGTCGCAGGCAATGCCCCATTGTTGCCTGAACGTGTCGGTCAGCCACTCCAGGGCGGCCACCAGCCCCATGTTGAGGATCGACGGACGCAGGCTGGTGGAGATGTTCCTCACCACCTGGACCGTCTGATCGATCAGTTGCAGCAGGTGCGTGACTTGCTCACTGAGCATCGGCACTTGTTCGCCGTACTGGAATCGCAACAGCGAAGTGCCCATGCGGATCGCCGTCAGGTGCTGCCCCAATTCATCATGAATTTCCTGGGCAATCAGCTTGCGTTCCTCTTCCCGGGCACTTTCGCGGCTGGACATCAGTTGCCGAAGTTGATTGTTCAGCGTGGCCAGGCGTCGCTCGGCCACTCGTAGTTTGGAGATATCACGGACCACGGCCAGTACGGTGCTGATGCGCCCCTGGACGTCCTGTTCCGGAACCAGGCTGATGTGGTAGACCCGTTGCAGGCGTTGGCGGCCGTTGAGCAGATACTCGTATTCCAGAGGCTGGCCGCTTTCCACCGCTTCGATCAGCGTGTCCTGGAGCAGTTGGCTTTGCAGGTTGCGTGGCAGTATTTGCAGCAGGCGTTTGTGCAGTAATCTGGCTTTTGGCCGGTCAAGCCATCCTTCCAGCGCCGGGTTGATGAACAGCACTTTCCCTGACGGACTCAGGCGAGCGATACCGTCGGGGGAGTTTTCCACCAGGGTGCCGATTTCCTGTTGGCGGGCTCGTTCATTGCGCTGGATTTCCTTCAGGTCGGTGATGTTTCGGGCAATGCATACCATGCGGTGCGGACGTCCGCTGGCGTCGGCGATCGGCACCAGGTTGAAATGGATAATCAACGAGCGTTCGCCACAGGGCAGGTGGGCATCGAGCTCGATGGGGGCACCGACGGCGATGCAGTGTTGGCAAATAGCGTCGACCACTTGCGCGGCCTCGCCCGGTAGCCAATGTTCCAGAGGTTGCCCTATGAGGTCCCCATGGCTTCTGGCGAGCATCTGGCAGAGTATCGGATTGGCCTCCAGGCAACTGAGCTGCTGGTTGGCATCGATGGACAGCAGGCAGAGCATGTCCTGGGTGTGATCGAAGACTTCGCGATAACGCCGTTCGCTTTGCGCAAGGTTGTCCAGGGCCGAACAACGCTCCCAGGCAATGGAGCCTATGTGGCTGGCCATCTGCGCATACTTGCGCTCTTGTTCAGGGAGGGGATGTTCGCCGTTGGTAAACAGCACGATGACCCCAAGTGTCTGGCCAGCGCTGTTGACTACCGGTTCCAGCCAGCAGCCCTGATATCCGGCCCCCAGGGCCGGCGCGCTGAAACTCAGGTGCGTGGCGTCGGTCCTCAGGTCATCGATCAGCCGACGTTGCTCAAAGAATTCCGGGAAGCCGTTCAGGTCGGCGGCCAGGCAGGCCTGGAGCGACTGCGGGACCGCGACTGGTGGGGCCAGGTTATCGCCGTCGGGCTCTGTCTTGAAGGCGATCGCATTGCGAAAGTCCGGCGCCAGTATCTCCAGGTAGGTGCTCAACAGTGGCAGCACGGTACGCAACGCACCGTCGGTGATCATCACCTGGAAAATCGCCGATCGGGCGTTCTCTGCTCGTTCCTGCTGTCGCAAGGAGCTCACATCCTGGGCCATGACCAGGACCCCGGAGATCTCCGAGTTTTCATCATGCTCCGTCGTCAGGTTGCACAGGAACGCCACGGAGCGCCCGGAATAGGAGTCCTTGCTTTCCAGCAACTGGGTGGCCGGGATGCCGGTGGACAGGGTGTGTTGCAGATGGGCGCGAAACACCTCGTCGATCGGTTGCGCGTGGGGGCTTTGGGACAATGTGCGTTCGATGCCGGGAACATCGGGAAAGCCCCGGGTGCGTTCGAACTCGGGGTTGGCGTAGATACGTTGTCCAAGCCGGTTGTAGCGCAGGATGATATTGGGTGAGTTTTGCGCCAGGGAACGGTACTTCTGTTCGTTGCTCAACAGGGCCTGGCGCAAGGCCAGGTGTTCGCTGATGTCCTCGAGTTGGGACACGAAATAGAGGGCTTCGCCTTTCTGGTTGCGGGCAATACCGATGGTCAAGCGTGCCCACAGCGCGCTGCCGTCCTTGCGCAGGTAACGTTTTTCAAAGGTGACGCTTGAACACTGGCCCTGGATCAGCCCGGGTATTTCGTCCCGGCCAACCTGAAGGTCGTCCGGGTGGGTCAGTTGCTGGAACGAGGTGCCGCGCAGCTCTTCTTCGGTGTAGCCGAGCATCCGGCAGAGCATCTGGTTCGCGGCAATCCATTCGCCGCTCAGGCGTAGCAAGGCCAGGCCGGTGCCGGCGGAATCGAAGGCTAGGCGATAGTCTTGCTCGGCGGGGCTCGGAGGCGGTACTTCGGTTTTGTCAGGGCCTTGCGTGGGAACGAGCTCTGCAGCAACGGCTGATTCCATTCGCCTTTCTCCCGGCTATTTTGCCTGGAGCATAGCGCAAGCGCCCAGCGGTATGCACACCTGTTCGGACTGGAGCGTGGGGCCGTTGATCAGTGCCGGATCCAGGTCGGCAAGCGGGCCTATTGCGTCATGGCCCTTGCCGACGGAAGGACGGTTGGCCGCTTAGACAAACGTCTAAGGTATGAACAGGATGATGTCAATGTGATGCTATGTTGTTGACTGCGCACCGTCGAATATCTCGATGAAAGCCGCTCCACTTTGAAAGGGTGGCCCGCGCAGGTGGACCTGGTGTGCTTTTGTCGGTATCGGCCGCGCCCGTTTCGACGGGACACTGGTCATGGGAGTGACGGATTTATGTTTTCCAAAATCAATACTGAAAGTGAAATCGTCATTATCGATGATGTTTCGCTCAACCATCGGCTGTTGGAGTCGTGCTTGCGGGCCTATGGGCTTCGCAACATCAGAACGTTCTCCGACTCCGCCGAAGGGCTGGCCTGGCTACAGTCGAACCCCTGGGACTTGTTGTTACTGGACCTGTATATGCCGGCGCCCGATGGTTTCGAGATTCTTGAGCGGCTCAAGCAGCGCAGCCGGACCGAATCGCCGATCATTATCGTGACGGCCCTGAACGATCCGCAAAACCGGCGTAAAGGGTTGGAGATGGGCGCCAACGACTTCGTCTGCAAACCCATCGATCTACCCGAGGTGCTGTTGCGGGTGCGCAGTTGCCTGGAGTTGGCTCAGGCCACCCGGTTGTTGCGCGATGCCAATGTCGAACTGGAGCGCAAGGTTGAACGACGAACGGCCCAGTTGGAGGCCGGCTACCAAGCCATCGCCAACAGTCTGGGGCGGGCCGCCAGTTATCGGGGCAACGATACGCTCAACCATGTCCGGCGCATCGGCGATTGCGCGGCCCTGTTGGCCAAGGCTGTTGGTATGTCCAGGCAATGGTGCGAACTGATTCGTCTGGCGGCACCAATGCATGATGTCGGGAATATCGGCATAGACGACGCCATATTGCGAAAGCCCGGGGTGCTGACGGCGCGGGAGCGGGAGATCATGCAGGATCATCCGCGCATTGGTTATGAAATCCTGCACGACAACAGCGGCTCTCCGGTCACCGATCTGGCGGCGGAGATTGCCCTGGCACATCACGAGCGGTGGGATGGCACCGGTTACCCCAACCAGTTGCAAGGCGAGGCGATTCCGCTGTCAGGCAGGATCACGGCGATCTGTGATGTCTATGAAGCGCTCAGAATGCCACGCCCCTACAGGGACGCGTGGAGCGCCGAGCGCTCGCAGGCATATCTTTGTGAGCAGTCCGGCCGGCATTTTGATCCGCAGCTCGTGGATAATTTCTGCAGTTTGCTGGATGAGATCGAGGTTGAGCGACTGCGCTTGCTCTAAAGAAATGAATAGCGGCGCCGACAAGGATATTGACCATATCTGTTTTGGTCCGGCTACCTGAAAGGGACGAGCGCTGCACGCCTTCACTGCGCAGACAGAGAGGCATTCCTATGACAAAAAAACTCCTGGCCAGCCTGCGGACCCTGATGTCCGTGCCCCATGACAATCCCAAGCTGCTGCGGGCCCAGTACGTCGCCTTGTCGCGTCAGCTACCGCTCATGTACCTGGTCTTGCTGCTCAATATGTGGGCGCTGGCCATCACTCACCTGACCACCGCCCCCTTGTGGCTGACATTCGTCATCCCGCTCGCCATGACGGTGGTCTGTGTGGCGCGCGCCTGGATGTGGTTGCGTAGCACCGGGCGCTTGCCGGCCGATGCGCAGATCCTTGCCTCACTGCGGCGAACCAACCAGCTGGTGCCCTTTATCGCCGGCGCCTTCACGTCCTGGTCCCTGGCCCTGTATCCCTACGGCGACGCCTATTCACAGTCGCAAATCGCCTTTTTCATGGGGATTACGGTGATCGTCTGCATTTTTTGCATGATGCACCTGCGACCCGCGGCCCTGACCGCCACGTTGGTGGTCAACGTCGCGTTCGTGGTTTTTTTCGCCTCGACCCACAACCCGGCCTTTATTGCCACGGCGGTGAATGTCCTGTTGGTGTCGCTGGCGATGTTGATCATCCTGCAGCATCACTACCACGACTTCACCCGGTTGGTGAATGTGCAGGCGCAGACCGAACAACTGAGCAACGAGAACCTGCGATTGGCCAATCAGGACAGCTTGACCGGGTTGCCCAACCGGCGACAGTTCTTCAGCACCCTGGAGAGCACCATGTACCAGGCAATCGCCGAGGAAAAGCGCCTCGCGGTAGGGATCCTCGATCTCGACGGATTCAAGCCGGTGAACGATCTCTACGGACACAGCGTTGGCGACAAGATTCTGGTCATGGTCGGCCAGCGCTTGCGGCAGTTGGTCGATGCAACGGTGCATGTGGCGCGGCTGGGCGGGGATGAGTTCGCCCTGGTGCTTGAAGGCGATCTCAGTGACGAGGATTTGCAAGCTTTCGGCAAGACCGTGTGTGAGCAGTTGCACGTCGAGTTTCTGCTGGTCGATGTGCCGATCCAGATCGGTGCCACCCTGGGCATTGCCACGTTTCCCGAGGGCGCCGCGAGCGCCATACAGCTTTTCGAATACGCGGACTATGCACTCTACCAGGGCAAGCGCCATAACCCGGGCTCGATGTGCCTGTTCTCGGCCAGCCATCGTGAGCAATTGCACCGTGACGCCATCATCGAGCAGGCGCTGCGCAGGGCGGTGCTGGACAAGGAGTTTTTCGTGCTGTTCCAGCCGATCCTCGACTGCGGCAGTCGTGAGACCGTTGCCTTCGAAGCATTGGCCCGTTGGGACAGCCCGGAGTTGGGCCTGGTATCCCCGGCGCAGTTCATCCCCATTGCCGAGCGCATCGGCCTGATCAATCGCCTCACGCTGCCGTTGTTGCGGCAGGCGCTGGGGATGGCGCGGTTCTGGCCTGAAGGCATGCGGCTTTCATTCAATCTGTCGGTCCACGACTGTGGTTCTCGCGACAATGTGCAGTCGATTATCGATGTGATCACGGTCAGCGGCTTCAATCCGGCGCATCTGGATCTGGAAATCACCGAAACCGCGGTCATGCAGGATATCCCCCAGGTGCAATGGGCGATCGGGCGGTTTCGTCAGCTGGGCTGCGGTATTTCGCTGGATGATTTCGGCACGGGTTATTCGAGCCTGAGCCAGTTGCATGCCCTGGCGCTGACGAAACTCAAGATCGATCGCAGCTTCGTTGCCGACATTCATGTCAACCCCGCGAGCTACAAGATCGTCAAGTCGCTGGTGGCCTTGAGCCTCGACATGGAGTTGGAGTGCGTGGTCGAGGGGATCGAGACCCGGGAGGAGCTCAAGGCCCTGTGCAGCCTGGGGTGCATGCAGGTGCAGGGGTTTCTCTTCAGTCGTCCGGTAGCGTTCGCCGACACCCTGGTCTGGTTGGCCCAGGCTGAGGTGCGGCGACGGCAATGGGAGGTCGAGCAGGTGCTGAGTTCAGCGTGAGGGGATCTTCGACAGCGTATTGTGAGGTGCCCGTGGGCACCTGTTCAGGGCTGGTCGACAGACCTTTCCTCGGGAGGCACTGAACCTGCTATCCGAGCCGCCAGACGGGCTTTGGCGGCTTCCTGGGCGCTGACAATGGCCTTGGCATCCTGGCGCTCGAGAAAGTGTGCCATCGACTCGTCGCGCTGGGCCTGCATGCGCGCGGTCACGCGGCTGCTACCGCCTTCGGCGAGTGCCGTGAGTGGGACGCTCAACAAGGTGACGCTCAACAATGTGCCGAGGAGCTTCATGGTGACTCTGCATGAGTGATAGGAAGTAGAAATGGCCGAGCGGCGCTCATAATGCGAGTGCTGGCGAATCGGCCCGCTCCCTGCGACCTGAATTATATGACAGGTTACTGCCAGTTTTCGAAGGGCGATAGCCTCAGCGTAGCACCCTTAACGCAACCAGATCTCACTGACTGAGTGGTCAGACGCCTTGCGCAGCACCAGATCGGCCCGTTCGCGGGTCGGCAGGATGTTTTCCAGCAGGTTGACCCGGTTGATATCGCGCCAGATCTGCCGCGCGGCTTCGGGGGCTTCCTCGGGCGTCAGGTCGGCCAGTTTGCGGAAGTACGCACCACGAGCACGGAACGAGGTTTTCTGCAGCATCAGGAAGCGCGCCACGTACCAGTGCTCGATGTCTTGTTCATCGGCATCCAGGTACACCGAGAAATCGAAGAAGTCGGAGACGATGGTCGAAGGTTTCAGCCCGTCGACACCATCGGTCTGCAGCACGTTGAGGCCTTCGAAGATCAGGATGTCCGGCTGGTCGATCAACTGGAACTGATCGGGCACGATGTCGTAGCTGACATGGGAGTAGATCGGCGCCTCGATGTTGTGCTCGCCGGCTTTCACCGCCGCGAGGAACTTGACCATGTGCTTGCGATCGTAGCTTTCCGGGAAGCCCTTGCGGTGCATGATGCCATCGGCCACCAGCTTGCTGTTGGGGTAGAGGAAACCGTCGGTGGTGACCAGGGCAACGTTGGGGTGATCCGGCCAGCGCGCCATCACGGCCTGCAGCACGCGGGCAAAGGTGCTCTTGCCGACCGCAACGCTGCCGGCGATGGCAATGATGTAAGGGCCACGGTGGGTCGGGCGACCGAGGAAGGTGTCGCGGATGCCCGTCAGTTGGCGCGCGGCGGCGATGTGCAGGTTGATCAGCCGCGACAGGGGCAGGTAGACGTTGGCGACGTCTTCCAGGGAGACGTCTTCGTTCACGCCGCGTAACGCCGACAGATCTTCTTCCGAGAGGGTCAGCGGCGTGCTCGCACGCAGTTCCGCCCACTCGTTGCGGGTCATTACGAGGTAGTCATCGGGTATCATCGGTTGCCGTCCAGGCCTCTTCAATGGGCGGATTATCCAACGCTTTGCCCCCACTTGTCCGAAGATCAGAATAATCTTTTGAATTCATTGGATATTCTGTAGCCTTGCGGCGCTGCAAAGCAGTCCATGCCTGATGGATTCACTCTCCCGGTCCATACGTTGCACCTAATATCCCGTCTCGGAAAGGGGCGGGGGCCGGGGTATACTCGACTTTCGCGCTCTCGCGCCTGCAGGTCTTGCGAACATGACGCAGATTTCCGAACGCCTTCTGGTTCAAGCCCACCTTGATGCCAAGCAACCCAAACCCCTGAGTGCCGCCGAAGAGGCGCAGCTGCGTGCGGATATCGCCGCCGAGCTCAAGGCCCGGGATGCGGTGCTGGTGGCCCACTTCTATTGCGATCCGGTGATCCAGGCCCTGGCCGAGGAGACCGGGGGCTGTGTCTCCGACTCCCTGGAAATGGCCCGTTTCGGTGCCGCCCATCCGGCCAAGACGGTCCTGGTGGCCGGCGTGCGCTTCATGGGCGAGACCGCCAAGATCCTCACCCCGGAAAAACGCATCCTGATGCCGACCCTGGAAGCGACCTGTTCGCTGGACCTGGGTTGCCCGGTGGACGAGTTTTCCGCGTTCTGCGATCAGCACCCCGAGCGCACGGTAGTGGTCTATGCCAACACCTCGGCGGCGGTGAAGGCGCGGGCCGACTGGGTGGTGACTTCCAGTTGCGCGCTGGAGATCGTCGAGAGCCTGATGGACAACGGCGAAACCATTCTCTGGGCGCCGGACAAGCACCTGGGGCGCTATATCCAGAAGGAAACCGGCGCCGACATGTTGCTCTGGGACGGTGCCTGCATCGTCCACGAGGAGTTCAAGTCCAAGCAGTTGGAGGACATGAAGGCGCTGTATCCCGAGGCGGCGATCCTGGTGCACCCCGAGTCGCCGGAGTCGGTGATCGAGCTGGCCGATGCGGTGGGTTCCACCAGCCAGTTGATCGCGGCGGCGCAGCGTCTGCCGAACAAGACCTTTATCGTGGCTACCGACCGCGGCATTTTCTACAAGATGCAGCAGCTGTGCCCGGACAAGGTGTTTATCGAGGCGCCAACGGCCGGTAACGGCGCGGCGTGCCGCAGTTGCGCGCATTGCCCGTGGATGGCGATGAATACCCTGGAGCGCACCTTGCAGTGCCTGCGCGAGGGCAGCAACGAGATCTTCGTCGACCCGGCGGTGATCCCCCGCGCGGTTCGCCCGCTCAAGCGCATGCTGGATTTCACCCAGGCGGCGCGGATGAAACTGGCGGGGAATGCCTGACGGGTGTTGGGCGGCTGTCAGCCGCCCATCAGATCCTTGACCATGCGCTCCTGATCAATCAACTCCTTCTGGCGCGCATCGATGCGTGAGGCCAGTTGGAAGTTCGGCGCGCGGCGCTTGGCGAAGTCCAGCTGCTGGATCGCCTGCTTGAAGTCGCCCACCAAGGCAAAGTACTCGGCCCGCGCCTGGTGCAGGCCGATGATATTGCCGGCCTGTCCACGGGTTTCGGCGAGCTGATACCAGACATCCGGGTCATCCTGGCGAGTCTTCAACAAGTCGTCCAGGCCCTTTTCCGCCTCGGCCGGACGATTCTGCTTGATCAGCAGGTCGATGCGTTCCTGCTTCAGCGGGTAGCTGGCGGGATATTGCAGCAACATCTTTTCGGTCCGTTGCAGCGCCTCGGGGAACCGACTGGCCGCCGTGTCCAGGTCGATCTGCGCCAGGTTGTAGGTGATGTCGTTGGGTGACTTGTCCAGCAGCGGCTTGAGGGTCGCGCGCGCCTCGTTCAACTGCGTGCCCTTGATCTGCGCGATGGCCAGGCCATAACGCGCCACATCGGACTTGGGGTTCTCGTCCAGCTGCGCACGGAAGCGCTTGGCCGCCAGGCCTGGCGAGTCTTCATAGGACAGGATCACCCGCGCCCGGATCAACTGATAACGCAGGCTGTCCTCGATACCGCCGGGCTTGGATTGCTCGGCGCGGTTGCGGGTGTCGGCGATCCGTGACTCGGTGACCGGGTGGGTCAGCAGGAATTCCGGCGGCTTGGCGTCAAAGCGATAGATACGCATCAGGCGCTCGAACATGGTCGGCATCGAGCGTGGGTCGTAACCGGCTTTTTCCAGGGTGAGGATGCCGATCCGGTCGGCCTCCTGCTCGTTCTGGCGGGAGAAGCGCTGTTTCTCCTGGAACGCCGCGGCCTGGGTGCCGGCGATGGTGGCAATACCGGCATCACCGCCGCCGGCCGCCGCGATCACGATTCCGGTCAGCAGCGCCGCCATCATCGGCAGTTGCATGCGTTGCTGGGCTTCCACGCCCCGGGCGAAGTGGCGTTGCGACAAGTGCGCCAGTTCGTGGGCCAGCACCGCGGCGTACTCGCCCTCGGTCTGGGCGTTGAGGAACAGGCCACCGTTGATCCCGACAATCCCGCCGGGGGCGGCGAAGGCGTTGAGCTGGTTGCTGTCGATCAGGATGAACACCAGCCGGCGGTCCTGGACCTGGCTGCTTTCCGCCAGCCTGTAGACGGTGGTCTCGACGTAATCCTTGAGCTGCGGGTCATTGAGTTGCTTGACCTCGCTGCGCAACAGGCTCAGCCAGGCACGGCCCAGCTGGAACTCCTGTTGCGGGGAGACAATGGCGGAACTGGCGTCGCCGAGTGACGGCAGGTCGTCGGCGAAGCCTGGGGAGGCGAGCAGGCAAGCGAGCGTCAACAGGGTAGGGCGCAGAAAGGTCATGCACAGGGCTCTGGTCGGGCAAAGTCCTTACTGTAGCCGGACACTGGGCTTGCGACCAGAGCTGCTTCCACTTGGGGTATTCTAGGCGCTTCGAACCGACCATCCGGCAGCGCGCCAGGAGTGAAGCAATGACCGAAGTTGTAGAGCACGACGCCGAGCTGGACGCCAGTGGCCTGAACTGCCCGCTGCCGTTGCTCAAGGCCAAGCTGGAGCTCAATCGCCTGGCCAGCGGCGCGGTGCTCAAGGTGATTGCCACCGACGCCGGATCGCAGCGCGATTTTCGGACTTTCGCCAGGCTTGCCGGACATGTCCTGATTCATGAAGAGGAAGCGTCCGGCGTTTACCGCTACTGGTTGCGCAAGGCCTGACGCAGGCTCAGGCCTTGTTCAGCGCCTGGGCTGCCGCGAGTACCGCGTCGACATGGCCCGGTACCTTCACGCCACGCCATTCCTGGCGCAACACACCGTTGGCATCGATCAGGAAGGTGCTGCGGTCCACGCCCAGGTATTCCTTGCCGTAGAGCTTCTTCAACTTGATCACGTCGAACAGCTGGCAGACGGCTTCGTCCTTGTCACTGATCAGCTCGAACGGGAATTCCTGCTTGCCCTTGAAGTTCTCGTGGGACTTCAGGCTGTCGCGGGACACGCCGAAGACTTCGGTGTTGGCGGCCTGGAAGGCGGCGAACTGGTCACGAAAGCCCTGGCCCTCGGTGGTGCAGCCCGGGGTGCTGTCCTTGGGGTAGAAATAGATCACCACCTGCTTGCCCTTGAGGTCGGCGAGGCTGACGGTCTGCCCGCTGGTGGCCTGGGCCTGGAAATCGGCGACGGGTTGATCGATAACGACGGCCATGGGAGTTTCCTTACATTGGGTTCTGTGGGCGCCACGGTTCGATCAGCGCGTCGAGGTTCATCGCGTCGGCGAAGTCCAGGAACTGATCGCGCAACCAGCTGATCTGCACGCCGGCAGGCAGGGTCACGGTAAAGGTGGCGTTGAGCATGGTGCCGCCGGTCTGGGGCGCCAGGTAGGTGTCGCAGGTCAGGTTTTCCAGCTCGACGTTGTGGTCCATGAAGAACTGGCACAACTCGTTGATGATGTCCGAGCGATAGGCCGAGCTGACATAAGCGACGTACGGCAGTGCCTGGGGACGACTCTCCAGGGCACCGCTGCGCACCACGCTGACGATGAAGGCGTGCTTCTTCGCCAGGTTCGGCAGGCCGGCTTCCAGGCGCGCCAGGGCGTCCCAGCTGCCGGAAATCTGCAGGACCAGCGCGCTGTACTCGCCATGGCGGGTCAGGCGCGAGGTTACGACGGCGCAGCGATTTTCATGGCTGGCGCGGCACAGGACGTTGGTCAGCTCCATGGGGTTGGCGCCGAGGGCACTGATAACAAGGAATTGTTCGCGGACTGTGGGGGTGGACATGCAGCATTCCTAAAGCGATGAGCGGTCAGTACCTTGGGGGCAGTCAGGGGCTGGGTTCGGGTATCCGGATGCGGATGGCGAGGCCTGGAATCGAGCGCTGATGCCGGTTGCCGCCTCGCAGAGGACGGGCGGCGGCCAGGCCGGAGCGGGCTTCGGGCAGCGAAAATGGAGGCTGGAACCCGGCACATGAGCGACTCAGTACCGATCAAAGTCTGAAGGGTAGCGAAAACCTGCGCTCAGGGGAATGCTCATAGACAGTACTTCGCTTGTACAAGCCTGATGGCGCCAGTACCATTACCGCTCTCTTTTTCCGGCAGGAGCGGTTGCATGATTGCGGGCAGTATGGTGGCACTGGTCACACCCATGGATGCACAGGGTCGTCTTGACTGGGACAGCCTGAGCAAACTGGTGGACTTCCACCTGCAAAACGGCACCAACGCCATTGTCGCGGTCGGCACCACGGGTGAATCGGCCACTCTCGATGTGAACGAGCATATCGAAGTGATTCGTCGCGTGGTCGACCAGGTGGCAGGTCGTATCCCGGTGATCGCCGGTACGGGCGCCAATTCGACGCGTGAAGCGATCGAACTGACCACCAACGCGAAAACCGCTGGCGCCGACGCGTGCCTGCTGGTGACTCCTTATTACAACAAGCCGACCCAGGAAGGCCTGTACCAGCATTTCCGCGCTGTTGCCGAAGCTGTCGACATCCCGCAGATCCTCTACAACGTTCCGGGCCGTACTGCGTGCGACATGCAGGCCGAGACCGTGATCCGCCTGTCGAGCGTACCGAACATCATCGGCATCAAGGAAGCCACCGGCGACTTGGCGCGAGCCAAGGCGATCCTGGCCGGTGTGAGCAGCGATTTCCTGGTGTATTCCGGTGATGACGCCACCGCGGTCGAGCTGATCCTGCTCGGCGGCAAGGGCAACATCTCGGTGACCGCCAACGTTGCACCCCGTGAAATGAGCGCGATGTGCGCTGCGGCCATGGCCGGCAAGGCCGATGAGGCCCGGGCGATCCACGAAAAACTGATGCCGCTGAACAAGACCCTGTTCATCGAATCCAACCCTATCCCCGTGAAATGGGCACTGCATGAGATGGGCTTGATGCCGGACGGTATCCGTCTGCCGCTCACCTGGCTCAGTGCTGCCTGTCACGAACCGCTGCGGCAGGCCATGCGCCAGTCCGGCGTCCTGGTTTAATTGAGGAAATACCCCGCATGAAGCGATTGGCCGGACTTTCTGCACTTGCCTTGATTATCTCCAGCACCAGTGGCTGCGCCTGGCTGTGGGGCCCGGAAGGTTATTTCCGCGACCGCGGCAGCGACTACCTGGACTCGAAACAAATACCGGCCATGCAATTGCCGGCGGACGTCAGTACCAGCAAACGTCTTGACCCGTTGCTGCCGATTCCGCGCAACGTTGCCGACGACACCGCCAAGGGCCCGTTCGAAGTGCCGCGTCCGCTGCCTTTGCAGGTTGCGGCCAGCGCCAGCGACTACAGCCTGCAGAAAAGCGGCGATTCGCATTGGGTCATGGCCCAGCACACGCCGGCCGAAGTCTGGCCTGTGGCTTTGCAGTTCTTCCAGGACAACGGTTTCCGGATCGACGCGCAACGCCCACAGACCGGTGAATTCACCACGGCCTGGCAGCGTTCCAGCGAACTCTCGGCAGCCATGGGCAAGCGCCTCGCGGCGGGTGACAACGAAACCCGCGTGCGGGTCCGTATCGAGCCTGGCGTGCAGCGCAATACCAGCGAAGTCTACGTGGTCAGCGCCCAGCGCCCGGCCGGTAGCACCGCCAACGTCGACTTCACTGCGCATTCGGTCAACCTCGGCGTGGATTCGGCCCTGGTCGACGAAATGCTCTCGAGCATGAGCCGCAGCGCCGAGAAGGGCGGTTCGGTGTCCTTGCTGGCCGCGCGTGATTTCGATACCCCGAGCCGTGTCAGCCTGAGCCAGGACGGCAGCGGCAACCCGGTGCTCAACGTCGGTGAAGACCTCGACCGTGCCTGGTCGAGTGTCGGCCGCGCGCTGGAGCAGGGCGAGTGGCGTGTCGAAGACATCAACCGCACCCTGGGCCTCTACTACATCAACCTGGCGGAAAAAGCCGAGAAGAAGAACGACGAGCCTGGCTTCTTCGCCCGTATGTTCGGCAGCAAGCCGAGCAAGGAAGAGATCGAAACCCGCGCCGTGCGTTATCAGGTTCGCCTGAGCAAGGTCGGCGACAACGTTCAGGTCACCGTCGAGAAAGACATCAACACCGTGGCACCGGCCGATGTGGCCCGTCGGGTGTTGGGCGTGATTCAAGACAACCTGGGCTGATCGGTGCGCTTTGCCGTTCTCGGCAGTGGTAGCCAAGGGAACGGCACGCTGATCGCCAGTGAAGACACGCTGATCCTGGTCGATTGTGGTTTCTCGCTGCGGGAAACCGAGCGACGTCTGGCGCGCCTTGGGGTGAGTCCGACGCAACTGAGCGCGATTCTGGTGACCCACGAACATGCCGACCACGTGCATGGCGTGGGTTTGCTGTCTCGGCGCTACAATCTACCGGTGTATCTGAGCCGTGGCACCTTGCGCGGCCTGCGCAAGCCCATCGAGCCAGCGGGTTTCGTGGCGGGTGGCGAGACCTTGCAGATTGGCGGCTTGAGCATCGAAGTGGTGTCGGTAGCCCACGATGCCCTTGAGCCGACGCAGTATGTGTTCAGTGACGGTCGGCGGCGTTTCGGCCTGCTGACCGACCTGGGTTCCTATTGTGGCAGGGTCATGGACAGCTACAGCGGTCTCGATGCCTTGATGATCGAGTCCAACCATTGTCGCGATCTGCTGGGTCGTGGGCATTACCCGGCCTTTCTCAAGCAGCGGGTCGGTGGTGAACTGGGACATTTGAACAACCACCAGGCCGCGAGCCTGGTGGCCGAGTTGGGCTGGCAGGACCTGCAACACCTGGTACTGGCCCACCTGAGCAGCAAGAACAACCTGCCGCGGCTGGCCCGGCAATGTTTTGTCGACACCCTTGGGTGCGACCCGGACTGGCTGCAATTGGCCGATCAAGATTCAGGGCTCGACTGGCGACATATCGCCTGGCCCAACAACTTAACAAGCGGAGCCCATCATGGAAAAACGTGAAGAACTCTACCGCGGCAAAGCCAAGTCGGTTTACAAGACCGATGACGCCGACCGTTTGATCCTGCTGTTTCGCAACGACACCTCGGCGTTCGACGGCAAGCGTTCGAACA
>Ga0302156_10000249_pt1 | contig 52802 bp, 40 predicted proteins | sample I_Bog_N3_2_FD_193503 | JGI IMG/M metagenome (GOLD analysis project Ga0302156, IMG submission 193503) | Peat permafrost microbial communities from Stordalen Mire near Abisko, Sweden - I_Bog_N3_2 | ecosystem: Environmental > Terrestrial > Soil > Wetlands > Peat | place: Sweden: Abisko, Stordalen... | reverse complement strand
CTGGTTTCCGCTTGCGGCCGCCCAATCGTGGACCCAATTCACTGCAGCCTTCGATACCTACGAGCAGGCCTTCCGCTTCACCCAATCCATCGCCGTCGACAACGGCTGGACCAAGCGCCTCGCCACCGTCTTCGAGTGGCCTATCCCCTCGTTCTTCGCGCCCATCAAGCAAATCGTTCGCGATGGCAAAACGCTCTCCCTCATCATGGTCGAGTCCACCCAGGCCGGAGCCTTGCACGCCGCGGCGGAGTTGGCCGGCGGCGAAGTTACATTCACCGGCCCATTCGACGGTCCGCGCACACAGCCCCTCCTCAGCGACTACACCTGGAACCACACCACGCTCTGGGCCATGAAGGCCGATCCCGCCTACACCTATCTCCAATGTGGCTTCTCGCCCAGGGATTGCGAACATCAGTTCCGCCTCCTCCGCGAGCGCTACGGCGACGAGATTCTCTTCCACATCGAGTTCATGAAAAACGGTGACGGCGTCGTCGTCCCCGGTGCTATACCTGTCGTTCGCTTCACCACTGAAGAGCGGTTGAACGACATGATCAATTACTGCCGTTCCATCGGTGTCTTCGTCGCCAATCCGCACGTCAACTACCTTGAAGACGCCGGCCGCTTCCGCGCCGACAACATCCAGCTCCGCGCTAAAGAGAAATACGATCCGCACGGCCTGCTCAACCCCGGCAAAATGCTCAGCTTTCGCAAACAGGAAGTCCCAATATGAAGACCTGGATCCCCGACGCCCACAACTTCGCCTACCTCAACTGGAAGCAGGTCGATGCGCTCCCGCGTGAGTCCACGCTCCTGGTGCTGCCCACTGCAGCAATCGAACAGCACGGCCACCATCTGCCCCTGGCCACTGACACGCTCATCAATGATCTGATCCTCGGCAAGGCGCTCGCTCTCATTCCCGAGGAGCTTCCCATCTACGCGTTGCCGCCCGTCTGCTACGGCAAGAGCAACGAGCACATCGGCTTTCCCGGCACCATGTCAGTGAGCGCGCAAACCTTTCTCGCCGTCGTCCGCGACCTCGGCGCAAGCATCGCCGCCAGCGGCTTCAACAAAGTTGTCCTCTACAACACGCACGGCGGCAATTCGTCGCTTGTCGATGTGCTGGCCCGCGATCTGCGCGCCGAGTTCGGCCTGCGTACCTTTTCGCTTTTCGGCTCGCCCGCCAACTTCGAAGGCGTCAGCCCACAGGAGCGCGCCTACGGCTTCCATGCCGGAGAAATCGAAACCGCATTCCTTCTCCACGCGACCCCTTCGCTCGTCGACACCAGCGCCTACACCTCCAACTACATCGCCCGCGTCGAGAATCCTGAACTGCTCAAGCCCGAGGGCTCCTCGGCGAACTTCGCCTGGCTCACACGCGACATTGCTCCCAGTGGAGTGATGGGCGACCCCACCCCCGCCACCGCCGAGCATGGCGAGACCTGGTCCAATGAGGCCGCCGCCCGCATCGCCCAGCTGCTCGTCGCCATGTACAACTTCCAGCCCAGGCACGGAGCCTGACGATGTCCTTGGTCGATTGCGGCAACGGTGTACGTCTCGATCGCAGCGTCGTGTGTCGCCTTGCCGACGGAACCACGCTCGTCTCCGACCATTACTACCCCAGCGGCGCAGGCCCCTGGCCCACGCTGCTCATGCGCCAGCCCTACGGACGCGACATCGCCTCAACCGTCGTCTACGCTCACCCCGTCTGGTTCGCCCGCCATGGCTATCACGTCGTCATTCAGGACGTGCGCGGCCGCGGTGGCTCCAGCGGCGAGTTCTATCCCTTCCGCAACGAGGGCCCTGACGGAGCGGAGACCATTGCATGGCTCCTCAACCATCCAGCCTGCAACGGCCGCATCGGCATGTACGGCTTCTCCTATCAGGGTGCAACCCAGTTGCTCGCCGCTGTCGAGCAGCCTCAGGGTCTCCAGTGCATCGCTCCCCACATGACTGCCGTCGATCTCTATCGTGGCTGGTTCTATCACCAGGGCGCGCTGCGACTCAGCTCCGCTCTTGGCTGGGGAATTCAAATGTTACGAGAGGACGCGCGGCGTCTCGGCATGCGTAGCGCCTCAGACAAGCTCGAAGCCGCATGGGCCAACATTCGTTCTCAGGCTTTGGTTGTCCCCTATGCCAGCCACCCAGCAATCACCGATCCTCAACTGCCCTCGTATGTGCGCGACTGGTTTGCTCATCGCGAAGAGGGCGCTTACTGGTCCGAGCTCGACGTTAGCACCTGCGTCGACCGGATACAGGTTCCCGCGCTCCACATCGCTGGCTGGTTCGACACATATCTCGAAGGCTCCATCGCCGGCTATCTCGCCCTGCGCAACCACGCCGGCAGTGCGTTCGCCCGCGACCACCAATACCTCATCGCCGGCCCATGGGCCCACATTCCATGGGGAGACCGCATTGGCGATGCAGACTTCGGCCCAGCCGCCAACCTCGACACAGACGCGATTCTGCTCCGCTGGTTCAATCACTGGCTCAAGGATTCAGGCGACTTCGCGACCGAGCCGCACATTCGCCACTTTGCTCTCGGCCCAAACGCATGGCGCACTACTGATGAATGGCCCGAGGCCGCCGAATACGTTCTCCATCTCCACAGCAACGGCAATGCCAACTCGCGCAAGGGCGATGGCTCGCTCTCGGCCACCGCGCCCGTCGAAGACGAACCCCGCGACGTCTTTGTCTACGACCCTGAGGTTCCTGTCGCCGCCCCCGGAGGCCCGCACGCACTCAGTGGCCCGTTCGATCAGGCCGCCTTGGAATTGGGCAACAATCTTCTCGTCTACACATCCGAGCCGCTCTCTCACGAGGTCACCGTCTTCGGCCAGCCGCGCATCCGCCTCTTCGCAGCAACCTCCGCACCGCATGCCGACTTCATCGCCAAACTCGTCCGCGTCACCGCCTCAGGCCGCGCCGAATTCCTTTCCATCGGCATAGCGCGCAGTTCCTGGCTCTTTCGCGCTTCGGGTTACTCGGCCGACCAGGTCCACGCTTGGGAGTTCACGCTTGAGCCAGTCTCATTTGTCCTCGCCCCCGGTGAGCGGTTGCGTCTTGAGATCGCGAGCTCCGCTTTCCCGCTCTACGACCGCAACCCATCCAACACCGTCCCACCCCAGGATGCCGACAACTGGAACTGGGCCCGTTCCACCCAGCAGGTTCTCCATTCTAGCCACCACCCCTCCGCGCTCTATCTCCCGGTCTCGGGAGGCGCGCAATGGTGAGCTCAACCAACAGTGCCGTCCCCGAGATCGCCCTCACCGGCGTCACCAAGCGCTTTCGCAACGCCGCCATTGCGCTTCAGAACATCTCCCTCACCGTCGAGCGCGGCGAGTTCGTCACCCTCCTCGGTCCCTCCGGCTGTGGCAAATCTACGCTCCTCAAACTGGTCTCCGGACTCAGCCCCGTCAGCGAAGGCAACATCGCCGTCAACGGCATGACGCCCGTCAACGCCCGCGAGCTCATCAGCTTCATCTTCCAGGACGCCACGCTCCTTCCCTGGCGAACCGTCGAGCAGAATGTCGGCCTTGGCCTCGAACTCGAATACGCTGCGCGCCAACTCCGCAAGGAGCGCGTTGAAAAAATGCTCGACCTCGTCGGCCTCGCGAACGTCGCCCGCCGCTATCCCCGACAGCTCTCCGGCGGCATGAAGATGCGTGTCTCCATCGCTCGCGCCCTCGTCAGCCGACCGCGTATCCTCCTCATGGACGAACCCTTCGCTGCGCTCGACGAGATGACCCGCGATCGCCTCAACGAAGAGCTCCTCCGCCTCTATGAAGAGCAGAAGTGGACCGTCCTCTTTGTCACCCACTCTGTCTCCGAAGCAGTTTTTCTCTCTTCCCGCATCGTCATCCTCGCCCCTCATCCCGGCCGCGTCGCCCACGAGATTCCCATCACCCTGTCCTGGCCGCGCACTGCCGACACGCGCGAGTCCCCCGAATTTGAAGAGCAGGTTACGCAAACATCGCGCCTGTTGCGGGGGGTCTTCCACGAATGAAGAAGCAAGGTCTGCTTCTCCTCAACAGCATCGTGGTTCTGCTCTGCCTCATAGGCGTATGGCAGGCGGTTGTGAGCCTAAATCACCTGCCGCCCTACATCCTCCCCGGCCCCGTTCAAGTTGCGTCCGCGCTCCATGATCGCCTCCCATCTCTTCTCAGCTCGCTCCTCATCACCACCGAGGAAGCCGCCGGCGGACTTGCCGCCAGCATCGTCGCCGGCGTTGGCATCGCCATGGTCTTCGCGCAAGGTCGCTGGTTCCGCCAGCTCTTCTTCCCCTACACCATCCTGCTTCAGACCGTTCCCATCGTCGCCATCGCGCCGCTCATCATCCTCTGGGTCGGAGCCGGCATCTTCGCCGTCACCGTCGTCACCTTCATCATCTGTCTCGCGCCCATCATCGCCAATACCACCCAGGGCCTCGTCAGCGTCGACGAAAACCTGATCCACCTCTTCCTCATGTACAACGCATCGCCCTCGCAGGTTCTCTTCAAGCTGCGCCTGCCCAACTCGCTGCCCAGCCTCTTCACCGGCATTCGCATCTCCGCCGGCATCAGCGTCATCGGCGCCATCACCGGTGAGCTTTTCGCCGGCTCCACCCGCGTTGGCGAGGGCGGCCTCGGCTATGCCATCATCTATGCCAGCAACCAGATGGAGACCGCTTACCTCTTCGCTCTGGTCGTAGCCGCCACGGCTCTCGGCTTCGCGTTCTTTTTCATCGTCATGTTTCTTGAGTGGCTCGCCCTCCACAACTGGCATGAGTCGAGTCTTCCGCAGTTGTCAGAATAAGGAGCAACCCCATGTTGCGCATGGAATCGGAAACCGGCTGGTGGCTCATCACCCACCCCGATCACGCACGACTCGCCGGCGAATTCGCCGCCGCTTGGGGCAACGTTCAATTCCGCCAGCCTGTGCCGCGTGAGCGCGTGCTCAAGGGAATCGCCTGCCACGACGATGGATGGGCCGTGCGCGACGCCCGTCCCTCCATCACCCGCCAGGGCAAGCCCTCTGCCTTCTCCATCGAGCTAGTTGGCAAGTACTCTGCTTTTGAAGAGATCGACATCGCGGACTACCTGGCTGTTCGCGACCGCGCCGTCCGCATCATCGCCGAGCAGGACCCCTACGCCGGCCTGCTCATCTCCATGCACACCTACAACCTGCTCACCGCGCACGCCGATCGTTCCACGATCGCTCCGGATGGACTTGCGCTCCTCGATGCATTCCTGGAGCGCCAACGCGCCTATCAATCCGACCTCCGTGCGCAGATCGACGCCGACCCCATCCTCACGCCCCGCGAAAAGTCAGAACAAACCATCCTTGAGCACTTCCGCCTCTTGCAAGCCTGCGACAATCTCTCCCTGCTGACCTGCGTCGCCTTCATGTCGCCCACCCACCTGCTCCATCCGCTTCCCCTCAACAACGGCGACCACTCGGAGGTCCTCGTTTCACCAGTCGGCCCGCGCCATTTTCGCCTTGCCCCCTGCCCATTCGTCGAGCCGGAGATGACCTTCACCTTTCCCGCCCGCCACGTCGAAGGAAAGATCTTCCCCAGCTCCCAGGCGCTGGAAGACGCATTCCTAGCCACGCCCGTCCAGCAGCTCACCGTCTCAATCTCAAATCAAGGTTCAAGCCCTGGTGTCCCACACGCCTACGCCTTCGGCAACCCCGCTTAGCCCTTCGGCAGCCCTGCCTAGGTTCCTGGCAACCCTGCCTGGCGGGATGAATCTAGAGTTCGCTTCCCTTAAAAGCTGTCATCCTGAGCGGAGCTTGGCTCGTTCTTTGAGCCAAACGCAGTCGAAGGATCTGCGGTTGCCTTTGGGCCTTGTTCTACGAACTTCAGACTTAGGACATTAGCCCTTCGACAGCAGGGAAACGTGGGCCTGCACAATCCGCCACCCCTCCGCCATGCGCACCCACACCTGGCTTTGTCGTCCCCGCACCAATCCGCCCGCCGTCGTCCGCTCAAACTCCAGCGTCACGCTGCCCAGGTCCCGCCCGAACGTCACAATGTCCAGCCGCGTCACGGTTCGAGCCAGCCCCGCTGAGGGCCGCGCTTTGCGAAATGCCTCAAGCTCATCCGGCCCGTACAAATTCTCCGCCGCGCCAAACCGCATCACCTGCGCCCCGTCCCAGAACATCTCCACCAGAGTGTCCACATCGTTCGTAACCAGCGCTGCTTCGTATCGCGGATACAACTCCGCCAGCTCCGCCACAACCTCGGGATCGTTGATCGTCATCGCGCTGGGAAGAGCTCCCTCTCCGGAAGTATCTGTTTGCTCAGCGCCGCGCTCACCGTGAACACCGGCTCGTTCACCACCTGGCTCAGCCGCAGCTTCAACGCAACGCTGCACAAAATGTACGCATGAATGTCGCTGAACCCCCACCGCTCAACCAGTAGATCGATCATCCGCCCCGTGGCCGCGCGCGATGCCGCCAGCAGATCCGTCCCCGTCTCCACCACCACCCACGCATCCGCTGTTGAATCCGCCGCAGCTTTGTCGCTGGCTTCCACAATCGGTCCCGCCAGCGGATGCTGCTTGTGCAGTTGAAACCCGAGCGTTACATCCAGGGGACACTCAATTCCGTTAATGCACACTTCTCCATCGCCCTGCGCCGCATGGCCATCGCCGCAACTGAACAGCGCGCCCTTGTTGTAAACCGGCAGGTAGAGCTTCGATCCCGCGCACAGCTCGCGCACATCGAGGTTGCCGCCAAACGGCCCCGGCGGCCGCGTCCGAAAAGCCCCATCGTCAGCCCGCGCCACGCCCATCACGCCCAGAAACGGCCTCACCGGCACAACTGCCGGCTCCATCGAACTCGTCGACTCTCCATCCAGTTGCCAATGGAACAGATATGGCTCGCGAAACCGCTCCTTCAAAAACCCCAGCCCTTCCACCACGCTCGACCAGCCCCAGCCCGCATGGCGCGTGAACAGCACATCGATCTCCAGCACATCGCCCGGCTCCGCTCCCTCAATCCAGATCGGCCCCGTCAGTGCGTGAATCCTGGTGCGGTCAATCTTCAGGTATTCTTCCGTGGTCATACCCGGCTGCACCTGCCCGCCGCTCGCGTCCACGCATTCAATCTGCACCTCATCGCCCGGCTCGATCCGCAGGCGAGGCTCAAGCGACCGATCCCACACCGAGTGTGTTGGCTCTGCCGCCAATGTGTGTTCGCTCATTGCTCTTTCACCCTCACCGCCATTTGAATCTCCACCAACGCGTTCTTTGGGAGCGCGTTCACGCCCACTGCCGCGCGCACATGCCGGCCCGCCTCCCCGAACACTGCTACCAGCAGGTCCGACGCACCGTTGATCACCCCCGGCGAATCCGCGAACCCCGCCACCGCATTCACATATCCGTTCACTGATACAACTTCGGCCACACGATCCAACGATCCCAGCTCCCGCTTCAGCACCGCCAACTGCGTCAGCGCGCAGGCGCGAGCCCCAGCGTAGCCATCTTCGATTGACCGGTCCGCGCCCATGGTCCCCATAATCACTCCATCTGGCCCGCTCGAGATCACGCCCGCCAGGTAAACCATCTCCCCCACCCGCTTCGCAGAGAGGTAGTTTCCACCCGGCGCCGGCAGTTGCGGCAGCATCAGCCCAAGCGATTGAAGGTTTTCTTCTGCTGTCAAATCGTGTGCCATTTGCATTTGAATGTAGCACGGCAAATCGGAGATTTTCTTTGGTCTCTTACCACCCGCCAAGTTAGCATGAGGCATGGCCCGAGCACTGCTGTTGGTTATTGCTGCGCTTGCAGCGGTATTGCCCGCAACCGAGGTCAGCAGTCTGCTCCACTCGGAACGCTCCTCGCCCGGCGATCTTGAAGTTGGCGGCGAGATCGCTCACCTTCCCGAAGGCTCCACACGTTTTATCCGCTATGAAGATCTCCTGGCCCTGCCTCAGGAAACTTACACCGTCACCGACGACACTGACCTGCCGCCCAACACCGAGATCAGCGGAGTGCCTCTCGAATCACTTGAACGTATTCTCGGCAAGTCGCCTCACAATCCCCTTATCGTGGCCATCTGCTACGACCACTACCGCACCAACTATCCCGGCGACTATCTCGCCCAGCATCACCCCTTGCTGGTACTTCGTATCAACGGCAAGCTCCGCGACCAGTGGCCCAAATCGCCCTCCGGCGACGCGCTCGGCCCCTACCTCATCTCCCATCCAGTTTTCAAACCAGCCTTCAAAATTCTCTCGCACGAAGACGAGCCGCAGATCCCCTACGGCGTCACGCGCATCGAGTTCCGCCAGGAGTCTCAGGTCTTCGGTGCTATTCGCCCGCATGGTCACTGGCCCGCCAAATCGCAGGTCCAGCAGGGTTACCTCATCGCCCGCCAGGACTGCTTCCGCTGCCACAACATGGGTGCGGAAGGCGGCACCATGGCTGGCCGCACATGGGAAGATCTGGCCAACAGCGCCTGGGACGACGGCCCAACCTTTCGCGACATAATTCACAATCCTCAGTCGGTAAATCCCGGCGCTAAAATGCCGCCACACCCTCAATACGACTTCGGCACCCTCGATGCTTTGACCTCTTACTTCAAGACGTTCGCCACCGCCGGGAGGAATCGATGATCACGCGCGCTGCCAAAATGCTGCTCGTTGCCGGAATCGCACTCTACTATTCGCTCGTTGTCTTCAACAACACCACCGACTTCGATTCCAACTACCAGTTCGTGCGCCACGTCCTCATGATGGACACCACCTTCCCAGGCAACAACGGGATGTGGCGTGCTATTTCCGCACCGTGGTTCCATCTCGCTTTTTATCTCTCCATCATTGCCTGGGAGTTCATCACCTGCATCCTTCTCTGGTGGGGCGTGGTCAAGCTCGGTCTCTCTCTGCGCCAGCCCTCCGCCGCCTTCAACGCTGCCAAACGAATCCCCATCCTTGCCCTCACGCTTTCTCTCCTCATGTGGCTTGTGGCTTTCCTCGCCGTCGGCGGAGAATGGTTTTTGATGTGGCAATCACACATGTGGAACGGCCAGGAAGCAGCCTTTCGCATGTTTGCCGTCGTGGGAATTGTCATGCTGATCCTCTTGCAGCCAGAGGCTGAAGGCCAGCCGTGAGTTCCTCGATCCCGGCCATCATTCTCGCTGCTGGCGCAAGCAGCCGCCTCGGCCAGCCAAAGCAACTCGTTCGATACAACGGCGAAACACTGCTCGAGCGCGCCATCCGCATCGCCGGTGAATCCGGCGCATCGCCCGTGATCGTCGTGCTGGGCGCACATCATGCGCAGATCGGCGCCGTCATCCGTCTAGGCCATGCAAAGGCAATCTACAATCCGTTCTGGGCCGCAGGCCTCGCCTCATCGATTCACGCCGGCCTCAATGCGGTTGAGCTGGATGCGCCCGCCTCAGAAGGTGTGTTAATCCTGCCCTGCGATCAGCTTCGCCTCAGCGCCGATCACCTGCGCGGATTGCTCTCAACCTTCGCAGCGCAAGCCGACCCTTCGATTGCCGCCTCAACCTACGCTGGCGCTCTCGGCATTCCCGCCGTCTTCCCCCGCTCAGCGTTTCCTGACCTCCTCGCACTTGAAGGCGACAAAGGCGCACGCGCGCTGCTCCTCAATCCGCCCTGCCCCGTCATCTCAATTCCTTTCGCCGGAGGCGAGGTCGACCTCGACCGCCCCGCCGACCTCGACCTCCTCAGCTAGCGTGTTGAGTCAAAAGCTCGTACTACAACAGAGCTGTCATCCTGAGCGGAGTTTGGCTCGTTTTGTGAGCCAAACGAAGTCGAAGGATCTGCGGTTGCTTTTGTTGTTGCTTCTTTCTCCGCTACTCGAAAAGAACTGCTCATCCTGAGCAGAGCGCAATGCAGCCGAAGGACCTGTAGGTGGTTTCGCGGCGGTTCAACGAAATTCAGATCTTGGTAGCGAGCTAACCTCACCGCTCAATCGTCGCTTCAATGTAACCGTGCGGCTCGTCCGTCGCCACAAAAATGTGGTTGGGATTGTCCTGCCCAAACGGGCTCAGATCGGCCAGCAGATGGTGCAGGTTGGGCATTGTCAGCTTGATCCGCGCAATCTCCGGCGCAGCATCCAGTGCTGCGTTGCCCATATCGAAGATCGTGTGCTGCACGCTCATGCTGTGGTGCTCCGCAAACACCTTCAGCATCGCCGCCATAATACGCGCCCGCGCGTCTGCAAATGCAGGCGCCGCTGTCGCATAATCCCACGCCACCGTTGCCCGCGTGCCAAAAATGCGGTCCGTCGCGGGCTTCAGCGTAGTCAGTTTGTCCTTGATGTATCCGGTAAACTCCGACTTCGTCGTCTTCAGAATGAGCAGCCCATCCACGCCCGATCTTATCGACCACTCTCGGCCTTGATCGCGCACCGCGTGCACCGTTTGCACTTCGGGGCCGCCAAGCTTGAATGTCGTCGCTTCCGGCGAACCATCGACTACTAACCGTTCCCAGGCCTTTTCCTCTACTTCCACCAGCACTCCGCTCACCTGCGGGTTGTTCGCCAGTAGATAATCTCCCAAGTCGATGGCGAACTCCTCCAGCGTCGTAGCCTTTGAGCTGCGCGCAATCGAATACACCGTATTCTTCATCGTGTCCGTGGGCAGAATCTTGCTGTTGTCGGCCTCCGTAAAGGCGGTCTCAAAGTCGCCCTCAAGCAGCACGTTCACCGTCCACTCGTTGAACAAATGTTTATCCGCGAGCCGCGTAATTCGCGAAAGCCGCACACGCGATTTGCCATACCGATTCTCACCAAGTCTAGCCATCTTTAGCTTCCTCTGTAGGTTGTGTAGCTGTTATCGGTCAGCAGCAGCGGAAGGTGATAGTGCGCATCGCCGCTCGTCGTGAAGGTCACTGCAATCTCCGGATAAATGCTCGTGCGCCCCATGGCGGTGAAGTACTCACCGCTAGCGAACGTAAGCCGATACACTCCCGCGACAGCCTCCTGCGCAAGGTCACGGCATCGCCCGTCCGCATCGGTTTTGCTCGCGCCCACCGCCGCCCACGCCTCGCCCTCTTGCTTCTCCAGCCGGACAGCCACTCCCGCCGCTGGCCTGCCCAGCGCCGTATCCAGTACGTGCGTCGTAATTCCGCTCATTCCACCAACCACTTTCCCAGACGAATCTGCGTAATCTGCCGTTGCTGTTCCGCCGCCTCGCGCAACTCACCCGCGCGCTCGTTAGCCAGTCTCCGGTTGAGGATGCTCAGCATCTCTGCCGCGCTCTTGCCCGTAGCGCACACAATATAGGTGAAGCCAAATCGCTCTTCGTACAGCGCATTGCCCGCGGCCAACTCCGCCAGCACATCCTCATCCGCGCCTGCGGCATTGGACTGTTCCTGTCGCGACCATGCCTGCGACTTCGCCAACGCGTGCGCCGCCTTGAGCTCTCCAATTCTCGGATGACATGCGAATGCCTCCATCCAGTCGTCCTCTTCCATCGTGCTCCACACGCGATCCGCCGCCATGCTCAGTTCGATCAGGTTTTCTATTGGCCGCAGCGCAACCATCGCTTCTGCCCACCGTTTCGCGCCACAGCAAGCAATCATCGCCCGTAATGCGTCGCTCTCCTCCGCCTTGTTCCATCGGTCGAGCACCGCGTTCATGGCCGTGCCTCCGCAGTTAGCAACTCATTCAAAAACTCGCCCAGCAGATTCGCTGCCACTCGGCTCCGATACGCAGCCGTAGACCGAATGTCGTCAATCGGCTTGGCTTCCTCCATCAGCGCTTCCTGCGCCTCACGGATTGCCAGTGGCCCCAACGCCCGTCCATGCAACACCGCTTCAGTTCGATAGAGCCGCGCAGGCAACGGCGCCAGGCTAGCCGCTGCCAGCCGAATCTCGCTCACTACACCGCCGTGCAGCAGCGCAGTCCCTGCCAGCGCCACCTTTGAAATCGCCATCGCCCGCCGCGTTCCCACCTTCCGTAAGTACTGCCTGTGCTGCGCAAATCGCAACGGCACGTGCACGGCATAGAGCAGCTCATCCGGTGTCATCGCATTGCGCTTGTAGCCGGTGTGAAAACTGCTGTACGGGATTCGCCGCTTGCCGCGCATCGAGATCAGCTCAACCTCCGCGTCGCAGACCAGCAGCGCCGGAGACGAATCCGCCGCCGGCGATCCATTCACCAGGTTGCCGCCAATCGTTGCCCGGCTCTGGTTGGCAATCGAACCAATCCACGTCGCAGCCTTCGCCAGCAGCGACGCACCGCTCTGCACTGTGTCATGCATCCGAAGATCGCGAAAAGTTGCCCCGGCGCCAATTGCGATCGATTCCCCCGAAACCTCAATGAAGCGCAGTTCGCCAATGCCCCACAGGCTCACCAGCTTCTTTCCGCGCAGCCGCCCCGCCGCGTGCGCCACCATAATCTCCGTACCGCCCGCAATCGGCATCCACTCGCCCGGAGCGCGCGCCATCAACTCAAGAACCCCGGTCAGACTGCCCGGTGCGATCAGCTCATGCGCCTCAGCATTACCCCGCATGTGCACCGCCAGTCTTCGCAGTCGCGTCCATCTCAACGACTACTGCGGCCACTGAATCAAAAATCCGCTTGAATCCGGTACACCGGCAAAGATTCCCAGCAAGCCCTTCGCGAATCTCACCAATCGTTGGATGGGGATTTACTGCCAGCAATTGCGCAGTTGCCATCAGCATCCCCGGCGTACAGATCCCGCACTGCGCGCCGCCACATTCCAGGAACGCCTTCTGAATGGGATGCAGCGCTTCAGCTCTGCCCAGGCCCTCAACTGTCTCAATCGTCGCGCCCTCAGCCTGCAGCACAGGCACCAGGCAACTGTTCACCAGCTCGCCATTCATCCTCACCGAACACGAGCCGCACTCTCCCTCGCCGCAGCCTTCCTTCGTGCCGGTCAGGTGCAGATCCTCGCGCAGCACATCCAGAAGCCGCTTCATCCCATGCGCCGCCACAGTGCGCTTCTCTCCGTTCACGATGAAGCTGATCCCGGCGCTGGAGTTAGCCAAGTGCTCGCTCATACGGCCGAGACCTCCGCCTTCGATTCCTGCGTCACCAGTTGCGCGAACAAATCCTCCGGCAAAAGCGGAATCGCGTTAAACCCCACACCAATCGCATCCCGAATCCCATTCAGAATTGCCGGCGCGGGCCCGTCATGCGGCAACTCGCCAATCCCCTTCGCGCCAAACCCGCCAAAGCGGCACGGAATCTCCTCAAAGTAGACATGGATCGGCGGAACATCCTCAGCAGTCGGCATAATGTAGTTCGTCATCTGGTTATTGGCCATGCGGCCGTCCTTCCATACCACCTTCTCGTAGAGCGCATAGCCGATGCCCTGCGCAATGCCCCCTTCAATCTGACCCCCCGCAAGCACTGGGTGCAGCACGCGGCCCACCTCCTGCACTGACCAGAACTCCTCCACCTCCGCTGAGTAGGTCGTCGTGTCCACCGCCACCTGCGCCACCTGCACTGACCACGCAAACGCCGGATACGCCTCGCCGCGGTACTTCTGGTCGTCCCAGAAGATGCCCGCCGGCGCTTCATACCTGCACAGCGAAATCACCGCGCCATCTTCCTCGCGCAGACGCTCGCACGCCGCAAAGAACTCCTCTCGCGTGAACTCTTCCCTAAGCCCCGCACGTTCGCGCAGCGTCCCCACAAGCTGCAGTCCCGCGCGCTCAATCAGCTTTCCCACCACCATCGACGTCCGCGATGCAACCGTAGGCCCGCTGTTCGGAACAACATTTGTGTCCACCGGAGCCATCTCCACATCGTCGTAGTCGATCCCGATGGACTCGGCCGCAATCTGGCTCAAAATTGTGTTGGTCCCCTGGCCAAACTCGGTGTTCGCCACCAGCACGCGCACCCTGCCTTCCGGCGTCACGTCAATTCCAGCCAGCGAATTCAGATAGCGCTCGCCCGACCCCGTGAACCCCGCACCGTGATAGAACGCCGCAATCCCCAATCCACGTTTCACCGCGCGAGTCTGATTTTCCTGTGCGAACCGCTTCTGTCGCTCATAGTAGTCGCTCTCCGTGAGCGCGCGATCGAGCAGCTTATCCAGAATCACCGGCTCACGCATCACCTGCTCGGTTGCCGTCGTGTCACCATCGTGGAGAAAATTCCGCCGCCGCACTTCCACCGGATCCATGCCGATTGCCGCCGCAATCTCGTCCATGTGCCGCTCAATAGCAAAGATCGCCTGCGGCGCGCCAAAGCCGCGAAACGCCCCGTAGGGCACTGTGTTGGTCGCCCACGCCTTCGAACTCACCCGCACATTCGGGCAAACATACGGTCCCGGCGAGTGCAGCGTCGCCCTTGAAAGCACTGTCGAAGACAGCGTCGTATATGCGCCGCCGTCCGTGGCCACTTCAATGTCCATCGCCAGCAGCTTGCCGTCGCCATCAAGCGCAGTCCGATGCCGCACCCTCGATGGATGTCGCTTCGTCGTCGCCGCCAGGTCTTCCATGCGGTCATAGGTCATCTTCACAACGTGGCCGCTCTTCATCGCCAGCAGCGCCGCGTGCGAAGCCAGCGTCGAAGGGTAATCTTCCTTTCCCCCAAACGCACCGCCCGTCTCAGTCTGGATCGCGCGAACTTTGTCTTCAGGCAGATCGAGCACCGCGAGCAGCGACTTGTGCACGTAGTACGGACACTGCAGCGAACCCCACACCGTGATGCCATTTCCCTCGCTCCATTCAGCGATCACGCCGTTGTTCTCAATGTAGAGGTGCTCCTGCGCGCCGGTGCGATACTCACCCTCCACAATGTGAGCAGCCTGCGCCCACGCCGCGTCTACATCGCCCTTCTCCAGCAAAAAGCTCTTCAAAATGTTGTCCGCGCCCCAGACAATCGTCTCCTGCCGCTCGCTCTCCTCAATCGTGAGCACCGGCATCAGCGGCTCGTATTCGACGTTCACCGCATCCACCGCCTCACGCAGCTTGTGTTTGTCCGGGTGCGCCAGCAGCACAATGGCCTCTTCGCAGTGATTTACCATCCCATCGGCCAGCACCGGCTGGTCTGCATTGATGAGCTGAATATGATTCCTGCCGGGAATGTCGGCCACGGTCACAACCGTGAACTCGGTCCAGTCGATGCGACGATCAAAGCCAATCGACCGGATCAGCCCGCGTGGAATTGAGCTGCGTACCGTCGCACCATACCACATGCCTTCGCGCTCAATATCGTCGAGATAGCGCGCGCGTCCCAGCAGCTTGTCCACGCCCTCTTTTCTAGGGACAGCGGTTCCAACGATGCGGGTTTTCTCGCTCGTGCTCATAGTTTGGGCTGTGCTGGATCTGCGTACGGGTTGAGGCATAGCATACATCGGCCCGCCCCGAATTCCAAGAACCGTTCTCAACTCGCGAGATGCGCCAGGGTCCGCGCAAGCACATGAACCCCCGCGCCAATCCACTCCGGCGACGCATACTCATCGGGTCTGTGGCTCACGCCGCCGCGGCAGGGGATAAAGAGCATTGCCGCCGGCGCAATGCGCGCCATGAAAAGCGAGTCGTGATATGCGCGGCTCACCATACGCTTGTAGCTCTTGCCCGCGGCCTTGGCTGACTCCTCAAGTGCATCTAGAATTGCCGCATCGCAGATTGCCGGTGGATCCGCATTCACCAGTTCCGTCGTAATCGAGATGCCTCGCCGCTGCGACGTCTCCGCGCACGCCTTCATCAGCGCATCAATCACGCCATCGCGCCGTGCACTATCCGTATCGCGAATATCCGTCTCCAGCCGCACACGCGAAGGAATGCTGTTGACCGCTCCGGGGAAAACCTCGCAGATGCCCACGGTCGCCACGGTGTCGATTGTGCCCGTCCCCTTGGCCGTCGCCTCGAGCGCAAGAATCAGTTCAGCCGCTGCAGCCAGCGCGTCTTTTCTTCCCGGCATCAGCTTTGCGCCAGCGTGTCCGCCCTCGCCCTCCACCACGACTCGCAGGCTCGCCGGCGCGGCAATATGCGTCACCAGGCCTACATCGATTCCCTCGGCTTCCAGCGTCGGCCCCTGTTCAATGTGCAGCTCCACAAACTGATGAAACCGTCCTTGCGGCAGCGCCACAGACTCAAGCGACCCCATGAATCCGGCCTGCAAGCGCAACTCTTCAAGCCCGCGCCCTTCCTTGTCGCGCAGCTTCAAAGCGTCGGTCGGCGAAAGCACACCGCCCATCATGCGGCTGCCCAGGCAGCCTATGCCGAAGCGCGTCGGCTCCTCTGCAGTGAAAATTACCAGCTCGATCGAGCGTCGCGGCCTGAACCCAAGCCTCTGCAGCACTCGAATCGCTTCCAGTCCCCCAAGCACGCCGACGCATCCGTCATAGAGTCCGGCATTCGGAATCGCATCGATGTGCGAGCCCGTTCCCACCGGTGCAAGCTCCGGCGCAGTTCCCTCCCAGCGTGCAAACGTATTGCCAATTGCATCCTCGTGGATCGTGAGCCCGGCCTCTGCGCAAAGGCCCTTCACATCGGCACGGGCACGCAGGTCTGCCGCGCTGAAGACCACGCGCGTCACCACCGGCGGTTCAGCCTCTGAGATTGTCGCCAGTGTCATCAACTCGTCGATCAGCCCATCGATGCTCAATTGGGCCGGCACGTTGTTGACTTTCCGAAAAGGTTCGGTTGCCATCGTCTTCACCCTCCCAGCGGATGCCTGCGCCAGTCTTTGTAAATCAAATACTTCGCCGGCTTCTTGCCCAGCGCGCCAAACCACTGCGGACAATAAGGCGCCATCCAGACAAAGTCGCCGGCTTCCACCGGATACCACGAGTCGCCGAGCCTGTAGATGCCTCCGCCCTCAAGCATCAGCAACCCATGCTCCATTACGTGGATCTCCACCATGCTTAGCGCCGCGCCCGGGTTGTATGTCATCGTGTTCACAGCAAAATCGTATTCCGGCCCGTCGGGCATCAGTGCGCGAACACGCAGCCCTTCATCCCCCCCCAGCGGTGTCGCCGCCACATCCGCTTCTTTGCCCACCACAACCCGCGGTTCTTCGTCTTCGGTCTCTACTGGTTCGTAGAGCCTCTCGATGATTGCCGCCCGCGCGTCGTTCCTGGCCCGCACCGTGTGCTTAACCCCTTGTGGAATATACCCAAAGCTCCCCGGCCCGAGAACGTGCTTCTTACCCCCAGCTATCATGTCCAGCTTTCCTTCAAGCACATAGATGAACCGCTGCGCTGGCGCGGGCCCGAGCATGCCGCCCGTGGCAAACTCCGCTGTCATCTGCGTAAATGCCGCGCCGCGTTGCGGAGCGATGTGCACAACAAAATCCACGCCCTCCGCGCCCGGCAGCGGCGTGCGAACAAACGTGTCCGGCGTCTGCAGCATGTGGTCGGCCTTCAAAACACTCCGCGTGGCCCCCAGATGAGTCAGTTGGTGTTGTTGCACAATCGACCTCGTTCCCGGCAATGCATATCTACAAAGCTTGATGCCCGATTCTAACCAACTCTGCTCGCAATCCGCATCAGAAACTCGCGCCCTATGTTGAGGCTGGCCTCAACGTCCGCTTCGAGCACGCTCTCCGTCGGATGATGGCTGATCCCTCCGGGGCTGCGCAAAAACAGCATCGCCGTCGGCACGCGCCCGGCCATCACCATCGCATCGTGCCCCGCGCCGCTCGGCATCGTCTTCACCGGGTAGCCGCACGCCTTCACGGCAGACCTCAGCATCGTCGATAGTCCGCGATCCATCCGCACCGTTTGCTGGTCGAGCTTCTCGGTCCACTCGAAGCCAATGCCGCGCATCTTCGCAATCGCTTCCGCATCAGCAATCAGCTTCCTGGTCCATCGGTGCCTGGCCGCGCTCGACCCGTAGCGAATCTCGAAGCTTACCTCTGCCGACCCTGCGATCACATTACCCGCATTCGGCTCCACAACAATGCGCCCCACTGTTGCCACAATTCCAGGGTCGGTCGTTGTAGCAGCCGCGCGAATCTGCTTCTCCACTTTCGCAACCCACTCCGCCGCCGCAGCCAGAGCATCGCGTCGCAAGTGCATCGGCGTTGTCCCCGCGTGATTGGCCTGTCCGGTGAAGCGCAGGTTCAGCCGCGTCTGCCCAGTGATCCCCTCAACTACCGCAACAGGAATCCCCTCCGCCTCCAGCACCGGCCCCTGCTCGATGTGCAGCTCAACAAAGCCGATCACATCGTCCCCAATCTCCGCGTCCTCGATCTTTGCCGGATTCAATCCGAATGCCCGCATCGCCGCGTCCATCGTCACGCCGTCCGCATCGCTCAACTTCAGCATCGCGGTGTCAAACGCTCCCGTCACTGCCCGGCTCCCAAGAAACGGCACTCCATACCGCATGCCTTCTTCCTCAGAGAACGCAATCACCTCGATCGCCAGCGGCAGGCCGAACTCCCGCGCAATCCCCACCCACTCAATAGTCAGCATCACCCCCAGCACGCCGTCAAACGCCCCCGCATCAGGCACCGTGTCGATGTGCGAGCCCAGCAGCAGCCGCTTCACTCCTGCGCCCCGCGGCTTCCAAAGCCCGCGCAGATTGCCCACCGCGTCCACCGCAACCCTCATCCCCAGCGCTTCCATCCGCTCGCGCAGCAGTGCGTGCACCGCACGCGTAGGCTCGGTCAGGAACCGCCGCGTAGTACGCCCCGGCTCCTCCGTCATCAGCGCAATCCGCCTGCAATCGGCAATCACCCGCTCGGCACGCTCTTTCATCGCCGCGCCAGCTCTCTGCCATGCGGCTTCTCCGCCCACTCGCCCGCGCTGAAGATCCGCTCCCCGCGCAGCCACGTCTCTTTCACACGCCCGCGCAAATCAGCCCCCAGATACGGCGACAGCTTGTGACGAAAATGCAAATCCGACTCCTTCACCGTCCACGCAGCCTCCGGATCGAAGACCACAAAGTCCGCATCGGCGCCCGGTGTCAGCGTTCCTTTTTGCTCCTCAAAGCCAGCCAGCTTCGCAGGTCCAGCGGCCATCCACGCGCCCAGCCGCCCCATCGCTTCATCCAAAGCAAATCCACGCTTCCCTAATGCCGTATTCATCACCGGAAGCGCCAGCCCCAGGCTCGCGATCCCGCCCCACGCGCGATTCCACAACCCTTCTTCGCGCAACTTCATCTCCGGCGGGCACGGCGAGTGGTCAGTCGCCACAAGGTCGATCAATCCGTCTTCGAGCCCGGCCCACAGCGCTTCGCGGTTCTCTCGCCCCCGAATCGGCGGCGCGCATTTGAACTCCGTCGCCCCATCAGGAATCTCCTCCGCCGCAAACCATAGATACTGAACGCAAGTCTCAACGGTAATCGGCACGCCCCGCTGCTTCGCCCCCTCCAGCATCGGCAGCGCCTCAGCGCTGGCCAGATGCACAATATGCACCGGCGTTTGAAACTCCTCTGCCAGTCGCACCAGCAGACCGATCGCCTCAACCTCCGCCGCATCCGGCCGCGAGCGAAGATAAGTCCCATAGCTTCGCCAATCCGCGCCCATCCGATCCAGTTCCGCCGTCGCAGCTTCCACCGGCCCCGCAAACTCAGCATGCGCCAGCAACGGCAAGCCCGTTCCGCGCAGCTCCGCCAGCGCCAGCCGTAAATCCGCCTCACCCACCCACTTGAATCCATCGATCCCCGAGTGAATCAGGAAGCACTTGAGCCCCGGAATCCCCGCTCCGGCCAGCGCCTTCAGCTCCTGCGCGTTCCCGCGTATCACCCCGCCCCACGCTGCCCAGTCCACCCATGTCTTGCCTTGTGCCGCCGCCCGCTTCGCTTCCAGCGCCTCCACGTCGATCGTCTCCGGCACGCAATTCAGCGGCATATCCACCAGCATGGTCACTCCGCCCGCCGCTGCCGCGCGCGTCGCTGTCTCAAATCCCTCCCACTCCGTGCGCCCCGGCTCGTTGATGTGCACATGCGAATCCACCAGCCCCGGCAGCACCACCGCATCGCCAAAATCCGTCAGCCCAGAGGCCAACCCAGACCCCGCCGGCACCTCATCCCAGCCACCAACACTCACAATCCGCTCACCCTCCACCACCAGCGTTGCGGCTCTGAGCCCCGACGCCGTCAGTACGCGAGTTGAACGAAATACCTGTGCCATACTGTGATTACTTTCGCCCCTGAGGGAGGCTGTGAGCAAGTTGACCTCGACAACCGCGCCCAATCCGGAGTTCCTCCGCCGCGCTATCGCGCTCGCTACTGAAAACGCTCGCTCTGGCTCGGGCGGCCCATTCGCCGCAGTCATCGTCCGCGACGGCCGCATCGTCGGCGAAGGCGTCAACACCGTTACCACCACCCACGACCCCACTGCCCACGGCGAGGTCAACGCCATTCGTGCCGCATGCAAAGCCCTGGGCACCTTCACGCTCGAGGGCTGTGAACTCTACACCAGTTGCCAGCCCTGCCCCATGTGTCTCGCGGCCAGCTACTGGGCCCGCCTCGATGTCATCTACTACGGTGCCAGCGACACCGATGCCGCTCGCGCCGGCTTCGATGACGCTTTCCTCTACGCCGAGTTTCGCAAAGATCAGCCTGACCGCAAACTTCCCGCCATGCAGCTTCTTGCCGATGAAGCATGGTCCAGCTTCGCCGCATGGCTCGAATCGCCAAATAAGACCCCCTATTGAAATCCCCCGCACCAGACAAGCCCGCACTTTTTGCACCCTCTGCCGTTCTTCCCGCTTCGTGCCGCCTGCTTAGATTTCATTAGATTCTTCTCATCTCCGCCCCACATGCCGACTCCGAAACCCCTTCGATAAAACTGCTCCGCATTGAGTCACTCCTTCCCAAATCCGCACACGCGGACTGTTCCTGAACGAGACAGTTTTTTCGCTGCGATCAAGCCGCTTGCGCACGCTCTTCCCAGCCGAAGATTGCTGTGAGCCCCTGCGCCGGCAGGGAATTATGCGCAACCCGCGCATCGTTGCCGGCCCGCTGCAAACCCGCGCGGGCCACTGCTGGCAAGGGGGCAACTGCATTGCCTGTTCTTGAGGGAGTTGCCATGATTCGTGTCGCCGCCGCTCAGTCCCGACGTTGTGCCCCCGCCGCATCCTTCCTCATCGCGGCAACTCTGCTCCTTGCGCCAGCCGTCGTATTCCCCCAGGCCAACTTCGGAACGCAAACCCTCGGCGTCTCCTCCAATCCGCAGAACGTTACGGTAACCCTCAGTGGAACGGGCATCGTGGCCAGTGTTCAGGTCCTTACCTCGGGAGCGTCCGGTCTCGACTTTGCTCCGGCCGGCCCGGGCACATGCCTCTCCGCAAACTCTCCCGGCACCTGCACCGTCTCCGTCTCCTTCACTCCCACGGCGCCCGGCCTCCGCGTCGGCGCAATCGTTCTCATGGACGCGGACCAGCAAACCGTTCTCGGAACCGTCTACATGCAGGGCATCGGCTCGGGCGGCCTCGGCGTCCTCATCCCCGCCAACATCGTCCCCGTTGCCGGCGACGGCGAAGGAAAATCCATTCCCGTTCTCGACGGCATCTCCGCTGAAATGGCCGAGCTCGACCAGCCCGCCAGCGTAGCCCTCGACGGCCTCGGCAACCTCTACATCGCCGACGTCTATCACCACCGCATTCGTATGGTCTGCGCAGGCCTCGGCGTCACCATCACCGGAACCGTCTGCACCTCAGCTCAAGCCGGCGTCATTTCCACCATCGCCGGCAACGGCAGCCCAGCTTACACCGGCGATGGCGGCCTCGCCGCCAGCGCAACACTCAACACGCCCGCCGGCATTGCCCTGGACGGTGCCGGAAACCTCTACATCGCCGACAGCGTCAACAACGTCATTCGCAAGATCACCGCGGCTACCGGCGCCATCGACACGGTTGTCGGATTCAAAAACCCGCAAGGCATCGGAGCCCCCGGCTATGGCGGCGATGGCGGCCCCGCTACCGCCGCTCTCCTCAACACCCCGTGGGGCGTCACAGTCGATGCTTTCGGTTACCTCTACATCGCCGATACCTTCAACCATCGCATCCGCAAACTCAATATTTCGTCGGGCACCATCCAGACCGTGGCGGGCACCGGCATCCCCGGATACAACGGCGATGGCCTCCCGGCAACCTCTGCCTGGCTCAATGTGCCTTATGCGGTGGCCTTCGATGCAGCCCACAACATGTACATCCCCGACTCGGCCAACAACCGCGTCCGCATGATAGACCCGTCGGGCATCATCACCACCTTTGCCGGAGTGGGGGCCATCGGCTTCACCGGCGACGGCTCCGCGCCCACTGCCGCAACGCTTTGGTCCCCGTCCGGCGTTGTCGTCGATGCCGGCGGCAATGTCTACATTGCCGATACCCAGAACTCGGCCATTCGAAAGGTCTCCGCCTCCGGCATCATCACCACCGTCGCTCAGAACGACGTCGGGGTTTACCTCTACAACGGTGGCGGGCCCTTTCCCGTGAGCATCTACTGGCCCTGGGGCATGGCTCTCGACGGTCAGGGCAATCTCTATTTCGCTGACTTTCTCAACCTGCGCGTCCGCGAAATCCAGGGCAACGTCTCTCCCGTTGACTTCACCCGCAATCCCATTCGCCAGGGCTACCAGTCCACACCCGCAACCATTCCGGTTCAACTCGAAAACGACGGCAATGCCCCGCTCGACGTGCTCTCCATCGCCGCCGGCACAAACGCCGTGCTGCAGCAGTCCGCCCTCGACCCAAGCCTCCAGCCCTGTGCCGCAACAGGTCAGGATCTTGTGCCAGGCGCCGACTGCTTCATCGAGCCGGTCTTTGCTCCCGCCGCCTTTCCTCCGCTCACCAGCGATCAAACCGAGATCGGTGATATCAGCGTCGCGGCCAACGCAACGCCCACCCTCACGGCCTCAAACTCCCCGCTCCAGGTTGAAGTCGTCGGCATCGCCACTCCTGAAAACTCAACCACCTCGACCCTTGCCTCAAATCCCAATCCCTCCGGCTTTGGCCAGCCCGTCTCCTTCACCGCAACGGTCACCACAGGCGCTGGAACCGGCGACCTCACCGGCGCTGTCGCCTTCTACGACGGCGCCACCCTGCTCGCCCTTCCCGCTGCCATGTACAGCAACGGCACCGCGGGCCAGGCCGTCGCAGAGATCACTGTCTCAACCCTTTCCGTCGGAACCCACACCATCACCGCCGTCTACGACAACACCAAAGACCCCGATCACTTCAGTAGTTCAGTGAGTCTCACTCAGTCTGTCCTCGAGGGAACGGTCACTACCCTCACGGCAAGCGAGAAGACCGCGAACGTCGGCGATACCGTAGTGTTCACAGCCAACGTTTCCGCAGCCAATGGCGGCGCCTACCCTCTTGACGGATCGGTCACATTCACCAATGGCTCAACCATCCTGTGCACCCAGAACATCAACGCCTCCGGTGTGGCCACCTGCTCCACCGCCGTCCTCACCCAGGGCGTCAATCAGATCGCCGCCAATTACACTCCCGCCTCCACCGCCGATATTCAGCCCAGCATCGGTTTGCTCAGCTTCGATGTGCAGGCTCCATCCTCCATCCAGATCGCCATCGGTGGAATTCAGGCACAGTCGAACTCGGGCATCTTCTACGGCAACCCCGTCACCATCGTTGCAACCGTCACCGGCGGTGGCGCAACCGCAAGCAGCACCGGCTCCGCCACGGCTCCTGCCACCGGCACCGTTATCTTCTTCGACGGCAACCAGCAGATCGGCACAGCGACTCTTGCCGGCGCACAGGCTCAAGCCTCGTTCACTACTTCTTCCCTTGCGGTCGGCTCCCATGCCATCACGGCCTCCTACCAGGGCGATGCCAACTACAAGCCCGGCGTCTCGGCTCCCATTTCTGTCTCCGTAAGCCAGGCTCAGACCGCCGTTGCCGTCTCCGCGCTTCCTGCCACCGCCATTGCCGGCGCTCCGGTCGCATTCATCGCCGCCATCAATGTCACTCAGGGAGTCGCCACCCCCACCGGCACGGTCACCTTTACCAGCGGCGGAGTTGCCCTCGGGTCGCAGCCAGTCACGGCCGGCTCCGCCACCATCAGCCCCGTCTTCGCTCCCGGCGTCCAATCCATCGTCGCCACCTACTCCGGCGACACAGACTCCAGCGGCGCCGTCTCCGCTCCGCTCTCTCTTCAAGTCCTCATCGCCACTACCACGGCTGCGGTCACCTCCAGTGCCAATCCTGCCATCGTGCTTTCGCCCATCGTCTTTTCCGCCAAAGTCGTCGGTAACGGCGGCATTCCCTCCGGCACAGTCACCTTCAGCGCCGATGGGGCCTCCTTCGGAAACGCAACGCTCGATGCCACAGGAAGCGCCACCCTCAGCGACGCAAACCTCTCCGTCGGCAACCACTCCATCACCGTCTCCTACTCCGGTGACGGCAACGACGCTCCAGCCCCCTCGGCGGCAATCTCCCAGGTGGTCGGCACCATCTCCACGGGCACGGCGCTCGGTGAGTCGAGCACCGGCGGCTCTGCTCCCGGCGTCTTGCTGGTTGCCACAGTCGTAGGCGCCGCCGGTCCCGTCCCCACTGGCACTGTCACCTTCCTCATCGGCGCCACCGTCCTTGGCTCAGCACCGCTCAACGCCAGCGGCGTCGCAACCCTCGCGCCCAATCCCTTTTCCGGCACTGAGACCGTTACCGCCTCATACGCCGGCGACACCATCCACGGTCCCTCTGTTTCTCAGCCCATTCAGGTCACGGGCGTTCCCATCGGATTCCAGATCACCGTCACCCCCTCCACCTTGTCCATCCCCACCGGCAAAAACGCCACAGTCTCTGTTGCGCTCACCTCGATCAGCGGATTCTCCGACTCCATCGGCCTTGGCTGTGCCACCCTACCCGCGGTCGTCAACTGCCACTTCTCTGCGGCCAGTGTCTCCCTCGCGGCGAATGCCACCCAGACCGTTCAACTCACGCTCGATACTGACAATCCCCTGGGCGGCGGAGGCTCAACATCGCGCAACAACTCGCCCCACGCAGGCAGCGTATGGCTCGCCGGCATGTCTCTCCCCATCGCTGCCTTCTTTGGGATCGTCTTCTCGCGTCTCCGTCGCCGCAGCCCCGCCTTTGCGCGCATTCTGCCTGTCCTGCTCCTCGGCGCTGCAGCCATGCTTCTCAACGGTTGCGGCGGAATATCGCAAGTCAGTGCCGCGGTGGGAACCTACACCATCCAGGTCACCGGAACCGGCGTCAACAGCGACATCGTCCACTATCAGAACGTGACCCTTACCGTTACTCAGTAGCCAACGCCCGCGAATCGGTAACAAATCGGTAATTGTAGAAGTAGGGTCCTTACCCCTGCCTTCACCTCAATTTGAGACTGATTTCCCGCACTTTCCTCCCTCGCCAGGCCTCTGCTCCGGCCCCTGTCTCCGCTCCGGCGCGATCTCGTATACCATCTCGACTCCCACGTTGCAAGGTGACCAAAGGTGTCACCTAAAGTTGCAGAACAGCGGCGTATACTCCATTGAGCCGGTTCAATAATGTCTCAAATTGCACAGTATTGGAGTCTCTTCTCCGCCCAACTCGGTTACGGCATGGTGCAATCCGGCAAGAGGTTCCCCGCACGTTGCAGGTTCCCTTGGAGCAGTACATGAGCCGCGTTCCGTTCGTTCGCCCCGATCGATTTGCTCGTCAATTCAACCCCCCAACCGGCAAGCCAATGGATCCCTTCTTCCACGTGCGTCGTGCGTTGAAGGCCACCCGATCGACTCTCCTCTTTCTTCTGTTTCTCGTCTCCTTCGCGGCCACAGCTCGAGCGCAGGCCAACTTCGCGCCTCAGCCGGTTGGCGCTGCGTCGGGGTCCCAGAACGTTACCGTCAAGGCCTCGGCTGCTGGGGCCGTTGCCAATGTCCGGGTTCTCACCATGGGAATGCAATTCCTGGACTTTACGCCAGGCGGCGGCGCGTCCTCCTGCACCAACGCAAACCTCAGCATCGGCTCCGCCTGCACCCAGTCCGTCGTCTTCACTCCCACGGCTCCTGGCCTCAGGATCGGCGCAGTTGTCCTGCTCGACCAAAATGGCAACATTCTTGCCACCACGCTTCTCTCCGGCACCGGCCAGGGCGGATTGGGTGTGCTGGTTCCTGCCAATGTTGTCCCGGTCGTCAACGAGTTTAACCAGTACCTGGGGCCCGTTGGCGACGGAGGCCTCGCGCTCAACGCGGGCCTCTACCTGCCTTCCGGCGTCACTCTCGATGGCGCAGGCAACATGTACATTGCCGACACCGATCACAACCGCATCCGCATGGTTTGCGGAGGCATCGCCCCCACCATCAATGGAACCTCATGCTCGCCCGCGCAAGCAAACGTCATCTCCACCATTGCCGGCAACGGCAACCCGGCCTACACCGGAGAAGGGCAGCTTGCGGTCAACTCTACGGTGGCCACTCCCTCGGGCGTGACTGTCGATGGCGCGGGCAACCTTTACATCGCCGACACGGGGAACAACGCCGTCCGTGTCATCTCGGCCGCAACCGGCATCATCACCACAGTTGCCGGGACCGGAACACAGGGAAGCGGAGGCGACGGCGGCCTGGCAACTTCAGCCACGCTCAATTCACCCGCTGGCGTCACCCTTGACCCGCTGGGCGACATCTTTATTGCTGACACCTCAAACCATCGCATCCGCATGATCTGCGTTGCGCCCGGCACCATCCTCAACGGAACAACCTGCCCCGGCGCCGGCGACATTACCACAGTGGCCGGAACCGGCTTCACCCAGGGAAATGGTTCTGGTGGATTCTTTGGCGACAGTGGTCCTGCCACCAAGGCAGAGCTGAACTTTCCTTACCCTGTCGCCTTCGATGCTGCGGGCAACATGTACATTCCCGACCAGGAAAATAACCGAGTCAGGGTGGTCAATACTTCTGGCACGATCACCACCTTTGCGGGAATTGGCACCACTGGAACTGCCGCCGTCTACGGGGGCGATGGCGGAGCAGCCACAGGCGCCCAGCTATGGGGGCCATCCGGGGTAGCCGTCGATCCGGCCGGCAACGTCTACATCGCCGACACTCAGCACAACGCCATCCGCAAGGTCAGTTCGGCTGGCAGTTCAAGTCCCGGAGTGATCTCCACGATTGCCGCGCTCCTTCTCACCGAATACGTTCTCGACGGCGCAAACCCGATACCGGTCGACATGGACGGTCCCATCGGGCTCTATCTCGACAGCAAGGGCAACCTCTACTTTGCCGACACCCTGAACAACGCAATTCGCGAGGTTCAAAGCAACGCTTCGGTGCTCGACTTTACTAAGACTCCCGTCCGCCAGGGAGAGCAGTCGGCCCCGCAAAGCCAGACGGTCGAAAATGACGGAAACCTGCCGTGGGCTCCGGACAGCATCGCTCCCGACCCGAACGCTACCGTGAACGCCGCCGGAACTACATGCGAAATTGGCGCGCCGCTCGCCGTCGACGCTCAATGCATCGTCAGTGTCGAGTTCTCCCCATCCGTTTCAATCCCAATTCCGGTCAACGGCCCGGAGTTCGGCAACGTCGATGTCGCCAGTGCCGCCGTGAACACTCCCCTCGACATCATTCTGGTCGGCGATGCCACCTCCCTCAACTCCACAACCGTGGTCGTCACCTCCAGCCTCAATCCATCTCCCTTCGGACAGTCTGTTACCTTCACCGCCACGGTCACCACCGGTGCGGGAACCGGTGCGCTTGACGGAACGATCACCTTTTCTGTGGATGGCACTCCCGAGGGGCCCTTTCAAGTCACCGCCCAGGGCACCACTGCCACTGCCCAATACACCCCTTCCACGCTGACGGTTGGGGTCCACAACATCACGGCCACCTATACCGACACCGATGGCGCCCACCTGGATAGTCCAACCAGCCCCGTACTGGTCCAGACCGTGATTCAAGGCACCTCCGTCGCCCTCGTCTCCAGCCAGAATCCCTCGATGCTCGGCCAAAGCGTCACCTTCACCGCCGCTGTAACCGCAGGCAGCGTCCCCATCTCCAACGGAACCGTTACTTTCATGGATGGATCCACCATTCTGCAAACGGTCACGCTTTTTGCCAACGGTACGGCAACCTACACCACTGCGTCGCTCCCGAATGGACTTCACGTAATCACCGCAGCGTACAACGGCGATCCGCAACTGCAAATTCAGCCCAGCGCCTCCAATCCGGTTAATCAGCAGGTGGTTGTCCCTTCAACCGTCACTCTGACCTCTTCGCTCAACCCCTCCACCATCGGCATTGCCGTCACGTTCACTGCCACGGTCACATCTCAATCCACCCAGGCGCCCACGGGCGTGGTCAACTTCCTCAACGGAGCGCAGCAGATCGGGACCGTCAACCTGAGCGCCGCTGGCCAGGCGGTCTTGACCATTCCCTCCCTTCCGGCCGGAACCGACTCCATCACAGCCGTCTACGCAGGCGACAACTTCAACAGTTCCGGTACATCCACAGCTTTTGCCCAGGTCGTCAAGCAGGCAGCCACTGCCACAGCGGTCAGCGCAACACCCAATCCCGCAATCGCCGGTGGCTCAACGGCGCTTACGGCCACCATCACCGTGACGCAAGGCGTGTCGACCCCCACAGGAACCGTCACTTTCACCAGCGGCGCAACCAACCTGGGAACCGCAAACGTCGGCGTCAACGGAACCGCTGCCGTCAACGTAATCTTTCCGCCCGGCAGCCAATCCATCGTCGCCACCTACGCGGGCGACAACAACGATCTGGGTAGCGCATCTGCGCCATTGCTGTTGACCGTCCAGCCTGCAACTACAGCCAGCACTCTAACCTCAAGCGCGAATCCCGCCGTGGTCCAATCTTCTGTCACATTCACGGTCCAGGTAACAAGCAACGGTGGCATCCCCACTGGCATGGTCACCTTCAGCGCCGATGGCACCGCAATTGGTACGGCCACGCTCGACGCCACCGGCAAGGCCACCGTATCTGACGCCAATCTCTCCGTCGGCTCTCATTCCATCACTGCTAGCTACGGCGGCGATACCAACGATGGTCCCAGTACCGGTACGCTCACCCAGGTGGTCGGTACCATCCCCACCGCGACCGCCCTCGGTGTTTCCACCACCGGTGGCGCTACTCCTCAGGTCATTCTCGTTGCCACGGTTGTCGGGACCACCGGACCGACTCCCACAGGGACCGTCACATTCCAGTCGGGAAATGTTGTTATTGGATCCGCCACGCTCGACTCAAGCGGTGTTGCGATTCTCACCCCCAACAACAACCTCCCGGTAGGGACTGACAGCATCGTGGCCATCTACGGTGGCGACACCATCCATGCCGGCTCCCAGTCTCCTGCCGTCTCCGTCTCCAACGTCCCCATCGGCTTCACCATCACCGTAACCCCACCGAGTGTGACCATCCCCTCTTCGCAGAGCGCGGTTCTCAATGTGGCACTCACTTCCTATAGCGGATTTACTGACACCATCGGTCTCGGATGCGCATCGCTGCCCGCCGCCGTCAACTGCCACTTCTCCACCATCAGTGAGCCCCTCGTTGCCAACGGGACCCAGACCGTCCAGCTTACAATCGACACCAATAATCCGCTCGGCGGCGGCACTTCTTCCGCCAGCGCGCAGCGCCCCGGCGCAGTAAAGGCCCTGTTTGCAGGCCTGTCGCTGCCCCTGAGCCTGTTCTTCGGCTGCCTCTTCTGGAGACTCCGCAAGCGCCACCGCGCTGCCTTCACCACCATGGCTGTCGTGCTCTTTGCTTTCGCCTCCATGGCCATTACCGCCTGCAACGGCTTCACCCAGATCAGCGCTTCGCCAGGAACCTATCTGATCCAGGTGATCGGAACCGGGAACAACAGCGACATTGTGCACTATCAGAACGTCTCCATCACGATTACTAAGTAACGCGGGCCCGAATGTCCGCCGATAGGACATGCATGAAGAGCTCTCATTCTTCTTCGAATGATTTTTGCGCGATGACTAGTTTCTTTCGTCGCGCTGCACTTTCGGCCGCTGTTGCGGCTCTGGGCCTCGCTGCTTCGGTTGCCGCCTCAGCCCAGACCGTGCCCGACGGGTTTCAGGACCGCATCAAGCTCTCGGTCGGTGGAACTGCCTCGGAGTATTTTCTCCAGTACGGCCAGACCCGGCTCCTCGGCGTCACGGCATTCTCCGACATCGACATTTGGGTTCACTACGGCGTTGAAGCCGAAACCCGCTTCCTCGAGTTCAATCAGCCGGAAAATATCCACGCCGAAACCTATCTCGCAGGACCTCGCGCCAGGCTCAATCTGGGTAAATTCCAGGTCTACGGCAAAGGTCTGGTCGGGCTCGGCGTTTTCCACTACCCCTACCGCTACGGCACTGACAACGACTTTGTCGCCGCGGGAGGCGGCGGAGTCGACTACCATATCTCCCCGCGCGTCCACATCCGCCTTGCCGACTTCGAATACCAGTATTGGCCCGAGTTCCATTACGGGCCAATGTCCTCGTTCGGCATCAGCGCCGGTTTCCGCGTCCGCGTCTTCTAGAGGACTCCTCCCCTTGATGTGCCGCGAAACTTGATATGTCACGGTTTTGAAAGGGCACGGTTTCACCCGTTCCGCAGAGCTTGATGTGTCACGGTTTTGAAAGGGCACGGCTTCAGCCGTGCCGCAAGACACCCAATAATCACGTGGGCTTTAGCCCCTGAGGGACGTTTTTTCCTACACTGCCAAAGAAGATTTCTATTTCTCCGGCGCGTCGTCCTCGTCGCTGTTGTGCAAATAGCACCAGTGAATCTCGTCCACCGGCGCTTCCGGCCACTTCGCCTGCACCAGGTCATCCTCGCTTAGCTCGTGCAGCTTGAAGTCGATCGTGCCGTCCCCATGCACTGTCCCTTGCAGGAAACCATAAATCCTCGTCTTGGACTGCTTGTCGGCATCCGCTGGCAGCGCGTAGCGATGTGCTCCCGCGCTCCCGATGATGATGCCCGGAAGTACCTTCTTCGTGTACTGCTTCCAATACGGCGTGCTGTAGATGTTCGGCGAATAATAGTGCGAGTGGCTTGAGATAACGTAAACGTTCTTTCCCGCCGCCTGCGCATCGTACAACCACCCATAGACGATCTCGCCTGTTCGTATTCCCAGGTCCCAGTCATCCATCGCGTGGTCTGAGCTGTTCGAATGAGGCAGCGATTCGTGCATGCCCACAACAATCGTCTTCACGCCAGAGTCCGCTGACAGATCGTGATCGATGACCCCGCGTAACCAGGTCATCTGCGCATCCGAGAACTGGTCCTTGCTCGCATTGTCCACCGTCACAAAGTCCACGCTGCCTTCGATCCAGTGGTACCAGCTCTCCACGGTCTCGGTGCCATCCGTCTTTCGTTGCGCTGCAATCTCCGGCCGATTGAGAAACGACTGAAATTTCTGAATGTATGCTTCGCGGTTCATCGGCTTAACAGCCTCGTGATTCCCTCGTCCCAGAAACACCGGGAAATCGCCAAACGAAGCCATCTGGTGCGTCAGAAAGTCATCCCACGCGATCGGCAGGTACTCTTCTTTATCGAGTTGCTTGCCCCCCGGTTGCATCGATTGCAGATCTTCGTCAGGGGCATACATGGCGCGAAAGTCTCCCAGATGCCAGTAGAAAGTGTCCTTTTCTGCCTTCACCTTCGCGGCGATCGCGGGCACCACGAAATCGCCGCAGTTGCGGCTGTCCCCGCTTACGGCAAACGTCCAATCCGCGGCTGCCTGTTGGGTCCGGCCAGGTTGGGGCAAAAGCGCCAACGCTGCGAGAGTTGCCAGTGCCGAAATCTGGAAAGGGATGCGGAGGAATTGAAAACCAGTTGGCTGCGACATGGCTGAAGAATAACCCACCCGGCCCTTCGCGATCATGAAGAGAATGTTCTTAAAACGCTGCCACGGCTCGCTTGACGCGCACCAGCCTCGCGGCTCCCCATGAAAAGGCCGTTCCCGCAATGACCTGCGTACCGCAATCAGGGAGGATCTCCCGCAGCTTGTGACTAGAGTCACGGTGGTCTTCCCGCGCGCTCGCTACTTTGAATGCTGAGGGTTCAGTGCTCAACAGCGCACACCGGGACCGCTTTCATGCCTTTTGCGAAACGGGCGATGAAATAAGAGAGGATTTATCAGCATGCCTTACGTGATTACCGATGCCTGTACCAAGGATTTTGTTTGTGTCGCCGAGTGCGCCACCGCTTCCATCGCCCCTGCGGTTGACCACCCCGATGCCGCCTCCGTCACCCAGCTCTTCATCAATCCCGACGAGTGCATCGATTGCGGCAACTGCGCAGATATATGCGCGCAGCACGCCATCTTCGCGGTCGAAGACCTTCCAGCCGGCAAAGAACATTTCGCCGAGACCAACAAGACCTACTTCAACTAGGTCCCTGACCGCTTGAAGTTGTTCCAACGATGGGTGCCCCACCCTTGGCACGTCACTGTCTTTGTGCCAAGGGTGGGATTCATAGACACCCCGGTCGCTCATCAAACAAAAAGGCCCCGCCGCAATGGAGGCTCTTCGTCTTCTTCCATTTCTATGTCTCGCCGCCAAAAACCTCCCCAGCCACCGCCGGAGCTAAAAGCTAACCGCTGTTTTCGCCCCCTCATAGTTCACCGTATTCTCCGCCCCCTCCGTCTCCCCAATCCCCACGCCGTGTCCGCTCTTCACAACCACCACGTTAAACGTCCGCTTCGCCAGCATCCCTGGAAAGCTCCCCTCCCGAGCGCCCACCGTCAGCGTCTTCGCCGCATCGTCCCAGTGCAGCGCAATCGTCGCGTGTGCGCCCTTCTCATACGCATACCCGTCGTTCTCGTCCTCATACAGTTGAAAGTCCCCATCCGCCCCCGGATAAATCCGCAGCTCGATCGGGTCTTCAGCCTTCTCCGTCGTCCACTCCATCTTCGGCCCCATCGGCACAATCGACCCCGCCCTCACAAACAGCGGCAGCTTGCTCAGCGGCGCATCCGCCTGAATCCGCTTTCCGCCTTCCGTCTTCTCGCCCGTCCAGAAGTCGTACCACGTAGCCTTCGGCAAATAAACCGTCCGGCTCGTCGCGCCCTCCGTCGTCACCGGGCTCACCAGAATCGCCGGCCCAAACAGATACTCATCCCCCGTGTTCTGCGCCTCCACATCTTCGCGCCAGTCCATCACCAGCGGCCTCATCAGCGTCCCGTGATTGCTCGTCACCTGCCACGCTTGCGAGTAGATATACGGCATCAATCTGTACCGCAGCGTGTCGTAGTCCACCAGGATCTTCTGGTCCTCAGCCCCATAGCTCCACAGCTCGTTCTCGCTCGGGGTCCGCGTCCCATGCACTCTGAAAATCGGCGAGAACGCCCCAAACTGGAACCACCGCACAAACAGCTCCCTGAACTTCGGATCATTCAGATTTCCGCCCGATATAAACCCGCCAATATCCGTCGTCCAGTAAGGCATCCCCGAAATCGCATAGTTCAGCCCCGCCGGAATCTGCCTCTGAAACGTCATCCAGTCGCTCAGCACATCCCCCGACCACGCCGTCACGCCATTCCGCTGCGCTCCCGCATACGCCGACCGCGAAAGAATGAACACCCTCTTTTGATCGCTCGCCGCCCGCTGCCCATCGCTCACCGCGCCCGTGTGAAACAACGGATACACGTTCGCATATCGCGCTCCCGACCCCAGAAAAATCTTGTTCGTCGTCAGAATGTTGTCTTCCCGCGCCTCCGTCTCCGGCTCATCCGTGTCCAGCCACCACGCGTCTACGCCCTTCTGAAACAGCGCCGTGTTCGCATTCGCCCAGTACTGCTTCGCCGCCTCAGGATTCGTCGCGTCATACAACGCCTGTCCCACCGGGTGAAAACTCGGCTGAATCGTCTTCGCGATAAACCATCCCTTCTTGTCAAACTCGTCGTAAGTCGCGCTGCCCGGCCTGAAATAAGGCCAGATCGAAACCATCAAATGGAAATGCTCTTTGTGCAGCGTGTCGATCATCCCCTGCGGATCGGGATAGTGCGAGTTCCACGTCATCTCCCCCATCGTGATCCACCAGAACCAGTCCTGCACAATGTTGTCCACCGGAATATGCTCGGCCCTGTACTTCGCCGCCACATCCTCAATCTCCTTCTGCGACTCGTACTTGTTTTTGCACTGCCAGAACCCATATGCCCACTTGCCAAACAGCGGCACTTCGCCCGTCAGCTCGCGATAGTGCCCGACAATCGCGTCCATCTCTGGCCCATAGATGAAGTAGTAGTCAATCCGGTCCGCTACCTCAGCGCTCAAATACAGCGCATGAACAAACCGGTTGTTCATCCGGCTCCGTGAACTGTTGTTCCAGAAAATCCCAAACCCATTGCTCGAAACCAGCAGCGGTATCGCAATGTTCGTGTTCTCCTGCGACAGGTCCACCGTCTCGCCGCGATAGTTCCACACTCCCGCCTGGTGCTGCCCCAGCCCATACAGCCCTTCATGCGAGCCATAATTCCCCAGCGACACCTCCGCGTGATAAGTCTTCTCGCCATTCACCTCCACCGGCCGCAGGCTCCGGTACCCATCCGTCGCCAGCATCTTGCCCGCCATCCGCCGCCCCACCGACCCCGGCCCCGTCGCCACCACTCCACCCGCCACCTGTGGGTCCGGCGCAACGTAATGGATCGCCCCGCTCTCCCGCTCAATCGCCACCGTCAGCTTCGCCGTCGTCAGCGTCACCATCCTGTCGTTTGAATTCACTTCAAACGCCGCCCCAGGCCAATCCTTCTTCACAACAACGCCATCCCACGGCCGCTCCGGCGCAGCTGGCCCCGGCGGCGTATACGTCACATGCAGCACGTCCGCCGCCTTCACCTCAATCCGCAGCACCCCATCCTTCTGCTGCACCTCCACCCCGTCCGCCATCTTAGCGAAGCTCACCACCGGGTTCGGCGGATTCCACTGCCCCATCGCCACCGGGGTCATCACTACCGCCATCATCCCAGCCGCCACTCCCGCAACCGTCCCCACCAGTCCCGCTCGCCTCATTGCAAACACCCTCGTCTCAATCGGTTTACTTGCCCGAATCAGTCTACTCCCGCGCCCTTTCCATCATGCTCGCCACTCCCGGCCCTTTACGTCCTTTCCGCTTGCAAGAGTGCCAATTTCCGTCCAGAATGAAGTGTCCCAAAGCACATAGCTCCATTCGCAGCCACGCTAGAATGCTGTCTCCACCCAAGGACCCTCCATGCGGACCCGCGCCAGTCTGAGTTTTGGCCTTTTGATCCTCGCTGTCTGTTCATCTTCGCGCCTTTTCGCCCAGTTCCAGCCTCCCACCTCCGACGAACTCAAGATGACCGCCGACCCCAAAGCTCCCGGTGCCGAAGCCGTCTATCTCAATGTTTCTGAGGTTGATGACCTGGGCTTCAAATACGAGACCCACTATGCTCGCATCAAGGTCTTAACAGAAAAGGGCAAGGAACTCGCCACCGTCGAACTCCCCTACGAAAAAAACGTCTATAGCGTGGACGACATCAAGGCCCGGACCATTCAGCCAGATGGAACCATCGTTCCTCTCAGGGGCAAGCCCGCCGATATTCTCGAGGCCAAAACCAAGGGCTACCAGGCCAGTCAAAAAGTCTTCAATCTGCCCAGCGTTCAGGTGGGCAGCATCCTGGAGTACTACTTCAAGATTCGCTTTGCCGACGATTACTACTTCTTTCCGCATTGGCAGATTCAACGTGAACAATTCGTTCACAAGGCGCACTATCAGTGCAATGAGTGTCGACGCCTTCAGCGCTTTTCGAGACTTCCTCTCGGACTGACGATCGAGAAAGATCACGCCGGAAACTTCGTGTTGGACCTCACCGACATTCCGCCTGTTCCAGACGAGGACTGGATGCCACCCTTGGGAAGCGCCACATACAAGGTCTTCTTCTACATCGAAGGCGACACAATGGGGCAACAATTCTGGTCCTATGTAGGAAACAACTGGTCCACCAGCGTAAACACCTACATAGAACCGTCAGATTCGTTTCGCGCAGTAGTGAAGGGCTTGCTTCAACCCTCCGACTCTGACCTTGTGAAAGCAAAGAAGCTCTACGACGCCGTGCAGTCGCTCGAAAACACAGACTTCACCCGGGAAAAAAGCGAAGCTGAACGCAAGAAGCTGAAGGTCAGAGAAATAAAGCGCGCCGAAGACGCCTGGACCGAAAAAGGCGGAACCCGCACCGAAATCGCCCTTCTCTATCTCTCCATGTTGCGCGCCGCCGGCCTCACCGCTTACGCCATGCGCCTGGTCGACCGCTCAAGCGCAACCTTCATTCCCGAGTACTACGACTACGACCAGCTCAGCGACACCATCGTTGTCCTTGATCTCGACGGCAAGAGAATCCTCCTCGATCCCGGCCAAAAAATGTGCCCATTCCAAACTCTCAGTTGGCGTCACTCCATGACCACTGGCCTCGTTCAAACTGCCTCCGGCAGCGCCCTCGCCACCACTCCCGGCCAGACCTACACCGCCAACGCACTGCAACGCACAGGCGAAGTCACCATCGACGCCCACGCCGCTATCGACGGCAACTTCCGCTTTCTCATGAGCGGTCAAAACGCACTCTACTGGCGAGACTTGAATCTCGAGGAAGACACTGCCGAACTCAAAAAAGACTTCGACCTGTGGCTCGCCAAAATCGTCCCCGAGGGAGTCGAAGCGCACGTCGACCACTTCATCGGCCTCGACGATCCCGAAGCCAATCTCGCCGCCGTAATCACCGTCAAAGGTACCCTCGGCACCTTAACATCCAAACGCCTGCTGCTCCCCGCCCTCTTCTTCGCCTCGCAGAGCGAGCATCCCTTCGTAACTCAGGAAAAGCGCATCACCTCCGTCGACATGCACTACGGCGAGCAGATCACCGACGACGTCACCTACAGCCTCCCTCCTGGCCTCCAGGTCGAAACCGCACCAAAACCCTCCAAGGTTCCCTGGCCAGATCACGCTTTGCTCAGCATCGATTTCAAGACAGATCCCGGCCAGGTCAGAATCGTCCGCCGATTCGCCCGCGCCTTCACCTTCGTCAAACCGGAGGACTACTCCGCCCTCCACGACTTCTACCTGAAAGTAGCCACCGCCGATCAGCAGCAGCTCGCCCTCACTCGCACCCCACCCACAAAAGGAAACTAACCATCGTGCGCCCTCTTTCCGCCCTTGTCAGCCAAACCCTGAGCAAGAATCGCATCTCTGCATCCGCTCTCCTGCTCCTCGCCCTTGCATCTCCAGCCCGCCTGCTCGCCCAGTTCCAGCCCCCCACCCCCGACGAGCTCAAAATGACCGCCGACCCCAAGGCCCCTGGTGCCGCCGCCGTTTACCTCAACGTCGAAGAAGTCACCAACGATCCTCTTCACTACCACATGGTCTACGCCCGCATCAAAGTTCTCACCGAAAAAGGCAAAGAGTACGCCACTGTCGATATGCCCTACGCCGGGAGCGACTACAAGGTCACCGATATCAAGGCCCGAACCATCCACTCCGATGGAACGGTAACTCCCCTCGAAGGCAAAATCGAAGACCTGCTCGTCATGAAATCCGCTGGCAATCGGATCACCCGCAGAGTCATCAACCTCCCCAGCGTCGAAGTCGGCAGCATCCTCGAATATCGCTATCAACTCCGCTACGACGACAACCACTACTCCTCGCCCTTCTGGGAAATTCAACGCCCCTTGTTCGTCCACAAAGCCCATTACGCGTTCACGCCTTTCAAGGCCTTCCTTCCCGGCCCGGAGAACGCCACCAGCTCGTTCCTCGTCGATGAGCATGGCCATCCTGTCAACTCCCTCGTTTGGTGGCACGTTCTTCCCCCCGGCATCGAGGTCAAGGTCGATGTCGCCGGACACTTCAGCGTCGACATCACCGATGTTCCCCCCATCCCTGACGAAGAATGGATGCCGCCAATCCATAGCCTCCTTTACAAAGTCCTCTTCTACTACAAGGGTGGCTTCACAGCGAGCGACTTCTGGGTCTCCGAAGCCAAACGCTGGTCCAAAGAAGTCGACCACTTCGCCGAGCCGACCACAACAATCCGGGACGCGGTCACCGCTCTCATCGCTCCCGCCGACTCTGCCGAAATAAAGGCCAGAAAACTCTACAAGGCCGTGCAAGCCCTCGACAATACTGACTACACGCGCAAGAAAGACAAAGTCGAGCTGAAGCAACTCGGCCTCCATGCCGCCAAACGTGCCGAAGATACTTGGTCCCAGAAGAGTGGCTCCAGCGAAGACATCGCCCTCCTCTACCTCGCCATGCTCCGCGCCGCCGGCCTCACCGCCTATGCAATGAAGGTTGTCGACCGCGAAAATGCCCTCTTCGACCCCACCTACATGAACTTCGATCAGCTCGACAACACCGTCATCCTCACCAACGCGGGCGGCAAGGATCTCGTCCTCGACCCCGGCGAAAAAATGTGCCCCTTCCAGCTCCTTAGCTGGCGCCATGCCAGCGCCGGAGGAATCCGTCAAAGTCCCGAGGGCCGCTCCGCGGGCATCACGCCGAGCCTGCCTTACTCTGCCAACACCGTTGTCCGCAGCGGCGATCTCGACGTCGATGAACACGGCGCCGTCAATGGCCGTCTCACTCTCGTCTTTACTGGCCAGGAAGCTCTCCGCTGGCGTCAGGCTTCAATCGAAAACGACCTCGACGAAGTCAAGAAGCGCTTCGACCACTGGCTCAAGGAAATCTGTCCCGAAGGCGTCGACTCCCACCTCGACCACTTCCTCGGCCTCGACGATCCCGATGCCAATCTGGTTGCCATCGTCAATGTCGCCGGAACCCTCGGAACCGCTACCTCAAAGCGAATCCTCCTCCCCGGTTTCTTCTTTGAAACCCGCGCCAGCCATCCCTTCGTCGCACAGGAAATGCGCCTCGAGCCGGTCGATATGCACTACGCCGATCAGGTCACAGACCAGGTCATCTATCACCTGCCCGCCGGCTTCACCGTCGAAGGCGCTCCGCAAACCAACCAGATCAACTGGCCCGGCCACGCTGCCCTCGCCACCAAAGCCGTCTCCGCAACCGGCCAGGTCACCGTCGTCCGCCAGTTCATCCGCGGCTTCACCTTCGTCAAGCCAGCCGACTACCAGGACCTCCGCGGCTTCTATCAGAAGGTCGCCACCTCCGACCAGCAACAACTCGTCCTCACCTCATCGCCATCTACAAAAGGAAACTGACCAAAAGTCTTCGTTGCGTCTCAAGGCAATCGGGGCCGTTCACTCTTTCGCGGCTCGCATTCCGATCAGGCCCCATCCCTCATCCTGGTGTAAACTAGTTCAGACCCCAAAAAGCCGGCTCGCAATGCGCCGGCTACCTTGTGTCGGGACGTGGCTCAGCCTGGTAGAGCACTCGCTTGGGGTGCGAGGGGTCGGCAGTTCAAATCTGCCCGTCCCGACCATTCATTTCCCCATCTCCAATCCCATTCCGCATCGGCAGTCTCCTCCTCGACTGCCGCGCCCCCTCCATGTCCATCTCGCAACCTTGACATCCCCTCCCCGCGGCCCTGATCCTTGTTCGTTACAGTTAACGATGTAGATGAGGCCTCAATGTCCGATCCTTCCATTCCCACTTTCCCGGCAGCCGATGCCGTCGACCCCGCCACCGTCCCTCAGCGCCGCCTTCGCTCCGGCGCATCCATGCCCGCCATCGGCCTCGGCACCTTTGGCTCTGACCACGTCCCCCACGCCGCTGTTGCCGCCGCCGTCCTCGACGCCGCCGCCCTCGGCTATCGTCACTTCGACTGCGCCTCCGTCTACGGAAACGAAGACCTCATCGGTCAGTCGTTCCAGCAGATCATGCGCTCAGGCATCAAGCGTGAAGAGCTCTGGATCACCTCCAAGCTCTGGAACGACAAGCATGACGAAGCCGACGTCATCCCCACCTGCGAAAAGTCCCTCCGCGACCTCAAGCTCGACTACCTCGACCTCTATCTCATCCACTGGCCCTTCCCCAACCATCACCCGCCGCATTGCGATGTCAGCGCCCGCAATCCCGACGCCGTCCCTTACATCCACGAGCGCTACATGCGCACCTGGCGCAAGTTTGAAGAACTCGTCGATCGCGGACTCGTTCGCCACATCGGCACCTCCAACATGACCATCCCCAAAATGGACTTGCTCCTCCGCGATGCGCGCATCCTTCCCGCGGCCAACGAAATGGAACTCCATCCCCACTTCCAGCAGTCCGAGTTCTTCAGCTACCTCGTCAACAAGGGCATCGTCCCCATCGGCTACTCGCCGCTCGGCTCACCTGGACGCCCCGACCGCGATCGCACCCCTGAGGACACCTCGCCCACCGAAGATCCCGTCATCGTCCGCATCGCACAGCGCCTCGGCGTCCATCCCGCCGTCATCTGCGTCAAGTGGGCCGCGCAGCGTGGACAAGTTCCCATCCCCTTCTCCAGTCGCCGGTCAAACTACCTTGCCAATCTGCGCGGCGTTATCAGCGATCCCCTCACCGGCGAAGAAATGCGCGCCATCGCCGCCATCGATCGCAACTGCCGCCTCATCAAGGGCCAGGTCTTCCTTTGGAGAGACAATCAATCCTGGGAAGACCTCTGGGATATCGACGGCGTCATCACCCCTCCATAAGCAGCCTCAGATCAAGCCAGCCTTGTATCAGGGCACGGCTTCAGCCGCGCCGAAAACGCCAACAAAATGACCGGGCTTTAGCCCCTGCAAATCTTCGCTCAACGAAAATAACACTTGTGCGGAGCCTCACTAAGTCCCATCCGCGCCCCTCTACCTTTTCTTCAACAACTCGCGGAGAATCCTCATCAACTCGCGGAGAATTCAATCCATGCCCAACTCCATGAAAGCCGCATACCTGCCCGGCAATAGCACGGTTGAAATGCGCACCGTCTCAGTGCCAAAGCCTGCGCACGGCGAAGTCCTTCTCGCCATCAAGGCGTCCACCATCTGCGGGTCCGACATCCGCTGCATCTATCACGAGCATCTCGGCAAAGGTCCCGAAGGCTATTGCGGAGTCATCGCCGGCCACGAGCCCGCCGGTCAGGTTGTCGAGGCCGGCCCCGGATGCCGGCGCTTCAAGGTTGGAGATCGCGTCCTCGTCTATCACATATCCGGTTGTGGACTCTGCCCCGACTGCCGCCGCGGCTTCATGATCTCCTGCACCAGCGCGGAATATCGTCGCGCCTACGGGTGGCAGCGCGACGGCGGCATGGCCGAGTTCATGATCGCTGAAGAGAAGGACCTCATCCTGCTACCCGACTCACTCACCTATCTCGACGGCGCACAAGTCGCCTGCGGATTCGGCACCGTATACGAGGGTCTCGAAAAGATCGGCATCAGCGGCAACGATGCAGTGCTCATAACCGGTCTTGGCCCGGTCGGCCTCGCTGCCGGAGCCTTGTGCCGCAAGCTCGGCGCTGAAAAAATCATTGGCATCGATGTCCTCGACGAACGCCTCGAGATCGCCCGCTCCCTCGATCTCTGCGATCACGTTCTCCGCTCCGGCCCCGGCAACGTCCAGCAGGTCCGCGACCTCACCGGCGGCCACGGCGTCGAGCGCGCAGTCGATTGCTCTGCCAACGCTGAAGCCCGCGCCACCGCCATTCGCGCCACCCGCAAGTGGGGCCGCATGGTCATGATCGGTGAAGGTGGCTCAGTCACCTTCAACCCCTCGCCCGACATCATTCACGATCAGAAAACGATCTACGGTTCTTGGGTCAGCTCCATCTGGCGCATGGAGGAGCTGGTCGAAAAGCTGGTCCGCTGGAATCTCCATCCCGAAGACATCGTCACCCATCGCTTTACACTCGACCAGGCTGCCGATGCCTACGCCCTCATGGCAACAGGAAAGTGCGGCAAAGTCGCCGTCTGTCCCGGCGAAGCCAGGTAACGAACTCCGGCGAGCCGCTCTTCAGGTCGACTTCGGCGCGGACTCCTTGCTTTCCGTAGCCCTATCGCCCTGCCCATGCTCGCGACCTTTGCCCGCTGCCTTCAGCTTCAATGCCTGAAGCACCGGTACATGCGTCCGCGTATGGCATTCACGGCAGCGGATCGGATACTGAAACTTCAGCAGCCAGAAAATGTCCGACCTCCGAAGCCGAGACCTCCGCAAAATCACCGAGTTGCAATAGAAGCACTTCATCCCGCCACACTCTCCGGAGCAGTCTCCGCTCTTCTCCGCAGCCCCCTCCGAATCGCTCTTGGAGCATTTTCGGATTTGCGGTAGATCTCCGTGCCCCATCCATTCCGCGGTTCTTCAGCGGAATGGTCGGGATGCCAATGGACTTTCGGTCTACAGATTTTCCAAAAATGCTTTTGGCTTGCAATGATTGATGCTACAAACTAGCACATTCTTCCCATCCCTGTTGACTGTTCGAGAGTTCCCCTCCCTCAGAGACCTCCCTGCAACTCCTCCTGAATGAACCCGTCGGACTATGCACCCGTTGGCCCGCCCCTCGCCGGGGGAAAGCACCTGCAGCACAACCCCGCCAAACCGCAGAGCAACGCATGCAGCCCAGCGCTGTGGTCGACCGCCAGGCCCCAAATAAGAAACCACATCAGATAGGGAAAAGAGTATCGGAAGAACGCGGCAGCGTGGTCACGCGTCCCCGTCGGCGCAGCGACCCGGAAACAACCGGCGCAGCAAGCTGTGCCGCAAGCTCGCGAAGCTCCGCGCGCACGCGGCCAATTGTCGCCGCCACGCCATCACCATGCGCAGTGTTCTCTCCCACCGCCAATGGCAGCGATTGAGGCTCCCGCTTCGGGTCCATCCGCCGGCCATGCTGTATCTGCCCCAGCGCCTGACGCGCCCCGGCCAGCGTGTACCCCTCACCATGAACCAGTCGCTTGATCTCCAGCACCAGCTCTACATCCCGCCGCCTGTAAAGCCGCTGGCCCGTCCCGCTTTTATTCGGTTTCAGTTGCGGAAACTGCGACTCCCAGAACCTCAGAACATAGGTCTCCAGGTCGCAGATCTTCGCCACATCGCCAATCTTGAAATAGAGACGGTTGGGGATGATCGTCTGATCACCGGCACGCTTTTGGGGTTGCGTCACAGCCATGAGGAAGTCGAGCGAACCTCCGCTTTTCCCGGAAAACCCGCTCTACCCAAGAGTATAGGCTCATTTCTGCACCATTTGTGAAGCAAAATCGACGCCCGCCCCACACCCCCACACCCTGGACCCACTAAACCGCCCCCCGCGCCGGCGATTTGTGTGGTGCCGCTCGCAGGTACTGCTTCGGCCACGACGCCGCCTCTCCCAGCGCTGCCGCCGCGTGCACCGCCCAATACGGATCGCGAAGCATCTCACGCGCCAGCAGCACCAGGTCCGCTTTTCCCTCGGCAACAATCTCGTTCGCCTGCGCCGCCTCCGTAATCAGCCCCACCGCCGCCGTCGCAATCCCCGCTTCCCGCCGGATTCGTTCCGCAAACTGCACCTGAAACCCTGGCCCCACTGGAATCGTTGCGTTCGGCACCTGCCCTCCGGAAGAACAATCCACCAGGTCAACCCCGCGCTCCTTCAGTTGCCGCGCCAGCTCAACAGACTCATCCGCGTTCCAGCCGCCCTCCGCCCAGTCCGTCGCTGAAATCCGCACAAACAGTGGCAAATGTTCCGGCCACACCGCCCTTACCCGCTCCACCACCTCCAGCGGCAACCGCATCCGGTTTTCCAGGCTGCCACCGTAGGCATCCGTCCGCTGATTCGCCAAAGGAGACAGAAACTCATGCAGCAGGTACCCATGCGCCGCGTGAATCTCCACCACGTCAAACCCGGCCTCAACCGCCCGCTTCGCCGCCGCGCCAAATGCCCAAACCGTCGCATCAATCCCTGCCTGGTCTAGCGCCTGCGGCACCGAGTAAGTCGGCGAAAACGCCACAGCGCTCGGCCCAACCGTCTGCCACCCGCCCTCTTCCGGCTTCAGCAGCCGCTCGCCGCCAAACGGCACACTCATGCTCGCCTTCCGGCCGGCATGGGCCAGTTGAATTCCCGCGCGCGCACCTTGCGAGTGGATGAATTCCACGATCCGCTTCAACTGCGCAATGTGCTCGTCTTTGTATATCCCCAGATCGCCGTCGGAAATCCGCCCCTCCGGCGTCACCGCCGAAGCCTCCACAATCACCAGCCCCGCCCCGCCCTGCGCCCTTGCGCCCAGATGCACCAGGTGCCAATCCGTCGCAAACCCATCTTCAGACGAGTACTGGCACATCGGCGAAACACCAATGCGATTCGAAAACTCAACCGAACGCAACTTAAGAGGAGAAAACAGATTAAGACTCATGCTCAGTTGGATGAACCTCGTCGAATGAAGATTCACCCTGGCCGGGTGCCCCATCCTTGCGACGTTCTTGTTTCCTGTCGCAAGGGTGGGATACAGAAACCTGCGGGTGCCCCATCCTTGGCACGCCTTTGTTCTTGTGCCAAGGGTGGCAGACCAATGACCCCGCACCACAGCGACGCCCCGGAGGGGCGGCACGAATTTAGCCCCGGGTGAAACCCGTGGAAAGAGTGTCCCAAAAGAACTCCGCCGTCCTGTAGGGACGGCATGACTCATCCCCGCTCGTACCTCAGATCGCAATCAATAACCGCCAAGCCTCACGATCGCCCTGTGCCCCCTCCACCGCCCTACTGCTTCTTCAGCACCGCCGTGCCCTTCTCATCCGCCAGAATCGTGCCCTCCAGCTTCCGATACACGCCCGCCTCGCTCGCCGCAAGCTCCACCTTCTTCACAACGTAATCCCGCTCGTAGTGCAGTTGATTGTCCTTCGCTGTGATCGTCGAGTGATACGTCGCGAATCCAACGTCCAGGTCCACCGGATCGGGCGTCTCATCCACCACGTACCCCGGCGGCAGCGCGATGTCGAAGCTGTCGTGCCAGTGCCCGGTCGAGCCCAGATCGATGGCAAACTTCCTCGGCTTGTCGTCAAAAGCATGAGCCAGAGACCCCACCACCCGCGGCCGTACCAGCAGCAGAGGTCCCGCCGTGTGCGCATATTGCGCCGCCGTCAGCTTGTAGTGAATCTCAATCGGCTTGTCCAGCGCCGGCGGCTGAACATATTCAAACGAATTCAGCACCACGCCCGGAACATCGTGCGCCACTGACGTCTCCAGCGCCTCCCGCCGTTCCTTGTCGTCCGAGTACTTCAGCGCATTCCGCAACTCGCCGCCGCTTGCGCCGCTGCGTATCGCATCCACACTCCCGGTCAGCGTTCCATCCGCTCCCAGTGTGAACTTGCCCGTGCGCTCATTGGTGTTTGCATCGGGCGGCAGCACCGGCAGCGCAATCACCTGGCTCGCGTCTCCTGCCGCCAGCGAACCGTAGCTCCCCTGCTCATACTCCGGCAGAATCCCCACCGGCACGCGCTCGTTCGTCGGATCGAAGATCAGGTAACGCTTGCCGTCTTTCCCCGTCACAATCGCCTTCAGCCGGGGGTCATTCACATCCGGCGGAATCTCGATCGCCGTGATCATGTGGTTTCCCGCCAGCGACGGCGCCTGCGGATCAACCACGCCCCGCCGGTCATCCACCATCAGGTAGTACCCATGAATCCCCGCCACTTGCAGCATCGAAATCAGCAGCGTTGTCTTGTCCTTGCAGTCCCCATAGCGGTTCCTGTAGATGTCCGCCGCGCGGTTTGCCTGGTAGCCGCCAATGCCCCGCTCCACAATGAAGTACCGGATATTCTTCTGGATCGATTCCGTGATCCGGCTCAGCTTGGTGTAGAAATCCGGCGCACCTGCAATCAGTGTCTGCGCCTCTGCCGTTATCTCGGGCGAAGGCGTCGGACGATCCGCTTCCAATTGCGTCATCCACTGCCCGATCGACTTCCATTCGCTGTCCACGCCGTCCGCGGCCGAATCGCCCCAGTCCACCGCCATCCGTGCCGAAAGTGCCTGCCACACCGGATGCGATGGAATATCCCTCAAATCCAGCGCCGGCATGTCCTTGATCTCCCAACGGAAGTGATTCGGCGCAACCTCCACCGGGTCAACTGCCTTGTAGTTGTGCCACGACTGCCAGTGCTTCTCTCCGGCCGGAAGATCAATCTCCAGCGCCTGGAACACCACCGGGATGTCGTCCTGGATATCCCAGATCTTCTCCTGCATGTAAGGTCGCATCAACTCTTCTGACTCGCAAATGATCGTCGCCCCTACATCCACCGCCGGAGGTCGAGCCACCTTCACCTTGCGCGTTGAAAGCATCACCGGAATCCCCGTACCGCCCTCTTCCACAAAGTCCGTATCCTCCGCGAAGTACTGCTTTTCGTCGGCCGCAATCGTCCACACGCGGAAGTAGTTCACCTTCTCGTCCACGTCGTAGCTCACTGCGCAGCCGTGTCCGCGCCCCTGCGGCTTCAGGATGCGGATCGCCTCACGCTCCCGCTCCACCGCCCGACCCTTGCTGTCGATCGTCTCCACGATCTCGTCGTACAAAGTCACCGCCGCCGAATCCTTCGCATACTCCGGCGTGCGCGTCTTGTAGGCCTGCATCCCCCAGTCCGGCACAGGCGCCTTCCCAAATATCCCCGCAAAACCCGGCATGCACACAAACACAATCGCGGCCAAAGCTGCCCAACGAAGCAAATGTCCACCAAATCGGATCGCATTTCCTCTCGCTAATCCCTTCGCTTGCCCCATTCTCAGTTTCCTTTCGGTGCATCCACCGCGTGCAGCACCAGTTGCTGCTGATCCGCCGCAGCTACCTTCTGGTAGAAGTCGCGCAACTGACCATACTCCTCTGGCTGCAAGATCGTGAACGCTCGTGCCAGCGTCGTCATCACCGTCAAATCGTTCCCATTCGTCGTCGACTTCATCACGAACGTCGCAGATCCCGGCCACGGAACCGATGCCGTCGGCCCCGCCGTCTCCAATGCAAAGCCCGCAGGCAAGTGGTACAACACCCCATCCTTCACCTGCATCGCGTAGTGCATGTCTACAGGAAGTTGCCGGTTGGGCTGCTCAATAAATGAATTGTCCTCTCTCGTAGTGAAAAACGAGCCCGGAAGAAGAATGCGCTTGCCCATTGCCGAGCCAGGACTTCCCGTCGCTATCGCAGTGGCGTTCAGATCCGCATTCGGATTGTCGAGATTCGAAAAGCCTGTCAGGTGTGCTTCCATTCCAGCCTGAACCTGCGTCTTGAGCCAATCGTCAAAATCTTTCTTCAGAGTCTCGTCATCCACCCGCAGCGCCCGCTGTCGCCAATACAGTGCATCCTGCCCGCTCATGGTGAATTTCAGCTTTCCTGTCACTTGGCCATCTGCGCTCAGCGTCACTTCGGCGCGTCGAATGATCGTGTTGGCTGTGTAAGGTGAAAGCGGCGTCACCCATGGCGCAATCCCTTTCTCCTGCTGCCGGATTCCCCCCGCACCTGAGTGCCTCCAGTGCACCAACTGAAATGGGCACATCTTCTCCGCAGGGTCCAGCACGATATCCTGCCCGCCCGTATTCAGAATCACCACCGTGTCGTTCAGTTGGTTCCACTGAAGATAATTCGCGTTGAATATCCCCAAATCGCGGTCAACCACCTTCATCGGATAGGCCGTCAGTCCCGCACCGCGCAGCAATGCAAGATACAGCAGTGCCAGATCAGTTCCGCCCCCGCTCTTCTGTGCCCATGTATCTTCCGCACGCTTCACTGGCTTCAATCCTTCGCGCTTCAGCTCGGCGTCGCTCTTCTCCCGCGTAAAGGTCGTATTCTCGAGCCCCTGCACGGCCGCGTAAAGCTTCTTGGCCTTGTCCAAATCGCTGTCGCCCGGCGCTACCAGGCTTGCAACCGCTGTCTTGATCGTGCCCGACACCTCGGCAAAGCGGCCCACTTCCTTCAGCCAGTAACTCGCTTCATTGGTCCAGTACTGCGCCACTGAGCTCCCCGGCGCATAGTAGAACCGCACCTCGTACCGCTCGGCCTCGATCGGCGGCGCCCAACGCTCGCGCGGCAGCGGACCAACATCGCTCAACTCAAGCTCGATTCGCTTCGATGCGTTTGGCGAAATTGACTTCCCGGCTGGCAGATGCGGATACCACATGAGATCCGTAAGCTCCTCCCCATGTGCACCGACCATCCCCCGTGAGCTCAACCCCGCCGTTGCGCCCAGAAAGTCGGGGAACGGCGCGAACATATACTTCGCCTTCCGCACTGGATACTGCCCCTGAATCTCCCAGAAAGGAGACGAATACGAGTTCGCAGGGTAGCGGACCTGGTAGGAGTACTCCAGAATGCTTCCTACCTCCACGCTCGGCAGGTTAAATGTCACCTGGCGAATCTCCGTCTCCCCAGCCTTCACAGCCATCAGGTCCGACGGCTTCACGTTCAAGGGGATAATGGTTCCATCCGCATGGATCGTCCGTCCTGACACGGCGTCGATCGTGTTGTACCCACGGATGTAGTCGACGCTTACGGTTGCAAGTTCCTTCGCCGACTCTTTCAGGATCTTCACCCGCATATACCTGCTGTGGTAGTGCAGCGTGTCATCTGCCTTCTCTTCCTGGTAAAGAATCACCGCCGCGGCATCCGGATACTTCGCATCCGCCGTCATCTTTAACTCTTCATCCGTCGGCTGCTGAAACTGTGCAAACATCAGCGTTGGAAGAAGAAACACGCCTGAAAGAACCCCAAAAAACATCAATGGACGAATTCGCATAACTTCTCCTCGGCCGGAAAGATGCAGAGAGTCTAGCCCGGCTACCAGTTTTCACTTGTGCTTTTCAACACCATAGTTTCATTGCATTGCGCGCCCTTGGCAAGCGCCGAGTAAAAAAAGCTCGCCCAGTTGTAAAGAATCATCGAATCAAATCTTGCCAGGTAACCCCCCTGTTGATTCCTGAGTAAAGAAGCCCTCCTGACGGCTGCCCCTTTCCCCCACGCCCCTCCAGCGTATAAACTCCCCGCAAATGACTCGCTCCCGCAAAACACGCTTCCTCCGCCTCGCCGTCGCCCTTGCCCTCGCAACCATCCTCGCCGTCCCCGCCTCCGCCCAGGCCAAACACCCGCTCCTCATCTACGCCATCGATGTTGAGGGCGGCCAGTCCACCCTCATCGTCACCCCCACCGGCGCATCCCTCCTCGTCGATACCGGCTGGCCCACTCCCGATTCCCGTGACACCAAACGCATCCAGGCCGCCATGCACGACGCCGGCATCACCCGCCTCGATCACGTCTTCATCACCCATTTCCACGTCGATCACGTCGGCGGCGTTCCCAATCTCGTCGCCTCCGGCGTCCCCATCGGCGAATTCATCGACCACGGCCAAAACCGCGAAGACTCTGACATCACCCGCCACGACTTCGCCGCCTACCTCAAAGCCATCGGCGCCACCCCCCGCCGAATCATCCATCCCGGCGACACCATCGACCTCCCCGGCCTCAAAACCATCGTCCTCACCGCCGACGGCGAGCACATCACCGCAATCCCCGGCATCAAGCCCGAGCCCAATCCCCTCTGCGCCACCGAGCCCCACTGGGACCTCGACGATACCGAGAATCCCCGCTCCGCCGGCTTCCTGCTCACCTACGGCAGGTTCCGCTTCCTCGATCTCGGCGACCTCACCAAAGCCAAAGAAATTCCCCTCGTCTGCCCCGCCAACCTCATCGGCTCAGTCGATCTCTATCTCGTCAACCACCACGGCTTCAATCTCTCCAACTCCAAGGCCTTCGTCGATGCCATTCACCCCCGCGTAGCCATCATGGACAACGGCGCGCACAAAGCCGGCAGCCCTGAGGCCTGGCAAACCATCCACGAAAGCCCCGGCCTTCAGGATCTCTATATGCTCCACACCGCCGAAGGCTCTGACGCCGCTCACAACAGCGCCGACCCGCTGATCGCCAATCTCAAAGGCTCCCCCGACGGCGCATACCTCAAAGTCTCCGCCAACGCCGACGGCAGCTTTTCCGTCTTCAACTCCCGCACCGCCCAAACAAAGAGCTATTCACACAAGTAATCTCCAAAGTCGCTATATTCTCCTCATGAACCGTCGCCCCAACGGTAGCAATCACCATCGCTCTCCGAACTTGATTGCGCCCCCTCGCGCCGCCGTCCCCATCGCAAGCCTCGCGATTCTTCTGCTCCTTGTTTTCGCCTGCCCAAAGATCACCGCCCAGGCCGGCCCACCCTTTCAGACCGACGACCCCACCCCCGTCGACCTCCACCACTACGAGTTCTACATCTTCAGCCAATTCGACGGCACCCCCGTCGAAGCTGACCCCACTGGCCCCGCCTTTGAATTCAACTGGGGAGCCATCCCCAACATCCAGCTTCACGCCATCCTACCCTTCGGCGCAGTCGTCCCTTCCAACAACCCCTCCTATGCTCCGGCAGGAGCCGGCCCCAGCGCCTTCGGCCTCACCGACATGGAACTCGGCGTCAAATACAACTTCATCAAACAGACCCCTCACCGCCCCGGAATCGGCAGCTTCACCATGTTTGAAATCCCTACCGGCAGCTACACCAAGGGCCTCGGCGTCGGCAAGGTCTGGTACAAGCTGCCCATCTGGGCTGAAAAGGAATTCGGCTCCTGGAGCCTCGTCGGCGGCATGGGCTACACAGTCGTTCCGCAGACCGGCTACAAGAACTACCTCTACGGCGGCTACCTCATGAAGAAGACCGTCAACGAGCGCCTCGAACTCTCCGCTGAAGTCTTCTCCCACGCCGGCGAAGGCATCGCCGCCGCGCAGACACATGCCTCAACCATGATCGACGCCGGCGGCTACTACCACTTCAAGCAGCCCGGTCTGCAACTCCTCTTCGCCTATGGCCACTCCATCGCCGGACAAACCGAAAACTACGCCTACCTTGGCCTCTACAAAACCTGGGGCAAAGACAAAAACGATAAGGACACCGACAAGAAGTCCGCCTCAGACGCTATGATCTCCGCACGTTCCCCCCGCATCGGAAATTGATAATGCGCACGGGTGAATTCGAGCCAGCCGGGTGCCCCATCCTAAACGCGTTCTCTGCGTTCAGGGTGGGAGACAACAATCTCCACCAGCCAAGCAATGGAGACCCACAATGGAAATCACGACCCGCGCCCTTTGGACGCTAATTCACGGCATGGGATTCGGCGCGCTCTACCTGCTGGCCTCTTCCGGCGCACTGCTCGAGCTGTACCGCCTCACCACCCCGTCCCCACCATCTCCGCCCACCCCCGGCCAGTTCCGCTTCCTCAACATGTATCTCGTCGCTATGGTCGTGCTCGCCTGGGCCGCCGTCCTCACCGGCGCTTATGTCATCTATCCCTGGTACCGCGCCACCCCGCCTCCCGGTGCCGTCGACCTCTCCTTGTTTCCAACCCCGCCACCAGCGGCTGGCACTCCCTGGGCATGGAGTGGAAAGAGCACGTCGCCTGGTTCGCGCCAATCTCCATCACAACGGTCGCATTTGTCTTCATCCGCTACGGCCGTGATCTCGCCAATCACAAGCAACTCCGAGCAGCCGTGCTTGCCTTCGCCGCCGCCTCGTTCATTGCCGCCGGCATCGCCGGATGCTTCGGAGCAATGCTCAACAAGAACGCCCCCATCCAGGGCGGCCCCTCCATCCAACTCTCCCACGGAGGCGTCGAATGAGTTCTCCCCCACCCACCCCTCCGCCCAATCCTTCCGCGCTCACCAACGGCTCCGGTGCAGCCGCAATTCTCTCCGCCGCCATCGGCGCCTTCGCCCTGTCCATCTGCGCCATCGCCGCTGACAAACTGCCCTCCGTCAATGCTGCCCTCGTCTTCTACAAACCCACCGGCCCGCTCTCCGGCGTAACCACCCTCGCCATCCTTCTCTGGATATTGACCTGGGGTATCTTGGAATTTCGCTGGCGAAAAAGAACCGTCGCCCTTGGCTTCACCTGCTCCGTCGCCTTCACGCTCTTGGCTCTAAGCTTCCTGCTAACCTTCCCACCAATCGCAGATCTCTTCTAATAGGCGGGTCCCCATCCTCGGCACGTGGTTGTTCTTGCGCCAAGATTGGCTTCATGCTGATCCGCCGCCTCGCTGACCCGCTGACTTGCCGACTCGCTGACTTGCTGACTTGCTAGATTCCAGGAGCCTCTTCCCGGCTCCCCGCATACAGCTCTTCCAGCGCATCGCAAGCCGCCCCCACCCCGTCCTCGTTCCCCAGCATCTGCGCCACCTGCGCCGCCCGCCGTGCAAACTGCGGCTCCTCCAGCATCGCCCGCAGCCTCTTCTCCACCCGCACCGGCGTATAGTTCTTCCTCTGGATCACCCTACCCACCTTCAGCCGCCTCACCCGCCTGCCATTGTCCGGCTGGTCGTGTGAATACGGCATGATCAACATCGGCTTCCCCGCCCGCAGGCACTGCGCCGTCGTCCCCACTCCGCCCTGGTGCACCACCATGCTCGCCTGCCCAAACAGTGCCGAATACGGCGCATACTCCGCCACGCAAATCGTCTCCGGCAGCTCCTGCCTCGGCCTGTTCCGCTCGTCCGCCCCAATCAGCAACACCGCCCGCATCCCCAGCCGTATTGCCGCCTTCGCTGAGAACTCATAGAACCGCCCCGCCGTCAGCACCGCCGCCGAGCCCAGCGTAAACACCAGCGGCGCTGCCCCCGCCTCCATGAACTTCGCCAGGTGCTCCGGCAGCTTCGCATTCCCCGCGTCCGCATCGTAGTAGCAGAACCCCGTGATCCGCGTATGCTCCGGCCAGTCCTTCTGCTCCTTGCCCAGCAGCCGCGAAAACAGCGCCAGCACCAGGTACGGCGAGTGCTTCGCATCGAACAGCGGATTTCTTCCCCGCTCCAGTCCAAGTTCCGCTCGCAAATCGTAAATAGGCTGCGGCCACTTCCGGCTCACAAACTTCGCCAGCCGCTGGATCACGCGCCCAAACCCCGGCACCGTCTTGTCCGCCCGTGCCAGTCGCGGATACATCGGCAACACCGGCGGATCATAAGCCGAGAAAAAACTCAGCGGCGCCAGCACATAGCTCGCCCAGGGAATCCCCGTCACCTCGGCAACAATCGGCCCCGCATAATTCAGCTCGCCCAGCAACAGCAGGTCCGCCCGCTCCGGCTTCGTCGCCGCGTCCAGCAGATCGTCATACGTC